>Ga0105239_10000195_pt1 | contig 88195 bp, 81 predicted proteins | sample KBSC44metaG_FD_92761 | JGI IMG/M metagenome (GOLD analysis project Ga0105239, IMG submission 92761) | Corn rhizosphere microbial communities from Kellogg Biological Station, Michigan, USA - KBS C4-4 metaG | ecosystem: Host-associated > Plants > Roots > Rhizosphere > Soil | place: Michigan, USA... | reverse complement strand
TACAGGGCGGCCATCGGCTGTAAAAAGCGTTACCTGTAAAATGCCTGTAGGGAATTTGCTTTTGGGGATGCCGGCACTGTAAACCAAACCGGTTAGTTGGGTTGTTGCGGCAAAGCAAATTACCCCTGTCGATTTTGCCAGTATAAAAAACATTTGTCCCTTGTATTTCTGCAAAAAAGGGGCGTCGGCTTTTAATTTAAAACCTAAGGTTGCGGTGTCAGTGTTATCTAAACTTAAATTGATACCCCCGGTTTGCACCTTTGGCAATGGCGGGCTTATAACTGATCCATCGGCGCAGCTAATTTTTGCGGTATAAGTTTTACCGGCCTCGGGTGTAAAGTCGAATACGCCCATCCCTAAGTGCGATGAGGTAAATTGGGCAGCTACAGTGCCGTTGTTATCCATAACCACCCCTTTTATATCAATCCCTAAGCCGTTTGGCTTTATAGCTTTAAAGGCCACTTTAGTTTGCATACCGGCAAGCAGCGCGCCGCCTTCGGGAAAAAATTGCACATCGTTGGGGGCAGAAACCGGTTTTAACGAAAACGTGCCGGTAACATAGTTATAGCTACCAACGTCAACGGTTGTTACCAGGTTGGCCGAATCGAGATTTGCATTTTTTAAATTAACAAAACTGATGCCTGCAAATCCGTATTTATCGGTAACGACTTTGCCCCTGGCTATTGTTTCTTTACCCTTTTGTGCCGACCAATTCACCCGCTTCCAGCCATAAGGCACACCACTGTCGTTTTTGTAAAAAATACCGGCCGATATTTTTGTCATTTCGTTTACTGTGGTACTTTGAAGCGAAATATTGGTGGACAGGTTGTTGTTTATAGCATCGCCAATGGTGATGGTTTTATTAAAAAAATAGCCTAAATCTGCGTTGTTCATCCAGTTGGTAAAGGCCACTATGCGGTAATTTCCTTTTTTATAATTGTATTGCGAAATAGGAATAAATGACCAGGCCACGCTGTTTGTTACGGGTAGCTTTAAGGATTGCATCAATGAATCGCGCGGGCCAATTACATCAACATAAACAATTTTACTTAACGTAGATGGCACATGATTGTTAACCGTTAGATAGGCTTTAAACCAAATAGTATCGCCCACTGCATAATAAGGTTTATCGAAATGAAGATAGACTTTTTCGACCGGATGGCTATAATATAAGGCGCCTGAATTGGCCATCATCCTGTTAAAAGCAGCCGTTGTATCCTGGGCTGAGGCCGCGGAATAGTATAGCACAAAAAGCAGTGATTGCGTAAATAATAACTTTAAGAATTTGTAACTATGGGGCATGCGGTCGATGCTTATTTGGCCCGGAACGCCGGGCTCAGTTATAATCTCATTGGCGAGTATAGTCCGCGTTATTTTTATCTCCAAAATATCTGCTGTTAACCTGGCAGCTTCGGTTACATGGCATTTAGGGCGAAATATTTTTTTGAGCGGGTTGAGCATTTGTTGTGGTTGTAAGGTAGATATATGATAAAAGAGGAAAATGCCATTAACTTCAGTTTTAGAAGAAATAACAAAATAAAGAAGGCTAATAATCGCTAATCAATACAAAATTTTGTCCATTTCGCCCTCCGCTCAAGTTAATGACATTGGTAACGCAACCATCGTTTTAGCAAATAAACGCAGCCATAAAAATGCCTGGTGGTTTATAAATATGGTGGTTATGTGTTACTGGTTCTACGAGAAATTTATCAACTCACGTAACAAGCATAAGAACCACCAAAACCACTACAATACCAACCAGACGGGCATCCCGTTTGCCGGCAATCAGGGCCATTACCGGATCCACCAGGACAAGGAGCACACCTGCCATTGACGCAGCAGTCGCTACCACACATATAACCTGCGTTTGAGGCACTGCATACGGCTCCTATGCTACCTTTTCCCATCACGTTTCTGAGCTCTGCTCTTGTAAGCATCCCTCCGGCGCTAATTTCAAGCGCTTTGAGCTTAAGTTTTTTCATTATGATTTAGTTAAATTGCGCCTCTATTATCGGGTTGCGGCATTTCCCTATCCTGTTTTACCGAAGGCAGGCAACTTATTGTTCTCGAGACAATTTCTTTTGCTGTTAATATTTTATATATAAATATTTAATAACTTTTGATTTATAGGTTTAGGGAGCCCGCGCCCGTTAATAAAAATGGCTGACATTGCCTCAAACACTATATCTGATATATGCCTGTTTAATACGCTCTAACTTTTTTGCCGAGGCTGCAAACATACTTTCTGCTATACCCTTTTGTTCATTGTGAATTACAGCTTTGTCTGAATTGCCAAAATCTTTTTGTACCGAAATAAAAGGATATAAAACCATTTTGCTGCTCGTCATTTCTGCGAGTAAGTGGTCTGCAAGTACATTGTCATTAACAGGTTCATCTAATATTTGCTGAAAAAAAATTTTGTATATAACGATAAACGGGGAGGCCAGGCAGCGGGAAACCCAAAAGCGGTTAGCGGCAATCATTACTTCATTCTCGGTAAAACTACTACCGCCCGATAGATAGTCTATGCCGCTTATGTGCGCCTCGATGATGTTTTTTAATAAATACGCTTTTGAATAATCCCCGGTAAACTGGTGGTTATCCTCACAAATAATGATCACATCATCATCCGCATCAATAGCCATCCGGATAATTTTCCGGATAATTTGCCATAAGCCAAACTCGCCAATTTCATGTTCGCAGGCCTCTACAATGGTTACATCAAATTCGGGCTTGTTTTCAAATTGCTGTTTTATGTGGGCCAGCCTTTCCGGTCGTCCAGGTAAATTAATAATATAGGTAGGTATCGTTAGCGTGTTATATATTTCGGTATCCGGTTCATCAGGCTGGGGGATATTGTTGTAGTACCCGGCAACGTTTTTTAAGTTTTGCAACCACGTTGCGCTTTTTACAAATAACTCATCAGCCCGGCCCGGCAGGTTGTTCATAGGGGTGGCATCCGAATAACCAAAATCTTTTTGTACCGAAACAAAAGGGTAAATTATAAACTTATCCAGCGTAAGCGCGGACATTTTGAAATCGGCGGCATCATAGTCACCAAAATCAGCTTGTAATATGGTCTCAAAAAATTTCTTAAACACAATTATAAACTGTGTGCCGTTAAAAATATACGACCAAAGCAAGGTGTCGTTCACCGGCACAACGCCGTCGAACCAATTAACGCCCCCTACCAGGATGTCGGCATTTTTTTCTTGTACCTGGTTTATGCTCTTAAATAATAGTTCTTCCGAGTAAAATTGAGTAAACTGGTGGTCGTCCTCGCAAATGAGTATAAAATCATGATCTTGTTGTGACGCCAGCACTATAATTTCTTTCATAGTGTGCCATAAGCCAACGGCGCCTATTTTGTGTTCGTGGGCTTCAATAATATTTACACTGAATTCATTACGTGCGGCAAACTCGTTTATAATGTGTTGCCTGCGGTCAACCCGGCTTTTTAAGTTGATGATAAAGGTTGGGATTTGATCTGTACTCATTAGGTTATTACAACATCAGGCATTGGTTTTTAATTAAGTACCCTGGTATTAAGGCTGAGTATACGCGACAATTATGGGGTTTTTACGTTTCTCTCAGTCCCCGGTCATCTTCACAGCGTATTGATATTCAGGTAATACAAATAGCGCGGCAGATATTTAGTAAATAATTTTAATGGTTACTTATTTACGGAATAGATATTGGATTTTTTTGGAAACAAGGTCATAGGTTTTGAGGTTTTTGGTTAAGTTAATTTATAATATTTTCAAATTTTACGCAGGGTATGTTTATCTAATCCTACGGAACATTAACGGACGTACCATGTTTGTATACAAAACAGGTTAATATCCGCGACAGGTTATTTTTCATAGTAAGGTTTGATTACAACAAGAAAATGGCGTTATTAATTGGTATCTCAAACATAATTTATAAATGTCAACAATACAACTATTTGTGAAGAATTATTCGCGATGTGCCACTATGCTGTAGTTTGTCGCATTGTTGCGCCTAAATGTGTTAAGCTTTCAGTTTAAGCAAATAGATAAGAGGTCGAAAGGTTTGCCCGATGTATATGCAATAATATTTGGTTGGGCCTTGCAAGCAGAATGCATGCTGGATTATGGGGCTAAATAACGCGTTGCTAACTTAAACCAGAAGGAGCTGCCCGTCATACTCGTGCATGAGTGAAAAACGATATTAAAGAATATATCTGGTATTATTAACAACGACAAAACCAAACTCAATCTAAAAGGAATGAGCCCGATAAAATACCAGGCTCATCATTGTAATTAATCTTTAACTTCTTCCAACTTTTGGGGTCCAGTCCAGTTGCAGGGGTTTTCTGGTAATATGAAGAGGCTGGTTTATTTATGAAATGGCGGTAACTTCGCCTGTAAGTAAATTGATAGAAAAGCCTGTGTAAGAACCATCCTGGTTTTTAAAGAAAGCCTTTGCCATACTGTTTGACAGAAACAGTATATACCCGCTGTAGCTATCGGTGGCACCGTTATCAACGGTAGTGGTACTAAAATCTACCCTTCCAAAATTGTACAGGGTTGTGGAGGATGTACGGATGCCGGCAACGGAGACAAAAGTATAGACTGTTGATAGCTTATGCGAATCGGTAATTGCGCCATTCTTTAATTTCGAAGTATAGGATGATGTGGTAGTGGTACCGCCAATATTAACCGAACTGTAGTGCGCATCGGCTGATTTTACCACGTAATTCAGGGTTACATCGTAAATGTTATTAAAAGCAGCGCCCGTTTCGGTGGTTTTTAAGGTATCCACCAATGTATAGGCATCCACGGTGTAGTTATTGTTAAAGTAGCCATTGCACATGTAAGTAAATAATGAATGCCCTGCATACGTGCGCGTGGTATCGCCGCTTACAACCGTTTTATCGATTGTGTCTTTCACAAATGAGCCGCATGGATTGCTGTTATCCATGGTAACAAAGCCGCTGTGGCTGCCATTTGTTTTTAGATGGTCGGATGCATTTACGCCGCTTGATAACGAGTGGTAAAGGTCCAATGCAATCTGTTTGCTTAGATCAGCTTTATTTACTATTGTTTTAGCCGGGTTAGATACCATTGCATTTTTTTTACAGGATACATTAAAAAAAACGATGGCAACCAGTAAGGCCGGGATAATTTTAGCAGAGAGTTTCATGTGATAGCAGTCTAGATTATTTTATAACTATATTTTTAATATTCAAATTGCCTTATCAAAAATGGCACCAATTATTTGGCAGCATAACACCTGCACAATTGAGGATTTAAGGGGGAAATTATACGCAAATGAAGGAATTTACGCCCCAATAAATCCCGGGTGCTGATCATCCTGGTATGCAATGCATTTAATTTTGTGGATTACAAATTCACAAAAATTGGGTCGGGGTTTATAAATCCCGCTCAACGAGAAAACCACCACTAAATCATATTCCTGTTTACCAGATCTTCACCCTTTGATCATCAGCTTTGTAATTTTTATCACCCGGCTGCACATTAAATGCCTTATAAAAAGGTTCAAAATTCATTAAAGGGCCGTTTACCCGCCACATGGCCGGCGAATGCGGATTGGTGTTTACATAGGTACGCAGGAACGCATCTCTCGTTTTTACCCGCCAGATCCGCGCTATCGACAAAAAGAAACGCTGATCCGGCGTAAAACCATCTATTTTATCGGTGCTGTGCCCTTCCGACGTCATTTTAAAAGCGTCGTAAGCTATGGCAATACCGCCATTATCAGCGGTGTTTTCGCCTAAGGTTAAAAGCCCTTTTACGTGAACGGTATCCAGCACCGTAAACGAACTGTACAGGTTAGCCAATTGTTTGGTTTTTGCCTTGAATTTTTCATAATCTTCTTTGGTCCACCAGCTTTTTACATTTCCGTCCTTATCATACTGTGCACCCTGGTCGTCAAAGGCGTGGGTCATTTCATGGCCTATAACCATGCCGATACCGCCATAGTTAATCGCATCATCCGCCGCGAAATCAAAATAAGGAAACTGCAGGATCCCCGCCGGGAAAACAATTTCATTTTTGGACGGATCGTAATAGGCTGTTACCGTAGCCGGTGTGGCGCCCCATTCTGTATGGTCTACCGGTTTGTTTAGTTTTGCAAGTTGAGTTTGGTAGCCGTTTTGGTTCAGCGAAAGCACATTTTCAAAATATTGTGTCCGGCTGATCTGTACCTTATCGTAATTGCGCCATTTATCCGGGTAACCTATTTTTTTGGTGATGGCGTATAGTTTTTCCTTTGCTTTTTGTTTGGTGCTGTCGCTCATCCAGTCGAGCTTGTTGATGCGGTTTTCAAAAGCTTTCTGCAGGTTGTTTACCAATGCAAGCACACGGTTTTTTGAATTTTCATCAAAATATCTTTTTACATACAGCTGCCCCAAAGCCTGCCCCAGGTAGTTATCCACGCTTTCCGTCATGATTTGCCTGCGCGATTTTTGCGTCGCCTGCCCGGATAATACTTTACGGAACTCAAATGCTGCATCATTAAAAGGTTTACTCATCGCATCCGCATAGTTTTGCAGGGTGGTGGCCTTTAAATACACTTTCCAGTCGTTTATGGCGACTGATCTTAACAGCGTATCCAGCCTGTTATAATAAGCAGGCTGCCCCATGTCGATCGAATCGGTTGACGCGCCTAAGCGCCCCAGCAAAGTTGCCCAACCTATATTGGGTTGTGACTTATCGATAGCTGCGACCGCCATTTTATGGTAATTGGCATTAACATCCCTTAGCTGGATGTTTGTTTTATGCGAAGCAGCAATTTGCTTTTCGATGCCATAAGCTATAGCCGCATCCCTGGTTGCTGCCGCAGGGCTGCTCCCTGTTAATTGAAACAACGTGCCGATATACTGTTTATAGGCTTGCTGAACCTTCAGCGTATTTGAATCGGTTTTAAAATAGTAATCCCTGTCGGGTAAACCGATGCCGGCCTGCGACACATGGGCTATATTTATGCTGCTGTTTTTGTTGTCGGGGTAGATACCAAAGCCAATGATGGAACCGTTGCCCGATTTCATTTCGGTTGCCACAAACTGAAGTAACGACGGGACACTGTTAATGGCATTGATGTGCGCAAGTATTGGTGCAATTGGCTGGTACCCGCGCTGGTTGATGGTGCTTACGTCCATGCCGGATGCATAAAAGTCGCCCACCTTTTGTTCGATGCTGCCCATCGTGTTTTTAGTTTTCGAAACGCTGTCCAGTATCCTTTGCAACAGTAATTTTTGCGGGGTATTCATAAACGAGTAGGAACCCACACCAGCCTGATCGCTCGCAATCCTTGCGGTATCGTACCAGCGCGCGTTAACAAAGCGAAAGAAATTATCACCGGGTTTTATTTGGGTGTTCAATCCGGCTACATCAACAAAGGTTCTTTTTTGAGCGGTTGCATGGTTTGCAATTACAAGGAATGCTGTGGTTAAACAGAGGTGGAAAATTTTTTTCATGATATGAGGGTTGGGTTAAAGGTAGGAGTTTTTTGGAAAGGGGGAAGGGTGGGGAATTTGCGTGGGATGAGAGGGTTATTTGACGCACGCGCTATGAGGCCTATCCCAATTGTTATCGGCATCATAAGCGTGCGGCCATTACCCGAAGCCGATGTCCACGGTTACGGCTGAAGCGGAACTTTTGTTTACGAATGGCATTTGGGAGATAATTACAAACTACCAGCATAGCTAATCCTTAGAAGAAATCTACGGATTAGCGGCGGGGAAATTCATTGATTCAATTTCCGGAAAATAAAAAGATATATTTATTTCATTTAAGTAAATAGAGCATCTAAGTAGATTATCAAAATTTCCTTTTGGATTTTTTAATAAAACGATTTGGGATAAAAGTAAAACCTTAAGCTTTTCAATAATGAACTGTTCATCTTTAGCAACCACTAAGAACTCCTCAATTTCAACAATATCCCCATATACATCTAGCCATTTCCATTTAGGAACGACTTGAATTGTATTTGCATCTATTATGTTGATTACTTTGAAAGCCATTTAATTTTTGATTAATATCTATTTATCGCTTACGATTATTGAAGACGGTGGAGGAATAGTTTCTTTTTTTGCATCAATTGCAGCCCATACTATTTGCTTAATCACGAACAAAGCATATACAAAACTAAGTAAGCTAACTGCTATTAAACTAACCATAATATAATGTAAACAAACAACATTCGTTTCCTTAGGACCTTGCAGTTTCTCCTCCAATATCTTATAAAACATTACTGAAGTCAATGATATAAGTAACGGTATAAATGTTCTTTTAATTTGTCTCTTCGCGTTTAGTAGGTTATTTTTTTTATGAACGTCTTTCAGCAATTTAAAAAAACGTCTATATCCATTGTCAATAAAGTCGTACGATGATTGCTTATCCTTAAAAGATTCAACAACTGGTTCCAATAATGTAGTTCTATAAAACTGCTCAGCAACACGCATTTGAGTTTCCAATACGCTGAATGGAACTGAAAGTAAAAACGTTATAACAGGCGCTGTAAACGATATTAGCGCAATTATTAATTTGGTGTATATATCCAAGAAGCCATCCAACTTTAAAAATATTTAGTGTCTTTAAAAAATTTCAAAACGATTTCAGGAACCATAAGTGATTTTGCAACATCATTTAAAGTACTTTCGGCAGTCTCCCGCCCAACTTTCCGGATTAATTGCTTCGTTAAGTCTCGATGTTTCTTCGGAATCATTAATTCAGCTGCCATAAGAATTGCGAAAGTCTCACAATCGATGTCCCCGTCCTGCAAGCCATCGGTATTAATCTGGTTAATACGACGATTAAAGGCCTCTTCTATGCTTTTTGCGTAATCTTCTTCCCCCTCATAAATGGTGTTTTTTATTATTTCTGACTGATAATGTCCAACAAAGGCGGAACAAAATTCTTTAACTATTGTAAATCGTTGCCAACATTCACTTACTTCAGTAATAATGTTGATATAGATATAATCTGGATCATTTATATATGCGCCATAAAAACAATGAATATTTTTTCGCTCAATTAAATGGACTTCCTTGCTAATATTCAAATCTTCAAAATGCTTGATAAGAGCTTTAATCAGTAATTCTGGATCACTTAGTAAATGATTTTGATGAGCTGTAGGATATTTTTTGTTGGTAACGGTATAGAGGTTCCTAATTCCGAGTTGATTTGTAATTATATCAACGAATTCAAGAACTCTATTATAGTCATAAATTGCCATAAGGTTAAAAAAAAGGCGCAAGGTAATACTTGCGCCTGAAAAATAAGTAAATTTATTTAAACTCTATCCTTTGTCTTGAAAACTTTAATCTCACCAAATGTAGAACGAGTTTTTTCATCTAATCCTTCAAGTGAATGATTATTGTCAACATATCGTTTCAAACCTGTAATTAAAGGCACGGCTTCATCATTGCATTCCTGTACACTTGCCGGCGAATTGGATACAAGAAATTTAACGTCAAGTGGCTTAAAGCTTTTGGACAACCTATTTAAGGCGTTTAGGGTTTTTTGTGATGGGATTATCTTGTCCATTGTATGTATGATTATAAGGTTTTCTTTTTCTGTTATTTATATAAACTTTCAATTCCTATAAAAGATTATTGGATTAAACGGAAACAATCTTATTGTAGTTTCGTTTCTCTTATTATTTTTATCTTTTAATTAATCGTGTTAATAACTTTTATATTTATGTTTATAACTCGGCTAAAAATGTTAATAATTAATATGTAATTATTTATAAATGCACAAATATGAATAACTTATTTGAGTTTTTTATCATCGGAACGTTATTATTTAAAAAATAACTTATTGTTAAACAGTTCTTTATGTAATTAAATTTAAATTCTTTATTTAATTCCGCTTGATTTAAAGATACGAAAAAGCTCATATTGTTGATTATTCAGAGTTTCTTTGTTGAAAACTTACTTGAGTGTGTTTGAATTAATTGATTTATTATCAATTAATTATGGATAATAAATTAACCAGGTAATGTACCAATATAAATCAGATCATTGGGTATTGTAGTCAACTTTTTTTGAAAATATGATAACGATTCAAGTCCTATAAAGCTAAAATTATTAGTTGATATTAAAAAATTTCATTCAAAAAATAAAATTTAATTGCGCTTATTTGATGCATTTTATGATTTTGTTGCTTAAAAGCCCATAATGCGAGTTTACAATTCATTATATTTCTGATTGCTCGGGGTAACTCAAACTCGGGCCACAATGAGACGTATATGGAAGCAGAGATTAGGGTAAAATATCCGCGTCTTCTTCTTCCGGAAATAACTGCGAGAAATAATCCAAAGTGAGTTTATCAGTGAAAAATTTCTTTGCGGTAAGATTTTCTACAAATATATTTTTTTCGTCAATTTCTAGGAGTTTGCTAATCGTATTTTTATAACCGTTGACGTCAAAACTCTCTCCCTCATAAACATTAATCAACAATCTTTTATTAGAGTCAAGTTGTATGGCGCTAATTAAGTTGTCGTTAATATGATTATCGTAAAAACCGTAGCCGCTAATTACAATTAATTCCGATCTAATGCATGCTTCCCTGAAAGAGTAAAAATAGAATAGGTACGGATCATATGATTGTAGCTTATTCTGTATCCCAAATATAATTTCCATATTTAATGGGTCGATTGAGGAAATAGAATCAGAATAGGTGAGCCGATTTTGAGGGTTTCTTTTCCAGTCGAGAGATCCATGTAATTTATATAAAAAATAACTGACCTCTTGTTCTTGCGATGGTTCGTACCTCCTATAATCCCAGATTTTTTCATCACTGAAGCCACGTTCGATATTTTCGATACCCAAGTTTTCTTCGACACACATATCATAATTTAAGGAAAAGATTCTTAGCGGCATGGTATATCCAGTTTCCTTTAATTTTTTATAATAAGCGCTTTTTCTTCTAAAATCGTCTGGACTTAACCACGTGTTTTTTAGTTTACTCAATATTTCAGCTTTGAATTTAACGGCTAGTTCGAGCTTTTGGCCAGCGACTACTAACAGTTCCTTTTCCCAACTTCCGATGAACGGATACACGTCGATTTTTTTTTCGGCAATATTGATAATTACATTTAACAACCCGACTAAGTTCTCTATGTTAAACAGGATCATTTTGGGTTCAACGCCTTTAATTCGCTCCAAGTGATAATGAGAACTTTGAATATAATTATAAAGGTCTTTGAAATTTGCCCAGTCTGCTTTAAGTAAATTCTCAATATCAGTTATCATTTGGGTAGAGTTTCGCATACCAGCATCACAACTTGCTCCGGCACCCAATAGTATAATAATTTTGTCTTCTCCAAACTGTTTTCTCATATTACAAGAACCAAGGTTTTAGGTTGTTAATATCAATGTGACTCAATTCATATTTCCTAAATTTACTTATAAATTCGGCAATACGTTGACAATAAAATACTGAAACTGGAAGTTGCTTTGCCTTAAAGCCTCGCCAATTAGCGCCCGATAAATTAATGCAATCTTGTAATAGAGCTTCCTTATAGTCTCTATCGATAAATAAATCATCATTGTTCGTGTACCAAAACTTAATATAAAGAGGACTACCGAATCTTTTCGTGATTTTTGGATTTGTAGGTTGTAGTCCTTCAAACCAAACAAGGTATTCATGAGCAGAAAGTTTAATAAAGGTACTTTCAAACGGTACCAGTCCATTATTTAGAGAATCGAATCCGAAAAGGTCTGTTTTATCATTAATGACTAAAACGGAAAGTTCAATGTTTGGGTCGATTAGTTTAACGACTCGGGCGAGCACTTTTTCTTTGCTAAGTCTGAATGGCGTATGTACCGCAATTTTTCTGTATTTGCTATTGTTGATAATAGTCGCAATATTATTTACCAACTGATCATAATAAGACTCATCGGTTTCAATTCCCTCGCTTAGTACTTGTAAATCTTTAAAAATCCCACTAGAATCGGTCAAAATTGAATAGGTAATATTCTTTTCGATTTTATTGCCGTCGGGAGTGTTCTCTATATTGTATGATTGTCCAATTCCGATAATTAAATATTCATTTGTAGCTGGTTTCATCTTCCACGGTATTCCTCCGGCCTTTGCAAACATTTGTAGAGCAATGTTTCCTAATGAAAATTTCAAAGCATTCTCGTTAATGATTAAATCTTTTGTAACGACTTGACAAGGAATACCCGCACTGGTAAAATGGTGTTTTAAATTAAAATATGTTTTTTCGTCACTCTCTTCTTTCTTGGAATCGGTTATTATGATCGGTAGTATGTTTTCAGTCTCAATTTTAATTTGGTCAATAAGCGTTAAAATTGTTTCGTTATCGAAATTTTCAAAAGCAAACCCCTTAATATGATCATTTGTAAACGGAATTTTGAAAAACCTCTCCACACCACTAAAAGTATTTGGATGCGACTCTCCCCTTAATCCTTTTAATAGATTAACAGCGATCGCTCTATCTCTTTTTTTATAGATGAAATAAAACTTTGTTTCTCTTGCGACTGACTCTAATGGAGAAAATTTGGAGAGTCCATAATAGGAACTGCTGTCTATCTTACTATCTCTAAAAACATATTGTTTTGAGTTAAGCATAAATGATTCAATTGGGAACAGCCCAGTATGTAGCTTGTTTCCCAATCTTTCATTTATTAACGGTAGTATATTTTTAATGAAGTTAGTAATCTGATTAAACTTGAAAAGATAAAAATCCAAATTGCTTTGACCTCTAATATTTAACGCTCCGCTGGCGATTTGGATATCCCGATCTTGTTTAAAACCTAGGTTAATCAAGTCACCATTAATAATAAATTGAAACCCAATTAGAATACCCCAAGTTTTTTTACTTTTTAAGTAATAAGGTTCAATCCAAACCGCTTTTCTACCTTTGAGGTGCTCTTCTACTTGGAAATGAATGCGTCTGTTGTATTCTTTTTCTGGTCTAAGAATAAATCGACCTGAAATATTTTCAGATGCATCTACTAATAAATTGTATATGCTTTTCGAAACAAGCCCCTGATTAAAATAGGCGGGCATTTGAAATGGATTAAACCCTTCTGCTTCAATATTAGAGATTTCATACTTAATATTTTTGCCGTCTTCGTCGAAATCATAATAACTAAATTCATCAGTAAATATTCCAGGTTCCGCTTTGCGCCTAAAAATTGTCACGCCAAATTCTTGAGACTCGAATCTTAGAAAATTTAGTAAAATATCTCTCATTAATTTCTTCTTTTCGATTTAGTAGGTTTACGTGTGGGGACGTAAAGATAGTGATTAATATTATCCTGTGGGTTATCATGAATAATCTACTTATTAATTCTATATTTTATTTGAATTTTCATAATTTTTCAACGTGGTACCGTCGCCAACTTCGTATATCAATTTAACCTAATCACTACCCATAAATTCTCCAAATCAATCTTCACCCAATCTAATGGGGCCTTCATCCGCCAAGCACCTTTCCAAACTCAATCCCTTCAATGCTCGCCTCCTTGCCCCTCCGGCGTCGAGTATGACGGGCAAAGGCCAAAAGCGCAAAGGCTACTGTGCGCCACAGGCTAAGTGCACGCCATACATAGCGGCTGCCTGTCCTCTGGGGTGCCGAAATAAATTCGGCATGACGTTGGGTATTATTCTCCTCTTGTGGCGCGAATGACGGGCTGCCTGTGCGTAAAGGCTTCTCGTGACGCCCAAGCCATTCTGGTGTACATTACTTGCGGTTCAATCGGCTGGAACTTTCTTATTAAGTTTAAAGCTACAGGTTTTGAATTGGCTCGGAAAGCTGCTTTTTAATATTTAATACAGCCCGCCCGTTTTGTAAGCAGGCTGTATGGTTGTTATGCATGTTCTCTACCTGTCCTGCGGGGCACGCGAAGCCTGTGCCCTTGTAGGACACCCCGTCATTCTCGGGCCTGAATGGTTCTTTGCAAGCGAAGCACTAGAACCCTTTTGCGCTCAAACCGGCCCGGTATTTTAGCTACGGGGCAGCGAAACAACAAACTCCGCACCATCGCCCTCCATTGTTGTAAAGTCTATACGGCCGCCGTGGCCTTTCACTACAATATCGTAACTCAGGGATAAGCCCAAACCGGTACCTTCGCCGGTTGGCTTAGTAGTGAAGAAAGGCTGCATGATCTTATCTTTTATAGCATCGGAAATTCCGTTTCCGTTATCCTTTACCGAAATGATCACAGCGTTATTTTGCGACATCGTCCGCAGTTCAATCACAGGTCTGTAACCGGCCCCAACTGCTTTTTCTTTTTGCTGAATGGCGTAAAATGCATTGTTAATCACATTTAAAAGTACCCTGCCAATTTCCTGCGGAATAACATTTACTTTAGGCAGTCCGGTGGCAAAATCTGTTACCAGCGCGGCATTAAATTCTTTATCCTTTTCCCGCGCACCGTGCCAGGCCAGGCGCAGGTATTCGTCGGCCAAAGCATTTAAGTCCGTAGGCTCCTTCTGATCAGAAGTTGTGCGACTGTGCTGCAACATGCTTTTCACAATAGCGTCTGCCCGCTTGCCGTGGTGATTGATCTTTTGCTCGTTCTCTATCAGGTCGTTTATCAGCCCGGTTTCCAGCTCAATATCCCGTTTATCGCCGGGCTTTGTACTTTCTGCCTTTAATTCCTCCAGCATTTCCTGGTTCACATCCGAAAAATTGTTGACAAAATTGAGCGGGTTTTGTATTTCATGCGCTATGCCGGCAGTCAGCTCGCCCAATGAAGCCATCTTAGCCGACTGTATAAGCTGGGACTGCGCCGCTTTCAATTCCGTAAGCGACTGATTTAATTCAATAGTTCGCTCTGTTACTTTTTGTTCAAGCACCTCGTTCTGGCGGGCAAGAATATCTTGTTTTTCAAGCTCCTGGCTAAGTGTAATTGCAGATAAGCGTTCAACCTCCGTGAGCTTTTGGCGCAGCGAAACGACGTTACGTGAAAATTCACCGGCCAGCAGTATAGCAAGCACTATTGCCGGCGTTAAAAAGGCAAAGGCAACCTCAAAACTTTCCATCAAAAAGGATTGGTTAGTACCCAAACCATTTGTGGTGAAAAGAATAAAGAATGTTAGGGTAACGCAAATTCCCGCCAGGAACAGCAGTGCCCCATCCTTTTTTTGCCGTAAAGCTTTGACAGATACGCTGATGATGATCAGGTAGTTTATAACATTGTAAATGGCGAGCACGCTTTCATCCCGCGAATTATTGCCGATAAACTGGACGATGATAACCGGCAGGCAAAGCGCGGCCATTGTATATAGCCACCAATTGTACCTGAAGCCAAAGAAAAGGTAGGTCATCGCCAGTAAAACAAGCTCGGCAGGGGCCGAAATATTGAATACCCACTGCAGGGCAGCTATCCAATTTGCGCTTGGCAGCATCGGGACAAAAAGCCCGTCCATGAGCGTGAACAGCTGTAAAAAAGCAAAAACAGACAGGTATAAATTTATTTTTCGCTCACGGTTGAAAAAGTAAATAGCCAGCTGCAATATGCCCAGTAACATGAAACAGCCCGAGACCCACGACCTGGTAGTATAAAAATCAATCACCAGGAAAAACTTGTCCCATGCATTGTCTGCATCGTTAAAAGACGCACTTAATACAGGAGACCCATACCCGATAACGGAGTTGGATTTGTTGAACGAGTAGCGGATGGCCAGGTATTGCAGCGGCGCATTACCGAGTTGGATGGTAATCGGCTCACCCCTGGAATGCCGGGTTTGTTCTGTAGCGTAATCTACGCTTACCCTCCCCATAGCACGTATAAGCGTGCCGTTAAAATAGATTTCGGCGGCACCCTGCTGGTTCACAATCAATGCCACGGTTTTGCCGCGAAGCGCCGGCGCCACATTTATGGTGAGCCTGAACCAACCGATTTGCGCACTGCTGACCTGCGGCAAAAAGCGCTGCAGCTGCGTTGCATCCAACTGCTGCCAGTCTTTATCGTTAAAAGAAGTGTCGGTCCAGGCAGTGTTATCGCCTGCATGAAATTTCCATTGGCTGGTTACCCGGGACGGCAAGCTGTCCAGCTTAAATACGCTATCGATATGCTGCTGACCGAATGCAGCTGAAAACCGAAGACAGATTATTATAAATAATAACTTATTCATAATAAAAGTATGTCGGTGTTAAACATTGAACCTTCGCCGTACGGGCTTTGCTTTGGGAATACTGCGGGGGAAAAATGAATGGATAACGTAACGGTGGCTTCTTCATTAGGGGTACCGGCTAAAACTTCGTCGTAATATACTGATTAATTAATTCTTATGGATAAAAATGAATCGGACCAGGCGAACCGTTTTTTAAGATGCCGTTTTACAGGTTAAACATCCACAGGGGGTAAGCCCGAGAGGTATCAAGCTTAAGCGAACAGATATGCGGTTTTGAAGTTTATCCTGGTATATAAACAGCAATGTTTGGCTGGATTTAGCAAGCAGAATGCTTGTAGTCTTTTGGGTGACCATTGTTGTTCAATGACGGTAGTTATAAACTACCAGCATAGATGATCCGTAGATGAAATCTATGGACAGCGGGTATTATTCCTCATTTTTTCTCAACCAATCCCTAAAATAATCGATAATAACCTGGTCGATATTTTCCTTTGTCGCATCCTTCCAATAATGCTGAAAGCCATAATCAGTTAATGCCCGTTTTGCGTGTGATAGTAAGAAAAAATCATTAAAGAAATCTTCATACCCCAAATCCAAATATGCATCTTTCAAGATGTCTAACGTTGCAGCGATAGGCGCTTTTTTATTCAGTACTTTCTTTAACAGAGAAGCTGTGTAACCCTTCAAAACCTGTTCCCGGTTATCCCACCTTAAACCCAATTCCTCAAATACCTTATCCGCCAGCCGATGCATTTCAAACTGGTTATAAAACTCTGTTTCACCGGCCAGCATTACCAAGCTTTCGCTATCAAAACCGGCGACGAGCATATCATACGCCCAATCGACCCAGCGCTTGTCGACACTTCGGTTAAGCATTCTGAGGTATAATATTTCTGCTGTTGAATCAACTGGTTTCATAATGGTATTAGTTATCTAATGGTATTATTCAGCGTCCCTAAAAGCACCTCGCAAACTGGCCTTTGCCCGCATGTCGTGGTTCGACAGGCTCACCATGACATTTGGCCGGCCCGCGCTTCGCGTTCCATATTGACGTCCACGCTTAGTCCAAACTGTACACAACTTTGTGTTCCACCTGTACACAAAGTTCCGCGGAACGGTAAAGCATATCGCCATATAACCGGATATTAACAGGGTTTTAACCTTAATTTACCAAATTCTGCCTGTACACAAGTGTTCCATGGGTGTTCCACCTGTACACATCGTTCCGCGGAACAGTACAGTATGAGTCTTAAGTCTGGAGTCTATAGTCCTTAGTCAAACTCTTCTTACGACTCAAGACTATAGACTCAGGACTTCTCCTCTAATCTTCCGGCTTTTCCTTCGCATCCGCCATTCGCACAATCCTTGGCTGAAATTTGGCCAGCACTTCTACCAAATCGTGTTGGGCGGCCATTACGGTGTGGATGTCTTTGTAGGCCATGGGCGCTTCGTCAACATCGCTGCCGAGGAGGGTGATGCGCTTATCGACCAGGTTGGCGGCAATGGCAGCTTTGTCCAGCGTTTTAAAGGCTGCGCTGCGGTTCATTGCACGCCCCGCACCGTGACTGGCGGAGTTAATGCTTTTGGCATCGCCCTTTCCGCGCACTACAAAGCCGGGTGTGCTCATGCTGCCGGGGATGATACCCAGCACGCTTTCGCCGGCCGGCGTTGCGCCTTTACGGTGCACCATCACTTCGGTACCATCCGCTAGTTGCTCTTTCCAGGCAAAGTTGTGGTGGTTTTCAATCATCATCACCGGCTTAATGTTGAGCGCGCGGGCAATTTTATTATGGATCTCGTGGTGATTGGCGCTGGCATATTCGCCGGCCAGGTTCATGGCAATCCAGTATTCCTGGCCTTCGTCGTTATCCAGATTTAACCAGGCCAGGTGTTTAGCCTGCTGCGGCAATTTGGTTTTGGTCATGGCTATTTTGGAGTAATGGTCGGCCACGCTACCGCCAAAACCACGCGAACCCGAATGCGACAGTAAGGCTAAATAATTACCTGCCGGTATACCTTCCAATGCGCCGTCGGTAACGGTCAGCTCACCCCACTCCACGAAGTGGTTACCGGTACCACTGGTACCCAGCTGCGCGTAGGCTTTGTCCTTCAGGTTACGTATTACTTTGGTTTCGTTCCAGGTTTTGCTATCAAACAGCGTGCTGTCGAAATACGATTTGGTGGTGCAGCCTATACCGAAGTAGGTGTTATCCACCAACATGTTTTTCAGCTTGTGGTTTTCGGTGTCCACCATTTCGGCAGGCAGGTCGAAAATGCTCAGGCACATACGGCAGGCAATATCCACACCCACGGCGAAGGGGATGATGGTGTTGGCCGTAGTGGCCAGCACGCCACCAATCGGCAGACCGTACCCCTGGTGCGCATCGGGCATAAGCGCGCCGGCAACCGCCACGGGCAATTGTACGGCGGTTCTCATCTGCGCCAGCGCGCCAACCTCGATATTTTCAAGACCCCATACCGGGAAATCGACAATTTCTTCCTTCAGCGCGAAGTTGGTTCGCGGCTGCTTTAAAAACTGACCATCCTTACGCAGGCTGATAACGCTTTCGGCCAGGTTTTTAAACTTACCGCCTTTTTTAAGGGCGTAGGGCATCGGGTCGTCAATCAGGGCTTCCAGGTTGGCGAGTATTTCGGGCTTATCCATCACGCCGTGTTTCAGCAGGCCGTTTGCTACGCGGCTAAAGTTTTCGAGTATTTTATTATCGTTAATGCCGAGGGTTTTGAGCTCGTTGTTGGATATTTTGCCCCCCGACCCCCTAAAGGGGGAGTTGTTTTCGGGTTCGAGGGCGTAAGTATTTTCCATTTTCTTAATTTGTTGATACAAAGTAATATCGTTACTGCGCAGTGTATTTGCGCAGTAAAAAATAATTTAATAAATTCGTCTGAACCCGAATTTTTAGAATTAATGAATTTATCGAATTAAAAATTGCAGCAAAAATTGTGGTCATTCACAAATTCCAAAAATTCGGATTCAAACAATTTTTAGAATTAATGAATTTATCGAATTTAAATTGCAGCTAAAATTCTGTTAATTCTTAAATTCCATAAATTCCGGTTCAGACAATTAACAAAATTCCGGTCCATGCCCGTAAACCGCAACGCTCTCATCCGCTACCGCACCATAGACAGCTGCCTGCAAAACCGCCGCCGTAAATGGATGCTCGACGACCTTATCGAGGCCTGCTCCGATGCTTTGTATGAATACCAGGGGATTGACACCGGTGTAAGCCGCCGTTCCGTACAGGCCGATATCGAGATGATGCGCAGTAACAAATTGGGCTACGAGGCGCCGATTGTGGTGGTGGGTCGTAAGTATTATACTTACTCCGATAAAAACTACAGCATCACCAACATCCCGCTCAACAACCACGACATGCAGGTGCTGGGTGAAGTGGCCGGTCTGCTGCAGCAGTTTAAAGGCTTCAACCATTTCAGCGATCTGAACGAAATGGTGAGCAAGCTGGAGGATAAAATCTACACCCAAAAAACGCACAGCACCCCTGTAATTGATTTTGAAAAGAACGAAAACCTGAAAGGGTTGGAGTGGATTGAGATTATCCGTAAGGCTATAGTGGCTAAAAATACTTTGTGTGTTACCTACCAGAGCTTCAAGGCAAAGGAGGCCAGCACCTTTTGCTTCAGTGGCTATTTGCTGAAAGAGTACCGCAACCGTTGGTTTGTGCTGGGACGTTCGCACGTACGCAATGCGCCGCTGCTTACACTGGCTTTGGATAGGATACAAAATATTGAAGAGCACGAAGACAATTACCGTGAGAATGACATCATCGATCTGGCTACTTATTACAGCGATGTGCTGGGCGTAACCAAAAGCCCCAACCAACGCGACTGCCAGGTGGTGTTCTGGATTGATGCCGCTAATGCGCCCTATATTATCACCAAGCCACTGCACCATACCCAAAAACTATTGAGCGAAGATGCCGGGGGCAAAGTGTTTAGCATACAGGTTATCCTCAACTTCGAGCTGGAACGGGAACTACTGGGTTTCGGCGCAAAAATGAAGGTGCTTGGCCCAAGGCATTTGGTAAAGCGGATAAGGGAGCAGTTGGAAGCGTCGCTGGGGAGGTATAAGAGTTGATAGCTTATGGTTCATAGTTCATAGCCGAAGTCGCCGGAATGGCGTAAGGGCATCCCAATATCAACTTTATTGCTTTGCCCTCCCAATCCCAAACTGATCCCCGGCCTTAACTGCTTTGCCGTATTCAAAATCAATTTCCACCAATTTTTCGCTTGCTACGCTGTTGTAGTTTTCATCTTTAAGGGTGGTGAGCACTTTGCGCGTTTTTACGTCGATTACTTCCCCGCTGGATGGGTAGGCATATTTACCATCGATGCTGAAGGTAACCCAGCCGGGCATGTCCTGCAAGGGAATGGTGGTTAGCTGCTGGTAGGGTTCAACGGCGCTGAAAACATGGAGACGCATATTGAAGCCGTCGCACAGCCAGATTTCTTTTTCATCGGGAGTTAAACCTATACCATGGCTTGGATTACCATGACGCCGCACACGGCCGGTTTCCCAGCCTTCAACCAAAACGCGGCTCAGCTTTTTGCCGGTTTTTATATCGCCCACCTCGAAGCCAAGAAGGCTGTCGACCGTCACATAGGCGCGTGTTTCAGCACCGTTAATAGTAAACGGACGGATAAAATTCCCAAACGGACCGACCTTCCCGACTACGGTATGTGTTTTTGTATCGGCTATTTTTAACCAGGGCGAAGCGATGTCATCCAAATAAACATGGTCTCCCGATGGCCCGTAAACGGTGTTGTGGCTGCGGCTAAATCCGGGTATTTTCTTGAGGATATTGCCGGTTTCGCAATCCACCACATACCAGAATTTATTTTCGAGAGAGGGGAGGTACATGATTTTGCCATCAGGAGATATAGACATGCGGTCGCAGCCTTCCGGCGGCATTTTTTCCCAGATGATTTTACCGGTGGTGGGGTCGATGCGCTGCAGGGATTCAAGCGTACTGATGTAAATACTATTTAGCGGCACGCTTACCGCAATACCTTTAACGTTAGATGGTTTTTTATTGGGATGATAGCCGCTGGTTTCAATGCGCTTTACAAACTGGTGATTATTATCCATATCGAACACCAGCAGACCATGGCCGCCATAGCCCATGTAATCGCGAATGCCGGGGACAGCTACGTACAGGTAATGGTGTATGCCGGGTTGGGCATCGGTTGGTTTTGTGTAAATGAGTAAGGTGGCAACAAGAAGGAGGAAGAGTGTTTTAGCTTTCATGGTAAAAGGTTTATTATTAACACAGGCGATGACTGGTCGCCGGGAAATTGCTTTTTTCACAGGGCAAAAGCAAGTATTAATGAGCTTCTGTCCTGGTTCTTGAATCCTGGCTCTTGATTCTAAATCCGCCTACTCACTATCCTCATTCTTAATCCCGTTCAGCAGCGCATAAATTGCCATGGCATGCCCGTGCCCGAGGGCAAAATCGTCTTTCAACCATTTTACAATATCTCCGGCCTTTACACCGGAGGCCAGTTTACCATTGCTGGTAAAACCTTTTTGTTCAGCAAGCTCACGGAAATCAGCGGGGCCTTTGCCCGTCTTTTCTTTTATCGTTTTTAAATACCCCTGGAATGACATCGCGGCAGATTTGTATCGCTAAAATAACGAATTAAAACAAAGCACAATAACTGTCGGTGTAACGTTATGGATGGGAAATCCCCCTGCCCCTTATAAGTTTCCCCCGTATGGGGTGATAATTTCGGTTATCACGGCAGGTAAATTTGATGATATATTATTAAATTTCAGTGTTTTATAACCTGTATAAACAGATGAAAATGATGCCCCTGCATAAACATATTTTAGTGATACTGGTAGCCTTGGTATTGCTATTGCCGTCCTGCTCCTCTCAAACAAAAAAACAGCTTCCGGCTACGTCTGCGGTGCCGTATTATTTGGTGAACGTTAGTGAAGATGATATCCGCGTGGTAAATGTTGAGGCGATACTGCCATTGGTAAAAGATACCATCCGCATGTCGCAGAGTGATTTTCAGCCGCTGCCAAACGGATTTGCTGAATTTGTGGGCGATTTAACGGCAACCGACAGTAACGGCACCCCGGTAAAATTGCTGTCAGTCGGCAAAGGGATATGGAAGGTTGACGCGCCGATGCCGGCAACTATCCGGCTGAAATACTTTGTAAGCATTAAACATGAGAGCGTGCGCTGGGCGGTTTCATCGGCTTTCGCAAGGGCTTATGCGGTTGATAACACGCTCTTTTTTGCCGGCCGGGCTATTTTTATTGCTGCTGCCGGGCAGGATGACTCAAAAATAACGGTGCAATATGATATCCCCAACGGATGGGATGTAGCCACGCCTTATGATGAATTGAAAGGTGGCGATGATATTTTCCAGGCCAAAAACCTTTCGGAACTATGGCGCAACGGCAACTTTATCGGAAAATTTGATAAAGAGGAAATCAGTGCCGGTAAGTTGCAGGTAACGCTGGTCGGTACGCCGAATATGAAAGAAGGGCTGAGCCTTTTTAAAAGTGCGCTGGCAAAAATAGTGAATACCTACACATCCGAAATGGGTGGCGCGCCGGAAGGAAAGCTGGTGATTATGGGCGCCGTTGCGCCGCTGCAACAGGGCGGGGAAGCGTTTAACCATAGCATAAGCGTGATGTTTAATCAGCCCCCAACTATGGCCAATAAAAGCTTTTGGGGATACCTGCTGGCGCACGAGATTTTTCACCTGTGGGATGGCGGCGCGCTGTATCCCAATAATCAACCGGAGGTAGAATGGTTTGTGGAGGGCTTTACCGAGTACATGTCGAAACTTGCGCAGTACCGGACAGGTTTTATCAGCGAAGATGAATTTTTACGGCAGGCAAACCAGGGCATGGAAAGCTACCGCAGAAACGCGGGCAGTATTGCAATGACAACCGCCGGGCAGAATAAAGGCGAAAACTACAGCTTTATTTATGATGGCGGATTTTCAATAGCCCTTGCTCTCGACATCCGGACCAGGCAGGCCACGCATAACCAGGAAAGTGTTATTGATATCCTGCGCGCTATGTATGATAAATTCGGCAAATCGCACACAGCGTACGGCTATCACGATATTATAACTACCGCCAGCCAGGTAAGCGGGACTGATATGACGGACTTTTTTAACAGCTACGTATCAGGTACCGGTATTTTACCCACGGTTTCAGCTGCCGATATTAAGCTGACTTTAAAACATTAGGGCATCGTAATCAATTCGTCCAACTACTTTAGTCCGGGTAACGTTCGTTTTGTGTAAAGCCAGGGTTAATATTTGATTAATAGTAGTTGCGCAATGCGGTAATTTGTAACATACTGATTACATTTGCGAGGATAAGCAAATCGGCTTGAGCAAACTGGTAATCATAAAAATTCTTTTAGCTGTAACTATCTGTTTCCAGCAGGTAGCGCCATGCTTGTCGCTTTTTATAAGCTCGACAGATTTCCATCATCAAAACATCACGCACACCGTTAAGCGTGCGGCGCCTGTGCAGAAGGCCAAACAACTGAGTTTTCAGAACCACAATCACCTGCATATCTGGGCGGTGCTGTCAAAACATCATGGTCATTTACCGGCGAGTTCGAGGTTGAAAACCATATTGTGGACAAGCCTGGTTGTGGGTGTGCTTTTTGTGGCGTTTTTAAATATAGCGTTATTTGTTTCCCGCAAATGGCAGCAATCCACAGGCTTTTCCCATGTTCTTAAACGACCCATATACCTCTTGCTGGGCCAGTTAACTGTCTGATAATCCCTCTTCTGTAATTTTAATACCCCATCATGGTCGGCCCTATGCGGCTTGCCATTGCTATTATTTTATTCAGTTAAATTTTATTTGAACATACCGCTGTAAACATCCCCTGGCTTACGGGGCGGTTTTGCCGAGTTTTGTTATGAATTATTGAACTATACAGAAGGTGTTTATGTTGATGATGGTTTGCCTGCCGGTCCGCAAAACCCGTCTTCAAACTTTGTTGCCGGTAAGCTGGTAGTAGCCAATAACCTGGTTTATGCCTGCAACTCAAAAGGCAACGAAGTAAAGGGTCAGAACAAAACTCTTTTTGAAACCATCCTTGGAGGGGCGAATACTTTTGACAACACAAAAGGCGCTGCCGGCGTGATGACCGATCCTTTAAAGTATGGTTCAGACTTTAAGGCATCAAGCAATGCCAATTTACTCCGGGTGCGGTAAAGTAATATCTACGGGGATTAATTAAATTTTTAAAAGGTTCGCTATTTATGGCGGGCCTTTTTTGCTTGTAGGGTTTTTGTAGTGTTTTGTTGCTTTATAATTAACCCTGATTTGCTGTGAATTAAGCGTATCGCTGTAAATATTTTCTCTCTCCATTTCCTTTATCCGCTGTTACTGGTAAGCTTTTTTGATGATAGCTATACTTGTGGTTAATCCGTATTGTTTTTGAGTTAATATGTTTATAATCAGATAATTATATATTATTACCTAAATTTATCATCAGTAAATAGCGGAAATATTAGTTATTGCTATACCCCTAACCTGCTATTTGTAATGCAAGAGTGCATAACGGCATAACATTATGCAGGTTAACCCTAAAGCCTAATCAATAAATATCAAACCAATAATTATTAACCTTTAATTACTATTTTTATGAAAGCAAAATTTAACGCTTACCTGCTCGCTGTAGTGGCTATGGTGCTGTTTGCGCTGTCGTCTTGTCGTAAAGAAAACACGGCCGATTTCGCACCTAAATCCCCGGATTTGTCTTCCAAAAGCGTGGCGAATCCAGACCCGGTAACCGCCGCCACCTTTAAAGTTATAGGCTACATGCCCAGCTGGGAGGGCGATGTAAACACCGTACAATACAGCAAGCTTACTCACATTAACTATGCATTTTTAATACCCAACACCAACGGCAGCCTGCAGGCCTTGGACAATACACCAAAATTCCAAAGCCTTATAACCAATGCCCATAATAACGGCGTTAAAGTGATGATATCCGTAGGCGGTGGCGGCGGCGGCGATGCTTTCCATACCATTGTGGCCAGCTCGGGCACACGCACCGCCTTCGTAAATAATATGGTTAGCTTTTGCAGCCAGTATAATTGCGACGGGGTTGACGTAGACTGGGAGTTTCCTGCTGCCGGCACAGAAGCCAACAATTTTCTCACTTTGATGCAGCAGCTGGCTACCGCAATGCATAACAACGGCAGGCTGTGCACCATCGCCGTTATATCAACCGGCGCAACCTACATCACCAGCGGCATGTTCACCGCGCTCGATTGGCTGAACATTATGGATTATGACGATAACAACTTCCAGCATTCCACTTATCAGTCGGCGGTGGATTGTTTGAACTACTGGAGCGGTCGTGGCTTGGCAGTTGAAAAAACAATATTAGGTGTGCCATTTTATGCACGCGACAACCGGTACGACTATTCGACCCTAAATTATAACGACGTGCTGGCAGCCGGCGGCAGCCCCAACTCTGATACTTTCCAGACGTACGGCTACAATGGCATTCCTACCATTACCGCAAAAACCAACCTGGCATTTACCAATGGCATAGGCGGCATGATGATTTGGGAACTTGCGGGCGACGCTACGGGGGCTAACTCCCTGCTGTCGGCCATTCACAATGTGATAGTAGCACATGCAGGTGGCGGAACCAGCCCCGGCACCCCGCCTATCGGCCAAACCATTACTTTAAAAGGCTTTAATAACCAATATGTAAGCGGTGAGAACGGTACGCAGGCTATGAATTGTAACCGCCCCACAGCGCAGGCATGGGAGCAATTTTTAGTTGTCGATGGAGGTGGCGGTAAAATAGAGCTAAAAAGCCAGGGCAAATTCGTGTCGTCAGAAAACGGTACCCAAGCCATCACCTGTAACCGCGCCACAGCCGGCGATTGGGAAAAATTTGACTGGATAGCCACCTCAGATGGGAAGATTACCCTGCGTGGCAACAACGGCAAATTTATCTCCAGCGAGAACGGCACACAGCCTATGACGTGTAACCGCGCAACAGCATCGGGCTGGGAAGCGTTTGGGGTGAATCAGTGATAGAGAATAGAGACCGGAGGTTAGAGATTAGTTGCTTTGCTAATCTCTGACCTCTTTTTTATACCACCGCCAAATCCTTATTATATTTATTCCTGTACTCCATCGGGGATAAGCCTGTTATCTTTTTAAAAACTTCCCTGAATGCCCGGCTATCGGTATAGCCCACGTCAAACATTACCTCATTCAAATTTTTGCGCGTAGTTTCGAGGCTCTTTTTGGCGGCTTCAATTTTTATCCGCTGCATGTATTCGGCCGGGGTATTGGCGGTTGCTTTTTTAAAGCGGCGGTCGAAGTTACGGCGGTCTATGGCCAGTGATGAGGCCAGGTTTTCTATATTGATTTTCTCCTTCAGGTTGTTTTCCATATAGTCCTGTGCCTTTTTTATCTCGTCGTCGTCATGGCTTTTTTGACCTGTAAAAATCATAAAAGGCGACTGGCTGTTCCTTCCCAAATCAACCTCAAACAGCTTGGCGCAAAATATGGCGGTTTCACGGCTATAATATTTTTCAACGAGATACAGCACCAGGTTCATTGATGATAGTGCGCCTCCGGTGGTGTACACGCCCTGCTCGTCAGTAATTATCTTTTGCGGCTGTAAATCAAGGTCGGGGAACATTTGTCTGAATGCTCCCGCTGCCGCCCAGTGGGTTGAACATTGTTTACCGTTTAAAATACCGGCTGCCGCTAGCAGGAACGCCCCTGTGCACAGGCTTGCCACCTCGGCGCCCAGCTTGTACTGCCGGGTAACCCAGTCGATTAAGGCGCTGCTGTTTTGCAGCGTTTGCGCCAGGTGTTCGTCGAGGGTAGGGATGATGATTAGGTCAGCCCTGGGGTTGTCGGTTAAATTTACATCAGGGTTTATGATGAACCGCCCTTGATATAGCGATGTTTTTTCTGCACAGCCTACCAGTTGAATTTTAAACACTGCTTTTTGTCCCGTATTTACATGATATTCGTTAGCCTTGGAGAATACCTCGTAAGCCAGTACAATGCTGCCGGCGTTTGAATTGCTTTCGGGTACTACGATGCAGAGATTTTTCATTGCCTTTGTTTTTACAAGATTAGATGAAATAAATGTCCGAAACAACACCCCCGAATGTCGATATTACAGCTTTTTGTTATGCGATACGGACAATATCTTTGCATCAACCCAATATAAAAACAGGTATGAAAACTATATTTGACAATGCCACTACCCAGGAGCTGGTTGGCAGAATTAACAAAGTAGATAGTGCAGGTAAACCCAACTGGGGCAAAATGAATGCCTACCAGATGATAAAACATTGCCGCCTGTGGGATGAAATGATTGCCGGGACATTGCCCACTAAACGGGTATTTATAGGGCGGATATTCGGCAGAATGGGATTGAAAGCCGTATTGAAAAATGATGCCCCTTTAGGCCGTAACGCTCCAACTGCGCCGGAAGTGGCGGTAAAAGAGGCCACCGGCAATTTTGCCGGCGAAAAGGCGAAATTGATTACCCTTGTGGAACAACATAAAAACTTCTCTGATCATGATTTTGTGCACCCTTTTTTCGGAAAGATGACTAAGGAGCAGATAGGGCAATTCGCGTATAAGCACATCGACCACCATTTAAGACAATTTAACGTTTAGCTATAGCCATGACAACCATATTTGACAAAGCAACCCGCGACGCGCTGATAAACCGAATTAATAAGCTTGAAGGTACGGAGCCGCCACAATGGGGCAGCATGACCGTGGGCCAGATGCTTAAGCATCAAATTATGTACGAGGAGATGTTCCTGGGGAAACTGAAGATTAAGCGTGCGTTGCTAGGCTACCTGTTTGGCAAATTTGCATTAAAAGATTTGACGAAGGACGAATACCCTATTAAACCAAACCTGCCAACCATCCCTGCCATAAAAATAACCGGCGCCGGTGAAGATGTTGGTGAAGGTAAAAAGAAATGGATCAGCTTACTTGAGGAATATCCGCGACTTGGACCCGACCATAAATTTTTTCATGCTTTTTTTGGCATAGTAACCAAAGAGCAGGCAGGTTTGCTGGTTTGCAAACATGTCGATCATCATTTGCGGCAGTTTGGTGCTTAGATTTTTGAGGCCTGTTTGATTAAGAGATAACCGCGGAGGCATGCATTATTTTTTATCGTAGTTATTTCAACAAATTCTTTTTTTTCTCTGTATCTCCGCGCGTCCTCTGTGCCCTCCGTGGTTAAAAAACACCCGCGAATTTGAAAATGTCAATCTAAATACCAAGTTTTGATAAATTCAAATTACCCTCTTTATGAAAATTACGGTGTTGATTTGCCGCGTGCCGCTTGGTTTTCTTTACGTGGTTTTTGGCCTGGATTATTTCCTGCATTTTATACCGTATCAGCCGCTGCATACCGGCGCTCCGGGCGCGCTCGTTGCCGGGTTGAAAGGCACAGGATACATTTATCCTATGATGAAAAGCATACAAATACTCGGTGGCTTATCCCTGATGTTTAACCGCTATGCGCCTTTCGCAGCAGTCGTGCTTTTCCCTACAAGCCTCAATGTCTTTTTGTTCCATACTGTTCTGGTTCCCTCGGGCTGGTATATGGGCGTTTTATTGCTGGGGCCTAACCTGCTGCTGGGTTGGGGCTACAGGAAGTATTATGCGGGGATGTTTACAAGAGTGGCAAAGGTGGAATAGTGCGGCTATCAAATCACAGTATCATGCGCTTTTTAAAATTTGAGCTTTAAATAATTCGCCCAATTTGCGCAGGGCGTTTTCTGTCTTAGCTTCCCATGGCATACAATAGCTTAAACGCAAATAGTTTTGATAATCACCTTTGGCCGAAAATATTTCGCCCGGCGCGTAGCTTATACCCAGCCGGTAAGCCTCATCCTGCAATTGCACCGTATTAATGTGCGCAGGCAATTCAACCCAGATAACCAAACCACCCAATGGCGCGCTTATTTTAGTACCCTCCGGAAAATATTCGGTGATAATAGCCGTGGCTCTCACCAGATTTTTTTGCAATTCGATCCTGAATTTTTTTAAATGACGTTCGTATACACCGGCTGCTAACAGCCTGTGCAAGGCCCGCTGCGTAAAGCTGCTGGTAGGGCCGTTAATCATCGATTTAAGGCGGGCAACGGCATCGGCAAACCGGCCTGCATTGCACCAGCCTATGCGCAGGCCCGGTGCAAGCGATTTTGAAAATGAGCTGCAATAAAGCACCCATCCGTCTTCGTCGTACGCTTTAATGGTGTCGGGCCGGTGGTTTGTGAAAAAGATATCGCCATATAAATCATCTTCAATAACGGGCAGTTGCCTGGCGTTGGCAATGGCTGCAAGCTGCTGTTTTTTCTCCGTGCTTAGCGATGCACCATTGGGATTATTAAAGTTTGACACTAAAACGCAGGCTTTAACGGGCAACTTTTCACAGGCGGCTTCAAGGTCGGCGAGGTTTATCCCTGTTTCGGAGTGACAGGGGATAGTCACTATTTCCAGGTTTAAATATTCAACGGCCTGCATAACACCATAGTAGCAAGGGTCCTGCACCAATATGGTATCCCCCTCGCGGGTAACGGCTTTTAGGCAAAGTATCAAAGCCTCTATCGCGCCATTAGTAATAATCAGGTCGGCGGGTGCTGCCGCGCCGTTCCATGTAAATGATCGCCGGGCAATTTCTTCTCTCAAATTTAAATATCCCCGGCGCTCTTCCATCGCCAGGTAAATACCGCTCGCGTCGCGCGAGACCTCCTGTATGGCTCTTTTAATAGCATTAAATGGCAGCAGCCGGTGATGGGGGAGCGCATTTGCAAAAGAAACAAAGCCTTTTCCGGTGCTATCGTCCTTAAGCCGCTGCAATAAACGGTCGATATGAACAGACCTTGACGCCAGGGCGATTGGTACGGTTTGCGGCTGCGGCAATCGCGTGTTTAAACGGTAACTCACAAAATAGCCCGACTTTTCTTTTGACGTAACCAGGCCTTTGTCAACCAGGTGATTAAATGCCTGGAGCACCGTGCCAACACTTAAGCCGTGGTCACCGGCCAGGCTGCGTAACGATGGAAGCTTATCGCCCGCTTTATATATGCCATTACTTATGATAGCTGCAAGTTTATTGGCCAGGCTAATGTAACGTGGTTCGTGCATTGGTAAATCTGTTATAGCTAAATATTCAAGATTTGTATCTGTTACTATTTTTCAAAAATATGGATTTTTGGCCATGATTTAAACCCCGGATAACAGCGCATGAAAGCAGGATTTTTTAGGCTATCGGTAATTACTTTTTTTATAAACATCACACAGATACAAGCACAGCAAATGAATACAACACAGCAATCAGAAAAAACCGTACGCGAATTTTTAGGAATCGTGCGGTCGGGCAAAGCGCCTGAAAGGTCGGCGGAATTTATGGAAGATACGGTTATCGCTAACCAAATGAACTCGGAGAGATATGAGGTCATAAAAAGAACACCTCAAAATTATGCTGACCATGTCAGAGATTTTTTGGCCACGTACGGAGCATACCAGTTTGAAATAACCGAGTTGATTGCCGGTAATGATAAAGTTTATGTGCGATGGAAACAAACAGGCAAGCACTTAACCGAAATTGATGGGTTTAAGCCTACAGGACTGCCCGTAATTGAAATTGGCAGCGCGGTGTACCGGCTTACAGACGGTAAAATTACTGAGTACTGGATACAATTGGATCGTAAAGGTTTGGAACTGCAACTGCAACAAAATGAAAAGTTGGCTACAGCGAAAGCGGATAAGCCAGCCCCGCCATATACTGCCGCAGTAGCGTTGGGAGAAGCATTATATCTTTCGGGACAGATTGGGACAGATGATATGAGCGGTAAATTGGTAACTGCCGGTTTCGCGGCTGAAGCAGACCAGGTGATGAAAAACATCGGCCACGTATTAAAAGCAAATAGCCTCGATTATAATGATTTGACGAATGTAACCATCTACTTGACCACAATGGATAATTACGCAGCTGTGAACGAAGTTTACCGCAGGTATTTCACTACTTATTTCCCCGCAAGAGTATGTATAGCGGTTAAGGAATTGCCCTTGGGGGCACATGTTGAGATTGCGGCAGTTGCGAAGCTGAAAGGAAAGTAATTGTGGTTTTTGTCACTAATCAAACCAAAATAAAAAAGAGTATATGAACCCTATTCCATATTATCATGTCGATGTATTTTCGGCCCGGCCATTTTCAGGTAACGGTTTAACGGTATTTACAGAAGCAGAAAGCCTTAGTAAAACGGCAATGCTTAAAATCACACGCGAAATGCGCCAGTTTGAGAGCATCTTTCTGCAAACCATTAGCCCTGGCAAGATAAGGGCGCACGTTTTTACCTGCGATGAAGAAGTTGATTTTGCTGGCCATCCTGTTTTAGGCGCAGCAGCAACCCTGCACGATTTGCAGCGGCCCGGCGAACAAAGCGCGGAATGGTCGTTCGTTTTAAATAAAAAGACGGTAAACGTAATTACTCAAAAGAACGGACAGGGCTATAAAGCCACCATGAACCAGGGCGCCGCCGATTTTGGTATGGTGCCGGATGATGAGCAAACCGCATGGCTGCTGGACGGGTTGGGTTTAAGGGCTGATGATTTATACCCGGATTACCGTCCGGTTGTAGTTTCCACGGGCTTACCTTACGTTTTAGTGCCGTTAAAAAGCAATGGCCTTAAAGCGAAAATAGGCTTTGCCGGTATGGAGGAAAACATAAGAGGCTGGGGAGCGATGTTTGTGGGGATATTGGAGATACCGACGCTTAGCATTCGCACAGGTGATAATTTCGGAAGAGTAGAAGATATTGCTACCGGCAGCCTGGCCGGCCCTGCCGGTGCTTTTTTAGTTAAACATGGTTTAAGCAAAGCAGACAGTATAATAAAAATTAACCAGGGCGAACACCTTGGAAGGCCGTCCGCACTTTTTGTGGAGGTAAAAACCGATAGTGGAATTTTGGGAGATATTTACGTTAGCGGGGATGTTTGTAAGGTTGCACAAGGCACATTATTGGCGGAAACAGGCGTTTAAAACATACGTTGCGCTCCCCAGGGAAATCGCTTTTAAACCTGGCCATTTTCAGGAGACTCCTATGGAGTCTAAAAATCGTCCTGAAATTATGCTATAAACACGAGGCCTCTCTGAGGCCATCGCTTTAATAATTTTTAACACTCCGATAGGAGTATCCTGTTTATAGCAACACGATCAACATATATTGGACTCCAGCGGAGTCTCCTTTCTAAAAGCGATTTCCCTGTTGGTCTCCCGGCATTTGTTTACTTTCAGCCGATAATTGGTTTGTGCCGATTATCTACTTTCGCTATCGACCAATAATCAAAACATGACCACCGAAGAAATATTTGTAAAAATGGCTATCGACAGCTGGCAGCAGCAGATAAACGCCACCAACAGCACATTCGACAAGCTTAGCGATGAGCGCCTGATGGACGAAATAGCGCCATCAAAAAACCGGGGCATTTACCTGTTAGGCCATTTGGTGGCCGTGCACGACCGGATGCTGCCACTGCTGCGTTTTGAAGACGCAGCCCATCCGGAGCTAACCCCGATTTTTCTCGAAGCGCCGGATAAAACGGTTACAGACCTGCCGCCGGTAGGCCAGCTCAGGGAGCAATGGAAAGCCGTTAACGAAAAGCTTCAAAACCATTTCAACAGCCTTTCACCGGCGGATTGGCTTACCCGCCATGCCAGTGTTTCGGAAGAGGATTTTGCGAAAGAACCGCACCGTAACCGATTGAATGTTTTGCTGTCGCGTACTAATCATGTAGCTAATCATCGCGGGCAACTGGCGATGCTGGTACGCGCATAATCTGAAGTCAAAACACGCCGGCCCGGAGCCCTGGATTACCATTTTGATAATTTCACCTAATCAAAATGAAAAAACACCCCTGTTAGCCCAGCAATCGTTAACAGGGGTTTTCTTTGTTTTTTGTCAATTATTAAGGTTTCCATTGAGAATTACAGTTTTGGCACGTATATAGCGAACCTATCGTAAATTCTAATAAGTTCAGCAATGGAAACTTTAAATATTATTCTTAAAATCAGCGCCTTACTGGCGATAATCGTAGTGCCCTTAATTGGCCCTAAAAAGAAAAAAGAGAAACTTACAGAAGGCCTCAGCGCAATCGCAGTTAACGACCGCGGATATTTGGAGCCTCATAACACCATCAGCAGGCAATATACAGACGTTCATTAACTGCCTATTCGCTTAATTTGGTAAAAAAAGCCTTTCATTTTGAGAGGCTTTTTTTATTGGACATTTTTTGATTTTTAATAAAAAGCGGGTTTAAACTATTTGTACGACATATTTCACTAAACCGCTAACCATGGGCATCCGTTTTGGTATAAGTGATATTACAGTTAAAAGCAATTGAGGCTTTACTGTAATAAACTTATTAAAATGGAAAACGAACGAATTATTGTGAGGCCTGCAATGCCAGCTGATGTAGTATTTGCCGACCTCATTATCCGGGAAATGGAAAGTTCCGCAATTGCGCGGGGCTCGGGGATATCCAGGCGGTCAGCGGCCTCGGTAATAAACAAAATCGACGGCGGTAAAGCAATTGTTGCCGTTACGGAAGATGGTGAATGGGTGGGGTTCTCCTACATTGAAACCTGGGACAACGAAAAATTTGTATCAAACAGCGGTCTTATCGTATCGCCGCAATACCGCAACCAGGGTGTTGCTTCTCAAATTAAAACACAAATATTTGAATTATCGCGCAGCAAATATCCGCTCGCAAAAGTGTTTAGCATTACATCGGGCGCTGCTATCATGAAGATGAACACGCGCCTGGGTTTTGAACCGGTAACCTATGCTGAAATAGCCACCGACGCTGCCTTTTGGGATGGCTGCAAAAGCTGCGTAAACTACAATGTATTGCAAAGCAAAAACCGCTGCAATTGCCTGTGTACAGCCATGTTGTTCGAACCTCAATTAAACTGATTTATTATGATAAAAAATTTTAACGCAAGGAGTCTTTCTGCTGCACGCGAAAGAATGCCTGTGAGTAACCTGCTGTTCAGCGAATCTGTTTCATTGCTGCAACGGCTCATTAAAACCCCGTCGTTCAGCGGGCAGGAATCGGATGCTGCCGATAGCATACAGCAATACCTGGCAAGCTATTCAATAAAATGTAAGCGAAAAGGGAATAACCTGTGGTGTTTCAATAAATATTATAACGCATCGGCGCCCACCATCCTGCTTAATTCCCATATCGACACCGTACGGCCAAACGATGGTTATACCAACGACCCTTTTTGCCCGGAAATTTCTCACGGCCGTTTATACGGCTTGGGCAGTAACGATGCAGGCGGCTGCCTGGTTTCGCTTATTGCCACTTTTCTTCACTTTTACAGCTACCAGGGCTTAGGATTTAATATTTGCCTCGCGGCAACCGCCGAAGAAGAAAACTCCGGGCAAAATGGCATAAAGTCTATCCTTCCGCTGCTTGGCGACCTGACAGTAGCTATTGTTGGTGAACCTACACTGTTACAAATGGCTATTGCCGAAAAAGGGAACCTGGTGATTGATTGCACCAGTGCCGGAAGGCCCGGCCATGCAGCAAGGGACGAAGGCGTTAATGCGATTTATAATGCCATGAAAGATATGGACTGGTTCAGAACCTATCAATTTGAACAGCAGGGTGAGGGCCTGCCCCCTGTTAAAATGACGGTTACCACAATCAAAGCCGGTATGCAGCATAACATTGTGCCCGGCAAATGCGAGTTTACCGTGGATATCCGCAATGATGACACCTACCCGCACGAATACATTTTAAATACCATCAAAAATAATATTTCATCGCAGTTTTCTGTCAGGCCGGGTTCTCTTGGCGCTTCGTCCGTGCCGTTTGATCATCCTTTGGTGAAAACGGGCATCGCCATAGGCTGTAAAACCTATAGCTCTCCTACCACTTCAGACCAGGCGTGGCTTTCAATTCCCTCCGTTAAAATTGGCCCCGGCGATTCGGCGAGGTCACATTCGGCAGATGAATACATCAACCTGGAAGAAATAAAAAAAGGCATCGATTTATATATCAAGCTGCTCGACAATTTGCCATTGATGCTGATTAATAACCCCAACAAGTATAGAAATGAAATCAAGTATATTAATAATTGATGATGAGCTGAAGTTGAGCGCATTGCTGGCAAGGATACTTGAAATGGAGGGTTTTCGGGTTTTCCAGGCTCCCACGGCAAAAGCAGCTATCCGCATCCTGGAACACGAGGATATTATGGTAGTGCTTAGCGATGTAAAACTTCCCGACGCAAATGGCGTAGAGCTTGTAAAAAAGATAAAAGAAATTAAGCCCCATATTGAAGTTATTAACTTAACCGCCTACGGCTCTATCGGCGATGGCGTGACGGCGATAAAAAACGGGGCGTTTGATTACCTGACCAAAGGAGACGATAACGATAAAATAATCCCGCTGGTTAATAAAGCAATGGATAAGGCGACGCTTCAGTATCGCGTGAACACGCTGGAAAAACAGGTTGACACGCGGCGCGGGTTTTCCATTGTTTTAGGTAAATCTGCTGCGATAACCGAGGCCGTAAAACTCGCAAAGAAAGTATCGGCAACAGATGCTACCGTTTTATTGCTCGGGGAAACCGGCACCGGCAAGGAAGTTTTCGCAGAAGCAATTCACCAGGAGAGCCTGCGCAAGCATAAGCCCTTTGTGGCTGTTAATTGCAGCGCTTTTAGCAAAGAGTTGCTGGAAAGCGAGCTGTTTGGCTATAAAGCGGGCGCTTTTACCGGCGCTACAAAAGATAAAAAAGGCTTGTTTGAAGAAGCCGGCGGGGGAACGATTTTTTTAGATGAATTGGGCGAAATGGGCCATGAACTGCAGGCCAAACTGCTGCGCGTACTGGAGAACGGAAGCTTTATAAAGCTTGGCGAAACCAAAACAACCAAAGTAGATGTGCGCCTTATTGCGGCAACTAACCGGAACCTGCAAAAAGAGGCCGATGAAGGGCACTTCCGGCTCGACCTTTATTACCGCTTGTCGGGCTTTTCAATCGTATTGCCACCATTGCGCGAACGGCTTGGCGATATAGAAATACTGGCCGATCATTTTATAAAAGTTTATGCAGTCCGCACAAAAAAGAAAGCCCCCGGAGTTGACGAACATTTTTTTAAGATACTTAACCAGCACCCCTGGAACGGCAACATCAGGGAACTTAAAAATGTGATAGAACGGGTTATTATCCTGGCGGATGAGCCCGTGCTTACACCCAAACTATTGCCTTACGAATTTCACAGCGGAAATTACCACGACCTGATGACGCTTGACCTTGACAGCGTAGAGAAACACCACATCCGGAGAATATTGAAATATACCAACGGCAATAAATCAGAAGCCGCCCGTATCCTGGGCATTGGCATCGCTACGCTTTACCGCAAAATTGAGGAGTATCATCTTTTGCTGAACTGATCATTTTGAGAAAATCGACCGCTTAAAATGAGATGCTTTTTGAGCGGTTGATTTTTAAATGCCAAATGAATAATTAGTAAAACGCTGACAGACAGCAAGTGGCAGATGCGCTGCCAAACCCGGAATAACGATTGCATTTTCCCATCCGAATTAAAAACAATTCAATTTCTGAAAGTTACTCCGGGCTAAATGCAGAACAGCAAATAGCCCGGAAGGCAAAAATTAATTTAATCATAAAATGAAAAAACTTTTCTTATCGATTATTATAGGCATATCCTGTACCTATACGTATTCGCAAAACACCACTTCAAACCCTGTTACTGCAAGTGTACAGTTCAAAGACTCATCGGGAACAAAACCGGTTGCGCAAGTTAAGGACACTGTTGCCGCCAAAAAAGAACCTTTTGCCTTTGGCGATTTTACCTGGCTAAACGGTAACGACCGCAGGCACTCATCCCTTTTAGACAGTAAATATTTTACCGGCCGTATTTTGCTGGACATTAACTACACTGCCTCTAACAATAACCCTATAGACCATACGGTAGTTGGCTCAACCGCATTGGCAAGGGACCATGAATTTGAAATTTCGACCATAGCGATGGGCGGAGATTTTCATTATGACAATATACGCGCTTCGATATTAACCCAATTCGGTACAAGGGCTACCGTAGTGCCGCGCAATGATTTTAGTGTTACGCGTGGACAGTTTGATTTAGCTACAGCCTACCGCTATTTAAGCGAAGCCAACGCAGGTTACCACTTTAATGTTTTAAACGGCATTAACGTGGATGCGGGCCTCTTTATGTCGTACGTGGGTTTGTTCTCCTACTATAATGCCGAGAACTGGGCCTATCAGCCATCCTTTACCTCAGACAATACGCCTTGGTTTTTTAATGGTATACGTGTGCAGATATTCGTATCCGACAAGCTGAAAATAGAGCCCTGGTTAATAAATGGCTGGCAGTCGTACGGCATGTTTAACAGTCAGCCAGGTATCGGCGGCCAGATATTGTGGCGCCCGGTTGAATGGTTGCAGGCATTAACCAATACTTATTATGGAGCAGACACCCAGGACAAGCCAGGCAGGAAACGGTTCCACTCTGATAACAGTATAGAGGTGCGTTATTTTAAAGGCGCCAATAAAAACAGCTTTATCAACAGCATGGCATTTTCGGTAACCGGCGATATCGGGTTCGAAAAGGGTGATGGTGTAAACGGCTTCCATGCAGACCCTGTAAAAGGCCCCGCACAATATTTTGCCAGCGGCATGGTTTATAACCGCGTAATATTTGGCCAGGGCCACTATGGCTGGACCATCGGCGGCGGCGTAATCAACAATCCGGGCCGCTACCTGGTGTTATATCCGACAGGCGATGCAAATCCTATCCCAGCAATTAATACAGGTGCTACAGGCTCTCATCCCTTTACGGCAAACCCCGGCGACCAGTTTCATGGGTATGACTACTCTACCACATTTGACATGATGCCAAATGATTATTTAACCTTCCGGTTAGAAGTTGTGCACCGCCACGCCAGCGTTCCCTATTTTGCCGGCCACGGAGGGGTAACATCTCCCGACGGCTATAACACCACACCTGTGGCCGCGGATTTTAAGCCCGATTTGGTACCGTCTGAAACCAGGTTTATCGCTGCATTGTTAGTGCGTTTCTAATCAAAATATGAGTAAAGACTTGCTATAACTTACCCCGCCATTTTGGGTAGGTTAGATTGGGTCGAAAAGCCGGGTTTTGCCGCCCGGCTTTTTAAAAAGAATCACAATAAATAAAAATATAAAATGAAAAATTTAATCAAGGCGCTCATTGTACTGGCGGTTGTCAGCATTAGTAGGATGGGCTTGCATGCCCAAAATAAAGAAGTAATTACCGGCGTGTTTTTTACCGAACAGGATTATCATTCAAACCGGCTTAGCTACGTTTTAGGAAGCAATGATAAGTTGCTGCAAAATGAGTTTTTTAGTGGTAAGCATATCAGCATAGTTTACCAGGGTAAAAAAATAAAGCTGGCAAAAAGCAGCATTTTCGGCTATCGTTTAAGCAATACCAATTTCAGGCTTTACAATAACGAGGCCTACAAAATTATTGATACGGCAGGGTTTATGCTTTATACCCGCGAAAAGCTTACGCCGCATATTAAAGGCTATGCGCCGGAAAAGAAGTATTTTTATAGCGTAACTGCTACCGGCGCCGTGGCCGACTTAACCATAGAAAACTTATGCAATAGTTTCCCGGGAAAGCCAGGCTTTAGATATAGCATTCAAAACACCTTCAATAATGATAATGCGCTGGCGTCCTACGATAAATTCCTACACCAGTACAAGATAAAATACCTGTATCTGCAGCAAACGCATATAGCTGCATCGCACCTCGCCGCAAATTAATAAACTAAATAAGACTGACTGAATGTAAAAAGCCCCGGAATTTCCGGGGCTTTTTACATTAGGTTTATTAAAATAACGGTATTAATTACTGCTTTCCGCCTCTTTAACCGCTACGCCCAGCGCAGCCGTCGCCAAACTCAAAATGGTGGCTATTATTTGTGTGGTGGCAGCTTGCTGCAAAACATAGCTCTGCTGCTGTGCGTTAACCGCATTCATGTACGACATTGAGACTGCGTGTACTACCGACTCATCCAGTGCGGTAGCAGGAAGCACGGGGGCGCCGTCGGCAAGGTTTTTCGTAGCTGCGGTTGCCTGTCCGGCTGCGCTTTCAACATTGGACAGCGCCTGCTGCGCGGTGTCGGCAAGGTTTTGTTGACCCTGTGCAACATTGCCTGGTTTGGCGATTTCAACTGCGTCTTTACATAGTGCAATCAGTTCTCGAAGGGCCTCGACCGTCATCGATATGGCCCCGTTAAGCTGGGATTGAAAAACCCTGTTTTCCATGCCAAGCGTTTCGGCAAATGCCCTGCTGTCTTCAATAATTTGTTCCGGAAGTGTGTTTGTGTCTGACATTTTGATATGTTTAGGATGTTAATTGTTGAACACCTAAGTTATACCCTTTATGCCGGATTAGCAATAACATAATTCCTTTATTCCCTGAAAAATCAACCCTTCGCCAGGCCTCTTTTGATACCCTACTGATTATAGCTCAGCATCCAGGTTACGCCGTATTTATCGGTAAGCATACCGAAATAAGTAGCCCAAAATTGCGGCCCCAGCGGCATTTTTACTTCGCCGCCTTCGGCAAGGCCGTTAAATGCTTTGGTGGTTTCTTCCTCGCTATCCAGGTCAAGCGATATGTTAAAATTGGTGCCGGTTACCGGGGGAGGCATAAACGAGGGTACATCCATACCGGTTAACGAAGCTTTGGCCAGTGGCAGCGAAATGTATAATATTCTTTCTTTCTCGGCTTCGGGTATCGGGTGCTCGCCGGGCATATCTTTCATGCGTTGCAGCACGCTAAATTCGCCGCCAAAAACAGATTTGTAAAAGTTAAAGGCTTCTTCGGTTTTGCCACTAAATAAAAGGGTGATGTTCAGATTTTTCATGAATTGTTATAATTGGTTTATAACAAAGGTAATCAGCCATCGGTTAGTACGTGCGGTGGAAAGAAGACGGTTTAAGGGGGAAATAGTGACAAAAGAGAAGAGATGATTAGCCCCAGCTAAATATCTCCCTGTTGAGCTATCGTGTACCCACATCTTTTCATGGATGGGTCTTCTTTGTCCCGTAAGAACTACCGCTTTGTAGCAACAGACAAAACCCTTTATTATGCCCCGTCAGGGAGCTACCCTTCGTTCGCTTGTTCGGTGGGGAAGCGCGCTATCTGTCTACCTTTCTGATGGATGGGTAGCCGCTATGCGGCAAAAATCCCTTTTATAATTCTTTTCTACAAAGCGGTAGACCCTACGGGTCATTGCCTTTCGCATGGCAAAACTTGCGGGCACACGATAGTCTGTCGGGGAGACTTCTGCTTCGCCGATGATTAAAAGGCAGAGAGGCTACTTCATTGAATCAGCTTCTTTTACTAAGATCACTTATGATTAAATATAGCTCAACCACCAATACCTGTGCGTTTTTTTATACTGCCCGTACCAGCGGCACGGAAAATAAAGCGCCACTATTACAAAAAGCCAGGTTATATAAAGCCCAAACAAGTTAAACCCTAATGCATCCGGTTGAAATGGGTGCTGCGTGGCACTTTCAATTTGGCTGGAATTATAGCCCGTCGCAAAAAACAGGATAACATTAATTGCCCTGATTAAATAAAAATGGCAGATGTAATAGAAGAAAGGCACATTACCGTAAACAATCAGCGCCCGGGTAAACCTGTTTTTTGCATTTTCGGTGAGCGCTAACAACAACAATGACGTGCCTAGCGTCATACTCAAATATAGAAGTGAGCAGGGATATTTCGTTACATTAAAAAATGAAACGATGCTCATCGATACAGTTTTTTGAACCGACCAGGGGGCCGGATCGCCATAAATATTAAAAATACGGAATACCATAAAAATAGCCAGTAAGGCAAAACCAGCGCGCTTTAATATTTTGCGGCGACGACCAGCATCAAAGGAGGAATCATAAACAGTTCCAAACGCATAACCAGCCAGCATTACGCCTGCCCATGGCAGTAGGGCATAAGGTATCAGCAGGCCTCTGGTGGTGCTAAGCGGCCAAAAATCGCTAAAGCCTTTCGCAGCAAGCAGCAGGTGCCAGGTAAAGGTTTTGCTAACCGGGCCGAAACTGACTACGTCGATAAGGTTGTGGGCTAAGAATATCACCAGGCCAATCGCCCCGATAACCATTGGCGATGCCTTTAATCTTACCAGCAGTCCCAGGATGATCATACTGCCCCCTATCGCCCAAATTACCTGGAATATTATTGCATTATAAAATGGGTCGAGTGTGAGGGCGAAGGTGATTATAATTAATTCCACCAGCAGGAGCCATAGCCCGCGGGTTAGCAAAAATGAGCTTAATTGTGCTGTTGTTCTTTTTTTGCCGGCAAGAAAAGCTGAGATACCACTTAAGAAAACGAACGTCGGCGCACAAAAATGTGTAATCCAGCGGGTAAAAAACAGAACCGGCGTTGTTGTCGCCAGGTTGGTCGGGTCGGGATGGTGGGCCAACAGGAAATCGCGGCAATGGTCAATCGCCATAATCAGCATTACAAGGCCGCGTACAATGTCGATTGATTCGATACGGTATTTGGCTGCCGGGGATGTATTTATAGCCGGGCTAACCAGCGACACGAAAAGTGCTGTTGCGGTGTTTGTGAAAATTCTATTTGCTTTCATTTTGATTCAATTAACGGAACCAAAAGTATCGGCCTGCAAAACCTTAAAATAGTATATTTCGGAACTGTTTTAGATTTGGGTGGGCTATCGAAACGTCGTTTTCCACAGGCCTGCGACCTGTGCTGGATAGTGTCGCCCCGTTGGGGCTTTGTCGATTTTCCAGGATTCTTTGACGATTCTCCGTAATTTATGACAGAAGCTCAAGGCCCAAAGGGCCGACATCCTCCAGCGCAGGTCGCAGGCCTGCGCCAAATGTGGCATTAAGAAGTTTTCCTCCCCAGCAAATACGCCGAAGGCGTATCCCCAGAAAACTGCTTAAACTCTTTTGTAAAATGCGACTGGTCGAAATACCCGCTTTTGTAGGCGATTGATGTCAGCGACTCCTGCTTATTATCTAAAAAGCCAAGGCTATTGCGGAAGCGGTTTATCTTCAAAAAAGCTTTGGGTGTTAAGCCGGTATGTTGTAAAAAAAGCTTCTGCAGGTAGCGCGCCGAGAAGCCGCATTTGGCCGCTACGGAATCAACGTTATCGCTATAATTATTGGCTGCCATGTAGCGGGCAATGTCGCCCACAATCATAATTTGGTCGAACCGCCGCTCGGAAACGGCCAGCCGGTTGAAAAGGAAGTTTTCGATAAGGGTAATCCTGGCGTTTAGATTTTGGGTTTCCATCAGCCGCTCGTGCAGGGTTTTGGTGGATTGGTGCAGCAAGCCGGTAAGGTCGGATACCTGGTCGTTAAACTCGTCCATGCGTTCCCTTAAAAAATAGGAGGCAGCATGCGGGTAAAACTTAATGCCTAACATCGTAATTTTTCCTTTCGATTTTATCGGGAACGGCCGGGTAAGTTGCCCAAGGTAATCGATAGGAGGTGTAAGCAGGAAACGTTTATCCTTTTCGGAATGCAGGTATATATCGCTCAGGTTAAATATCAGCTCAGGGTTGCCGCCGGGTAAAAGCTTTATCTCCATATCGACGAAATCATCGGTTTCGCGTACAAAAAAGCATTGTACATATTGTCGCAAATACTCGTGCGGCTGTATTTCCTGGTACCTCATTGCAATGTTTAGCGGTTGTAAGGCTGTGCTGAAAGTAAAAAAGAATAAACAATATAAGTTGTGAATTATTGCCGACGGCAACAATAATTCACACATTCAAATTGCGAAGCAAATTTTTCTATACCACCTATAAATAAGCTAATTGCTCAAAATTGCAAAACATGTCCGTGCAGCCGCTCAAAAACTTGAAGGTCGGCTTTAGTTAGCTTGTTGTGCCGGAATAAAATCTTTTAGCACGGCTCCCCTTAAAAGTGATGGCGTTAACAAACCCTGCGACAATATAAAATCATGAAACTTCAGTGCGTCAAATTTAGTTCCTAAAATACCTTCTGTTTCTTTTCTCAGAGCAAGCATTTTTATAAAACCATAAAAATAGCTAATGGCCTGCCCCGGCGACTGAATAGTATAACGTTCTATCTCTTCCCTGGCTAAGGCGGGCGACTGCACAACATCTTGCAGCAACACTTTCATTGCGTTTTCGCGGGTGATTTTACCGCTCTGAAGCTCGGGGTCAAGGAAAGCCCGTGCCGCCCTGAAGAGGCGGAAATCCAGCGATAACAGCTGCCCTTCCAGCGGCATATACGGCTTTATCAAATACTCGGCATATAATCCCCATCCTTCCGCATTTGTAGAATTAAAGGCATATAACACCCGGGCGTCTGACACCCCTTCCTCCACCACTTTATCAAATTGAAGCTCGTGCCCGGGCCGGGCTTCATGTGCAATCATCGTCCACGAAGCAGCATCAAAGGTAAAATCATCATACTTATCAAGCTTTTTATCCGTAAGCCCGCCTGGCATATTAAGGGGTAATACAAATACCCCATGTTCCCCCGTGTTATTCAGAAATGGGGGCGGCGACATATACGGCGCAGGTATCTGCGTAGTTTCGGCCGCAGTTGCCAGGCGAATGACGGCGGGCCTGTTGGGCAATGTAACCAGGTGGTGTTCCAAAATAATATTTTCAATATCTTTCAGGTGTTTTTCATATAGCGGAACGATAGAATCGCCATGTACCTGTTCTTTTTTTAAATCCCTGATCACGTCACGGTAATCATTTGATGGTAAATGGCGCTGTTTGGCAATTTGCGCTGCTATAGGTTTCATTTCCTCCTGTATATCAGTGAAAGCCGCATGGGCTATAGCCGCTAACCGGGCTGCAGGAATATCAATGCCATATTGTTCAAGTTGCAGCGCATATTCTTTATCCGTTAAGCGAAAATCCGTCCGGGCTTTAGGAAGTATGTTCGTCCGCATCCATAAATCATAAGCTTTAACCTGTTGCTTTAGCCGGGCATACGCCTGCTCCCAATTTGTAAGTTTATATTTTTTAAAAAGATCGGCTATGCCTTCAATGAGGCTCGCATTGCGGTTCAGACCAAGTTCAATTTCCTCTTTGGTTGGGTAGAACATATTTTTGCCGCTTGCCTGGCGCCGTACCCTTTCCCGTAAAATAATGGTAAGGGGTTTTGAACCGGGTATTAACCCCGTGTACTTTCGCAGTCTTACCAGGGCTGCTACATGGCGGTTTGCCGATGCCTGGTCATCCAACAAAGGTGCAAGGCCATCATAAATCATTGATGCCGCATTTAAAAAAGGCACTTTATGCCGCACTTCAAAATCCTGCTGACGGAGCTGCAGGTTTAGGTGCGCGATTAAAATTTGAAGGTCCTGCTTTACATATTCGTTACTTTCTGTTTTTAAAGCATTAGCGAATAAAGTCATTAATGCTTCTTTTTCGCGCTTTTCTGCGATTAACCGGGCTATTGTGGGGACACTGACGCTGGTGTCACATGCCTCCAGCCCTTGTGATGAACCATCCTCAGGCGAATATCTACTTTCCAGGTTGGTAAGCAAGCGTGTGTAACTATTTGATTTTATTATCCAGGCTTTGGCGTTTTGGGCCTGTAGTGCCTGTAGCCGGGCAACTGCCGGGAAGGTTAGGAGCGCTACGGCTAGTGCTGCTCTTACAAAATTCCTTTTGATCATGATCTGATTATTTTCCTGGTAAAACCATTTTAATGTGACTAATCCCGGCTTCCTTAAATACCTCGCCTTGCTGTACGAAGCCATTCCGGGTGTATAAACCGGCAATTTCCACCTGGGCGTTCAGGTAAACCGGGACATCATTTGGCAAATCATCCAAAACGGTTTTAATCAAAGCATCACCCACCCGCATACCCCTGTAATGTTTTAAAACAGCAAAACGCTCCAGTTTAAGCCCGTTTTCAGTTTGCCGGTATCGTGCTGTCCCGGCAGGTAAATCATTAACAGATGCCAGAAAGTGAACGGATTCCTTATTGTTTCTTGCTTCGAATTCCTGTGGAACATGCTGCTCTTTTACAAAAACTTCACGCCGGATAGCAAATGCCAGTTTAAGCTCACCGGGGTTCTTTATCTTATGAACCTCTACCACAGCGCCTGGTGCTGAGCTATTTCCATTTTGAGTTTTCATAATTTCAGTCATCCTTAAAAAAAAACTCTTCTCGTCAAGGTTGGCATTAACCTCGGCAAGGGCTTTAAATAAATTATTTGGTGTGTTGGTTAATTGATTTAATGCCTCAGTCATCGCAGCCCATGCAGGCTTCATTGTTTTTATAAGTTCTTTTGCTTTGATACTCAGGCTTACATTTCGCTTTCTGTCGTCGTCTTTATCTTTAACGGATAGAATAAGCCCATTTAATTCAAGGTCTTTTAAAAGACTTATGGTAGTTGGATGTGTGAGCCCGATTTCCTGCGCCAGCTCCGATACACTTAAATACGGGTTAACGGAAAGCACATAGATTACAGGAAACCATTTCGGTTCAAATTTTATATCGAGGCTCTTATAAAATAAAGCAGCCTCTTTTCTCAGTTGCTCATTGATGTATTGCAAGTGAGTTCCCAGGGCCAATACGCCTGCCTGATTTATTGTATTCATTAGCTGAAAATATTTAATACGCAAATATACGTTCAAATATACGTAGTTTACAACATATATTTTAATAGGAATTATCGGTTCCGTTAATTTAGGTACAATGGCATAAACAGGGAATGTGAATTATTGCCGGCGGCAACAATAATTTACACTTAAAATAAAAACCAGGGGGGAACACTACGGGGGACTGTAGTGTTAGTACGAGGCCTTACTCGGCGAGCAGTCTGTACAGGATTTTGGCGATGTTTCTGGCATCGTCAACGCCGCGGTGGTGGGTACCTTCCAGCGGTAGGTTAAGCATACGCAGGGCGCGGTCCATGCCTACGCCGCGGCCAAGCTTGTAAACGTCCGAAAAAAGCACCTTTACATTAATGTGCTGGCGCGACATCGGATAGGCCACGCCGAATTTGGTGCATTGCTCCATCAGCATGGTACGGTCATAGCCGCCATAGCTGCCCCAGGTTAGCTGCTTCGACTGGTAGTGCTCCGCCAATTTTTGGCAGGCCTCTTTCAGCGAAACGCCGTCCCGCTCAACCATCTGTGGGGTAATGGATGTTAACCGCGTACAGAACGGGCTGATTTCGGAGTGGACCGGCTTCACCAATATGCCCTCGTTTTTAATAATCTCGCCGGTATCGGCATCCATCTTGCAGACGCCGATCTCGATAATCTCGGATCGTCGCCGCTGGTAATCACCATCCTGCTCCCAGCACGTGGCCTCGAGGTCGACGATGATGATTTCGTTTGTTGTTTCCATATTTTATATGAATTATAAGTTTACGGAAGCCCGACCATCGGGCTTCTCTTATAATAATATACGGAAAATTTCCCGGAAAACGAAATTTGGAGATTAGTTAATTAGAGGTTAGAGATTAGAAGGGATTTTTGATCGTTGTTCGTGGCCGGTGCATTGAAATTGCTTTTTTTGCCCTGGCTGCAACCCGGGCAGGAGAATTTCGGTGGGTTGGACCCTGGATGCCGATGGGAATTTCAAAACCGATTTCCTGATGTCTGAACGGGCCTTATTGTTTTATCAGATTTTAATTTATACATTCATCCAATAATCTTAAATCTTATTTCATGGCCTGGACTAACACCTCCAACACTTGTGTATCTACCTATGGGGCGCTTGATGACCTGCAGCAATTTGGGGTGCCCACAACTTTCGAAAATGCAGGACCGTTAACTATGAAGGACCTGCAGTTTTTTAATGCCCTTGCGTCCGGCGGCCTTACCGGCGGTAGTGCTTTGGCAATTGCTACCGCGCTCGATAACGTATTGTCGAACAGCTACGCAGGAACTTACCAGGCTGGTAACGACGCTAACAAAGCCATTACCGCAATGCTGGCAATCTTGCAGGTTGGCACTAACACCGTTGAAGCACTTTCTGATACCGTTGACTTAATTTACACCTTTTAGTGAAAAACTTTTTTAAAAAGGGAGTTTTACTCCTGTTGGTTACCTGCCCGCTGGCCTTATCTGCCCAGATTAAATCTTTTGAACAGATAAAACAGGAGGCCCTGGAATCGCTTACAAGTCCGAATTTTTTAAATGCTGCGCTGGCGAAATACATGGCGGTTTTGGAAACAAAGGATACCGCTAAAGCACATTTTTTCCGCGACCTGAACCTGAAGTTTAAAACCTTCCAGGCCGATAACCAGCCGCCCGGATTAGGCTTCAGTTATCAATATGACAATAGCTGGGTAAAAAATCATACCGATACGGCGCACCAATATCATTACAGCCGCTCTATTAATCTCGACCTGGATGGAAATGTCGCTTTCAAAAAAGTATATAACCCGACTAATTTCCTGGAGTCGAAATTTGTGTATAATGGCAGCTGGTTTTGGGGCGGTTTCTCTAAAAAGAATACCAAAGCAGAGGCAGATCAGCTAAGATCCATCAAACTGGCGTATAGCAATGCCATCGCAGCACATGATACGGCTAAGATGAGGGATATGCAGGACCAAGCCAAGCAACTAACCCGCATTACCGACCAGTATTACATCGGCTTAAATGGCTCCGCGTCTTTCGAGAGTAACCAGGATTTTTCAAAAACCCAATTCGTTCCATCTGTACTCATAAACGCCGGAGCCAACAGCTTCAGCGATTACAGCTCGCTGCGCTGGTTTAACCTGCCCGATTACCCGTTTGCGCTTATCCGCTGGATCACCAACACAAACGACAAATTTTCGGTCTCAGGCGTCGCCATTCCTGAGGTTCTTTTTGGTTTGGATTATGTTGTGCCCACCAGCGACAGCCTGCGCCAGGCAGTTACAGGCTCGTTATCTCCATTTACCCGCGTACGTTTCGAAGCGTCATTTAAAACGCTGGCTGCCCAGGTAGCGGGGCAAACCATATGGTTCAGTGCCGATTATCGCTGGTATCACCAATTGAACGCCCCGCAAGCGATAATAAACGCCCACATAGCTCATTCCAATTATTTTATTTGCGCGCTTACGGCCAGCAACGGCTTTTTTGTAAGCTATTCTACCGGCGCACTACCGTTCGATCTGAAAAGCACTGCTGTATATGGGATTGGCTTTAATTACAATTTAGGGAGTTGGAAGAAGCAATAGAGATTGGTGATTAGCTGATTAGAGATTAGTTAATCAGGGGTTAGAGATTAGGATGGCATCTCGTGCTTTTCATTGCAAAGATTAGAGGCTGGTTGATTAGTGATCAGGAAAAATTACACCTCTTAAGAGGCCAGGGATTAATAAAACGTCTCTGGCCTTTTTTGTGCCGGAAAAATATAGTAAGTTAATTTAAGCGGACCTTACCTTCTTCATATTTCAGTTTGCTGATGGTCATATTTAGCGCTGTCCAGGTTTCATTCTTTATTTTTCTTTCCACTTTTTTGCCCGGATTTATGGTGAAGCCTACCCTTTCGTAGCATTTTATGGCGGCTGTGTTCCAGTCAAAAACGTTTAGCTCAACGGTCGTCCTGTCATAATTAGCGAACGAAAAAGCTAATAGCAGCTCAACAATTTGTCGCCCCAGGCCCTTGTTTCGGTATGCTTCGTTTCCGATTAATATACGCCCGATTTTTACCGAATTTTCCATCAGGTATGTTTCGGCATGACCGATGGGTAAATTTGTTTCATTATCGATAACTGTAAAGGCAGTCCTGTTTTTCTCACTTAGCGAAACGTCTAATTGTTCTGCCGTTAACGGGAAAGTAAACAGCGGCCCTGCAAATTGCAGCAGCGCTTCTTCATTCTCAACCCACGAAATCAGGGTGGCATAATTTCCCCGGCCGAATTTTCCGAGTCTTACCTGACCTGCCGTCATTTGCTTTTATTTTTTAGCAGGAAGGAATCGTGAGCGGGTAATATGTAGGCTGCTATGCCAAATAGTATAATGGGTATAATTAGGTCGGATGATGTAAATTCCTCTAAGATATAATGCCCTACTTCCAGCGAAATAAAATATAATATCCACACTACTATAAATAAGCGCCTTTTTAACCCGGTTATCAGCGCCAATGCAATACCGACCTCGATAAACGGGATTAAGCTTAGATAAATGTCAAAAAGGAAAGCTGGCAGGTTAATTCTTAAGCCGGGGTTTGTGAATAGCTTCAGGTAATACTTATGGAAATTTCCGTTACTGCAAAACTTGCTTATACCGGCCACCAGCAGCGTGATGATCATGGTGAGACGCAGCAAAATCTCCGCGTTTTTTAACGTTTTTAATTCGATACCTTTTTCCATCTTAAATCTGTAATTGTATAATGATAACACCGTGCGTATGTTGCAAAGATGCGGCGTGAAGGCGTTTGAAAAAATGAACTACATCAAAAAAAACAATTGATGTAGTTCAACTTGTTTTCTTCCTGGCTTTGCTCCTTATTCTCGATAAAAACTCTGTCGACATACCTAAATAGGAGGCCAGGGTGTATTGTGGCACCCGCTGAACGATGAGCGGATAATCTTCTGAAAAGGATTTGTACCGCTCTTCTGCGGATAGGGTCAGGTTGGCAATCAGGCGTTTTTGCTGAAAGGCATGGCCCATCTCGGCACGCACCCTGAAAAATGCCTCGTAGTTGTGATTTGATTTTTTTAATTCCTGTTCTTTCTCAAAAGATAGTTGCAAAATAATGCTGTCTTCCAGCGCAACTACAAACATGGATGCAGGCTGCTGAAAAATATAACTGTCGTAATCGGTTATCCACCAGTTTTCAATTCCTAAAAGGATGGTGTGTTCCTCGCCTTTTTCGCCGATAACGTACGCTCTCATAGCGCCTGTTGCAATAAAATTCCTGGTTTTTGCAGTAAAGCCTGGCTGAACAATAAATTGCTTCTTTTTAACTATTGCCTCTTTAAAAAAACTGCTCAATATACGGGCTTCGTCATCAGTCATAACCCCGAACTCCTGTATATATGTTGTTAATTTATCGTTTGCCGGCATATTGAACTGGAAATGTAAACCGGCTCGAAAATACGATTTTAAGGATTTAGAGACTAGAGGTTGGTTAATTAGAGATTAGAAATAGCACTTTCCTAATCTCCAATTACTAATAATCATTTTCGTGAGGCGATGCCATCAATTTGTTTGATGAATTGCGTTGCGGTTTCGTCGGGGTAGCCGTCCCATTCTTTTAAAATTTTTCCGTTTTCATCAACCAGTAAAGTATAGGGGAATTTGCCCTGGCTGTTGTATTTATCGGCCAGGGTTTCGTTAAGCTTAACCTGCTCTTTGCTGAGCTGATTTTTTTTAAGGCGTGGAAAATCGGCCCTTACCAAAACAAGGTGACCAGCCGCATACGATTCAAAATCGTCCGATTCCAGTATTTCCTTTCGCAGGCGGATGCAGGGGCCGCACCAGTCGGAACCTGAAAAATTAATGAGTATCAGCTTATGTTCGTGCGCTGCCTGCGTTTTTGCAGCATCGAAATTGCCGAGCCAGGCGGCCCCGCCGGTAAACAGGACAAGATATATAACAAGTAGCTTCATTTTATTTAAATCCTAAATTCAACGATATAACATTTGATACCAGGTCGGTTGTTTGCGTATAATGCCCGTATCGTATTTCCAGCTCATGTAAATTTTGCCAGCCAAATACACCTGTTGGCGGTGCCAGTCTGAACCCTATGCCAAAAAACTGGCTGTTAAACTTCGCATATTCATAATTGCTCGAGAAATATTGTTCCGAGGCATCATGCGACTGATATGGGGCAAAATACTTTGCGGCCGACTGGTTATAATAACGATAAAACGGCGAGACAGAAAAGAACGGCGTTATTTTATACGGAACCTCTACACCCGCTGTATTTGAATGTATCCCCCAGTTATCTGTATAATAACGATAATAAGACCGGATAATGATGTTATCACCCAAAAAATAATTGAGCCTGAAACCTACCGGCAGCTTAAAGCGGGATGAAGGCAGGCGTTCAATAGTGTCTTTACCATTGTTAAAATATACCCGGTGAAAGGGCAGGCTTAAAAACCCATGCTGGGTAACCACATCACCTAAAAACATAACCTGCAGCCGGGAGCTAATCATTTGCGAATAGGATAGCGAGCCGGATAAAGTGGTTCGTGGGCTGCTGCCATAATTATGATGGCCGCGACCATCTCCGCCAAAACTGCCGGAGGAGTTATCCGCCGGTTCAAATTCTGAGGGATAAATTAGGGTAACCTTATCAAAATAGCCTTGTAATTTGGCTGCAAATTCGCCGTTCCTGTCGCTTGTTTTTTGCGAAAAATGCAGGTCGGCGCCTAACGACTGATAGTTAAATTCGCCCGAATAATAGGCGCCGACGCCATAGCTGGTACCGGTTTTGGTGTTTTCGGCAGTCCAGTCTAATGATGGGTATAGCCTGGTTCCGGTGGGAGAGGAGGCCCCTGTTTTAGATACAAATGCCTGCGATGCAGCGGAATGATAGTCGAACCCCAAGCCCAATTCCAGGGTATTTTTAATATAGGCTTTATTTTGCCATACCAGGTTCAGCGTTAAGCCATTGGCAATATCGGTTACCTTTTCGGTGCCGATACCACCTGTAACTGCCGAGTGGTTGCCGGTTTGGCCATAATAGCTGGTAACAAAGTCTATCTCATCTACATACAGCTTTCTTGGTTTATACCCGGTGGTATCTGCTTGCGCCGGGGCCGATACTGTGAACGGCGCAGGGCCTGCAGGTTTGCTCTCTTTACTTGCTTGCGCCGATGCGTTTAAACGGCATAGCAGCGAAAATCCGATAACGGATAAATATATTTTTCTCATTAATTTCCGTTTCGTTTTTAGTTACAACCACAACCACCGCCCGTTTTGCCGGCATTAGCGCCGGAGGCAGCCTCCCTGTACGACTGGAAATTCAATTCATTTTTTTCGACTTTACGATTCCCTAATGCCATTTCGGAATCGTTCAGACGGCTTTTTTGATACTCCTTTAAATGCACGCACGAAGCGAGGCACAAAGACAGTAGTAAACAAGCGGCAATATTTACCTTTAACTTTATCATATATAATAGGGGCTATTTAATACTTATGTTTTTTGATGTATATAACCTGTCGTCATCATCAATTATTATGGCTTCTATGTTTTTTATTTGATTGATCATATCCAGCCCGGCATTAACACCCATTATAGCCACAGGTGTAGCCATGGCATCAGCCAGTTCGGCATTAGTGGTTATGATGGTTACGCTTTTGATACCGCTTATAGGTAAGCCAGTGCGGGGATTGATGGTGTGCGAATATTTTTTGCCGCCGATGATGACAAATTTTTCATAATTGCCCGATGTGGCTACAGCCATGTTGCTGATTTCCATATATGAAAATGCCAGGTGTGCGTTGTTGGGGTCGGCTATCGCTATGGTCCATTGTTTTCCGTCGGGCTGTAGTCCCCAGGTTGTCAAATCGCCCGACGCATTCACCACGCCGCTTTCTGCGCCATGCAATTTCATAACCTGTTTTGCACGTTCCGCAGCGAGGCCCTTGCCGATGCCGCCAAAGCCGATGCGCATGCCTTTTTCCTTCAAAAAAACGGTACAGTTTTCTTCATCAAGCACAATGTTTCTATAGTTGATAAGCTGCACCATTTTTTTTGCAGTTTGCTCGTCGGGCAACTCTGTCATTTCTTTATCGAAATTCCAAAGTTTTTTGTCGATGGAACCATAGGTAATATCAAAAGCTCCCTGTGTGAGGTCGGATATTTTTATCGATCGGTTAATAAGATTAAAAGTTTCGCGGCTAACGAGCACGGGCTTAATACCTGCATTAGCATTGATGATATTTGTCTCGCTGGAATCGCTGAATGTGGTAAGCAGGGCTTCTATACGCTGTATCTCTTTAACGCCTGCATCAATTACGTAGTCGGCTTGCTGCTGGCCGTCGGCCACCACGCTTAACTCGAAACGGTTACCCATTAATTTGCACGCTTTTTTATAAATCTGTAAACCGTTCTCCTTACTCGCCACGTGCTATCTTAGTTTAACTATTTATGCAATGATAAATTAACATTCTGTAGTTAAGATGAAATTTGACGGGCAGCGTGAAAAAAAGTAATAATTAACGAGATATTTTTTACTTATTATCAGGTATGATAAAAAAAATATCATTTTATGACTGTAACACGTTTGAATAAGACGACTGAATCCCTCGCTTAAAATACCGGAAAAATCCCCTTTTTTCGCCCTGATCTGAGCGCTAGCTTTGAGTCCTTAACGACAGAGAAGGCTGTCACAGTAACAAAATGTATTTAACCCAACCTAATATACCATGGGAAAAGTAAATCTTGCCGGGAACCGGAAATTAGAAGAAATGGTGGTGACGCCCGGCGGTTTAAGGCCAAAGTCAAACGTCCATCTAATTGAAAATGGTTATCATATTAACGAAAGCGATGGGGTTCTGAAAAAAATCCATACAGGTACAGGGACGGTAGTAAAATACCTGGGAAAGACCAACACATCAAAAACGAAAACCCGCCAGGCGCTCAGGCAAGCGGCTTCAAAAGGTAAACAGGCTTCACTGGCGGCAGGCATTGCTGCGCCAATTACCAGCCAATGGATTATTTATTCCGGCTGGACAAATGATACGGGCTCCCCGATAACGTTTTTCAGTACAGATTGGGTTGTTCCGCCGCCGCCGGCAACAACTAACGGCCAGCTGATCTATCTCTTTAACGGCATTGAAAATGCCGGGTTTAACGTAATACTGCAGCCTGTTTTGCAATGGGGAGTTTCGCCGGCGGGGGGTGGCAACTATTGGGCTATAGCTAATTGGTACGTAGGTTCACCGCAGTCTGGTTTGGCCTGCCATAGCTCTCTTGTTCCTGTTAATACAGGAGACACACTCAGGGGAATAATGACTTTAACCGGTCAGTCGGGAAGCCGTTTCGATTACAACTCATCTTTTGAGGGATATAATACAGATTTGCCGGTAACGGATATCGAAGAGCTGGTATGGGCTAACGAAACACTGGAATGTTATGGTTTTAAGCAGTTTTCGGATTATCCAAATATAAACGGTACCGCCATGACCGCTATAGAGTTAAAAACGGGCGATACCGAAGCTGTACCCGACTGGCAGGCTTTCAATAACGTTACCGATAACGGGCAGAACTGCCAAATCATCAGTAATAGCTCGCCGGGCGGCGAAGTTGACCTAAATTACAGGTGATTTATTTTTTGATCCCTTAATAATCAGAGATCAGGAACGCGCTTCCTGATCTCTGATCGCTAACCTCTAATCAGTTAAATCTACAACCCATCAAACAAAAACGTTTCCTTCACCCATGGCTTTCTTGGCAGCAGGTCTTGCCGGATGCTGGCCTGGTAAACAAATGAGGCGATGATGATGGCGGATTGTTTCAGGTCTTCGATGGCCAGGTGGTCGTAATCGTCGAGGTTGGTGTGGTGGGTATTGTCCTCGTCGAGCGGGTCCTGGATAAACTGGAAGCCGGGGATGCCTGCCCAATCGAATGAAATATGGTCGGTTGAGCCGGTATTTTTGGTAGTTACGGTTTTAGCGTCAAGGTCGTGGAAGGGAATGAACCATTGCTCGAATACCGGTTTAATAGCCTGGTTGCCCTGGGTATAAATGCCGCGCACTTTGCCGGTTCCGTAATCCATATTAAAATAGGCCGATACTTTTTTCTGTGCTGCATTGGGCGAGTAATCGGCGTTGGTGAAGTGGTTCTTTACATAGTTGTATGAACCATAAAGACCCTGTTCTTCTCCGTCCCACAGCGCTACGCGGATAGTGCGTTTCGGTTTTAGTCCGAGGGAGTCCAGCAGGCGCATAGCTTCCATCACCACGATACATCCTGCGGCATTATCGGTCGCGCCGGTAGATGACTGCCAGGAATCCAGGTGACCACCAAGCATCACCACCTCCGCTTTTAGCTTAGGGTCGGTGCCGGGGATTTCTGCAACCACGTTATAGCCTTTGGTATCGGCAGTAGAGAATTTGCCCTGGATATTCAGCGAAATTTCCACATCGTGGCCCGATAAAATCAAACGGCTGATGCGCTGTCCGTCTTCATAAGCCATGAGTACTCTTGGTATGCACTCCGGGTCGGTAAGCTTATAGCCGAGCGATGACTGTACCAGCACCTTGCCATTCTTATTATCATAGGTACCGGCAGAAATACGGCCGAGCACCCCAGAGTTTTTCAGGAGCGTTTCTATCCGTGCACGTACTTTACTCCTGGTAATGGCATTTTCTATATCGGCCCGCAAAACGGGATGCTGCTCATCAATGGTATCCAATTCGGCCTGTGTGTAACGTTTGGCAGGCGGGTTAAAATCCTGCAGATTAGGCAGTGGCTTAGCCGCAATTAGAATGATTTTTCCTTTTAGATCAGCGCTGTGTCTGATGATATAAGTAGTATCATTAAACTGTTGTGACGTAAGCAGAATTACTTTGCCCCGTACCGTTCCATTGGTGTTGCCGCACCAAGGTTCCGGGTAAGCGTGAAGCGGTGAGTAATAAGGCGCTTTCATGGAGATACTGAAATCCTGCAGGTCCCATTGCTTGCCGAATTCGCCGTAAGGTTCCATCATTGCGTTGGCCAGTCCCCATTTTTTCATGATTGCTACCGCCCATTTCGCTGCGTGTGTAAACCCTTCCGACCCTGGAAGCCTTGGCCCGGCTACGTCAGTTAGGTTATGTGCTATTTGCGGGATATGCGAATTGGTTAATTCAGCGTTCCTGATTTTTGCGAATGCAGCTTCATCTATATGTTCCTGCTGCGCGAAGGTATTGGTGCCCGCTGCCAGTGTAAGGGCTAAAAGCAGGCAAAGTTTTTTGTATATGCTATTCATCATGATTTAATTTTTAACAAAGCTATTTTGCTGCTTCCTAAACAGGGGTTAAATACAGTTAAATAGAGTTAAATCGTATATTGAGGCGATGGTAAAAGCCAAATTTTGAGGAACTTCACACCGTGAACCGGTTCAATCCTAAATATACAACTGTAATTGTAGCGCTTTCGCTGCTGGTGAGCGGGGGGCTGCAGGTGGTTTGGCTGCGCCAGCTTTTTTCGGCACAACAAAAGCAGCTGAAGGATGACATTGAGCATTTGGTAGGCACAACGGCGCAAACCAGCTGGTACCGGGGCGTTTCAGCTTTCGAGAAACCACAGAACCTTAAGCGCGTAAAGCAGCTTTTTTTGTCGCCGCAATGGGCACAGTTGCGGCGGGCGCTTGATAATATGGTAGAAAGCGGGTTGTCAACCAAGTTCAGCATCGAGAGCGGCGATGATAGCACTGCCCTATTTATGAATTTCCGGCTGCCGGGGTCGCCAAAAAAAAAGAACAATAGCCAGCCGGTTACATCGAACACAGGGTTGACTCCGGAACAATTGCACCGTATAGACAGCTTATCGCTTATTTCAATGAAAAAGGGCGTGGCGGCCGGCCTGCTGCAAATGGGTATCACTTCACCCGTGTATTATAATATTTATAACTTCAACATGACCAGTTTGCAGCAAAGCAACCTGCCAAAAGGGTTGATGCCTGCCTATACCAGCAATGGCTATCTTTACGGGATACAGGACCATTACAAATATCAGCTTTGCCTGCCTGCTATTGGCAAGGTGGTATGGTATCGCATGCGTTATTATGTGGCCTCGGCAGTGCTGATGATGCTGCTAACCGGCGCGGCCTTTTATATTATATTAAGACTGCTGCGAAATGCCCGGCTTTATGCCGATGCCAAAGCCGACTTTACCCGCAACATGACGCATGAGCTGAAAACCCCGATAGCAACGGTGTCCCTCGCGCTTGAATCTATCCAAAAATATAACCTCGCCAGCGACCCGCAGACTTTGCAAAACTATATCGATATCAGCCGGCACGAATTGCAGCGGTTGGATTTGATGGTAGAAAAGGCCCTTAATATTGGCGTGGACGGCAATGCAGCCATTCCGTTTAACCCGGAGCTTTACGATGTGCAAACAGGCTTGCAGCAGGTTGTGGCATCTATGCAGCTGCAATTGTTAAACACAAATTCCGGCATTGAATTTCATCCCTCGGCCGAGCCTTGCTTTGTTTTTGGCGACCCTGTGCATCTTACCAATATTTTTTATAACCTGGCTGATAATGCCATTAAGTATACCGGCAGCGGTTTGTTGCTCGAAATAAGCTGTACCTGTGATGCTGATGTGATTATTATCAGTTTTAAGGATAATGGACCGGGTATAGATAAAATCTATCAGAAAAATATATTCGATAAGTTTTTCCGAATACCGGCAAAAGGCAATACACATAACGTAAAAGGCACCGGGATCGGCTTGAATTATGTGCGGCAGATGGTTGAAAAACATGGCGGTACAATTAGAGTTAAAAGCGAGCCCGGCGGTGGCGCTAGTTTTATTATCACCTTAAAAGCAGCATTATGAACGGGAGGGTTTTATATGTAGAGGACGAGCCGTTTTTAGCGCGCATAGTAAGCGATGGCCTGAAAAGCAGTGGCTATACCGTGCAGGTAGTTGGGGATGGAAACCTGGTGATGGATGCTTACGCCGCCATGCAACCCGATATTTGCATACTCGATATTATGCTACCCTCAAAAGACGGGTACACTTTAGCTAAGGAACTGCGGCAGGCCCAGGCAGATTTACCCATTATTTTTCTTAGCGCCAAAGCCCTTACTTCAGATGTGGTGGAGGGTTTCAAATCCGGCGGAAACGATTACCTGAAAAAACCTTTTAGCATGGATGAACTGCTGGTGCGTATGGAGGCATTGCTGCAGCGGTTTAAAACGCAGGTTAGCAATGATGTTGTTGAAAGCCCTAAAGTTTACGGCTTTGCTAACTGCCGCCTGGATACTGTGCAGCAACGATTGAAAACATCGGCCGGTGAGCATCCACTATCCTTTAAAGAATGCGCCCTGCTGGAATTAATGCTGCTGAAAAAGAACGATGTGCTGGAACGACAGGAGGCCCTGTTAAAAATATGGGGCGAAGACAGCTATTACAATACCCGAAGCATGGATGTTTTTATGACGCACATCCGCAAGCTATTAAAAGATGAGCGGGGCGTGCAGATCATGAATTTGAGAGGGGTGGGGTTTAAGCTGGTGTGTTGAACCCGCCCGCCCGTTCAGGCGTTTTGCCTGAACGCCGGCAATTTAAGCGGGACGATGGTTGTTTTGTGTCCAGGCAAAAATGCCTGGACAAGCGGGATGAAAACGATAATAACAATTATTTAGCTGAACGTAAGCCGATCATATTTCCTTCCGTATCTTCTATTAAAGCGATAATGCCTAAATCTCCAACGCCTTGTTTAGGGCGGACAATTTTGCCACCGGCAGCTTCCACACGGCTTAATTCCGCATCGATCTCTTCAGAGCTGAAATACACAAATGTGCCCCCAATTCCGGGCTTTGCTACGTCCAGCTTTACCAGTGCTCCGTTTGCGCCTGCACTTTCCTGGCCACCCGTAAAAATGGCATACCTCATTTGCGAATGTCTTTCATTATCTACCGGAATTTCCTTCAGTTCGCACTTAAATACTTGCGTATAAAATTTCACGGCACGTTCAAAATCTTCAACATAAATCTCGAACCAATTGATTGTGTTTTCCATTTTTTAGTGTTTAATTAAATCGATAATTCAAAATTACCGTCAGTAAAATCAAACACACTTGTCATCCGGCAAGTAATGCTAAAGTGTAGAAATTTCCTTCCGTATCCTGCTGAGGGACGTATCGGTAATGCCTAAATACGACGCGATATACTTTAGCGGGGACTGCCTGATGATGTCCGGCCTTTCTTTCATAAGCTGCAAGTACCTGTCCGTAGCGCTAACGGTCAGCACATTGATAGCGCGTTGTTTCAGGATAAATAACTCATTTGTCGCCCAGGTTCTTCCCCATTCTCTAAAGCCTTCAATTTTATGAAGCAACTCCTGGAAAGTGTCGTATTCAATTTTCCAGGCTGCACCATCGGATAGGGCCTGAAAGTTTTCTTTGGAGGGTATCCTGTGGAACAGCGAGAAAGATTCTATCAATATTTCTTTGGGGCAATAAAATTCGGTAGTTATTTCGTTGCCGTTATAATCATAAAGAAATGACCTGAACAGACCGTTTTCAATAATATAGAACTCTTTTGCAATTTTGCCGGCTTTCAAAAGCTCATCCCCTTGCGAAAACTCAATCCGGGTATGTGCTTTACAGATTTCTTTATAATCTTCCGGCCTGAGCAGCCGATGCGCATAAATCGATTCAAAAAAATCTATTCCCATATAAAACTAGTCAGATGGATTTCTCCTGTTGTAAGATAACGAATATATCTTATGGAACTTATAGGATAGCACTTGCAGCGGTCGGTTTTTCCCTGGTCGGTTATTGGATCAGTTATTTTTTACTTGAGCGCTACTGATGGCAGGCTCCGGAGGCCCTGTTAAAAATATGGGGTGAAGACAGCTATTACAACACCCGAAGCATGGATGTTTTTATGACGCACATCCGCAAGCTATTAAAAGATGAGCCGGGCGTGCAGATCATGAATTTGAGAGGGGTGGGGTTTAAACTGGTGTGTTGAACCCGCCGCCCGTTCAGGCCTTTTGCCTGAACGCCGGCAATTTAAGCGCCGGACGCTTAAGTTTTTGTGTATACCAGCGGATGGGATTGGGGCAAATTGATTGATATTTATTGATGCACGACCGAAGATTACAATAATAAATCCTTGCGGCTGTAACATTCTTATCTGCCGCTGTTTAAAAATCACTTATTATTTTAATTATTTATTATTTTTAAATTTAGTTGTACAATTGTAGCACAATTGTAAATCCGGGGTATCTCCTAATTTATTTAAAACGACCTGTTATCTCATTTTGGGACTATGAGATTGTTTAATTCATATACTGACCACCAGTTACTTGCCCTTTTAATGCAGGACAGCGAGGCCGCGTATAATGAAATTTATGATCGTTACTGGCTTAAATTGTACAATGAATGTTATAAAAGGCTAAAAGACGAGTCGCTTTGTGCCGATGTTATACAGGATGTCTTCGCTGATTTATGGCTGAAACGCGAAGAAAGACAAATTGAAAACCTCTCGGCATATTTATTTTCGGCTGCCCGCTACCAGGTATTTTCTCTCTACAAAAAAAATAAGAACGTTACCGCATTTGTAGAACCTATTGATTGTATGGCCGTTGCCGCGGCAGACCCTGCCTCTGCTTTTTATGAAAAAGAGCTGCGCGAATGTATAGAAACGTGGCTGCAGCTACAGCCCGAAAAACGCCGCCAGGTTTTTATCCTGAAATTCGATAAAGAGCTATCCACCCGCGAAATAAGCGAGATACTGAATATCTCGCAGAAAACAGTACAAAACCAGTTTACCACTTCCATAAAATCGCTTCGCGTGCACTTAGGCAAGATTATATCGGTGTTGGTGATTATGTGATGTTGGTATTTCGGAACCGGGTAAAGGAATAAAGAATTTCCGCATCATGGATGCGGAAATCCTATGCTGATATATCAGTTGATATTACGGCTGGTTCACAAAGGTATTTCCATATCGGTATCGCTAAAGCAGCTCCGACCATAGGAGCAACGATATACAGCCAAAGATGTTCGATATGCCCCGATATGATGGCAGGACCAACAGAGCGGGCGGGGTTCATTGATGCACCGCATATCGGTCCGGCAAACATTGCCTCCAGGCCAACCACTGCACCGATAGCAATACCTGCGAACATGCCTTGTTCTTTGCTGCCATGCGCAACCTGCATAATTACCAGCATTAAAAAGAAAGTGAGCAATAGTTCCAGCACAAAAGACTGCATTTCTGAACCTGCCGGTAACGTTGCACCTAATAATGGGCTTGAGGGGAACAACAATTTCAGGCTAAGGCTGGCTAACACTGCGCCTGCCAATTGGCTGATAATGTAACCGGGCAGCAAAGTTACCTTAAAGCGCCGCGCAACCGCAAAGGCAATGCTGACGGCAGGGTTCATGTGTGCCCCTGATACCTCACCTAAAGCATAAATCATCACCATAACAATAAGGCCCCAGGTAATAGCGACGCCGACATGCGTGACCGCGCCGCCGGTTTGTTGGTCGATAACCATTGCACTGGTGCCACAAAAAACCATGATAAACGTTCCGATGAGCTCAGCAAGATATTTTCTCATAAATGAGCGTTCACAAAGTCGGTGACGTATACTTTTATCATATCCCGGACGCGCCTGAACTCGTGCATGATTTCTTCGTCCGTTCCTTTTGCTTTGGCAGGGTCTGGAAAATTGTAGTGAAAGCGTTCTATCTTACCCGGAAAGAAGGGGCAGGCTTCGTTCGCATTATCGCAAACGGTTATCACATAGTCAAATGGGATGTCAATATATTCGTCCACATGGTTTGACGTATGGCCGCTTATGTCGATGTGATCTTCCGCCATTACCTGCACCGCTTTTGGGTTTACGCCGTGTGTCTCAATACCGGCGCTGTATATCTGCGCCTTGTCGCCCGCAAAATCCCGAAGATAACCTTCTGCCAGTTGGCTGCGGCAACTGTTCCCGGTGCAAAGCACCAGCACATTTTTCATAATTATTATTTTTAAGGGTTTATTTACAGCATCCTGGTTCGCAGCAATTCGCCGGTTTTTCGGCATATACCGTTACACTGAATATACCTGTGCTGCCGCTTTTAAAGCTTTCCAACTCAGTAGCATTAAGGTATTTCGCCAATATATCATCCGGAACGGTAATCACTTTCTCTTTTTGAACGATAATATTTTGAAAGCCGTTACTGTTGATTAATTGCAAGTAGGCTTCTTTTTGGATGGCGCCGGCTACACAGCCTGCATACATTTCGGCATCTTTTCTGAGTGCGTCGGGCAATTCGCCTATCAGCACCACGTCTGATATGCTAAAGTGACCGCCGGGTTTAAGTACGCGGAATATCTCTTTGATAACCGCATCCTTATCAGGCACAAGGTTTAATACGCAGTTGCTTACTATCACATCGGCAGAGCCTGCGGTTACCGGCATGTGTTCTATATCACCATGCCTGAACTCTACGTTATGAAAGCCAAGCTTTTCAGCGTTCCCCCTGGCTTTATCTATCATGGCCGGTGTAAAATCGATACCGATAACTTTCCCGGTTTCGCCGGTTTCGGCACGCGCTATAAAGCAGTCATTACCCGCGCCGCTGCCCAGGTCTATCACCACATCACCTTTTTTTATTTTGGCGAATTGGGTTGGTAGTCCGCAGCCCAGGCCCAAATCGGCATCCGCATTGTAGCCTTCCATTTGCGTGTAATCATCGCTCATGATGTTATACACTTCTGTTGAGCAGCAGGTAGCGCCGCAGCATGAGGCAGCATTGGCGTCTTTATTCTGTAAAGCAATCTCGCTGTATTTCTGCCTTACAAGCTCTTTAAGTTGGTCATTTGTTTCCATATTAATTGCAATATTACGATTGATATAAATAAATTTTTTTAACAGCAGCTATTAGTATCCTTATAAGAAGCGAACAAGCCGTTAAGCTCATTTTGCAGGTTCTTCCATGCTTCGGGTTCAATGCAATAACAAACGCTTACTCCCTCGATAGTACCCTGTATCAAACCAGCATTCTTCAATTCTTTTAAATGCTGCGAGATGGTCGCCTGGGCTAAACCCAGCTCTCCCACCAAATCGCCACAGATACAGGCATTTGCTTTTATGAGCTCTTGCAGTATAGCTATGCGGGCAGGATGTGCAATCGCTTTCAATTGTACGGCCAGCTTATTTTGCTCGTCTGTATATATTTCTGATTTGGTAGTCCCCATAATTATATCGCAATATTACGATTAATATTATAGAGTGCAAATAAAATTTCAAAGTCTTTTGGCTCAACATTAACCTTACATCCCTCTCAAAAAATATTTTCATCCAGCATGGGAGATTTATACATTTTTTAACACATGTATAAAAAAGCCAATTTATGCCTTCTAGTCACAAACCTGATTTTTTAAAGCTGGTAGAGAAATATTTAAATGGTACCGCGTCCGAAGAGGAAAGAAATACCATTGAAAGCTATTATGCGCATTTCACTGAAGAGCCGGATGTTACCGACGATTTAACTCCGGAAGAGCTTGAAGCGCTTAAGGCCAACCTGCGCCAGGGCATAGATGCGCGCATTAGCCAGGGTAACAAAATTTACAGGCCGCTTTACCGCAGGCGGTATTTCAGGGTGGCTGCTTCATTTTTGCTATTTGCTACAGCTGCCGCAGTTGTTGTCACTAAGCTAAAGCATAAACCTGCTACTTACTTCGCCCAGAAACACGACCTGCTGCCCGGTGGCAACAAGGCTACACTAACCCTGGCCAATGGTTCGAAAATAGATGTTGACAGCCTAAAGAATGGATTGTTTACCGCCCAGCCCGGTGCACAGGTTACCAAAGAAGGCGGCAAACTATCGTACGATGCCAGCACTGGTTCAAAATCAGCCGAAATTAGCTACAATACGCTTACCACACCTAAAGGCGGAGAATACCAGCTGGTGCTTGCGGATGGTACAAAAGTGTGGCTGAATGCTGCATCCTCTTTGAAATTTCCGACTGCCTTTACCGGCAGCGAAAGGGTTGTTGAACTAACCGGCGAGGCCTACTTTGACGTTAAGCACGACGCAAGCCAACCCTTCAAGGTAAAAACAGCCCGCGAAACTGTGCAGGATATCGGCACCCAATTCAACATCAACTCCTATGCCGACGAAAACGCTGTGACTACCACCCTGGTAGAAGGAAGTATCAGAATATTTACAGGTAAAACGCAAAAGGTTATTGAGCCCGGACAGCAATACCTGCTCAAAAACAACGGCCTGGCCGAAGTGCGTAATGATGTGGATACCGACGAGATAACCGCATGGAAAAGCGGCATGTTCCAGTTTAACAATGCCGATATGAAAACAATTATGCGGCAGATTGGCCGCTGGTATAATGTAGATGTTGAATACCAGGGCGAAGTATCCAATGCAACCTATCACGGCAGAATTTCGAGGAACTCGAAAGCATCGGATGTGTTGAAAATACTGGAACTGAGCGGAATGAACTTTAAAATAGAAAGGAGCAAGATTATCGTAAAATAATTACACACCCCCATAATTCAAATGACCAAGGCAAGGCCCCACGCATTTATCAGCTTAACTCATGCATGTTTTGCAGGTTTAGGCTGAGAAATACCACCAACCAAACTTTACTTTTTTTCCAATTAGAACTTGTCAAAAAAAATTATGAATTTCATTACAAAACAGCAGCCTATGCCTCATAGAAGCTGGCTGAAAAAAACATTACTCGTTATGAAACTGACTGCCATTATAATTATGCTGGTTAGCCTCCACGTAAGTGCAACAACGATGGGGCAAAACATAACATTAACCGAAAAGAATGTACCGCTTGAAAAAGTGCTAAACAAAATTGAAAAGCAAAGCAGTTACACTTTCTGGTACAAAACGGATGTGGTGAAACAAGACTACAAGGTTTCGCTCGACGTTAAAAATCTTACACTTGAAAACACTCTGGACCTTTGCTTTAAAAATTTGCCGATAAGCTATAAAATAGTACAAAACACGATAGTACTTACAGCAAAAACAACCGATGGCGCAGGAAAGGTACAGCAAACGGCTGTTGCCCCGGTTACTGTAAAAGGAAAGGTAGTTGATGAGAAGGGCGAACCGCTTGCCGGTGCAACCATAAGGGTGAAAAATACCAATCTGGCTGCATCTGCCGACGTAAACGGCGCCTTCACCTTAACTGTTCCGGATGAATCGGCAGTGCTGGTGGTTTCATTTATCAGCTACGAAACACAGGAGGTTATAGTAGGTGGCAGAACCAATATAACCATCGCCCTTAAACCGGGATCCAATTCGCTTGGCGATGTGGTGGTTACGGCATTGGGTATAAAGCGCGAAAAACGCTCGCTGGGTTATTCGGCCCAGAGTGTTTCGGGAACTGATATTACCCAGGCAGCGCCGCCAAGCATTGCCGAGGGTTTAATGGGTAAAGTGTCGGGTTTAAATATTACCGTACCTAACGGTGTTGAAGGTGCTTCAACCCGTATTGTTATACGCGGTAACAACAACCTTTACGGCAGCAACCAACCTTTAATTGTAGTGGATAACGTTATTGTAAGTAACGAACCTATACAGCCAAAAGGTGTTATCCAATCAAACGTTGATGCGTTAAACCAGGGAAATACCGACGTTTCGCAGCCACCAACCGACTTTGGATCTTTTTTAAATACCTTAAACCCTGACGACGTTGAAAGCATTAACGTACTGAAAGGCCCTACAGCTGCAGCTTTATACGGCGCGCGCGGTGCAAACGGGGTTGTGCTTATAGTTACCAAAAAGGGTGGAAAAAAGAAAGGTTTTGGCGTTGACTACAGCTATTCAATCCGTTTTAACGACCCATACCGGACCATAAAAACCCAGCATGAATACGGAAACGGCATGACAGAAACCTTATATTCTGCCAACCCGGCATTTTATAAAGATGGCAACGGTAACGACAGGGAAGAACAAATAGAAGGCGACCCTTACGGTTCGTTGGGCAATATACCGGGCGCTTATGCAGGCCCGGGCCAGGTTAGCCCTGCCGGCGGTCCGTTCTACAACTATATCGGTTTCCCGGGTGATGGTGCTTCATGGGGCCCAAGGATGTCAGGCCAGCCCATAATGTGGTGGGACGGGAAAACCAGGCCATATACAGCCAACCCTAACATCTTCCAAAGCTTCTACAAAAAGGGCAACACGCAAACGCACAATGTATCCTTTTCAGGCGGCGGCGAGTTAGGTACCCTGCGTGTTTCGTACACACGGTCGACCAATGACGCGATAACTTATAACAGCCACAGCGCAACCAACACTTTCAACATGGGTTCATCTATCAATGTAAGCCCGAAAGTGAAAATTGAAGCTACAGCCAGCTATATCAACCAAAACAGGTATAACCCGGTAAATATTTATGCTGAAAACGGCAACCAGGGCGGCGTTGGCTACATGACCGTTTATAACATCCCTGCCGACTATCAGCCAATAGAAAAGGGGTTGAGCAGCCTTCCGGACGGTTCGCAAAACCCAATATTAAAACAGGCGCCATGGGGATACGGACAACAATATTACTGGTGGGGCACTTACAATAACATTACAACACTTACGCAAAATCAGCTGGTGGGCTCTATCTCGCTTAACGCTGAAATATCCAAATGGCTTAGGGCAAGCGGTAATGTTGGCCTAAATTATTTTACCAACCAGTACGAAACCATGAACAGGCCTACAGACCCGGCAGGTTTATTGAATGGTAAATATGGAAACGACCTGTCGAAAAATACCACCGAAAACCTTGACGGCCGGTTAATTTTTCACAAAGAGAATATCGCCAATAAATTCAATGTTAACTTTTCGGTGGGTGCAAGGCGCTTTTATACGCACATGACCGACCTGGCGGCATTAAATCCCGGTCCGTTTAACTATCCGCTTATTTATAACCTGAGTAACTATGCAGGCGCCGTTGCCGACTATCCGCGGCCTACAGAGAACAGGAATGAAATGGAGATAAACTCGCTGTATGGCTTGCTTAACCTATCTTACAAAAACTACCTGTTTTTAGATTTATCAGAAACCAGCGACTGGTCTTCAACCTTCCGCCCGGCACACTGGCATTACACTTACCCATCGGCCAGCTTAAGCTTTGTATTTACCGATGCGTTTGATTTGGGCGCCGTTAAAAACTGGCTGAGCTATGGTAAATTGAGGATCAGCGAGGCATCCAGCGCAAACTCTTATATCCCTTATCAAAACGGGTTGATTTATTCAAACGTAAATACGCCGGGTTTTCAAACAGGCTTGTCGCTGCCGGGTACCTTCCCGACGGATATCGGCCCGCAACGCTCACGTTCATTTGAAATCGGACCTGACCTGGGCTTCTTCAATGACAGGTTGAATGTGAATTTCACTTATTACAATACCTATTCAGACCATCAGCAATTAACGATTTCGGTTGCTAATTCGTCTGGCTTAAACAGCGTATTAATTAACTCGGGCGCCTTAAGAAATAAAGGTGTGGAGTTAACAGTAAATGCGAAAGTGATCAAAACATCCAATCTCTCATGGGATGTTACGGTGAACGCGGCGCATAACCAAAACAAGGTTGTTGCATTAGAGCCGGGCATTAATTACCTGCCCCTTGGCTCATGGTTTGGCGGCGACGGCGTTTCGATGCGCGTAAACCCGGGCGACAACTATGGCAACATTTACGGGTATGATTATAAATACGAAAATGGCCAAAAGGTAGTAAACCTGGTTTATGCCGATGGTATGAACACCGGGCACGGGCCGGTACTTGGCTCGCAATATGCTACATCAAGCGATATTGTGAAGATAGGTAATGCTACGCCGAAGTTTACAGGCGGTATCTCTCAGAATATCCGCTATAAAAATTTCAGTGTGTATGTTTTGGCTGATTTCAAGATTGGCGGCCAGATATGGTCGGGTGATTATGCCACCATTATGGGCCAGGGTTTGGCACCGGAAACCGTTGTTGAACGAAACGGCGGCGGCTTGCCTTATACCTTCCCCGACGGAACCAAAGGTAATGTGGGCGTAATTTTACCGGGCGTTGTATCAACCGGCGGCGGCGCTTACACGCCAAACAACAATGTTGTGAATTCATGGTGGAAATATGCGGGCAACTATCAGTCGTGGGATAATAACCCTATTGTGCGTACCAATTCGATATTTAACGACTCATGGGGAAAACTGCGCGAGGTGAACATCACCTATAACCTGCCGAAAGCCCTGGTTGAGAAAACAAAGATGTTCCAATCGCTTTCGGTATCATTGATAGGCCGCGACTTGTTTTACATATTTACCACTCTGCCTGACAGGATAAACCCTGAAAGTATCGTCAGCACTTCAAACGTGCAGGGTATACAGTTCGGAGGTTTGCCGGGCGTGCGTTCTTATGGTTTTTCTGTAAAAGCAGGATTCTAAACATAGTTTAAAACATTTAAAATATTAACGTCATGTTTAAATATTATAATATAAAACGAAAGACAGCGATAATAACCGCCGCGGTTTCTTTTGTTGCGATTCTTGCCTCTTGTACCAAGAATTTCGAAAAAATAAATGCGGTGTGGAACGGTTCGGCATCTGCCACCTTTACACAAATTTATACCAGTATCGGCGCTAACCTGGATGTTACAGCCCAGGGCATGGATAACGTGGGCGAGCGGTGGATTTATCCCATTACTCAGCAGGGAGCTGTATACGCTGCGTCTGACTACGGTTATGGCGGCGGCGCAAACTGGAACGGTTTTTACCAGAATTTAGCCGGTATAAACCAGATGTTTACCTCGCTGAAAACAAACCCCGACTCGGCAACCTACACCAACGCAAAAGCGATGCTGAAAGTGCTGCGGGCATACCAGGCGCTTGAGCTATCGAACCTTTATGGCGATATGCCATATTCAAAAGCGGGAAAAGCCTACTCGGGCTCTACTACCGACCTGAATGTGCCTTATGACAAGCAGCAGGCTATTTATGTTTCCTGCCTGAACGATTTAACGTGGGCAGTAAATAACTTAAATACCAACGCTAACCAATTTACATTTGGCTCAAGCGAATTCCTGTTGTTGAATAACATTGGCCAATGGGTAAAGTTTGCCAACTCGCTCCGTTTGCGGTATGCGCTTACCATGTATGATAAGGACGCAACAACCGCAGGGCCGATCATAGCCGATGCGTTGAGCAAGCCTTTATTAACAGACGCTGTTGCCGATGTTGTCGGTTTGAACGCGACAAATATTCCCGGCATATCCTTCGATATTAATGCAGGTGGCCGTGGTGCTTTTTTCCGCCAGGAAAGCCGTGCACGCATGGGCTCAACCATGTGGAACTTGTTCACCAATAATAACAACACCGACGGCAGTGGCATATTCGACCCGCGCTGTAAGATATATTTCGAAGTAAACGGAAATAACCAGTGGGTACCCTATCCGCAAAACCCAACTACGCCGATATCCGACGGCGGCGATCCGTATAATACAGAAAGAGACGGCGACTGGACCCTGCATAAAGCGGGCAACCTGTATTCCGACTACAACTATTACTGGGGCCGCGATGGGCTTACAGGCTCAGCAGGTACTGTTCCCGAAATTTTTATCTCTCCTGCTGAAGTACATTTCCTGAAAGCTGAAGTGTATGCCCGTGGTATTGCCGGCGTAGCCCAGAACATGGGGACAGCCCAATCTGAATATGAGGCAGGTATTAAAGCGTCTCTTACATTCTGGAGCACAATGGCTTTTACTTCCCCAATTTGGACCGTAAACAAGCCAGCATCGGCTACACCGGATGACGCTACTATGAATGCAGTAATTACCAACCCGAAAGTGGCCTTTAATGCGGCCAATGCAGTTAGCCTGATTTATGCGCAGGAATGGGTTGATCTTTTCCGCCAGCCCTGGGTAGCCTGGACATTGATGAGAAGGACCGGCGGCGCAACCCCGGCCGACCCGGCTAACCCGGCAGGATATACGCAAAACTACGGCAGTCTGCAGCGTTACCAGTACCCCGGCGACGAGCAGCTGTATAACAATACCAATTGGAAAGCTGAAACAGGCGGCAGCGACCTTACCAGCAAAAAGATTTGGGTAGCAAAATAATTGATAGCTAAAGCTTGCACAAAAGCTGTACGAAAAGTATTAGTTAAGATACAGTTGAGATTGCTGGATTTAACTAAGTTGATTGATTAAGCAGGGGCCTTCGGTAGAGGGCCCCTTTTTGTTTTATCTACCCAGTCAAGCCACGCATACTTGCATGTTACACGTCAGATTAGCTATGACCCGTAGGGTCTACCGCTTTGTAGAAAACGATAACAAACAAAATATTGCCTCGTAGAGGCTACCCTGCGACCGGATTCAGTATTTGTATAGCGGATTAGGGGTAGCCTCTACGAGGCAATACGTTCTTTATATGCTTCATGCTACAAAGCGGTAGACCCTACGGGTCATAGAAAGTATAGTGAAAGATAGGTGCAGTATACTCTGGCCTATCAAAATGGTTGGTTCTGTAGGATAATTTGCTTTCAAAAAATCATGATATGGCTTACCTTATCGCCATTCACATTTTGAAAGCTCAGCTTTTCGTAGAATTTTGCGGCTGCAGGGTTGTCGGTTAATAAGCGCAGCACGGTGAAATGCTGCCTGGCTTCATGCATTATCACATTCATCAATAAAGAGGCATAACCTTTTCGCCGGTGTGCCTCCATGACATATAAATGCCGCACACGGCCAACGTTTGGTTCCGGCGTGTAGGGGTCGCGGTTGAGTCCGCAAATGCCGGCAAGATCGGATCCTAAAAACAAACCCCACAGCTTTTCGCCGGGCCCGGAGAACCGGTTTGTTCCGTTCTCCCAATCATCAATGGTCCTTTGGATAAACTGGTAACCGGCGCGCATGGATTCATCGAGCATTTGATGTATTGCCGGGAAAGAAAGATCTGTAAGTTCGGTTAATTTGGGGGCGCCGGTTGAATGCATAGTCAAATTTAGTCATCGCCGGGGAATAGTTCCGCCTGTACGGATGAATGTTTAGGGATTGATAAGCCTCCAAATCCCTTCAGATATCACCTCAACTATACCATCGACTACCTTAATGGCTGTTTGGTCATCAATTAAATACGATGGCATGGGCAGGGTAGCGGCCAATTTTTCCAGGTTGGCCATAGAGTTATCCGGAAACGCAGGGTAATCCAAATGCGGATGAATGGCAAAATTAAGCAGCCCCAGCGACTTGTCAGTTTTGACGGGTAAGGTATGATTGCCGTAGGTGGTTCCGTACCTGGTCATAATCATGCTGCCGGCGCTCAGGCCTACGTACACCATTTTATGCAACAGCAGGGGCAGCAAATCCGCCAGGCCGGACTGCTGCATCCAATAGGTTAAATACTGGCAGTCGCCGCCGCCAACCAGCAGGGCGTCTGTGTTTTCTAACAGGGGCACCCAAAGTTCCCGCTTAATGCTGGGCAGCGCAGTGAGTTCCAATAAGCCTAATGACTTCCAGCCCATATCGCAAAAAGGGTCGCCTAATTGACCGCAGATTACCCTTCGCACAATGTCGCCGCCGTTGCGGATGCCGTAGATGGCAGTGGGTACGAAAAGGGCATTGGATTCGCTAACCGGTTTGCCAAGCAGATCTGTTAATGCGTTGTGGATGCTTGGGTTGGAGATTCCAGCGGAGGTGAGGAGGAGGCGCATGGGGAATTTTGTTTATTTCATTTCGACCAGGACATTGCGTAAATATTGATTTTAAACTTTAAAATAGCAACACCTTTTAAATTGCGCGTCCGCCTTAAATTGCTTGTCTGTCCGGGCAACACGTTCAGACAGGCGCGGCAGCAATCGTTTAATCACCTGTAAAAGGCCCATCGCCCAATAAAATAAAAAAAATATAGTTGATGGTTACCCTCATTAACTTCAAATATAATACAGAATTGTTACTTATCTTCATCGCTGTTTAACCCCTATTTATTAAGATAACTATGATGGTTCGTGAATTTATAATGAAGCATGAGGACTTGGTTCAGATTATTTTTTACGCGCTTATCATCGTCTCTCTATGGTTGATCGAGCAATTTATTGGCGCATTGTCGCCCGGGCAGAAACTGTCACGTACAATGTTGAACGCTAAATTTATTTTTACCGCACTGCCAATCCAGCTAATGTTGACTTTTTTTGTTGTTCTTATCATGAAATGGGTTAACAATAACCATTGGGGGCTGATCAACTTTGTACCCTTTCACCGCATTTTATGGGTAAATTATATTGTCTTGTTTTTATTGATGGACTTTGGCGAATACCTGTACCATGTTATTATGCATAAGCGCGACTTTTTATGGAGGTTTCACCTGGTTCACCATAGCGATTTGCATGTGGATGTTTCAACAACGCTCCGGGAGCACCCGGTGGAGACGGGGATACGTACCACTTTCCTTATGCTTTGGGTTTTTCTTTTTGGTCCCGGTATGGTGGTATTAATGCTCCGGCAGGTTTTTCAATCCTTCTTTAATGTGTTGGCACATACCGAGTTCAGACTGCCGGCGACTTTGAATAAAATACTGGGTTGGGTATTTATCACGCCCAATTTGCACCATGTGCATCATCATTACGTGCTGCCCTATACGGATTGTAATTATGGCGATGTCTTATCCATTTGGGACAGGTTATTCGGCACCTACCATGAACTGGAGGAATCTGATACAAAATTCGGTATCGATACCCACCTGGACCCTGCGGTGAATGGAAGGTTTACCAATGTGCTATTGATCCCTTTCCGAAAATTTGAACGAAAATCGTAGCATGCGCAATTACCTGTTTGTTGCGCTTTTGCTGGGCGCAGGCTTTTCTGCGCAGGCACAGGAGCGTTTTATGTCTAAACTATATTTCCCCGGCCTGGTTGGGCTGGATATCCATTTGTACGATGGGCATTTGAATTATAAAAACGGAATAGTAATAAATACAGGGGTTGAATTTCGGCCCGGAACCACTCCTGTTTTTTTTCGCTTTAATTACGATGCCCTTAGCAGCAGGTACAAAAGTAGCCTGCCCGCAGCCCTGCCTACAAACGTAAGTAATGGTACGCTGCATTTAACCTATTTTTTGGCGGGCGCCGGATTCAGGCGCAGGAGCAAGCTTGTGGGGTGGTACCTGCTTGGGCAAGCGGGACTGGAGCAAAGAACTTACGATAAGGTGTCGGTTACAACGCAAGGGTTCACTATAAATCAAGTAAGTAAGAAAGTGCCGGGCGCAAAACTCACCGGCGGCTTTGAGTACTACGTTGCCGAGCATTTCGCCCTGGTGCTGGAACCGGCATTTTACCCCGGAAGCTACTATGCGTCGCAGGGATCTTCGAATAAAAACCTGTCTGTTAGTATTGGGTTTACAACGACGTTGTTCTGATTTGCAGGCGGAAACGCGGAGAGCCAGATCTCTTTTTAAGCGGTACGCTTAAACTATGGTGCGTCCGGGCGATACGATTGGACGGGCGATTGGTTCTTCTTATATTGCCTGTTCAACCCAGCAATAAAGCCGCCGGCCTGTTCATCAGCGGCCCAAACAAGCAGGTATCTTACGGCGGACTAGCATGGATGATACTAAGCGGCGTAGCTACAAAAGCAGAAGCGCAGCGGGCGCTAAAAGCATTGCCGACAGTTAGCAACGCAGTACATCCCGGCGCACCATATATGTATCATTACTATATAGCGGCGCTAATTGAAAGCGGCCCGAAAGCCGAAGCAAAGGGGCCGTCATATTCTACTGGGGCGGCATGATAAAAAAAGGCGCAGATACCCTTTGGGAAGTGTACGACCCAACTGATGAGCTGAAATCACCCTGTAATTTTTTCCCGGTAAACAGTTATTGCCATGCCTGGAGCTGCACGCCTGTTTATTTTATCCGGAAATTTTTCAGGAATAATTTATAGGCTTCCTTGTCCGGGCGTGCGGTTTGTATGGGCGAAGATGCAGTTGTTTTTTTTTGCAAAAAAATTTAAAAATAAAAAGTCAGCTGTTTAACTTTAAACTGTTTAACAAACCTTAATCTTAACCCTAATCCCTAAACCACAAGCACCATGAAATCAATTTTTATTAGCATTAAAAACGATGCTGCCAGTTACGTAAAGGCAAAGCAGGAAGCTTTACTGGCCTATTCAGAAGGTGATGACCAGGTACCGCCGGACGTGTTGTCGCAGCTCGTGCAGCACGCCTTATCACAAACTGAAACACCACCGCCGCGCATTGCCGCAACCGAAGAATTTTACCAGGTTACCAAAGAGCAAATGACGCGGGTAGAAGTAGCCGAGCGCTGTGCCATACAGTCGCTGGTTGAAGAAGCGCCGCTTATTGACGGCGAAGAAATTGAGGATGACTTTTTCAGCTACCTGCTGGAACCGTTTGACGGATTACCGGTAAATACCGGCGTTTTGCGGAGGCGGACCAATATGGCTGAAATCCTTTACATTTTCGACCTGGTTTTGATTGATAACGGCAATCTTATCCACCTTGATCCGCCGGCGCCGGAAGAGCATAAAGGCCCGCGCAGGCTGAAGATGGGCTTTAGCATTACCACCAAGATGATAAAAAGCTTGCTGAAGACGGCAGGTGCTAATGCGGCAACATTCGTACTTAGTAAAGTTGGCGCGGTAGTTATCGGCATTGTTATGAAAGAGCTGAATATGGAAAATGATACCGAAAAGCTAGTTGGCGAAATAAGGATGGTAATGCAACAAGAGTTGGATAATACCGAGATAGCAAAAATTGAGGGCGTTATTGATGGTACGATACAATTCCTGAACGGAGAATATAAAAATCAAAAAGAGGGGTTGGATTTAAGCAATCCGGAAAACCGGAAAGTGCTGATGGCCGACCTTAAAACTTATTCCAACAAATTTTACACCGATGTTATAGGTACTTTAAAGCAAGACCGGTATGCCGTTCGCGGTTTAAAAACCTTTATGTGCGCCGCGCCGTTACATCTGTTAATTACCCAGGAAATGGCCCTGGTTGACCCTGAATATATGGACCCCAATAAGTCCGGTTTCCTGAAAACCATGCGCGATAATGCAACTACTTACCGAAGCCATGTGCAGGCCGCCTATAACAAAGCTATAAACGACAGGAACAACATGGAGGTGTTCTCTAAAATATTTTCAGATACGATGGGTGGTGGCGGTTCTTCAAAAACTACCTGGTGGTGGCGGGATAATGTTACCGGGCAGGAAGCCGGAGAGTTTATGAAGACTAAAGAACCGGAAAGGTCTGCCTGGCAAAATGCCGATGCTTCACTACAGCGTCATCGCGATGAGGTGCTCAAAAAAAGACGGGAGGAACTCGGCCATCCACAGGAAACCTTCCTGGATGTAATCGGCGATTTACAGAATTTTTCGTTCCCGAAGGCATAAACACAACGATGGCCCGCGTGCAAACAAGCGGGCCATCGTTTAGGTCAATCTATACCAAATCATTTATCGTACAGCCGTTGTTCCCTCTCCCACAATATTTTCTGCCGATTTTGCCCCCTGACTGTCTAAAACGCAACGACGACTTGTTGTCAATCACAAATAACCCACATGCCTAATCACCGGCCTATATAAATGGTAACCTGGTTGTCAATTAAAATCATGCTCTTACTGCAATAATACCGGGTGTGTGCATTTAAAAGAGCAATCGCCTTGTTTAAAGGGCGGTTACCGCCTCTCCGACACAGGCACTATAAACGCCGGTCAGGGTTTGCCTGCTTAGCGGTTTTACAAAAAAGCCCTTTACAAATGAATAAGATTCGCCAACTAGTTTGCTGGCCGGGTTAACAGACGAGGTAACCACAAAAATATCTATCGTTTTCTGTATGGCCGGATAAAGCCTGCTGAAGCGCTCAAGGAACTTTTCTCCGCTAAAAGGCATCATCAAATCAAGGAAAATAACATCCGGTAATTTTGATTCATCGTCCACGTCAGACTCTATTTTTTTTATCGCCTTTTCAGCATCAAGGTTATATGTTTTATGGGAGAACAAATTATCTCTGTCAAGCATTTTGTCCACTATGAACATATCCACCTCGCCATCGTCAATCATTAAAAACTTACACATAGCCTCCGGATATTCAAACATCGTACCATGAAAAAATAAACGTCTTTTAATTTTTGGATTGCTGCCCCCCCTCCAAAAACGATTACTTTTCTTTTATTCACTCTGGGCTGGCACAGGCCACCGTCATCACTCTTTGATGTAATTGAGGATTAAGTCAGCATAAGTCTCGGCAGTAAAAACTGCCGTTAACCCGGCTAAGCAAGAGTGAACAGGGGAGCATGCTTCTCCAACAAAACCTACTTCTCCCCACTCGCCGGCGCAAGCTGCGCCACTCCACTTCCGTCACCAACATTCGAAACTGCACTTTCGTTTTTCATCCGGTCGAGCGCGGTTACTACATAAATACATTCACCTGCCAGGAAAGCGTTTTCGTCGGTAAAGCTGGTGATATTGGCATCGTAGGTGGTAAAGATTATATTTTTTACGTCGTCGGCATTAACCTTTTGCCCTTTGGTAATGCGATAAACCACATAGCCATAAGCAAAATCGCCATCTGCGGCCTGTGTTGGGGCTTGCCAGCTTAGTTGATTGGAGTTGTTTATTTTTTTTACTATAAGCTCCCTGGGCGGGTTGGGGCTTATGCTGTCGCGCCAGATCATAACCGGCGGAAGGGCCGGGATTTTGTAGAACGTATTGCTTAGGGAATCGTTAAGGGTTGCGAAGTTTCGTCGCAGCGACTTCGAACTAAAAAAGATACTGCCCTGAACCCGAGGGTTGGCACGCAGCAGCCTTATCTCGTTAGGGATTTCGTTTTTACGCTGGTATGCAGCGCCTTTTTCCGCAGCGCGATAGGCCGCCTGCCCCACATACAGGTGCCGGCCAAACAAATTTAAGCTCCACCAATTAAGCAATTTGGCAAATGGCACCACCCGGCTGCTGAGCGCCCAATACATTTGCGGCGTAATGTAGTCAACCCAACCCATTTGAAGCCACTTCCTGCTATCGGCATACAGTTCAAGGTATGACGAGCCACCATTGGTTTCGGAGCCTAAGGTGTCCTGGCGCTTGTTCTTCCAGATCCCAAACGGACTAATCCCAAATTTAAGGTACTTTTTCGCATGGTGTACGCTGTCGGAAACCGCATGGATAAGCGTATCCACGTTTTGGCGGCGCCAGTCATCAATGTTTAATAAATTGCTGTTATAAAGTCTGAACGTAGCAGTGTCGGGCAGGGGCTGCCCATGAATTTTGTCTGGATAAAAATAGTCGTCGAAATGCACACCGTCGATATCGTAATTTCTTACTACGTCCATAACCACCTGGATAATATAATCGCGCACCTCCGGGATGCCGGGATTGAAATACTTTTTACCGCCATAGGTAAAAAACCATTCCGGCCTGGTATTGCTGATGTGATTGGGGCTTATTTTCGACTGATTTAAACTGGTAGTGCCGCGATATGGGTTAAACCAGGCATGCAGTTCCATCCCCCTTTTGTGGGCTTCTTCTATTGCAAATTGTAAGGGGTCGTAATACGGGTCTGGCGCTTTACCCTGTGCGCCGGTAAGAAAGTAGCTCCAATTTTCGCGCCCCTTGCCGTAAAATGCGTCCGCCGCCGGCCTTACCTGGAAGATGAGAGCGTTGATGCCGGTCTGCTTGTGCTGGTCTAAAATAGCAATCAGCTCCTGCTTTTGCATTTCGGTAGGGAGGTTGGGCTGCGAAGGCCAGTCGATATTCTCGACAGTTGCCACCCAGACGCCGCGAAACTCACGTTTTTTGTCGCTAAAATCCTGGGCAAACAGGCTAAAGCAGGCAAATAACAGGGTAAAAGTAAGCGCGAGATTCCGTAACATGAGTTTATTCCTTCCGGCGCAAAAATGTGATAAATTATTGAGGTGCAGATGAGCAATGGGTGATTATTTAGTTTAAAGCAGGTAACATATAAACAATATTTTAAGTTAAAAACCTTGCCTTCTTCGCACATCTACTTGAAAATGCGTGTTCAAAGTTAGTCCTATAATGCTAATTTAGCTAGGAAAAGTGTTGTCAATCACAAAAACTCGTACGAAAAAATGTATTTTTACACAAAAACTCGTACGAAAAAATGTATTTATGAAAAGAAGTGCCTGGACTGATCTCATAAAATGGAAGACTTCAAAGAGTCGCAAACCGCTAATTATTCGTGGAGCGAGGCAAGTAGGTAAAACATGGTTGATGAAAGCTTTTGGTAATGCGGAGTATGCAAAGTATGCCTATGTGAATTTCGAAAGCAGCAAAAACCTTTCAAGTATTTTTGACGATGACTTCAATATCAGCCGGATCATTACTGCATTACAGATAGAAACCGGTGTAATGATTACTACAGACACGTTGATTATACTGGATGAAATACAGGAAGCGCCCGGCGCAATTACATCTTTGAAATATTTCCAGGAAAATGCCCCGGAATATCATGTCATTTCCGCAGGCTCATTATTGGGAGTTTCCTTAAACAGGCACACTTCATTTCCCGTAGGAAAGGTAGAGTTCATGGACCTTTATCCTTTAAGTTTTACTGAGTTCTTAAATGCTGCCGGCGAAGAACCACTGCTTAATTTATTAGAAAGTAAGGATTGGTCATTGATAAAAACCTTCAGACTCAGGTATATTAATTTATTAAAACAGTACTACTATGTAGGAGGAATGCCTGAAGCGGTGCTTGCTTTCACCGGCGAAAACGATTTCAAATTGGTAAGAGACATACAGAAACGTATACTGGAAGCTTATGAGCAGGATTTTTCAAAGCATGCCCCCAATGAAATTGTACCGCGCATCAGGATGCTTTGGAATTCCATACCAGCCCAACTGGCTAAGGAAAACAAGAAATTTATTTACGGAATTATAAGACAGGGTGCCAGGGCGAAAGATTATGAGCTTGCCATGTCGTGGTTGATAGATTGTGGTCTCGTACATAAAATTAACCGCGTAAATAAACCGGCCATTCCTTTAAAAGCCTATGAAGATTTTGGTGCTTTCAAATTATTTGTGGCAGACGTGGGACTACTGGGCGCGATGGTAGATATTGATGTTAAAACCCTACTGAACGGGAACGACCTTTTTGAGGAGTTTAAAGGCGCATTAACGGAACAATTTGTATTGCAGCAGCTAATAATTCAAGCTGACCTTGCGATTTATTATTGGTCGGCTGAAAATGGTGGCGCCGAATTGGATTTTCTCGTACAGCACGACGGGGATATTATCCCGGTAGAGGTAAAAGCCGCTGAAAACCTTCATGCTAAAAGTTTAAAAGTATTCTGTCAAAAATATAAACCGGCTAAAGCTATCAGAACTTCTATGTCTGATTTCAGGAAAGATGACTGGCTGACTAATTTACCATTATATGCCATCAGCGAAATTATTGAAGCGTAGCAGCACAATGAATTCAAATTCGTTTTATATGGCCGTATAGCCTTCCTATTCTTCGTATATTGCCATATCAACCCATCAATCCACCACATGAAATCAACCCGCATATCCATCCCCCTAATCCTGCTACTAACCCTCATATCCATAAAACCCCACGCCCAGGACCTCTACGCCCCCTACCGCCAGTCGTGGCTCAAAAAGGCGGAAGAATATAAGCCCACCCTAAAGGAAACTATCAAACTCCCAACCGGCATCGTTAAGCTCGAAAAAGATGCAGCAGCTTTCCAGGGCTGGAAGATGGTAAGTGCAGGCGGTATGGAGCAACTCTATAATAAGCCAATTAACAAAAGAAACAACAACGGCATAGTAGTGGATTTTGGCGAACACCTTACCGGCTACTGCACATTTACCCTAAAAACATTACGCGGAGATATGGATGCGCCCTTGCGGCTGAAGCTTACCTTCGGCGAGGTGCCTGCGGAGCTGGCCACACCGTTCGACCCTTATCCCGGAGGCCTGAGCCGCGCCTGGCTGCAGGACGAAACCGTTACCATATCGGTTTTGCCGGCGACCATTACCATCCCGCGCAGAGTAGCATTCCGGTATGTGAAGATTGAATGGCTGGGTTCAGGTGGCTATGATTTCGGGTTTGCGGATATACAATTCAAGGCTTCTACCTCGGTTAGCGTGACGCCGCCGGAACTGGCGGCAACAGCATCGCCCATCATTAAGGACATCGACCGCGTTGGCCTGAACACGCTGAAAGAATGCATGCAAACCGTGTACGAAGACGGCCCCAAACGCGACCGCCGCCTGTGGATCGGCGACCTGTATTTGGAGTCGCTGGCCAATTTGTATTCCTTTAAAAACGATGCACTCACCAAACGTTGCCTTTACCTGCTGGCAGGGCTATCCAACGAAGACGGCATCCTGAACGCCAACGTATTCGAATTACCGGAGCCACATCCGCAGAAAAGCCGGCTGCTGGATTATTGTTACCTGTACAACGTGGCCCTTAAGGAATATGTAGCCGCCACGGGCGACAAACAAACCGGCCTCGATCTTTGGCCCGTCGCCAAAAAACAGCTGGATATAGCCAAAATGTATGCAGGCCCTGATGGCATGATGGACTACGTAAAGGCCGGTAAAGAATGGTGGGTATTTTTCGACTGGAAAGACGGGCTGGATAAGCAGGCACCATTGCAGGGAATAACCATCTACGCACTCAACCAAACCTACGCATTGGCCAAGTTATTAGGTAAAGAAAATGAGGTGGCCGAACTGCCCGCTATGGCCAAAAAGCTAAAAGATGCCGCCCGCAAAATCCTGTACGATAAAGCCACCGGCCTGTTCATCAGCGGGCCGGATAGGCAGGTGTCCTACGGCGGACAAGCCTGGATGATTTTAAGCGGTGTGGCCACCAAAGCCGAAGCGCAGCGGGCGCTAAAGGCATTGCCGACGGTTGTTAATGCGGTACATCCCGGCGCGCCCTATATGTATCATTACTACGTGGCGGCGCTGATTGAAAGCGGACTGAAAGCCGAAGCCAAAGAAGCCCTTATATCTTACTGGGGCGGCATGGTTAAAAAAGGGGCCGATACTTTTTGGGAGGTGTATGACCCAACCGATGAGTTAAAATCGCCTTATGATTTTTTCCCGGTAAACAGCTATTGCCATGCCTGGAGCTGCACGCCTGTTTACTTTATCAGGAAATACCCCGAGATTTTCCAGGAATAGCTAGTTTTCATTGCGCTTAGAACCGCCTGTGCAAGCAATAATGGATATAGGTAGCAAAGGATCCCGCTTACTTCCCTGCACGGCCCGTCACAATCAGCTCTATCTGGTTTAATTGCTCGGCGGTGAGCTTTTTCAGGTTTTCCTGACTTAGGATGGTGTTGTTAACCTGGATGTAGTTGTTTTGCTCGTTTACTACGGCGCCGGATGGGTGCTTTTGCAGGTCGCCGATCATTTCAAAATAAAGCCGCGCGGCCCTGGTATCACCGTTTTTTGCAGAGAGAAAAACGTCGGCCAGTACGGTGGACGACATAGCTTTGAAGCGAATCATCTCTTCGGCATATTGAGGATGGGTGCGGTGTTCTTTCAAATGTTTGGCTACCGTTTGGCGGCTTAGCCCGGTTGCTTTTGCCACAGCACTTGTTGTGGGCATAGTTTCGTTTCGATCCATCAACTTTGCGATGGCCCCGGTAATTAAGGCATGATTTTGCTCCCAAAATTCATTCCTGGCATTTTCGTCCACAATACCTTCTATTTTTTTGAAAAATCTGTTCCTTGCCTCACCTTGAAGGCTATCCAGCATATCGGCTGCAAATTTTTGAAAATAATCACGTTCCGTTTTGCTAAAACATTGAACATCGTCAAGGGTGATTTTGCTCCTCATTAGTAGCTCATCAATCTTTTTCTTTGCGTCTAAATTATTTGGTGATAGGCCGGTTGTTTCCATGTTAATCTTGATTTATTTACAAATATAAAGATATTTCTTTAATAAATAAAGAAATATTTCAAAATGTTAATAAATAATTTTTGGACGTATTTTTATAAATCATTTATTATCAGTGTTTTAAATAAAAAATTTCTTTAAATGTGTTAAGTTGTGTTAACCCGGTTTTCCACATTCGTAGTGAAGGAAAGCCACTTTCGGCGTAAGACTGTCCATGACGCCCAACCAATCCCCCTATATTAAATTTGAAAAATTAACCATGCGGCCCTGTGCTGCAACCTTTATAAACCAGCTTTATGAAATTTACCGTTGCACTCCGGCTCACAGCTTTGTTGACCATCATGTTTTGCCTTGCGTACGGGCAGAAAAACGGCGCTGCAAATACACCAGCACTGATGGGCGCCCGCTACCTTACGTTTAATACCGTTATCAGGGTAAACCAGATAGAGGTAGCACGCGACCGCAACGTAGGTGAGGACGAGCGGGCGCTGCATACCCCGGCCCGGGTAATCGCTTTCCGGAATGCGGTGGCCGAGGGATTCCCCGGCGGCAAAATGACCTGGGCATTCAGCTGGCTGGCGCTGCATGATACCAGCGCTGCTTATACCGAAATCAGGAGGCTGGTAGTGGGCTATCATTTTAAATATGGAGATGAGATAACCTTTATACCGGGCGCCTATTTCGCCAATGCCTATAATACTACCGAACAGGTAAACAAGGACTTGCACGATGCTTTGAAAATAGTGAGTGAAATGGTGGGCGGGGGTTATCGTCCGCAAAGTATAGTGGCGGGGTTTATGTCGGCTAAGAACCAGCAGTATTTGGCAGAAAAGGAGGGAATACATGTATGCCAGGGAAATATCTGGAGCCAGTTCAGCATCGATAACCAGGATGGCGACGGCGCGCCATCATACCCTTTTTATCCTTCAAAAGAGCATTTCTGCAAACCGGCTCAAGGCAAAAAGGACTTTATAGATTGTGTGAACCTGGACGGCTGGACGGTTGATTTTCTTGCCGGAAGGCGACAGGGTTTTGCCGAAGGGTTTAACAGCCGTATGGGCGTTGGCCCGATAGAAACCATCGGACGATACGGGAAAGAGACAGGTTTAAAAGAGATGATGCATTCTACCGCCATTCATTTCGACAAAGGTTACCAGTTAAATGGTTTTGGCTGGGTAACTAACTGCTGGGAGCTTTGCCTGCCTTATGATGTATCTGATTTAAAGGACTGGTTAACGGCCATCAGGCAGCGCTGGCCCGATGTAAAGCTGGTTACCCAGGGAGAATTTGGCTTGCTGTGGCGTGCACATTATAAAAGCAATAGCTTTAATTACCGTTTTGTGGAGCGCGGTTCGGGCATCGGCGGGTCTAACGCGGACAAGGAGATAAGCTGGTATATGAATAAGGATTTCCGCCTGGCGCTGCTGAAGAATATCGACAAGAAAACATCCCCTAAAGTAATAGACTTTACCCGCTACGACGTGCCTGCCGCCGAACCTGCAGAGATGACCCGTAAATGGAGCCTGCTGGGCGATATCAACCAAAAACAATCGCGCCCGCAGGATAAGCCGGTGCCGTTTGATTCGCTTTCCGTAACAGGACGGAAATTAATTGAAAAACGTTATAAGGTGTTTGTGGGGAAAGATGATGTGAGCTTGTATGGGCGGAAGAAGTAGGGGAATGATTGTTGAATGGCGGATAGTGCACGGTGCGTTATGTAACTGACAGATGTATCCCTTTCGGGGAAAGTACATTACGTTAAAACTCAAAACCAGATACCCTGAAGAGTGAACCCTTCCCCTCAGCTCAACCCCAACGCCACAATTCCGCTCAATATCAGCACGCTGGCTATAAGCCTTCGCTTGCCGTCGTCCTCGCTTAAAACCCTTGAGCCCATAAATACACCTAGCAAAATGCTGGTTTCGCGCGCAGGTGCTACCACCGTCAGCGGGGCGTACTTCAAGGCTTCCAGCACTAAAATGTAAGCCGCCGGGCTTAACAGGGCGATGGCGATGATGATCCATTTATGTTGTTTGATCTCGCGCCTGATCTCGCTTTTCTGAGAAAACACGAAAGGAAACATCAAAAAGATGCTTAGCGCGCTTGAGGTAATAGTGATAATTAACGGCGATACATGGTAGGTTTTCACCGCGATGGCATCGTTAAAAGTATATAAGGCGATAAACAATCCGGTAAGCACGCCCCAGAAAACACCGGCCATTATTTTAGTGTTATTTTCCTTTTTAAAGCTCAGGCCCGTTATCACCAGCACACCGGCAAGAATAAGAAATAGCCCGATGGTGGCTTTCAGCTTTAATTGCTCATGCAAAAATAAAATGGCGGCAACAGAAGAAAACAATGGGCCTGTGCCGCGGGCCAGCGGATATACCACAGACAGGTCGCCGCTACGGTAGCCCTTTTGCAGGACAAGAAAATAACCGATATGCAGTAATGCGCTGCTGACGGAAAACAATAGCACCGGCTTAGTAAAAACAATATCACCCTGCTTAATTTGGTAAAGCAATACCGGCAAATACAAAACGGTACTCGCAATGTACATCAGCCAGATAAAAGGTGCTTTGCCCTGTGCTTTTTTTGAAAGCAGGTTCCAAAAGGCATGGAGCACGGCAGCAGTAAGTACCAGCGAAAGGACGTAAACACTCATTTAGAAGCTAAAGTGCTATAAATAATAACCGGAGACAAATTATAAATTGTAATTCTAAATAACCTTAAGTTATGCGGCGGATAGTGGTATAAAACAGAAATTGCATGGCAAGGTCCAGGTATGTCCCGGAGCCATCAACCTGGTTTTTTCGGTAGAGAGAAGTCGCTTCAACCAGGTGATAAATGTGCGATAAATTACAAAATTGAAATTGAGCCGGGCAATTTCCTGTCCGGTTTAAGCGATAATTGCTTCATGCCGCATTCGCTCGCTTTTGCGGGGCAGGCTCTGCCTGTTTTGCATCGGCTGATTGAATGAAAATCGCATTACATCCGGCCGGATGTACAGGCCGTAGATGCCTTCCATTACCATTATGCCTTTACAGCCGCAGGCAGTGTCGACCGTGTGCACGTATTTATAGGAGTTGCTGATGAAGTCAAACACTTGGTCAACCACCCTTATAATGATGCTATCGCAGGTATAGCGTTCCTGGTTTTGCACGCAGGTAAGGTAATCGTTACAGGTCATACAGAAATCAAGGTCGTAACCTTTGCTGTGCAGCTTGATGAGCCGGTGAGTGAGCTCCTTATTCACCAGCCGGCCGAAATCGGCATCTGAGAGGAAATGATGTTTCATGGCGGTTCTGTTTAGTTGAACCGTTATTTGAAATTATTGTGCCAAATGGTTAAATTGTTGATTTGTAGTATACTGTCGTCTTTTGGGTGAATTTTCGCTAACGATATTTCGTCAATTTATTTTTGCTTCGTGAAATATAGTTGACGCTAATAAAAAAATTGACAATTATATTAGCGTGATGAATTAAAGGGAGTATGAAATATTTTGAAGTTCCACCTCATCCATCGTTAACAGATTATATCGATGCTTACTGGACTGCCGAAGGCGATTCGGCAGGCTCAATCGCCGAGAAAATTTTACCTGATGGATGCGTCGACATCATCTTCAACACAGGGAGTGACTGTGTTACTGACAACGGTACGTTCACGATGGAAAATGAACGAACATATCTCGTCGGAACAATGACAAGATTTAAGGAATCGATTATGGATACTGACACAAGCTTGTCGGGCGTCAGGTTCAAGCCGGCAGCTATCAGCGCATTTTTTAACTTTTTTTCTTTGGATGAAATAACCAATCAAACGGTTGAGCTATCCGGCGCTCCTTTATTCGATTTGAAGAAAGTAATAACAAATCAGGTGGATTATTTTAATCGATACTTCACGAGCAGACGAAGTAAACCGAATCATTTTGTAACGCAGGTAATCCAAACAATAAGGCAACGCCGGGGACAAATAAAAGTGAACGAGCTGGCCGGAATACATTGTACCACAGCCAGGCAGCTGGAAAGAATCTTTAAAGCGCATATCGGCACAACAGCCAAAGATTTTATAGATTTTATCCGTTTTCAAAATGCGGCAGATATGATAAAGCATAGAAAATCAAATCAATCGTTGTTGTCCGTGGCTTTGGATTGCGGCTATTATGACCATGCGCACCTTACGAACGAGTTTAAACGCCGCAGCGGGACCAACCCGGGTTAGCTTGATTTTGTCGCATTTTTCCAAACACGCGGGAAACCACCGGGATACTTTTGTAGTATGAAAATGCGGTATATAATCATTCCAGTAATCAATTAAGCAATCGGATTTCTGCTTTAGTCCCATTGGCGCGGCCCGCCTGTGAGTTCCATCGGTCGGGTTCGCAATTCCGGTTAGTAGTTGTTTCCGCGCGTTTTCCGTTGACGGTGATCCGCAAATAAATAGGGGCTGGCCCTGTTTGGTAGTTCTTTGGCTTCTTCATATAGAAGAGCAGGCTAAAATTAATTTTCATGTTTTTAACATTAAAAAGTGAAACAAATTTAGCTTTGCAGATACCGTATTATCAAGATGTTTAGTTTCTGAACAGGTTGAATATCAAAAACTTATAAGCAATTCGGTGAGTTGTTAACTATCTGAAAATTACTCACCGAAAAACGCTCTTTTCCACCTTAAATCCTCAAATAATTGCTGATTTGATGAAAATAAAAAAGCCTGCAATTATTTGATTTGCAGGCTTTTAGTTCGTTTTGTTATCAAAACTGGCGGAGAGGGAGGGATTCGAACCCTCGATACCCTTTTGGAGTATACACACTTTCCAGGCGTGCTCTTTCGACCACTCAGACACCTCTCCTGGCTGGTTGTAAAGGTTGTATTCGTTGTAATAGTTGAGTTGTTGAAACCTTAATATTACCATACTCTTTAAAACCGGAGCGCAAATGTAAAATAAAATCGCTTTACAGGGTAATAAAAATGTAAGCGCCCAACCTTTCTAACTTTTCAGCTCTTGCAGACACTTCGACTACAAACAAAAAAGCGCCCGCAGTAAAACTACGGACGCTTCATGAAAACTTAACCTATACAAAAACTATAATCACAATTCTTTAAAGTCTTTTAAACGGATTATTTAACCCGGTCATTATGTTTGTCGCGGTAAATGGCGCGACTGGTGCGGTTTTCCTCGCGGCGCAGGTGACGGCGCTCGGCGACAGTTACGTGACCATCGGCTCGGGCCATACGGCGATCGCGGGCAATACTGCGCTCGCGGCTGCGCAGGTGACGGGCCTCGTTGCGGGCAAGCTCGTGGCTGCGTACGCCCCGGTTAATACGATGTTCCTGTACGCGGTGCCTGTGGTTAATAACTGGGGTGCGGGTCTGCGCTTCGGCCATGGAGGTGATGGCAATCATAGCCACCAGTAAACCTCCTAATATTTTGATTTTCATATCTTTTTCTGTTTTGTGTTTGTTATAGTAATAGAGTGGTTTGGGGGCAAAAGGTTTAATTGGGGAGGGAATTTAGTGGGTAGGTGACTATGTTAACCAAGTTTGGGTACCCTCGCCCTTGTCGGTGACAACACTAACAAGGGCGGAAATCGCAAAGAGGAACTTTATCCAGCATAAGCCACGGTTCCTAAACCCGATTGAAACGGATACCGGCCTGCGCCTGAGACCTGCGTAGTATAAGCATAAGCGGGGCTGTCCGAGATAGCAGCACAGGCTTAGCGTTTATTAATTAAGGTGAAATTTGTCTTATCTGCGACATCACCGACGAGGGTGAAAGTAAAGATAAGTTAGAAGCAGTAAGATAAGGAAGGAAAAATCAGCCGGGAATATGATATTCAGATTCCCGGCTAAATACTATGCGCAACAAGCAGCTACTGTTGTACATCCGTAATCTTTACAATTACCATGTCCATCGCAGCAAAAGCAATGGACGTAGCCGTCTCCGCATAACACCTTGTCGCCACCAGTAATTTTTTTCATTTCGGCCCTGCTTAAAGATTTGTAAACAGATTTTAGGTCTTTGTTTTCTTCTTTCATGATAAGATTTAAAAGATTTTGATTATAGTGATCACGTTTTCGGTGACAACGTCAACAAGGGCGTGGTGCGGCCTATTGCTGTTACATATATGTAACAAATGTAACATTACAATAACGGAACCTTCGGCAATTTTAGCAACCACGACAACCCACTCAACCATCACCCACCTAATCAACCCATTACCCGATAAACTTTTTTCACCAAACCCCTTGAATATCACAATTTAACTCCGTACTTTTGCAGTCCCCAAAAACTGCCCGCCGTGTTGGTGTGCTAAAATGGGTAAACAAAAACAAAAAAAGGAAGAATGCCTACTATTCAACAATTAGTTAGAAAAGGTAGAGTAGCTCTGGTTGACAAGAGTAAGTCGCCAGCGTTGGACAGCTGTCCACAGCGAAGAGGCGTGTGCACCCGTGTGTACACCACTAC
>Ga0105239_10000194_pt1 | contig 88230 bp, 82 predicted proteins | sample KBSC44metaG_FD_92761 | JGI IMG/M metagenome (GOLD analysis project Ga0105239, IMG submission 92761) | Corn rhizosphere microbial communities from Kellogg Biological Station, Michigan, USA - KBS C4-4 metaG | ecosystem: Host-associated > Plants > Roots > Rhizosphere > Soil | place: Michigan, USA... | reverse complement strand
GTTGTAGCGGGTGCTGGCGCAGAAGTGGTTGGAATATTAATGTTGACATTATACGCAGAGCACAGTGTTTCAGCAAATTCGATGACCGCTGGTAGTTTGAGTCAGGCTGTTGACCAAAGAAACTGCAAGGCACAGCTGGTAGGCACATACCTTCAACTTCGCTAGGAGTGCAGACCGTCGGGATAAGCTGCACCAAGCCGTTGACAAAACCCTCGTTGGAGCATATGCAGGCAATGTCGGTTAGAGGACAGCCTGAAGCACTTATTGCCTGAAGAATGGGTTGTTGCTGTTGGAAAATAGATGTCAGCATCTAGGATATCTTTCCGCCAGACAGTTGTTCGTACAGCACATTGCGGCAAACTTGTGATATCCTGGGCCGCACTTGGTAGCGCGAAAGTCGCAACAATTGCGCCGATGGTGAATGCTACCTTCATCTGGACGAGTTTGCGAAGCTAGCAAAGAGTCTTTCTGTAAAGAAGTTGGTGAAGAATGCAAGCAGAAAGCAGGCAACGGAGAAGTATGGTAGTACGGTTCAAAAGCATAATTGATTGGCCGAGCGCGACCATGCTCTTCTTAAAATCGCCCTTCCCATCAAGTCATGCAATGCTCGCAGGTGCGAAATCGGAGGTGGTCTTGGTCATGCAGCTGGGAGGTCTTGGGGGGTGGAGGTGCCAATGGACCAAATATTGGCAGACAAGTCTTGTCCATTGCTCCCGATCCAGCAGCCACTAAGGTAGAGCTGTGGTCTCCTTGGATGTTTCTGGGCGTTGCCATATGGGATGTGTGCTAGGTATCTCACATATTACACGGTAGTCTGATCCTGTAGGTTTTGATAACGGAGCCTGGCATTCCGAATGAATCTCAACCAGCTTATTGACTTTGGAAAACTTCTCCACTAGTTCACTGAACTCTATTTCCACCGCATGCCAAGGGAGGAGGAGCTGGACCACCGCTTAGTACTCCGTACTCCGTATGTAGTTCCGAAAGCCTAGCCCAAGGTTCCTCATGTCTTGTGGATTCCTTGCAATTGACTCTTATGTCTCTCGCTTAATTATCCCAAAAGAATAATGGGATTGAGTCATATATATCTAAGTAAGGGTTTTGTCTGAACTAGTTCCATACCCACATTCCATTGGCTTTAGCTCCAGATTCTTTGGATCGTCTTGAAGTTGTGCAAATGTCTACGGGCTACCAAGTATCTGACTCTTCTGATAGGCGACGTTTTAATGCACCACTGGTACAAGGTAGGAAGCGACCTTCCACCCCCTGGCAACGGTCTAGAAGAATGATTTTCATTATGTAGGAGGAATATTTACAGAACGTTGCTTTTGTACTAATCGCTATGCCTCCCCCAATGAGCCCCACCTAAAGCACGCGGCGGGAAGTCAGAACCATTGATGGTAGGCAGTCTTGGCGCAGCGGGCATCTTCAATTCCCTCAAGAACTGCACAATTCTGCCGAGACTGCGTTGATACGCCAAGTATTGCCTAGCGGGACTGGGGGATAAGATAAGATCCGCATCGGAGCAAGAACAGTTTTTGATGGTCAGATGAAAGGCGTGGGGGCACCAGACTTCCTTTCAAGAGACCTTACTGGTAGCAGGCTTGGTGGTCGAAATTTCTGAAGCTTGTTTCGTAAGACCTTCTGTGGCCGGGTCCGATTGTTGAATCCACATGTTGGCTATCTTCTTGTCACTTCTTCGAAGCGAAGCCCATTCTAAACCAGACACCATCGTGAATGGAAATATTACCTTGGCATTGAAAGAAAACCTTTGGAAGTTTATGACCGAAACGGAGTGTATTGGGGAAATACAATGACGGTATATGTAAAATACGTTTTCGTGTAATTACAAACTTGGTTTCGTATTTCTCCTTCTCACACCTTACATAATACTCGTCTGCGGTATTGTATTGGCATGGCTTCTTGATAATTATGAGTTTACTTCATAGTTCACGGACGATGTGTCCTGACACTGACAAGCTCTGTTCTTGGTGTGCTACGTAATGAGCGAAGATATTGAAATCACCAGCCACTCTCAGTACCTGATAAGTCCAATGGCCAACAGCCTAGAATTCTCACCTTTGTGCGAACTTGATCCAATGACAAGGTCATCAGCAACAATTCAGAAAAGTCGGCTATTCAACACCTCTCCTTTGAGCACATTTATCTATAATCGTATTGAAAGAAGAAAGCTCGGTTTTCTGAGGAATTAAATCAGCTTTTCACATGAGTATGGCTGCTGAGCTGACTCATACACGTCTTCTTGCCGTGAGGTTACCAGAGCCATGGAAAACAACCTATGAAATTAGAATTGCATCTAGGTCCAACAATACGCCCACTTTTAAGTTGGTACTTGCTGTGGAGCAGCTGCCGGACTCACAGAATCTCCATGAACCTTTGCACAATGCTTCCCTCACTTTCAGCGCTCTCATCAACGACCCGGGATCAAACATACTGGAAGCAAGTGACAACTCGGCTTGGGCTCGGTTTCATCAGTCTTTATTATGTTATGTGTCATGGGGCGGTGCTGTGGCTCCCTCTGTTGGTCAGATCTGGGCCTTAGTCTACGCAATTTTTACTCAGCATCCCGAAAATGAGACGTTCAAGCTGGAACTTGCGGGTGCCAGCAGCGTTGGCCTCTCGACAGAGATTCTTGCTACTGGCCTTGCAACTCCACGACCGAAAAAATCCCGTCCTGGGCATACTCTAGATCCGTCAATCGATTCTCAGATCTTAGTTTCTCGCTCGGCATTCTGGCAAGGAGCGGCCTCGCCGTTTGGAGCGCGTCCTGCTTGGGTGAGCCATCCAAGTCTCTACAGTTGTCTGTCAAAGCCATTATCCGTATACCCTGCGTTTCCTTTAGAGTATACAGTTACTCTCAGTCCTGAAGGTCGTCCCGTATCTGCACAGCACCCAGTTCGACCACCGAAGCCACCCCGTGGTTCAACCATCTATAGTCGCTACATCCCTGAGCTAGATGAGTTTTTCTCCATGGACCATTTAAACGTGCATGATGAATTCCATCTGCAACTATTCCATCAGTGGCAGAATGATCCTCGAGTAGCTCAGGGTTGGAATGAGACTGGCACTTTAGAACAGCATCGAGAGTATTTGCGGAAGATCGATGAAGATGCACACCAGATGGGAATTCTAGCTCGGTTTAATGGAACCTATTTTGCTTACTTCGAGATATACTGGGCAAAGGTTCGTTTTCTCCATACAATATTTGCTAATTTAGTGCTCATAAAACTTGCAGGAAGATCATATGGGTATCTACGTCTCGCCTGCACCTGGTGATTGGGACCGAGGAAGACATTCCCTTGTTGGAGATGTGCGATACCGAGGACCAGACCGAGCTTCAACCTGGTGGACTTGTTTGATTCACTATCTCTTCCTAGATGATGCTCGAACCACCACAGTGGTTGGTGAGCCAAACTACAGCAACGTCAAGGTGCTCAGCTATGATATGGCTAATGGATTTCACATCCACAAGTTCGCAGACCTACCCCATAAACGCTCCGCTATTATGCGATGTGAGCGGATCAGATTCTTCCAAATCGCGACATTTGCGTTAACTCGCACAAATTCTGAGGCGTCCCTGTTGAAGGTGCGCGAGGCCCAGAGAAAGGCCAGAACTAAAGAACCAGTACAGGCCAAACTATAGGTCTTGAGCGAGGACCGCGAGGTTATTGTAAAGATGAGTTTTGGGAGGTATGGAAGTGATGCAAAAGGCATTGCATCGCATGTTCTTGCTTTTGTAGTTATCATTTACCGGATTTTCACTGTAAGTAGTATTTTGCCAGGCATGAGGCCTAATTCATAATTTGCCTTCCTTTTTGGGGTCATCGACGCGCGTGTATATCGTAAGCTCGGATGTGAGAATGTGCGATGTGATATGACTTAGTCACAGGAAGGGAGAACGGCAACGACGGTCATCTTGACGAGTAGGTAAATGGCGCACCATGGCGAAGTTTGTTGGCTCGAGTGGAGTCGACATGGAGCCGACTTTTAAGTCATACTTACTCGTACAAGAGACGAGGTAGCTTGGCAGCACCAACATTACCGTCGTCCCGTATTCGGGAACCATCGTATTGTGTGCATTGGGGGCACTGTGGCTAGATGAAATGAAGAACTATCGCCGAGGAATTTACTTACCGTAAATCGGAGATCGAAGCCATTGGTGCCACACCTTTCGACAGCTGCCACGTGCCTCGATTGTTCTTGGGAAATGTGATAAACGCAGTCATGTCATAGAAGTGGTCAGAGCATGATGTGACGAATCGATTTTGCAGCCAACAAACATGATTGAAGCGCTGTCTCCGAGACTCCCACTGCCTCAACTGATAGTGGGCAGCAGCAAAACAGTCGAGGTAGCCACTACATATAGTCCCGATGATACGACACAAATTCAATGGGAAAGAACACTATCTTACGACATCCCTGGTATAACCGCGCATCCTGAGGATGAACAAGTAGACTTTCTAATACTTGCATTCGCCTTGCTGATATCAAGAAGTTCTTTTAGCGGTGAAGGGGGTTCATTCTCATGGGGGTTTTGCGAGCCGCTGGACAACAGAACACCACCTCAAATGTTCCCAAAGGAAATTTACATGAAGGATCTTCTTGATGAGAACAGAAACATAGCTATGGCTTTGAAAACCCTGAAGGTGTTGCGAGGAGATCACCAGAATGCATGCACTCCTGGCTCAGCCATTTTCATGACAGCACAAGAAATACAAAGCCAGAAAAAGGAAGATGTGAGTTAGAGTCTATTTTACCCGCTGCTCCTTTCAGATCACTAAATTCCGCTTCTTCAGTCAACAAGCTTTGCTCTCGCGGCTAGGATTAAAGATGAGCATCTTTTCCTGTCGACCATAGATCAAACCACCGAATCTTTACGACATATGGCCAAATTTCAAATACCCGCTTTTGTTGATATACTACAGTTGATATTGTCCAACAATGAGCAGACACTCACAAATGCAGTGCAGGTCGGCGAGAGTGAGTTAAGAGAGCTATGGACTTGGAATGAAATCGTCCCGCCAACCATAGAGAGCTGCATGCATGACCTTATTGTGGCAAAAGCAATTGAGCATCCGGACAAGCCCGCCGTGATATCATGGGATGGCGAACTCACATACGGGCAACTCAACCATCTTTCGTGTTGCTTTGCGGAACATTTATGCAGCTTAGGTGTTGGAGCTGGCTCATTCGTGGTCCTTTGCTTCGAGAAGTCGATGTGGACTAGTGTCGGCCTGCTTTCCGTGATGAGAGCTGGGGGTACAGTTGTACTTCTAGATCCGTCACAACCAGAAGCACGGCTATCAACAATTGTTCAAGAAGTGCAAGCAAAATTTATCCTGGCTTCTCGAAGACACGCTGGATTGGGTTCTCGTATTGGACCAGATGCTCTCACAGCTGTCGTGGATGAAGGACTGTGGCAAAGCTGTAAAGAGACTCGCCCTTTCTCCTTACCATCTGTGTCGCCACATTCCCTCCTATATATCATCTTCACATCGGGCAGCACAGGTAAGCCAAAAGGGATTGCGATCTCACATGCAAACTTTACTACGGGTGCCATTCCTAGAGCAGAAGCAGTTGGATACAAGTCGCATTCGAGGGTTCTGGATTTCCCTTCATACGCATTTGACGTGAGCCTTGATTGTATGCTTTGTACCCTTTCGGTGGGAGGATGCATATGCGTTCCCTCAGAAGACCAACGGCTTAATGACCTCAACGGGGCTATCAAATCCATGAGTGTAAATATGGCACATTTAACGCCTTCAGTGGCAAGACTCCTATCCCTCGATACTCTGGCGTCGCTAGAAGTACTCGGGTTAGGAGGCGAATCACTATCAACCTCCGACGCTTTGACCTGGAGCAAGAAAACCAAGCTCATTATCGCATACGGCCCCTCTGAATGTACTGTCGGTTGCACCATTAATAACAACGTGCATGTTGATAGGTCTTACACAAGTATTGGAAAGGCGGTTGGAGGGGTTACGTGGATTGTTGACCCTGAGGATCACAACCTTTTGACACCGATCGGAGGAGTTGGTGAACTACTAGTTGAAGGTGGCATTGTTGGTGTGGGCTATTTGAATGACCCAGAAAAAACTTCAGAGGCCTTCATCGAAGATCCGAAGTGGCTGTTATCTGGATCTAAAGGCAAGCTGGGCAGGCGCGGCCGCCTGTACAAAACAGGAGACCTCGTCAAATATGATCCAGATGGATCAGGAGATATTTGTTTTGTTGGAAGAAAAGATCGACAGGTCAAGCTCAGAGGACAGCGAGTCGAGCTGGCGGAGATTGAACATCACTTGTTGACTAAGATGCCCGAAGGCAGCCAAGTTGCCGCCGACGTTATCACCCCTGGGAGCAAAGACCGGGAGCCAATGCTCGTCGCCTTCGTATCCGAGCATAAAAGCAAACAGCCACCACTAAACTTTGAAGGTTTGCCTTTCTCAAGCGAGCTTTACAAGTGCCTTGCAGACATAAATCGCTATTTACCGCAGGTCCTCCCCCGCTACATGATACCTACAGCGTATATTCCCCTTCCCACGATGCCGCTACTTGTTTCTTGTAAAATCGACAGAAAACGAATCCAGGATATTGGAGTGTCGGTGACGCTGCAACAGCTGGCAAAATACGCGTCAGGAGCTGTGGAAAATCAGGAACCTCAAACAGAAATGGAGTTAATTTTACAGAAGATCTGGAGGAACCTGCTCGGGGAGGATCTTCAAATTGGAACCAGTGACAGTTTCTTTGCCTTGGGCGGAGACTCATTGAAGGCAATGAAACTTGTTGTAGCCGCCCGAAACCACGATCTGTCTCTGACAGTTGCACAGATATTTACAAACCCAACACTCTCGCAAATGGCATCAAGTATGGTTCGTATCAACTACAAACCAGTTGAGAGGGCCCCTCCCTTTTCACTACTTGAGGTCGGTTGGAAGGAAGACAATGCCAGAGCCGAAGTAGCGAGTCTCTGCAGCCTTGCCCCTGAAGATGTTGAAGATATCTATCCGTGTACTCCATTGCAGGAGGGATTCATGGCATTGTCAGCCAAGGTGAAAGATGCCTACATCGCACGAAGAGTGCTCGAAGTCCACAGTCTTGCTGTCGCCCATCGACTAAAAGCTGCTTTTGCAGAGATATCACCCACAAGCCCAATTCTGCGTACTCGTATCGTGCAAGTACCTGGGCGCGGTCTGATGCAGGTTGTCGTACGAGGTGACTTGCCCTGGGATCTGGGTGATAGCCTTGACGAGTATTTGTTAAAGGATGGCAAAAAGCAGATGGCTCTCGGTGACGCACTTGCGAGATTCGCCATCATCCCAAACAATGAGAAGGGGAAGGTGCACCTAGTTCTGACGATTCACCACGCCCTGTATGATGGATGGTCAATGCCCCTTCTTGTTCACCGGATCAATAAAGCATACAACGGGGTGAGGACCGAAGAGCCGATGCCCTTCACGGCTTTTATCAAATATCTCCAAACTACCGACTTCGCAACTTCGGCAGAATTCTGGAAAGACCAGTTACAAGGAGCTACAGGTCAGCAGTTCCCTGCATTTCCATTTCCAGGTTATCGATCTCATGCAGATTCTCTTCTCGAGCACTACACCCAGCTCCCTTGCACCAGTATTTCTTATACTACACTGGCAGTCGCAATTAGAGCTGCTTGGGCATTAATTGCAGCTCAATACACAGCTTGCAATGACCCAATTTTTGGAGAAACACTCTCTGGCAGAGATTCTGATGTTCTAGAAGTTGAAGAGATTGAAGGGCCACTCATTACTACAGTACCAATGCGAATTCATGTGGACTGGGGCTCTAAGATTGCCGAGTATCTGCAAACCGTGCACGAGCAAGCAATCCTCCGTATTCCTCACCAACATATGGGCCTTCAGCACATCAGGAGGCTCAGCCCTGATGCGCTCCACGCTTGCGGGCTTCGGACAGGCATAGTGTTACATCCAAATGCAGAACAGAGTCGTACAAAAGAATTGGACCTTGAGCAAAATCCTGCAGATGGTTTCGTTCCGGCTAACGATATTGAAGCTGCACGAGAGGCTTTGAAGTTCAATTCTTACGCCTTGATGCTGGTTTGTTCACTTGATAGCGGAGGATTTCTAACAATGGCGAGCTTTGATTCCAACACTATCGATATACCCAACATGAAAAACATACTCAATGAGTTTGGTCGAACAGTACAGGAATTGTGTGCTGGAACAGACAGTGAACTTTCAAGCCTTCGATTTTTCAAGCCTGTGTGTCAACAACGGATCAGCGATGTTCCTGCAGAAAGCCTACCTCGATTAGACAACCAGGAGCTGAATCTATCTGAGGAATTTCCGAGTACAACATCGATTCGTGACCCACAAAATCCAGGGCATCCTTTGTCTCGATGTGTCATTGACGAACCTTTCATGGACGATGCTGCTGTTTCAAACCTGTCGATACAACCCCCTAGCGCGCCAAATGGAGCCTTCGAAAGACTTCTGAGCAACCCCTATGGACAAAGCTGTCTTTGTGCTACTGAATGGCTCAAAAAAGATGACGGATATGGAGCACTGGAATTCTTGAGCATGAAGAAGGAGAGTGCATTTGTGAATGCCCTCGATAAACGAGACGACCCCGTCACTGCTAACAATTCACCACTGTCAGTAACTACACTTGACCGGCTACGTCAATTATGGAGTCAGATTCTCAATGTGCCTGAAAGAGATATTGGCCCCAAAAGTAATTTCTTTGCGCTGGGCGGCGATTCGATTGCTGTTATGAAATTAGTCTCCGAGGTCCGGATGCAAGGTTTTGAACTGACAGTGGCTGATGCATTTACGCATAAACAGTTGGACAGGATGATGCATAATATGACCATTTCCGCTCGTCCTCAGGAAGATTCGCGTAAGATCACACCGTTTTCGACTCTCCACGCCATAAACACGATCGCTTTCGTGTCCAACGTAATTCAACCTCTCCTCCGTCAACCAGATTGGAAGATTGTGGATGTTCTACCAGCGCGACCGTTACAGAGCATTGCGGTGAAGGGAACTACCCAGCTTCCACGTTACTCAGTAAGGTATGAACTGGTCCACTTCGACAGTCCTGTGGATCGAATCCGGCTGTTCAAGAGCATCCAGGAATTGGTTTCATTTAATGAAATCCTACGAACCGTCTTCGTCCAGCACGATGGGAACTATTATGCTGTTGTGCTTGAATATCTACGAGCTCCAATCGAGGACTTCCATGTCGACGGTGATGTTGTGAAGTTCTCGAGGGAACTTTGCAACCTTGATATCCAAACAAGGGTGCCACTAGGTTCAGAATTCATCAAGTTCTTTTTAGTGGAGGGTGAAGCTGGAAAGAGCTCACTGATAGTGAAAATTTCGCATGCTCAGTATGACGAGATATGTTTGTCGAACCTGTTACAGCAATTACCTGCTCTCTATGAGGGGAGGCCTATAAAACCCGCAGAACCATTTTCGTCATACGTCTACCACGTTATGGGCGAGAACATTCCTCAGAGTATCCCCTACTGGAGAGATTTGCTGAAAGATTCTTCGCTTACTATTCTCCGGCCTGATATAACTCGCAAATCAAACCGCATTTGTTCCATCAGCAAGACCTTCGACATCACTGGCCGCAACAGGGACATCACTATTGCTACATTCCCTACTGCAGCCTGGGCACTCACTCTTGCTCGACGGCTATCTATCCGCGATGTCACATTTGGCGAGGTTGTTAGTGGTCGCAACCTAAACTTTCCCTGCTGCGATATGGTAATGGGGCCGACATGGCAGTACATTCCAATTCGTGTGAAGTTTGAAGAGAACTGGACAGCCCTCGAGCTTTTAAACTTCATTCAACGGCAGCATATTGAAAGCAGCCGCTTCGAAGGCATGGGGATGAATGAAATCTTACGAAACTGTACCGATTGGTCCGACACAGTAGACTGGTTCGATTCGGTTGTTCACCAGGCTGTTGATCAGGTAGCAGACCTATCGTTTCTAGCCGCATCAGGTCAGTTAGAAACAATCTACCCCCACTCGGAACCGCTTCGCGAATGGAAGATCCAAGCATTTTTGAAAGAGGGCACAATGACCATAGAGATCGTTACATTCGAGGATTGGCTAGGCTTTGCGACATCGGTTTTTGAAGACCTCGGTAATAGTATGGATCAACTGGTCGCCAGCCCCTATAGCCCACTATTTAAGTGCGTCCTGGAAGATCGTGCGCGCTCAGAGACCAACTTGACACCAAATGGAGGATACACCAAGATTGACGCTATTACGACAGACCATGCTGTTGGTGAGGAAGGAATTCCCTGCTGAACTGCCATGATCAATGTTTGGGGAAATGCTGGTGAAGGCATGGATCTAATGCATCTTAAGTATGCCAAGCCTTCAGATTACGTTTGTCTATATTGTCATGGAGTTTGAGCATCTCCACACCTCAACATGAATTCAAGCTAGATTTTCTTTCACCAGGTTGGAGGGGTGTCTGGTACCTGTAGAAACGGTAGGAATGTTGTCCCAAGGTCTAATGCTTATCTATATCCGTATTAATTTCTCGTACGACCTTTCATATTCTATGTACTGCCCTTTCTAGAATATCATGCTCAACTAGGAGAATCTTGTCTCAAATATATCTAGAATATTGCAATCGCTTGTCATGTCCTATCTTAGCATTTGATGCTCTGCGTTGATCCTGTATGTCTCGCTTGTTTGCAATAATTGCTCGTGAGTTCCAGATCCAACCAACTTGCCACCTTCAATAACCATTATGATATTGGCTTTCTGCACTGTATGAAATCGGTGCGTTATGGCCATCACAGTTGTCCCTGAGTTACGAACAACACGTTCCAGTCCTTCCTGTAGTGCTTGTTCAGTCTGGGCATCTAGGGCGCTCGTACTCTCGTCCAGAATTAAAAGCCGCGGCTTTCGCACCAACGCCCGAGCGATTGACAATCGTTGGCGTTGCCCGCCAGATAAGTGCGAGCCATTTGGACCACATTCTGTTTCATATCCATCTGGCAGCGCGACAATGGTATCATGAAGCCCTGCAAGTTTGCAGGACTCCTCAATTTCTTTATCCGTAGCGTTATGATTAGGTCGCGCACCAAGACCGACATTGAACCTTATAGTTCCACTGAAAAGTGCGTTTTCCTGCGGAACAATCGCAATCTCGTTGCGAAAATCCTTATGGGAGACGTTTACGCCATCTATCTCCACACTTCCAGAAGTTGCAGTGTGAACGTTCTGGAGGAGGTTGATGATGGTAGACTTTCCCGCGCCGGACGGTCCCACAATACCACATAGTTGCCCTGGTGACACTTCAAAGGAAATATTCTCTAGGGCGCTCGTGTTAGGGTTTGAAGGGTATGCAAAGCAAACCGATCGGAAGGAAACAGCGGCAGCTCGTTGTTGAGAATTGCCAGGACTCACGACAACCCTCGCTGCTTGTTTCTCGATGTCGTGAGCGGCTTCACAGGTTTCCTGCGACACAGCATCGTCTCGTGCGCACTGGTTTTCATTCGAAGTAGAATTGATCAAACGCATTATGCGAGAGGCAGACGTGCGTGCCCGAGAAACCTCTGGAGCAAGTGCAAATGCTTGTCCCCACAGTTGCGCACTAACCAGCAATGCGACAAGGATAATGAAGAACTCCTTCTGTGTATTTTCTCCTTTTATGACCTGGTGCGCTCCCCACCAGTAGGCGAAAGCATAGACGAAGAAGCCAATGCTGTTTGATATTGCCAACCAGATGTTTGTGTAGATACTTCCAAGTACTATGTCCTTGCGAGGGGCACTAAGGGCCTCACAAAAGCTCTCGGAGACATTTCTGTGAAGAGAGAATGCCGCAACAGTTGGAAAAAGCGTGATTGTCTCTGTCGCCACTCCCACTGCCTTAGTGAGAGCTTTGGATCTCTTTTCTTCGAACCTTGAGTGGCTGTATAGCTGCATGATCCCAGAACCCAGCAGGATTGGGACCATTGCTAAACAAACAATTGCAATTTTCCACGCAACAATGTGAGAAAGAATGATTGCCACAAGGAAGTTGATCAAGGTCGAAAACAAAGTTCCCATAGTGGAACCACTGAAGCCAGCGATGGCGGCGCAATCTTTTGTGATGACAGAAAGCATCTCAGATGGATTTTGGATCATTACTTGGTGCCACTGGACACTCTTCTCCACGAGGGAGCGGAAAGTGAGAACCCTAATGGTGTAAACGAGCCGCTCTGAGACAATAGCAAATGATGACCAACTGACAGCGTTGGCTAAAAACTCCACGCAAGCAACCATGAACAGCATGCCACCAAAGAACTTTCCGATGTACAGGATATGGTTGATGGTGGTGTTGCAAGGTGTAAGGGCTCCTACCGTGTTACCAAATATCAACCCGCCCGAAGAGAACGTCAAGCCAACTATCACAGCAGCGAGGGTTGCCAGTACCAGCCACGATAATTGGGGCCTGGCATATCGGCTCATGCCTTTAATCAAAATCCAGAGCGACAAATTAGAATCCATAGTAAATAATTCCAGTTGTGTTGATGCGGCGAGCTCTGCTTCACCAACTCCGGGTTTTGTAGTATCAGAATGAAGCTTCTTATCAACAAAACTGATCCTTGATTGGCCGTCCTCCAGATTCCAGTGGGAATCGGCATTTGAGAGTATTTTTTTAGAGTCAAATTGAATGCTGCGCATCGAATTTGCTTCACTATCATAATCATGAGCCGATGGCTCGAGTGATTGTGATGCCACCATTCTTGCAAACATACCGGAGCGAGAATTTAGATCCTCGTATGTACCTTGCTCAACAACCTCTCCATTACTGAGAACAATGATGTTATCTGCGTTCTTGAGAGTGGAAAGGCGATGAGCAATAGAGATGACCGTTCGGCTCCCTTTAAGCTCGTTGATAGCCTTCAGAACTCGGTTCTCGCTCAAGGAATCCAGAGATGCGGTTGCTTCGTCTAGGATCACGACGCGAGGGTCCCGAACAAGTGCACGTGCGATTGCAATTCTTTGTTTCTGTCCTCCAGAGAGACCCTGGCCGTCAGATCCAATTATTGTAGAGTACCCTTGTGGGAGTTGCTGAATAAATGTGTCTGCATCGGCAACCTGTGCTGCACGTCGTACCAAATCCAGTAACTCAGAAATACTTTGACCGTACTTGGCCACTATGCAAGGGTTGTCAATCCCTTGAGCCACAATTGCTGAGAGGCAGGTGCCTTCCAAAATTTGCTTTGAACTTTGAATTGTAGGCGCCGTGCTATTGACCAAACCCAGTGCTATATTCTCTAGAATTGAACGGCTGAATAGTGCTGGCTCTTGTTGCACAAGACTTACAAATGTTCGCAAGCTCCTGACATTGAGATCCATAAGAATATGTCCGTCGAATGAAATCGATCCTTCCGTTGGGTCGTAGATGCGGGTCAACAGAGCTGCTATTGTTGATTTGCCGCTACCAGATGGTCCGACAATGGCAGTGTGTTTTCCGGTAGGAAACTTCAAGTTGGCATTGCGCAAAACAACGTCGTCAGGGCGAGAGGGATATGCAAATGACACGTCGGAAAACTCGATGACTCCTGGAGAGTTGGAGACCAATTTAACACCTGCTTCTGAAGTGATATCAATCTGTGACCTGTGGTCGATATCCCTTTTCAGCTTTTCGAATGCAGCAGCGGCAGCTCCAAGTAGAGGTATGAATGGGGCAGTGATACCAAGGATAACGCAAGCTGTCAGCACGAGAAAAAAGTCAGTTCAAGCGGGAAAGAGTGTTAGGAACACTAGGCGGCATACCATCAACGAGAATGAAGACTACTGTATAGATCTCTCCAACGCTGGAACCCCCTCCTCTACCCGTTATCAGCCCTATGATCAAGTCTACAATCATCTGGCTACCCTGCCAATAGCTGAGTGCTTGTGCAGAGTAGGCAATGAAATAAATCAAGCCAGCTTGAATCGCTGCAACTAGGCCTTTCTTGATACCGTAGGTTCGGCCAGCCTGCATGTGCTTCGCATATTTGGATTCCAAGCGTGGCCCAGCCTCGAATGCTTTCACAAGAGTGATGTGTGATAGAGTTTCGGCGGCGATGTTGGAAGCGGCAGTTGTAGCATCTGTCACCAAGCCAGCATAATTTTGAAAGAAAACTCCACCAACCAAGGCTACCAGAAGAAAAGCAGGTAGCAGGGATACAAGCATTCCAGCCAGTTTAGCTTCCTTGATGAAGGCAACCACGTATGCCGTTACAAGGAAGGATAGCGCAGCAATGATCATTCCCACCTTCTCACTGGTTCCGGATTGGATGGCTTGAATATCAGTGTTAAGTCGGGAGGAGACTTCACCAGCCTGGTGCTTGTCAATGAAAGCTTGATCCTGTTTCAGAAGACCTCGAAAATAGTCTTCGCGGAGGCGATATCCGAGCCTATGGCTGAAAATACTCCAGCAATTGAAGTAGATGAACATCAAAGCGAGGCCGGTAGCGGATATATAAGCAAGTTGAATGACCTTGTCGTTAATTGCCTGTTCATGTGATGCGCCACGACCGTTGTCATCAACTTCGCAAGACACACCATTCATTTCGTCTATGAGCTCACCAAATAGAATGGCCATGAGGGGCCATGGAACTCCGGCAGCAGTAGCGAACAACGTGCCAGCAAGTGCGAGGCCGATGTCTAGCCATGTCGTGCCAGCGTAGCGAATGAGTCGAAAGTATGCAAACATGGACTTCATGAGATGTCAGTCCAATGAGTTTCCAATGTACTCATGGATGTGGCTTTTTGAAGACTTGTACTAACTGAATTGGATTGTCTGTGTTTCTTATCTGCAAGCTCATCACTCACAGGGTGAGTGCCCTCTCCGTGAGGTTTGCTAATGGCCAACTTTCTCAATAATCGTATGGCCATAGTAGCGGCTTCCAGCACCTAGAACGGGCAAGTGTTCTTAAGTTGCGATGGCAACGTACAGAATAACTGTAGATAGCCGCTTTCCTCACACCAGTATGAGCTGCATTTCGTTCCTTTCGAGAGAAGGATAGCCACGTGCCGAACTGTCGTGTTCCGATTTCAGGCTGCTTAAACCTCGGATTCAAGAGTGCCAAATTCAACATACAGCCATCGAAGACACAATCCTAAGGGAGACCTAGGAGCCCGGTTTTTCTTTGTCTGCGGCTCTGACCCGATTTTTGGTATGGGCAGTTTACATCAATACGACCCTAGTTAGGTGGGCTGTATTACTACTAGTGGTATAACTAACTTCGTGGTATTTTAACCACTGTCCCACTCGCGTTGACCTTATCCACACCGGCTCATGATGCAGCAAACGAATGTGAATGCCAAGAGAGGCGGGAATCGGACCAAAATCGGTGCAAGCTGTTCCTTAATTGCCTCTTTGAGAGCAAATCCCCTTCTTCTGCATGATGCATGTAGGCTTGTGAATGGTGTGCCGAAATCGGTCCTGGCAACTTCAGCGAAAGAGAAAATATGTTGCATTATCTACGAAGGCTGGACAACCGAAAGTTGCGAGGGCGTGAAGTAGCTTGCTCGAGCGAGGGAATAATATCGCTGGGCTGCTACCATGATTTCACCGCGAAGACTAATCCGCACTTTTGCAGCCAAGAAACAGTCTCGACTCGCAACTATTGGCATGTGTTGAATAGCCATGTCCAACTCTAACCCCTCCAGTCCCTTTGAGAGATCAGACACACAAAGCAAAATTGAAACATCTGCAACAGCGACCAGCCCCTTCCGTGAAAAAGGAAACAACCAACCAAGTGACCATGAGGATATCCATCGCGATATTGACGAGCACATCTCACAAGATGCCCAAGCCGGTGTTCAGAAAATCCAAGCTGCGGCAGCGGTTTGGAGTAAGAAGCATCTCATAGCAGCACATGCCTTGTAAGTCTTCTGGAGGTGCCAGGGTTCTCAGTCAATATGCTGACGAATCACTGTCAGTATATTCCTCATCTATTTTGTAGCCTCGCTCCAGGAGGTTGTAGTTCGTTCCCTGAACCCATATGTTACGAGTTCGTTTTCTTTACATTCTTTGACAGCGGCTACGAACATCATGTCGAGTATCATCGGTGGCGTTGCAAAGATTCCGACCGCTAAGATTCTCGACACATGGGGCAGGCCTCAAGGAACTGGGCTCATGACTTTCATTTGGACGATAGGCTTTATTATGATGGCTGCGTGTAACAATGTCCAAACATATGCAGCAGCACAAGTCTTTGCAGTTACTGGGTGAGCTAAAATCCCATGTCGCTGGCCAATAGGCTTCTCACTAATCCAACTCAGTGCCCAGGGTGTTAGTTATTGTCTGACTGTCTTCATTTCCGATACATCCTCTCTGAAGAACCGTTCTCTCATGCTTGCAGTTGCTACAACCCCATATATAGCAACTACTTGGCTGGGTGCACCAGTTTCCCAGAGCATCATCAGTGGACCAGGTTGGAGATGGGGCTTCGGCGCATTCGCTATTGCGATCCCTGTAGCGGTTGCTCCTCTGCTTAGTCTCTTTTTATACCATCAGAGGAAAGCGGAAAAGGCGGGCATTATCAAGAAACAAAAGATCGACCTTAGTCCCCGGTCTTTGAAAAAGTACGCAATCGACATTGACCTGTTAGGTATTACCTTGCTTGCAGGAGGCATGTCATTGTTCCTCCTGTCATTTAGTCTCTACTCATATCAATCCGAGAAGTGGAGGTCTCCAATGATCATCTGTATGATCACTTTTGGTGGAGCTTTGCTTATTCTATTTGGCCTCTATGAGAGGTACTGGGCGCCGAAAACGTTCATCCCATTCGAAATTCTCATGGATCGAACGGTGTTCTGCGCAGGGCTGATGTTCGTCTTTGTCTTTTTCAACTCCATGGTTTGGGGAAGCTATTTCTTTTCCATGTTACAGATTGTCTGGAATCAGAGTGTCACGAACGCGACATACATCAACGGAATATATCGCACCGGTTCCTGTCTCTTTGCCCTTGTCGTTGGGCTACTGGTCCGTTGGACGGGGAGGTTCAAGTGGTTAGCACTGTACTTTGCCATTCCCCTTATGATGCTAGGAGTTGGTCTGATGATCGAATACCGGCGCCCAAACAGTGATATCGGATACATCATCATGACTCAAATTTTTGTTGCCGTGTCTGGAGGAACAATTTCTTTGTGTGGAGAGCTAGCGATGATGGCACCATCAGACCAGCAGCATCTCGCCGCAGTTATCGCAGTGCTCAATTTATTTGGAAGTCTCGGTAGCGCTGCTGGGGGTACGGTAGCGACAGCTATATGGACCACTGTCTTCCCAGACGCGCTTCGCAAGTACTTGCCTCCAGATGTGGATGCTGACCGAGTATACTCATCTATTATCGCTCAGCTGTATTATCGACCTGGCACCCCTGCGAGAGATGCGATAAACCGAGCATATGGTGATGCACAACGATATATGCTTATTACTAGCCTCTGCCTCTTGTCAGGTGCCTTGGTATCAGTAGCATTCTGGAGAGATATTAAAGTCAAGGAAAAGAAGCAGGTGAAGGGTATGGTTGTCTAGTATCGGCAAGGCCTAAGTAGGTCACAGAACGCAATTTTACACCCACTGGGAATTTCGAAATAGCTCGTTAGGCTCAGGCTAACTTTCAGCAACCTCACCTATCCTAATTGGAGTGTTATCGTGCCGAGTATTCCATGAAATGGCGGATGCGCTGTGTCATTTGTGGCTCTCTATCAATATTCTCGGTCAACGCAGCTCGTGGTTTACAATTCATCCCAAAAAGATGTGAAGACATTGATCCAACGTATTATCCGTTGCCCAGATTAAGTGCTGGCTATGGATGTACTGCGAACAGAGGGGAATTGATGCTTGAGAAACAATATCTAATCAAGCTTGACGAAAGATTTGTAGCAGGGAAAACTCGTGAATAAATAATTTGGTGAGAGTCCGGACTGTTTTGTAGAGAAATTGCATTCACAGGTCGATTTCCCAACTTGAGACGGTCTAGTGTATGACATTTCTCAGACAGCGTCGACTGTTTGCTTGAACTGCGATGTCGGATGAAAAGCTAAAACTTTTTAAGTCCATGCTAGCTGCCTCGTTCTATCTAGACTCAGTGAAACCCGATAATTATAGTCAGGGCAACTGTAATCACACCTGCAGCATTGAGCGGTCGTGAGAACCTTCACCAATACCATTCTACCTCTAGGCACGGCTGATGCCATCAGGATAATGGCCTATCATAATTCTTCTGGGAAGACTTGGTTTGAAACGCAAAAGGTTCAGTTCAACGACGTTCCTATCTCCATTGATCAGGATGTCTCGACAAATGAATTTCTCGAAGCAACAGAAAGTATGACGACAATCTTCGACCTTTTAGGATCGGCAGTCTTCACGCCTATAAAACAAGACCTGCTTTTCAATGTGCGTAGAGTACGTACAAGACAACAACAGGCCCCAGAGGTCTCCGAGACTCTGCAATCGCTAGTGAGAGGCGAACTCTCTCTTAAAGCTCAGCCGGCGACCGAAGCCATCATATGGATTGTGCGAGGTCTCGATTTTATGACCGAAGTTTTCATGATCGAAATGCAAGCAGCCGCGTGCGAATCAGTACCTGGATGTCAGAGTAAAGAGCTGGCCAATTCTTTTAAAGAGAGCTACGAGATCACCCTTCAGCCTTATCACAACACTTTCATTCGACTTATCTTCAAAACAGCGTTAAATGCCGCCCCGAAACGCAAAAATTTCTATCAAGCCTTAATTGGGGACCACGCCGACTCGAAAACTGGAGATGCTGTAATGAACCAATGGGCTACTTCTTTGAAAAATATTGTGACAATTTTGAAAGAGTTCTTAGCAAGTGATGAAGCCTTGAGCAAATGGGCGAAGACGAAAGTCTGAAAGGTCTTAGTTGGAACTTCGCACCCATCGAAAGAGCATGCAGAATTGATATTCGTTCGATGGTAAACGAAAGCGGCAGCAATGCTTAATTAATAATAGACATTTGATTTGGTCTTCAGACTAGGCGTGCATATTATCTCCTCTGAGGTTCAAGCTGCCATTATTCGAACGGTGGATATCCCTCAGCTCTCCAATCATCAAATTTTTTGCCATTTGCAGTAGCAGGCATCCTGACCATTAGAGGCACCTCAATGTCCTCATCAGTCTGGGTACGCTCCCTTGAGTGTACGAGCTTTTCTCCTATTCTCTCAAACCCAAAACGCTCATATAGCGTCCATGTCGAAGGTGAAGCCTCGATGTAGATTGGTAAACTTGAAGTATCCGCCACTCTCACCCCCCAATCAATCATAGCTGCCCCAGCCTTGAGACCTTGGAAAGACGGTGTGATCCCAACGACGTGGACATCTGGATGTCCTATCAGTCATCATGGCTGTTCTTGTCTAGTCTCATTTCAAAACGGAAGTAACAATCATGTCGCGTAATGTGAAGACTTACAGATATATTTTCTTCCACCGAAGAGCTTTTCTCTCATCTCCCACAACGGGCGGGTTATGGCCTCAGCACGTTCTTTCTGGGCGCCTTCAAGCCAAGGAATTCCCGTCCATTGTCGTTCTTCTGCAGGCCGTTCTTGGAAAAAGGCATCAACAAGCAGCATACCGATGATTTCACCACTATCGACATCCACCACCTTCACTGTGTATTGGGTGGTGCTCTTATGCCACCAGTCCAGAGTTGCTTTGGTGTGTTCCTTTCGGAATTCTGGCGTAATGCCTCCAGGGAAAAGAATGCTGAGCATGATCTCTCCCATTGGCTCGTTCTTAAAGGCCGCAAAATAAACATCGTACACTTTCTCGATGTCCGATATCAGCGCTGGTAGTAGCATGACCCCCATGTTGGTATTGGAGCTCGACGAAACCTGGTATGCAGATCCAATTTAGGATAAGATTACTCGCAAACGACTCTGGAGTGAGGAAGTCAACTATCCATGCACACCATTGTCTACCATACCCTGGGCCCCTGAAATGTATCATGATCTTGTCCACAATTCTACTTGATCGTTGGACTGACCGATTTCGGACAAGGCCTTGGTATTTTCCACTCTTCTAATGGCGAAGAGTGCCACTTATTGTCAAGCTTTATTTTCTTCCGTAGCCGCACAAATCGCCTTACTCTTCCTAATATTTGGCTGATCTTGTGATGGACGTGTCATTGAGATTGAGGAAACTTGTTAGGGTCATAATCTTGGCTGGTGCTACTTAGGGGCTTGGTGGGCCGCATGGCGAGGTTGGCATACGAACCGGAGCAGACATTTTGGTGGCGATCGTTGGTGTGCATCCATGGATGTAGTTGCCCAATCCGACGTTGATACATTACTTACTTGTACTTGTCATATCGTTTTTTCGTCATTTCCTGATTTTCAATACCGTACCAGTACACTCGGTGCGCAGGATGTTGTAACCTTCATAACCCGCCGCGGTCACGTAATAATTACGTATTTCGTCATGAATGGAAGACACTATCTGACATTCAGCGATCACGGAGTTTTCTCCAAGTGGGTTTCTTTCTAAGGACCCTCTTTTCTTTCTTGGAATCCCGACAGCGGGCCTCTCGAAGCGGAGCAAACCTATGTTCCACTTCATACTTGCGCAAACTATCATCTCAATGTTCAGGGTGCACTCTTGAGTTTCGAGTTTTACCTCCCCGTAAGATCTCAACAAGCCCCTTTCTTTGCCCAGAATTGTCTCTGGAAGAGCAATGGCGAGGTATGAAAGCCGCATCCAGGACAGATGCCTCGTACCGCTCCCTGCTACCCATCGATTGTCAAGTGTGCCATAGCCCGAGTGATGGAAAGAGTCCTTGGTACTCAACGTACTAAAGGAGGAGGAAATCCTGCACGACCATGCCATTTGACATCCTATCGATCGAGAATGTGGTTTGTGCGACGCCATAGTCGGTACAAGAGTGCTACTGCCACAATGATGGTTTTTGCTCCTTCGTTTCATGATCCCTGACCGGACTAATGAAGGTACAATGCTGTCGGTATGTGATTTATATCAGCTTGGCGGTCAGCCTGCAGAAGCAACCGTCGTCTTCCTGCCTGTTGGGAAAGGTTCGACCGAGTTCTCTCGTATGCTCTTTTTCGCTCTTTTTCTCTCCATAGGTTCGAAACGAAAGAACGCAAGTACAGATACAACCATCCCAATATTTTCTTCAGCCCTCATCATGTCCACGATCGCGAGCGCGGCCTATGTAGCCACGTAATTGTTGGCGGAGAGGTTGTAGTATAAGAGGTATAGGAATTTGTCGTTCATTTCGGCCATCTTACATCTAGCTAACGAAATGCTGATGCAAGAACTAGTGGACTGAAGACAAAGGAGGGAGAAGTGGAAGGGTACGCATCATCGATAAGGCCGAGTGATCTCGGAATTTCCTTGAAACCTGTCATACTAGGCAGTCCCTCCACCTGGACGTATTGTAATGTTCTACACCTTCTTACCGCGCCAAAGAGACGACCTCTACCTTCGAAGGTACTGCAAAAGGATCGAAAAGTGATTCACAGGTGGGGGCATCGAGCTTGAGCCTCATCCACCCTTGAAACTCCATCGCCAGCCCGTAACAAGCACATTCGCTGCTCCCAGAAAAGACGCGAGAGAGAATCCAGGAGCTATGCATTATCTACAGCTGGATGATGCTCACATCTGACTAAATTCTGCTGCGCAGAGAATAGTAGACACTGGGAGGGCGATATAGAAACTTGAAAGATTTAATAATTACCCACCGGACTTAATACGATAGGGGCTCCTCAGTACCTTTCGACTAGGATCAATGTGAAGCAAACAGATTCAAGGCTCTAGGAGTCGAATCATCCAGCCGAACCAGCCTGGTGCGCGCAGCACACTGCCCTGTTCCAATTATCTAGGAGGCGATTATATCATACTGGGCGCGTGCCCAAGCCCAGTGGCAAGCGTGAAAACCCCATCGGCACATCGCTCCTATTTCCGCTTTGCAATATAGAATAGTTTAACTTGAGTAGGCATGTGCTGGAGTGTCTAGTAAGAACCATAAAATGAAGATTGGAGCAGCTGGCTTAAGGGAGTTGCCAGGCAATGGGCCCGCAAACCCTTGAGAGCTGCTCCAAAAATCCAAATCTCGCACGAATTGCGAGATTTTCTCGGACCTCTTAGCTAGATGCTTGTCAGTGAGCAGTTTGTGACAAAAGTGAGTTTGCAAATTAGGGTCACTTGGGGAAGGAGTATTCGCAGACCGAGCCTGGAAACGCTATCCACGGGCGCTAGACTAAGCCTGGCAAGCACTCCTGCCCTTCTGAATACAGTGGGCCTTCGGGTCACCTCGGCAGCTGATTTGAACATGTTGGCGATCGCACCAAGTCCCAGGACACCAAGGTTTCGCTTGAGAAGGAATTCTAGACGCCGAAGAGCCCCCTACGGCGGCTCACTCGGGTCAAGATCAGTCGCCTAAACTTGTTTAAGATTCCTAACTAATAGTTAGGTATATGCGCCATAGCCGGCTGGTAGGCGCTATCTCGGGGTTTCGCTACGCGGTACCGAGAGCACCAACGTGCCCGCAAGGAACGTCATTCGCCCCGACGAGGAGTTCGTCAAATCACGTCCCGTAGAGTCTCTGATCCGCATGCATTGCCAGCTATGTCCAGGTTATGCGCATGATCGAGATGGGAGTCTATGAATAGATGGAAGCATGGGTGGAGCGATGGGTCCAGGCTAAGCAGTTTTTGTTACTTCGTATTCTGTGGAGCAAGCTACATCTGTGGCCTTGATTTGGCGAGACTACCGAAGTGAAATAACTTAATCCGAGAGGCCGCGGAGGATGAGATAAGTCCTTACCTCACTGTTGCTGCTTTAGATGAGTTCCCTGCGATACCTCGAACTTTGGTTGATGGGAGAATACGACCGAAAGACAACTAAATTATATATTGCGGACCCTTGATAGGGCTATAAGCATGATTTAGTTTGTGTCGAGAACTAGGTAGAGCAATGTATGCGGCAAGGAAGTGAACGATTACTAGTTTCAAATTGTTCTCTGTACATTCTATTAGTCGTAGTATCTATGAAGTTTCAACACGATTTACGCCGTCTCTTCTCTGCACGGATCCTGGCAGTGGGGGAAATCCATTATGACTGTCGCCATACTTCTCGATGCAACCCATGAATAAAATAATCGTGACAGTCATACTACCCCACAAATACAATTCTATTTCAAATTGGCGTTCAAGAAATCCGTAATGACGGTGTACGCGCCGGTTGCGTTCTTATGGAAGTTGAAGTTGTGGGAGGCATTAGGGTGCAGGTAAGGAACGAAGGGCTTTGCGTTCTTGTAGAAAGTAGTGGCGGGCTCGTCGTAAACCCCTGGGCAGTAGCCGTCGCACACAATGTAGTCGTTGAGACCAGTGATGGTGAGCACGGGCCCTGTGAATCCACTGGCGTCTAGGTTGCCCATATTGTCGTATCCATTCAAGATGGTGAGGAACTCGGCAATGGCGAAGGCTTGCTTTTGCGATTCAGCAAAATCGGTCGTCGGCTCATCATAAAATGGACGCTTGAAGTATCTGTTTGTATCGAACTGCGGTTAGTACACGTATGTCTATTGCCTGAAGGAAAGAGGAGTAGGTTAAGAACTCACGTGTTGATCTGAGAGAATTTATCGACCCAGGTCACGTATCCATTGTCCAGGTCACCGAAGCGCAAAGGGTTTTGCTGCGAGGCAATTCTAGGCACAAAGGACCGCACAAGGCCGTTGGCATTGACTCCAGTCGTGTTAAGGCCGATAGCTGTAAGGATGACAGCATCCGCGATGTCTGGTTGAGATCCGATAGCAGCATGGGTAACATATGAGCCAAATGAGAAGCCCATCACCGCCAGTTTTCCGGGTTTGCCGACACCGGGTGTGTAGTCGCCGGACTTGACAAGCCTGGTCAGTGCCTTGAGTAGACCAACTTGTGTACCCAATTGATTTTCATAGCCGGAGACCCTGCAGGGGAGTTGTTAGTCATTCAATGGTTTGGATCGATCATGGTAATGTGAGCAGGGCTCGGCAGGGGTTGATTTACTTTTCTGAATCTCCTGTGCCGAGGCGATCGTAGAAGAATACTGAGTAGCCTTGTGATATCGCATGCTGCACAAAGTTGTACTCTGCTGGCTTGTAAGGAGAGTTCCTGCAGGTCATCGTTAGCGTTCGCAATATTCCGACGCGTATGCTATATTTCTCACCAGTGACTTCGGGCTTGCCCGATACCGTGGGTGGCGAGAATAACAGTCTTTTCTTTGCCATTTTGATTCTTGGGAGTGCAAAACGAAGCGGCAATCTCCCTCGTTACTGTGTCCTTCTTTGTGCCAGCGGCGATACTTCCAAGGTTGGCCGATGCTCTTGTGGTCGCCACAGCTAGGAAGTCTTCCAATGCATAATCGTCATCCCACTTAGGGAAGTTGAAGATCACATTCTCGGACTCGAAGGTAACTGGGACATAGAATTCGGTGCAAACTGCTTGTGGCGGATAGTATGCCTGTGTGAGGGATGAGGCGTTGGCTGTAGGGCACACACATGAGCCAGGTACTGATTCCAGACCACAAGCGATGGCGGCGCCCATGCCGAAGGAACGTCCCATATGCATGATTGCTGAATTTTCAAAAACAATGCCTTTTATGAAGAGAGTGAAGAAGGTACCAAATGCAAAGAATAACGAAAATGGCGTCGAGGATGTCGTAATAACGGGAATGCAACTGTTGATGAGAGCTGAAGATAGCCATGGCCCAACATTGGACTTCTGTTTTCTTATATTCAGTGACTCGTACAGTGGTGCCTGTCAATGATTGAGATTGTTTCAATGAAGGCCCTTCCAATTCACAAGGCTAAGATTGAACAAGACAGTGTCCAGGGCGATGTCGGGCTGACCAGCCCCCAATCTCGCGGGTTGAAACCCACCGTAGCAACTCGTCCCAAGATGCGATCAATTAGCTTGGGGTAACAAATTAGATCATATACTCAAAGAGGAACAGGTATAACACCGAGCCCCTGCAGCTGTTCCTACCAAAAAGAGGAAAGTTCCATGCTGTTTTATGCGTCTTCGCAGCTTCTCAGTATCAAATGCCCGATTGGGCAAGTGTATTTTGGCTGGAACCCAAAGCACTGGGTTTCAGGGTTTCAGCGGAAACCTTAGTAGCAACTCAGACTCAGAATCCTAAGGGCTGCCTCTTGGGTCTCCTTAGTCAGTAGTTAAACATTCAGCACATGGCATGCTGAAACAACACGTCGCCGAAGCCGTAGTGTCCAAAGCCGAATTAAGTCATCACTCTTGACTTTTAGGGATAACAACAGGCTTCAATTGGGCAGGAGTTAGTAGTTGATGACACCTCAGCCTCAAAGCGGGAGCGCGGGAGATTTGTCAAGGCGAACGAGCGTGGATAATATGGATGTTTATGCCTGGCACACCCACAGCATAACGGTTGACCACGGTTGAAAAGGGAATTTGATCAAGGCTCGAATGATGAAAGGCCGGGGATATTTGGCATCTTCTGTAGTCTAAATGTTGCTAGCTGGCCCAGCAGTGCATTGCTAACGGGCGTCGCGAGGATGCCAAGTGCCGCTATCCCTTATTTGGAATCATTGAACGAGGCGCAATCATCCGGTTGGCGATATCTTACTGGACGAACATACCCTTGTCTCGACAACCTCACTACGCCCAACCTGGCTTCAGCTTGATCAATCCATGAAATATCAAAGTCCAAAAGTGACTTCATCTTCAGCCACACCGACTCGGGCCCATCCTCAATGGCCCACAACTGATGCCCCTAAACAGCCGATGTACCTGCTTGAATAGGTGCAGCCACTTAGCCGTGAGATATTGTTGTGATTCCAAAGCCCGAAGGTCCAGCCACAGCGGACATCATTGAATTCGGTTCCTGGGGGCCGTTCCTCAAATGTACCTCGTACCGGGTCCTTATTTCTGGTCCTCCAGATATGTTTGCTCCACATGGCGGCTCTTTTCAGGGACGATGTGTTCTAAAGCATCATGACAAAGACTAGAAAGGCCAAGCGAAGAGGAGAGAGCCGGCAGCAGAATATAAAGTGTTTCCACATCCCATTTGGGGGAGGAAGGGCCGACGCGCATCTCGCAAATTACACTATATTACACTATCAGCAATCATGGTCGGTGTACCTGGTAGAAGTAAAGGCTGTCACACATGCCTGAAGAGACGGGTCAAGTGTGGTGAGTGACGAGTCCAATCTCGATCCATCAGAAACAGGGATGGTATGGACCAATGGCTCACTCTCGTGGCTTACTAGATGAATCAAGGCCGACCTGCCGCCGCTGCGAGAAGGCCGGTTATACTTGCGCAGGATACGAGAGGAAGCTCGAACTGCGATTCCATTCATTCTCAAACGAGGCCGAAACAACTCCATCTGGATCGGCAAAAACAACCAAGGAACCGCGCCCAGCGAGTAATCCCAGAGTTCCGACTTCGCTCGTCCTCGGTTCCAATGATAGACCACCAAGTTTTGTACCGGCCGATATGAGCATGGTTGCTTTCAAAGAAGATATTCAATTTGCGTACCTCTTCGACAATTTTGTGTGGAGTAGCTACGGAACCCCATGGCTTCAGTTGTCTGCCGAGGGCAAAGTTGACGCACTATCCCTGGAGGCATGTCGAGCCTTCTCCCTGAGTATATTCGGAAAGCATCATCATCAACCTGACATAGAACTAAGCGGAGCCGTCCATTATGACAAGGCAGTCCGTGCTCTTTCGTCTCGGCTGTCAACTGTTGGCGCACCTGGTAGCGAAGAATTGATCATTCCAATAATGATCCTTCTCATGCATTCCGTGAGTCCTTTCACGCTAATATGTGGGCACCTTCCTCATCGCTCCTCGCTAACACACGGCAGTCCACAACTCCCGATCCTCAAGCTGCAGCTTTCCACCTCCAGGGCCTCCTCAAACTTATCCAAATCTGTGGCCCACGAAAGTTCGCACCAGGTATGCTTCGAAATGCATTCGAATCCTGCCGAGCAACCTTAGTAAGGCCTATCCCACACATCCGCAACGAGAGAAGGTCAGACCTAACAAACTTTGCAGATCACCGTCGCCCTAATTACTAAGAGCCGAACCTTTTTGGAACAACCTATGTGGCTAACCGAGCCCTGGGCAGAGATCGGAGCCGCCAACAAAAGCTTCCAAAACCAACTGGTCGATATCCTAGTGCACATTCCCGGCCTTTTACAGGACCAGGAACAACTCGAGCACGCCCAATCAGCAGAGCTTAAGGGTGACCTTATCCGACGGGTTGAATTCCAGATCGAGCGGATTTATCAGTGGAGGTGGAGATGGGAGGCATCCAATACGAACATCGCTTGGGAGGCGGAGCCTGACATGCTTCCTGCGGACTACGTGCTCACTCATTTCCGGCCCATTCGGAGCTTCTTGGTCTTCAATTCTTGCTCCCAAGCTACGGAGGTGTCTTTGTACAACGCAGTCCTGCTCTGTCTCTTAGGACTACTCTGGACACTGAAACCACCAGACGACCTCCCTCCGTCTCCAGTTCCCCTCCCAACAACTCCGCTGGCCCTCCCCGGTGACATCGAATCCTTAACCCAGCCCGCCATCGAGATCTGCCGCGCCTTTGAATACCAGCTGATCCACGTCAAGAGCAGTCGCGACTCGGCTCTGTTCTGGCTCTTCCCTCTCGGCCTCGCCAGCCGCGTCCTGGAGGACGACACCAGCATGATGCTCTGGATCAAGACCATGCTGGAAACCTCTCAGGTCACCAGAGGCTACGGCACGGGCGGTAATGCGTACGGTTTCGGTTTCTACAAGTTCCCCAAGATCCGCAGACGCCGCGCACAGCAAGGTGGTTCGATGTTCCAAGTACAGTACTCGGCGGGTGCGATCAAACGTTATTCCGATCGTTCTTCGAGCGCGTCCAGCGATGGGTGATAAGTGGTGGAAGGGGACGTGTCGTTAGGCACCCATCTTGAAGAATGATATGATATACCTTCTCTTTCATATTCCTTTGGACATGGGTTTTCTTTGTTTGAGACGAGGGCGACGTGAGCTGGTCTTACTATGGCACTTGATGGCTTTTTTCCGGCGGTGTATCACTATGACGAGCAGCATGTGTGATGACTTGCAATCCAGGCATGGCGTTTATGGAATTTAAGCTAGCTGGGGTCACAGCGCAGCATGATCGAGGATAATGGTGCACGAAATTGGATTTCTGAGGAAACAATCTCAAAACGCAAGTCAACGCATATCAATAGGCATTTACTCAAAACAGAACCTCCCCTTCCTGCAAACGCCAACGTTCCACAACGTGGTCCTAGGGCCGTCTCTGGTTGGCCAAGAAGTGCTCTCAAGCCGCACCTGCAGCGTAGACACGTTCCGGCTCCTCCATACGCGCTTCAGCAGACATCATGTTCCGAATGCCTTGGGTGAGATCAACGCCAACTCGTTCTTTAGACAACAGGTCCACCAGCAAGGGGCTAGGCTTGCTGTCTCGGTGGGGTTCATACACGGACTGGCTCTGTCGGTACTTTTGAACGTTATCTAGATACATGTCAAATAGGTACGAAGAGTCAAGCGGTCCGCCCTTGGCCTCGGGGTGGAACTGCGTCGAGAAAATCGGTCGAGTAGCGTGGATGAGACCTACAATGTAAGTATGGCTGCAAAATAGAAGAGGCGCAGCAGCTGTGGCTTACCTTCATTGGAGTTGTCGTTCAAATTGATAAAGTATGGCTTCCAGTCACTCGGTAAAGTTGCGGCATCCACGGCATATCCATGATTCTGGCTGGTGATATGACATTTGCCAGTGGTAAGATCCAGGGCAGGAATGTTATGAGCCCGATTTCCGTACTTGAGCTTGATAGTTCTCGCACCAGCGGCCAGGGCCAACAACTGGTGTCCAAGGCAGATACCAAAGATGGGAATCTGGGAACCCTCCATCAACTTTCGGAGATGGTAAACAGTATCTTGGCAATGAGTTGGGTCTCCAGGCCCATTGGAAATGAAAACACCATCGAAGTGATGGGCCACCTTATGGATCGGATAATCGAACGGGAAACAGGTAACGCTAGCACCTCGGCTCACCAAACTACGAAGAATATTCTCCTTCACTCCACAGTCGATGACAGCGACATGAGCCGTCGGAGATGGTGCACTGACATGGAATGGTGCCTTCGTGCTCACTTTCCGGACCAGGTTAATCTGCTCAGGGTCGACGAATGCCTCGTCTTCATCCTGGTCGTACTCCTCTCCGATAGTGATCCTGGCAAGACTTGATCCTTGCTCTCGCAAATAGGTGACAATCGCTCGAGTGTCGACACCAGTGATGGCTGGCACACCTTCCCTCGCACACCACTCACTCAAACTTTCAACAGCAGTCCAGTGGGAGTATTTCTCTGCCACGTCTGCCACGACCACGCCCACAGCCTGAATGTTAGGACTTTCAAAGTATTTAAAGAGCCCGTGCTCATCTCGGGCATTGGACGGAACACCGTAATTCCCGATGAGGGGCTGGGTGAAGACCAAGATCTGACCCCGGTACGAGGGGTCGGTGAGTGACTCAGGATATCCGACTAGAGAGGTTGTGAACACAGCTTCGCCTGAAATGTTACTTCGAGCCCCGAATGAGGTACCGTGGAAGATTGGGCCATTTCGGATTGTGAATGTGGCTCTTTCGTGGGTAACAGGAGAAGATTGGGGATTTTTCTGCGCAGGAATGTGTTGCTGTCGGGGCGTAGTATTGGAGACTGTTGCCAGCATCCGAGACTGCAAGGCCGAGAGGCCCTTGAAGCTCGGAGCTGACTTGGTCAAGGCTCGGAAAAGCATTTTTTATAATTTGTGACTGTTTTTAAATTGGGTGACGGCTAGTTTGCTTGGGCTTTCCACAAATGATCTGGCACAACTGTTAAGAGCGACTCTTGGTTGAGGCAAGGGTTAGAGAATACCACTGATGTAATCCTAGAAGATCAAAAATTAGTATAAAGATTCAACCAAAGCTCCTATGGCATGTTTGCTGCTGTCATGCAGGTACCAAGTCCTTATCAGCAGAGAATGAGCAGGGGAGAGCTTTACCTGAGAAGTAAAGATGCTTGGGAAGCACATGAACGCGATAGATTGAACGCCCTTCAGGGAGCAGTAAAGGTGGAAGGAACTTCAACGTCCTCGAATCTTTGTTGGATGTAAAAGGAATAGTTGGAAGGGCTTTTGCACAAAATTCTTTCGTTGCGTTCAATCGGTCGGTGTGGAGATGGAAGAAGAGTCATTGGTGGAGGGGCGGGTTGGGGGAGAAAAAAAGATGAAGAGTTGCTGGCGCAGGCGGGACATTGACCTTGGCATTAAGCCACACCACGTGACTTGCCTATTCCAAAGTCGTCTGCACAAGGCTGCCCCTAGGGTAACAAAAAGTCTGTCTTCGAGCTTCACCACTTGGATTTGTATCAAATTATCAATCAATAGTGACAAGAGTCAGCCATTGGAAACCTAAGGCGTATAATAAACATTCCATGCACCATTTATTGTAGATATCTCGAATAGATTCGTGGGACTGAAGTTTCCTGCTAATGTACGCCCTTTCCCATACCCCATCCCTGACTGGATCGAAGACCCGATAACAAAACCCTGCATCTTCCACCTGAAATTGCAGGAGAAACCGACTGGAACAACAATGCTCGATGTCTTCGCGATTTTCGCTATGTAGGTTTCACTTATAATCATCATCCGCTGAGCCATGCTGTAGACTGGTGGTGCTCCAGAATTGATTCAGAAGCAGATGAGAGCAAAGTTGATATTAATGTGGCAAAATTGCGCCAATGTATATTGACGACAAATGCGTAGCGGTGGAGACGTTGTGCAAGATCTGTATACGTACAGCAGATTCTGACGAGCGAGAAGCTGAGGCTACTTGGTTGACAGGACATGGGGCTCCGATGTGGCCTGGTGATAAAACTGCGGCGCCAGTATGAACAAGGTGATTTTACAGGGTCTATTAATAGATATTTATTATAATCCACCACCGAGGAACTTGTATCCTCTCAAGGATTGCTGGTATGATCAGAAATCCAATAAGACAGTCCACTACCCTTGACTGGCCACCATGCAATGGCTTGGAGCCCTCTAGCCTCATCTTCTCTTGATCGAGTCGTTTTCCCGGGCAGGGTTATTTGGACCACAACGCTCTCCTGCAGCGGACCACGCGCTGGACCAGACGAAGCAAGGCAATACTAATAGTTGGTAGCATCTGAAACCTAGGTTGGCAAACATGATCCCGATACTTTGCTCGGAGACCATGTCGAAGCTTGAATGGCGAGAGTCCCTTGAGCGTGCGGACAAGTTGCCTGTATCCTCAAGCTGGACGCGTCGTACAGCGAGAACAGTGCCAAATGGTCAGGAAGACCCAACAGCTCCAAACCAACAGAGTCCCAGAATACCTCCAATCATAATAGCAACAGCGGCCGGGACTTTAAACCAAGCACTTTCAGCATATGTAACCACTGCAACAACAACCCACCACGGGTCCTCAGCCAGGCTCTTCCCTTCATTTGTACCAGGAGTCAGGTAACCAATCTGCCAAAGTCGGTAGACTGCTGTGAAGACTAAACCGACTGCTGTCGCATTGATGCCTCTAAGCAAGCTGATGACCACTCGCTTTGTCCTCACTATGGCCCAGAGGCTCTGAAACCCGACCGCGAGAGTGATTCCGGGGATAAAAATGCCCAAATACCCCATGAATGCTCCTAAGATGGTATGATACCCTGTCCCTACTAGGGAAAGAGCACCAAGATAGACGGCAAAGTTGAAGTTTGGTCCCGGGAAAGCCTGGATTATGGCAAGCCCGATCAGGAAATCACGAGGCGTAACCCACCCTGGTTGCACAACGTACTCACGGAGAAGGGGAATAACGACAGGGCCACCACCAAAGATAATGGTCCCAGCTAGGTACATGTTACTGAAGAGATCCATTGGCCGTGGAGGGTCATTGAGCAGCCCGCGAGTAACGAGAATCGCAATGAAGGAGGCTAGATTTCGTTAGTGAGGAGGATGGGGATGGAAGCATGCCGTACCAAAAAATGCAATAATGAGGTAAAAACCGGTTGAGATCTTGATACTATGTGACCGAGTATCGGTCTGGTCAACGTTCCGAGTGACTTGCGTTCCTGCGGCTTGCTCATCATGGGACTTTGCCTGCATTTGTATTTGGCCACCCTGACCGACGTTTCGCCTTTGCAGACTTGGTCCGGGGCGATCGCCTTCGTCGCGACCCGTAAGCTCAAGAGGTTGTGGAGCAGCAGTCTCACCGAGCTCTGCTGCATCAGGCCTACCTCTACGCCTGGTGTCCCATTTTGCTTTTGCTTTGCCAATCTGCTGCTGAAGCCACATGTCCCAGATACAGGTCACTATTCCACCAATGATTATCAAGGCTGGAAAGTACCACAATGAGGTATAGCAGAGTCCGGCGCAAGCCCCTGTGAGGACCAACACTCTAGTGAGCGTGTCTTTGATAGCCTTGTCTGCAAGCTAAGACAAGTCAACTCCGACTATTCCACAACATTGAGACACGCTAGGCTTACTTGAACAGCTGCAAGAGCAACGATTCCCACTGTTGATGCATTCAAGCCGGAGAGCAGCGCATATACAGCGTTTGGAAGACGGTCGTTGATATGTTGGACCCCTAACGACAACGCGTACATACCAATCGCGCCAGGTAGACTTCCGGTTCACATTAGCAAAGAAGAACAGCATATTACCTTAGATCTGTTCAACACTAACCTCCAGAGTAAGAATGCTACAATTGCAGGTATTAGTCCCGCGTGGATTAAAGTGATACAGAATAGCATCTTAGTGCTGCCTGGTCCTGGTAGGGCTTGACATATTGCAAATAGTTCCTGATACTTACACACGAAAGCAGTAACATGTCAGCACCGTGCAACTAGCATCTGACTTGTCTACTTACTACCCGCTCGTCGATCCAAGGCGCGTTTCCACTTCTGCCTTCAACGAACCTCTGATGTTGGATTTGAAAGTGAACTGGTGGTCCACCAAATGCGGTAAATCCAAGGTCCCATGTCCGACGAAAGACGTCGGCTACCCGCAAAAGCAATTTCTGCGTATTGGCATTGTATGCGTTGCGATCATCTCGCGCATATTCACGAACTGCACGATAAAGGTCAAGGAGTGGCATACTTGTAGGCTGCGATAGTTTCGTTATTAGACCTACAAAGAAAGACAAAAGCAGAGCGATAGATACTTTCTGCACAGTGCAAGGACGGGATGTTCCAAAGTTTGAAGCCATGTTCTTGGCTCCCACCCCACTAAATACGAGTATCTTGGAGGAACAAGCCTACGGCCAATGATAATGCCAGAAGGTGTCACATGTTTTACCAACTTGGTGGCAATCAGAGGAGCCATAATCAGGGATGCTCAGGGAATAAGGTATCGAGGAAATCATGTAACACACGCTTCTCGTCTCGTTTGAAGCGAAGCACTAATCAAAATTCCATGGCCCTCTACCTGGAGCACTCCAAGGCTCCAGAAGCTTCTCAGTTGAGTGCAATCACGTGCCCGTTTAAATACCCCTGCCAAGAGATTCCAGATTGATGACTCAGTCGGTGGCTCTTCCAGTATCTAAACTTCCTTCAAAACTTCGGAAAACCATGATCTCTCCGTCATGAATATATAACCAGATTCCAACACCCAACAATGGCTGATTTGCCTGACACTCTTCGAAAAGCTCTCCCGTTCCCCCCTGTCACTGCGTCACATATCTTGAATTGCTCATTCCATTCATGGCATCCGCAATTCAGGTCCATGACACCTAAAGCGAGACTTGTTCCGCTCACACAACCTTTCCTTGACTACCTTCGTGCTGATGGCATCATTTTACCACCAGAAACTAATCCTGACGATAGTGGATACGAAGATGAGGAGAACGAGAACATTGATCCCTCCGAGCAGTGGCCTGACGTCCACGAATCTATTCGTCAAGCCATTGAGACCCTTGGCAGTAAAGTGGTCCCCAAATTAAACTGGTCAGCGCCGAAAGATGCAACATGGATCTCGGCGGCCAACGATATGGAATGCCGCACACCCAATGATGTGTATCTGTTGCTCAAATCCAGTGATTTCATCACTCATGATCTTGAGCATGCTTTCGACGGATGTGTTGACGAGGCCGAAGTGCCGTATCACTTAGTTCTCCGGAAGTCATTCAACCTCAATCCCGCATTAGAGTTTCGATGTTTTGTCCGCAACAAGCAGCTGATAGCTATTTCTCAGCGCGAGATGAATTATTTTGAGTTTCTATTCGACCTTAGGCAATCATTCAAAGTCAAAATCATTGAGTTTTTGGAAAAGCTCAAGGACTTTACTGAAGAAAATTTCGTTTTTGATGTCTACATCCCGCCTCCACATGAGAAAGTGTGGCTCATTGACATTAATCCGTGGGCTCCGAGGACAGACCCTTTATTGTTCTCCTGGCTGGAGATATTACAGACACCAGAACGAGAAGAGGATACGATCTTCGACCCAGAGTTCAGATTAGTTGAGCGAGATGATCCCGAGGCCTACCAATTTGCATCCACCAAGTACAGCGCCCACAAATTGCCAAGAGAGGTTGTCGATGCCAGCATGGCTCCTGGCGGAATGAAAAATATGATGGAGGAATGGAAAAAAGTAATGAATAAGGAAATTGGAGACGCTTCAGAAAATGAGGATACCTGAGAAAGCTGGCTGTCTTCATGATGTATTCGTAATTCAAACCAAGCGAGCACACGCCAAACTGCCCATTTCGACCTCGATTGAATTGGCCCAGAGCTTTTTACGGGATGTGTGACCCCGACCATGGCATTTGACAGCTCAGGCTTCGTATCGTCGAAGTTTGTACAAGCGATTATCAGGGCTGCATCGCATACGTCAACTTGACTGGGAAGTCCCTCCCTTCTTTCAAAGCATGATTCTCTCCGTGCGAAAGGCCGATGCATCCTGGGTTTCGTGCATACTGGCAATGACATGCACATAATCGGTGGTTGCAGTAATGTCGATCGAATTGTAGTCACATTACAATACTTGTCAGTGGCTGCAATGACGTCAATGGATTTGACATATTCAAAGAGTGGTTGAGTGAATCAATAGCCCTAGACTATGGATGAGTACTAAGTAGCCGCTCCAGCTGGACGCTTTCATTTCTAGCTAGAATGTGCTGATAAAAACCACTAGACCTGTATAAGTATCTCATCATCGACATTGTCCAATTAAAGGCTCTTCATTCGTCGAGCCCTGCCTTACGAGAAGCTCACTCATCCCCAAGTCTTTTCAGTGCCGAAACATTGCCGGGACGGATTATCTTTAATCCCTCAAATTCCGGACATCTCATCACACCAGTTCGCCAAACAGACTCCTATCTCTTACGGGCGACATGACTCCAAAACATGTATTCGCTGAACCCCGCTATCGTGTTGAAGCAAGGGCTCGGTAACCGCCTGTGACAGCTCCTTACGGCCTGATTGCGCCTGCATTGATGAGCCTTGCCAGCACAGTTGAGCGATTTCGTCGCCTCCTCATGCTTCTAGGCCCTGCATAATCCCCGTGCCATGAATCCAGTATCAGGTCGGAAATCTTTAGGACATCACTCAAACCGTGAGAGTGGCCATGCCTCGGCCGAGTGCCTGGCTGCGCTCTATGGGCACCAAATATATGGCAGCTCGCGAAGGTTATAAAGGTAGCTTCAATCCCGTCCTAGCATCTGTGAATTCAATTCATCAGTCCCTACATTCAGACATTGATCGCTTGACGATACTTACTCCTTTGAACCACCCGCTAAATTTTCCATAGCGTTGAAGCCCTTAGAAGAGAGTGATATCGAAATGACCGCTATCGATTCGGCTTCGGTCCCGGAGGACCACTTCCCGACACAGGAAGAGCTCGAAACTCTCCCGCGAGTTCCTGACCAGATTCCATGGCGAGTCTACACAGTCGCATTTGTCGAACTGTGCGAACGATTTTCTTACTATGGCACTACTATTCTGTTCCAGAACTTCGTGCAGCGCAAACTGCAGACCTCCACAGGGAAGGCTCTCAACCCTGGTGGCGCTTTCAACAACAATCCTGGAGCCCTCGGCCAAGGACAACAGATTGCTACTGGAATGAGCACATTTTTCTCATTTTGGTGTTATGTGACTCCACTTATGGGTGCTTGGTTGGCAGATAGCTACTTGGGAAGGTGAATATGTGTACCCTCTTCAATTAGTGTTATATCTAATGCCTCTAGGTTCAACATGATTATGATTTCCATTGCATGTGCTATCATTGGACATGTAGTATTGGTCGCGGCAGCCGCTCCCTCGGTCCTTGAGAACTCAAATGTCGCTTTCGCAGTATTCATTGTTGCCATTGTCATCTTTGGCCTTGGCACGGGAGGCTTCAAACCCAACATATCACCGCTGATCGCTGAGCAGATCGTTGGTGATAAACTTCGAGTCCAGACAACAGAAAAGGGCGAACGTGTCATCATTGACCCAGCTCAGACCTCAGCAAGAATCTACAATTGGTTCTATCTCTTCATCAATATCGGGGCCTTGGTCGGCCAGATCTCCATGGCGTACGCGGCGCTCTACGTTGGTTACTATCTCGCGTTTCTCCTGCCAACAATTATGTTCCTCTTCTGCCCTATCGTCCTACTCGTGTTCAAAAAGCACTATCGCCTAACGCCACCACAAGGCTCAGTTCTGGGTCCTGCGGTAAAGCTTCTTCTCTACGCTACCAAAGGTCGTTGGTCGCTGAACCCAGTACGGACCGTACGAAATATGCGCTGTGCAAATTTCTGGGAAGATGTTCGACCCTCTCGGATCCCTGTTGCTAAGCGCCCCAGCTGGATGGTGTTTGACGATGCTTGGGTGGACGAGGTTCGCCGAGGCTTCAAAGCCTGTACCGTCTTTCTATGGTACCCTCTCTACTGGGTAACATACAATCAAATCAACAATAATCTCACTTCTCAGGCCAACGTTATGCGGCACAAAGGCGTACCCCCGGAGATCGTCAGTAATCTCGACCCATTGGCTCTTGTCATCCTCATTCCTATTTGCGATCTTGTCATTTACCCAGCACTACGCAAACGAGGCATTAAATTCACACCAATCAAGAAAATTACCCTGGGCTTCTGGACCGGTGCGGCAGCCATGGTATACGCCTGCCTTGTGCAGAATTATATCTACAACCACAATGAGTGTGGCAAGTACCCAAGCGAGGGCCTGCCCGACGGCAGTGATTGCCCGCCGACTAGCATCTCCATCTGGGTGCAAACCGGCATCTACATCCTGATTGCCATCAGCGAGATTCTTGCTTCAATTACTAGCCTTGAGTATGCATTCACCAAGGCGCCCAAGAACATGCGCTCCATGGTGCAGGCATTTGCCCTGTTCATGACGGCCCTTGCGAACGCCATCGGAGAGGCACTGCTGAGCCTTTCCACTGATCCTCTCTTGGTGTGGAACTACGCTAGTATGGCAGTCATTGCATTTGTCGCTGGCTGTCTCTTCTGGATCACTCACCGCCATCTCGATGCCGAAGAAGACGAATTGAATCAGTTGCCGACAGGCAGGATGGCGCGGAAGGATGAAATTACAGGCCTGGATCTGGAGAACGACAGCATTGCATGTGGAAGTAGCATGGCTTCTGCCACCTTTGAGAGGGAGAAGGTTGTGCTAGGCGCTGATAAGGCTTAGGTTGTTTGCGCATAGTCGAAGGCTCTGATTTCGAGCGGAGAGGTCCTTCATTTTCCAATGGTCGGCTTACACGCTTTCAAAAGCATCGGGTTATCTCGGTGTTGTGATAAAAGTTTCAAGGTATAAGATGAGAAGGAGAAAACGTGGTGTACATATATCAAAAGTGATTTTTGCAAGATCGGGTAAGCATAACGTTGTATGATTACTAGATGATTTTATTAAATTCCGCCGAATCAATGCATAACCTCCCAACTGGAAAATAGCCCATTCTAATTTTGTAACCCAACCCATATTAATATCACTTTCACATGCTTCCGATGCAAGGATATTGCTGCGCTCGCTTGCCGTGATAGCTAGAAAAGGGATTCGGCTGAAACCCGCTGCTTCTCGATTTCCTTCCTTGATGTTGACGGGATGCACATCGTCGACGAGTTGGAATTTAAGGTGAGACCGCTTAGAGAAGCCGCCGAGCTGGCCGTCAGCGTGTCTTTCTTGAATGATGACTCTGTAATAGTCGATAACGAGCTGTGAGACTTTGACTTCCTCGCACCGCGAGACCACCAGTGATTTGGGGGGCAGGCATCGACTGGTCGTTGCTTCGTCAATCTTTTTCGCTCCTGCTTGACCAGGGATGTGTCCATGTTTGCACACTGAAATGTTTGGTATAGATTCCACCAGACTGGCCCCAGCAGCGGAGGAACTGAAAAGCGCTGGTCTGTCGCTGAAGGCTTGTTATTGAGGGTCGTTTGAGATGCAATGATATTTCAGTTCAGGATGCCGAAGGGCCTTGGGGGGAGTGAGAGGCCTTTCAATCGTACCTTGTTAGTGTTAGCAGTAACGCCGTTTACTCACTATGCACTCAGCACAATATATATATATGTGCAGCCTCAGTGTGAATGCAACCATCTCCATGTAACTCACCAGGCTGAACTCCACACAGCAAAAGTCAAACGCTCGAGGCTCAGCCAAAGATTTCTTGTATCTAGCTGGCGGGATGCACCGCAAGCCAATCGTTTGGCCGTGAGGCTCAGCCCCTCGCATGTACCTCCTCGCATCGGGACGGAAAAAACTTTACTGTACATATTTTTGGCCCTGAGTGGTACGTGCTGCCAACAAGGTTGTCACGTGCTTGTTTGTTCGCAGTCGAGGCGATAATGTCTCGCCATGGGATGTCCTGGAGGGGTGGACATCTATGAACCTGTGATAGGCGCGTCAATACCCTCCTCCTCAATGCTATAATTAATGCAGGACGCCAATTGTATGGGACTGAGGGATGGACTGTGCAGGTGGCAGATGTAGTATCGCGGAAGGCCCACGGGCTTTCAGGCGCCGAGGGTGGTTGTGTTGGGATGCAGGACAGTAGCTCCCTGTCCAACCCAAACGTCTGCGTGTAGAGCCCCCGATATTATTATCTGTACTCGTACTAATATGTCCATGAAAGGGCTGGATCTGGGGCAATCGGTACCACGCTCTGAATTGGGAGGAGAAACTGCCAGTCTGTTGCCTCGCTGAGCCTCATTTACTTAAAGCTGAGTTACCGACCACCAGGCTTTCCCTTTAGTGACCTAGCCCGAATCCAGCTCGGATAGGCCCAAATGAATTTCATGGCCTAGCTCTTGTCAATCGTCGGACCAAATGATTATCTGTTTCCTATTTGTTGGCATCACAGGCTAATACTCGTAGTCCACCATGTATACTGGTAATATGACATGCTGCAGGCCTTGAGATAGCCAAGGAAGAGATATTACAGAGGTGCACTCCATGAGAGCCTAGGACCTTGCGGCCCGCCCGCCCGCCTCGTTTTGCCCAGGCCGTCTATGCATGATGGCCACTCTTGACATCTACAAAATTTCGTCACGAAACTACTAGATGGCACCAAGCTCTAAGTGTGTCAATCTCGGGTCGACTTTCGATAAGTTCCACAGGACCCCTTTCAATGACAAAGAAATATATCCTTACTAGGTATGAATTCAATTGGTTGAGCTGCAAATTGAGATTATGTGTGATTGCCCTTCCACTTGTGGGGTATATCAGATAGTCGTGATGCAGGTGAATAAATTTGGATAGAAAGTGGAACAGAGGAAGTCAGAATCGACAAGGCAAGCATGTCCAACGCCGCAACTGAATGCCAATTGTGGGATCGTGGTCTTCAAACCATGTCTCGGCTTATCCGATCGACGATGAAATGGCTAGGCATCTCGGGGCCTCGCTAGCCCCTGTAGAATTTCGGTTACTGGCGAAATCAAATGTTATTGAGCTTTCAGCCTTTACAACCCTCATGAAACCACTTCATCAAACATCAGAAAACCAACTGGATGCTCTCAATGTACGCAGGAAGTGCATACGTAGTCATGTAGAAAAGGGAGTATTGATGACACACCTCAAGGGATTGCCTCCTCAAGTGTTGACAGCGCTGGTTTTCAATGACAGATAGTGAGGTGGGACCAGCAAGTTTTACGTGAACGAGGCGTCAAATGGTGATTTTCGCTTGCATTGGTCTCCTCCTGGGCACCAACAGGATTGATGTGGATTTGACACACCCGCTTCCGCCGTCCACCAAAGCCACCAAAGACCCTGCTTCTTTTCCACTGCCCTTCGACTGCTCAGAAAGTCTCTCCAGCCTCCCGATCAAATGGCAAATGATGCTCCTGACTGTTTATCCACGGCCCAGATCCCCTGCCAGGCTTGGAAGGACCATTGGGGGAGTGGGCCACCCTCACAGTGCCTAGTGATCGTTGAAGTGGTCTCGACCTAGGTCCAACGATGATCTCCGTCCACTGACTATCGAGAATCTGTGGCCTGGCGTTGACCCTTGTATGTAGGGCTTTACAACGGCTTCGGGCACTGAGACTGTGGTTTGCGTAACCACGACTACTTAGTCCTTAGCGTACGCCTGAATAAATCTCCTATCCTTTCCTCAGGTAAATCTTTCCAATTGACATATCGTTTCGTCGATGTGTGGCAGCTTCATGTCTGCCCACGATGAACGTTACCGACCCGCGAGTGGGTTCAGCCCGCGATAATTCAACTGCACCAGGGTTTTCTCGGATAGGCTCTGGAACCAACTCAGCATCAGTGACTGGTCTGCTTGCCACGCTAATTCCCGTTGGGATATGGACGGCAGTCTGTGTGCTCATATTCATCGTCTTGCGCCGCAAATGCCACCGCGTATACTCGCCCAGGTCTTTATTGAAGAGCCTGGAACCACAGTATGTCTGAATATGTCCCAGATACTGTGATTATCAGTACTTGCTGGGATTATCCAACTAACTATGAGCCAGCGAGAGGAGTTCACCCCTTCCAACGGGATGGTTCAACTGGTACACATCATTCTATCGAGTTCCCGATAGCTTTGTGCTTAACCACTCGTCTCTGGATGGCTATTTATTTCTTCGGTTCCTCCGAGTACTGGCCGTCATTTGCATCGTGGGAATTCTATTGTTGTGGCCAATTCTAATCCCACTACACATTACTGGAGGTGCAGGAAACCATGCATTAGATGCAGTGACTCTTGGTAACGTGGTGAACCCCAAACGCCTCTATGCCCATACTCTCCTGGCGTGGGTCTACTTCGGTATGCGAACCTAAATTATTACCTGGCCTGAGAACGGAATTAACTCATCGATTCTAGCTTTCATCCTGTACATGGTGTCGCGAGAATGCATCTACTACATCAATCTCCGACAGGCGTATCTACTATCCGACTTCTACGCAAATCGACTGTCCTCGCGCACAGTGTTGTACATGAATGTTCCTCGACAGTATCTCGACGAAGAGCGCCTTCGGTGGATGCTAGGTAAATCCGTGAAAAGGATCTGGATCCCCCAAACTAGCGACGAATTGGACAGGCTTGTCAAAGAACGCGAACAGACAGCACTACGACTTGAGAAGGCCGAATTTTCACTTATTCGAATGGCAAATATTGCTAGGGCAAGGCTGCTGAAGAACGAGCAAGGAAGCAGTGAAGAAAAGCCTCATCACCCTCCGTTCGAGTTTGAGGCTTCAGCAGAGACTCCTTATCCAGATAAGAAAACCCTGCATGTTACCGAGAGTCCTGAATCACCATCAAGCGCATCCACCTCTGCTCGTGAGCCGACTTTGCCAGACGTTGCCGGATCAGTTGCATCTAAGTGGATATCGCATGGCTCCCGCCCCCGACATCGCCCCATTGGAAATGCGTTAAGAAGTGTTGACACAATAAAGTGGTCGCGATTGCAGATTAAACAGCTTAATTCCAAGATCAGGCGGCACCGACAGCAGCAACTATTTAAAACCGATAACTTCATGCCATCCGTGTTTGTGGAATTTAAAACCCACACCGACGCCCAGGACGCTTACCAAACCTTGACTCACCATCGTCCTCTTCACATGGCACAGCGTTACCTCGGTGTTCGACCCTTTGAGATTCTCTGGGACTCGCTTTCAATGTCCTGGTGGCAGACGATAATACGAAGATTTTCTATACAAGCATTTATTTGTGCCTTGATTATATTTTGGGCATTGCCTTGTGCTGCTGTAGGCACTATCTCGAATATTCAATCTCTATCAGAGAAGGTCAGCTTTTTGAGTTGGATCGGAAAACTCCCTGCAGCCATCAAGGGCGTGTTGAGTGGAGTGCTCCCGGCACTTGCATTGTCTTTCCTCATGAGTATTGTGCCTGGGATTCTGAGATGTAAGTCGCTTATTTGGTCCCTTTGACATTGGGCTACAAGTCCTGACGGTAAATATAGTCCTAGCTAGGTTGGCTGGAATCCCAACACTCACCATGATCGAACTATTTGTCCAAAATGCATATTTTGCGTTTCAGGTGGTACAAGTTTTCTTGATCACGACTTTGACCTCGGCAGCCTCTGCTGCGCTGGGTAAACTACTCTCAGACCCGACGCTGGCAAAGTCCTTGCTGTCACAAAATTTACCCAAAGCGTCCAACTTCTATCTCAACTACTTCCTTTTGCAAAGCCTCTTTATTGGGTCCACCCATCTGGTTCAAATGTTTAACCTATTCAAATTCTATGTTTTCCAGCGCTTTTCGAAAGATGCTAGGAAGACATACATGAAATGGCATAGGCTGGAGAAAATCCATTGGGGAGGTGTTTTCCCGGTTTATACCAATCTAGGCGTGATTAGTAAGTTCAAGTCCCGCGAGAAAGAATTACATTTCACACTGACACTTATTGCGCAGCTATCACCTATTCATTAATCGCGCCAGTTATCCTCGGGTTTGCTCTTCTCGGTGTCGCTTTCTTACATGCTGTGTGGAGATACAACCTCATATATGTGTATGACTCCGAGATAGATACCCGAGGGCTGGTGTATCCTCGAGCATTGATGCAGCTACTTCTCGGCCTCTATTTCTCGGAAGTTTGTCTTGTTGGTCTATTTACGCTCAAAGGAGCCTTCATTCCAGTTGTTATGATGGCGGCCCTGTTGGTAATCACAGGATTGGTCCATCATTCCCTAATCAATGCTTTGGGTCCCCTTCTGTGGAGTTTACCAAAGAACCTGACGGTAGAGAAGGACCAGCCGCTGATGCGAAATGCAAGCGCCCAGGGACTCGGACATGATATTGAAAATCCTTACCGTTTCAGTAGGGCGAATGCTGGTACGGCCGACGACGATTCGGACGATGAGGTCCAGCACGAAGTTGGGGGCAACAGGGGAGTAGAAGGCTTCGATGGCGCCGTGGACACTCTCAAAGGGGCCTTCAAAGTTTCAATGAAGAAGAGGCTTGATGCAAGTCTGCCCGAGCTCAATGTCGGACTGGGAGCCCTGGCTTCTTTCTGGAGACGATGGCTAGCTCCAGATCCCAGCGTGAAATCCAACTTCCTACTCAGATGGCTGCACCCGGAAGTGTACACCGACTATAGTATACTCCGACGAATGGTACCCACTGACTTACCCGAACCCAAATATGCGGATGACGTCGAAGAAGATGTCTACTACCCTCCATCATACATTGCTAGGCCTCCGTGCCTATGGATCCCACGAGACCCTGCCGGCGTTAGTCGCCAGGAGGTCGCACATACGGAGAAGATAATTCCAATGACTGATGAACATGTATCCATGGATGAACATGGACGATTAAAGGTAGACTTGGAAACCAGTCGGCTTGTCTTTGATATCGACCGGTTACGATATTGACGATGGAATAGTTGGAACATGTCATCTAGCGTTTTGTGTGTTGTGTAGGAACTTCGCAACGAGATACCCCTAAATTATTATTTGAATGCTCATCACGCTTGAAGTCCCTGTCAAAAGTAGTCTCTCAGAAGTGGCCTTGGTAGTTGAGTTGACTGGAGCTCGTAAGAATGTGTTCTGTTCAGAGCCACTGAGGGGCAGGGCAGAGTCCTCTCACATTTAATTAATCCGAAGGGTGCTTCTCGGAGGTCGAGGTTAATCCGGAGGTCTTGGCGGGTGACAACTTTTGGAGGGTGCTGGTGCCATCAACCAGAATCGATTGAATGCGCAAGTGTGAAGGACTGTCTTTCAACGCATACAGCACTCGTGCATTCTTGGTGAAGAAATCGGTGTTATTGCGTGTCTTCAACTTCAAGTTGTTTTCCGCGCACACTTCCAAGCCCAGCGTGACGACTATTCACCCTTATATCATCTTTGGATCCCTCACAAGGCCGTTCACTCCAGACTTCCTTCAATCGTCGACCCGCCATGCCTTGAACAATACAAACTTTTCCTCCACCCTTCTGCAAACTGTCCATTCCAACGTCCAGAGCGTCGAGATGGCAGCAACAGCCATCCGAAATGGTGGCACAACAGGCGCAGGAGGCATCACACCCGCCTCGCGTTTTGCTGATATTCCTGCCGCCCTTGACATTCCAGTGTCAGGTGGCCTTGAAGCCGACGAAGCAGTTGAGGTCAATCTTGAGGATCTTGAGGATCCTACTGAGTTATGCCAGCTTCTTGAAAATGAGAAAGCGGCGAAGAATCTGTGGATAACAATTTCCCTCGCCTATGCCAAACAAGCTCAGATTGACCATGCGGTGGAAATTCTGCATAAGGGTCTCGGATCATTGTCAAAGAGTGGCCCTAAGGAGCGCCTCAGCTTGCTCGCCTGCATTGCATGGCTGGATCTTCTGAAGAGCAGACAGGCTCCCCGCGTTCTCCCAGAAGCACAACAGTTCTCCGATGTCAAAACGAAGGATAGCTACCTCAAGGAAGCAACATCAACCATCAATGAAGCCCTTCGCATCAATCCCGCATTCCCTCCTCTTTACCTTACACAAGGTGTTCTTTACCTCCTACGAGCATCCCTGCAATCTTCGACTAAGGCCGGCGCAGACGCTGAAAGAGCTGAGTCCTTAAAACAGGCTTTGAAGTCCTTCGATGATGCGAGCAGACTGTCAGACGGCCGAAACGTAATGGCCAAGATGGGCCGAGCCAGGACAGTATATCTCCAAAAACAGTTTCCGCAAGCACTTCAAACATATCAAGAAGTGCTCTCCAAAATGCCTGGCCTCACCGATCCAGATCCTAGAATTGGAATCGGGTGTTGTCTGTGGCAGCTGGGGTTTCGGGAGAGAGCCAAAGCCGCCTGGGAGCGTTCTCTTGCTCTAAATCCAGAGTCCAAGGTAGCCAATGCGCTACTCGGGGTGTACTACCTAGCCGAAAGTGCCAAGTATCCTGCTGGGGACCCCGAGTTCAATCGGTTATATAAGAAAGCCATGACCGAACATACTAGGAAGGCATACAGCATCGACAAAAACTTCCCTCTGAGTTGTGCGACTTTTGCCAGTTATTTCCTCCTTACTGGGCGCTATGACACCATGGAACCATTGGCACGAAAAGCCATCGAGCAGACAGATATAAACGCCATCGCTAGTGATGGCTGGTATCTTCTTGCTCGTAAAGAACACAACAAGGGCGATCTAGCCAAGGCAACCGATGCATACAACAAGGCAGACCAGGCTCGAGGTGGCTTAGATCGAGGATACTTCCCAGCAAAATTCGGCCTCATTCAGATCATGGTACAAACAGGTGACATACAAGGTGCCAAATTTCGTCTCGAATCCCTTGGTCAGCTCAACCGACATATAGAGGCGATGACCCTGCTTGGCACCATATATGCTGAAGAAACCTTCTCGGCACCCAGCACCACAACCAAGGAAGAAAAAGCTGCGTCCGCTCGGAAAGCCATTTCATTACTAGAGAACGTTCGGAAGAGCTGGAGTGACGAGAAGTCGCGGGCTAAACCCGACGAGTCCGTTCTTCTCTACCTTGCCCGACTCTATGAACTGGAAAACGCGGTTGAGAGTTTGAAATGCCTTCAGACCGTCGAGATCATGCAGCTGGAGAAGATCCCCGATGAGGATAAACCCGTGCAGGCCGAAAATGAAGAACCGGATCTAACTCTCGTCCGCGAAAATCTTCCACCCCAGCTCCTCAACAACATCGCCTGCTTTCTCTATGGAGCAGAGGCTTTCTCAAACGCACGCGAAACCTTCCAGATTGCTCTTAATGCCTGTGTCAAACTCACGGAGAAGCAGGAAGCTGACAAGAAAGCCCTCGAGGAGGACAAGATCAATGCCGAAGACGTCGACAATAGTGACACGGATGCCCTTGTCACTACAATATCCTATAATTTGGCCAGGACTTATGAAGCGTTGGGCCTGGTGAGCGAAGCTCAAAAAGTGTATGAAGGACTCCTTGTCAGGCATCCGGACTACACTGATGCTTCAGCTCGTCTTGCCTATATCGCACTGGAAGAGTCCCCACGCGATGAAGGCCCCAAAAAGGTGCACCAAGTCTACCAGAACAACCATGCCAACACAGAAGTCCGAGCGCTGATGGGTTGGTATTATCACAGTGCAAAGAAGAAGACTGGTAATCTTGCCGAAGATACAGAGAACAGACACTACAAACATACCCTGCAAAATTATGACAAGCATGATTTGTACTCCTTGACAGGAATGGGCAATGTTCATTTAGTGATCGCTCGTGACATGCCCAGGAACAACGAGGCTGAGAAAGACAAGCGAAGCAAGATGTACGCAAAAGCATATGAATTCTTTGACAAGGCGCTGCAGCTGGATCCAAAAAATGCATACGCTGCTCAAGGTATTGCTGTTGCGCTGTGTGATGACAAGAAAGCCTACTCAGATGCGCTGCAAATATTCACAAAAGTCAAAGACACTGTACGAAATGCTTCTGTTCATACCAATCTCGGTCACGTTTTCACCGAGCTCCGGCAGTACTCCCGTGGCGTTGAACACTATGAAATGGCACTTAAAGCTGAAGGAAGAGGCGACAATGCACAGTTGCTCGCATGCCTATCAAGGGCGCAGTTATTGAAGGGCAAAGCTGACCGTTCAATCCTTGCCTTGAATACAGCACTCGACTACATGAAGCGTGCTTTAGCCACTCAACCCGAATCGCCTCATCTGCAATTCAACGTGGCCTTTATCCAGTTTCAAATTGCACAACACGTCAACCAAGCCAAGGAGTCTGATCGAACCCTTGACGACGTCGACATTGCCATTGCAGGTCTTGAGGAAGCCATCGAAACCTTTGAACAGGTCGCTAGACATAAGCAGCCACCGTATCCTAAATCTGCACTTGAACAGCGAGCGGCCATGGGTAAAAATACAATGAGAAATCAACTTGAACGAGCCCGCGCGAAACAAGCTACCTATGAGACAGAGAATGCAACCAAGCTGAAAGAGGCGATGGAGAGACGTCAAGGTGAGCTGCACAAACGTGAAGAAGCGGCTCGGAAAAGGAAAGAGGAAGAAGCAGACCGTGCACGAAAGATTGCCGAGGAGAGACGCAAGATTGTGGAGGAAACTGAACGCATTGCCGAAAAATTACGTGCCGAAGCGGCAGCACGTGAGGCGGCCGAGTATACAGAGGACGAGGAAACAGGCGAGCGTGTGAAGCGGAAACCCAAGAAGAGCGGCTCGAAACGCAAGAAACGAGATGATGAGGATGGCTTTATCGAAGACGACGGTGATGGACTCGATGGCCGTTCTGAACGTAGCGTTTCAAGGACACCACTTTCTGGAACAGACAATGAAGGCACAAATGCTGCAGAGAAACCGAGGAAGAAGAGAAGAAAGTTGGAGAGGAGGAGCGCAGCCAAAGAGAAGAAGCCACCGAGGGAGAGCAGCAAATACAAATCTGCTGCTGTCGTGGTTGACTCAGATTCGGAAAATGATGATTTCGGTAATGCTGCAACCCCTGAGCCGGTAGCGGATACTCCTGTCAGCAACGCAGATGTTGCAGCAGACAAGGACGAGGAGATGCGGGAGAATAGACCGGCCGAGGACGAGGATGAGGACGAGGTCAGACCAAGACAGCCTACACGACAACGGAAACAGCCAAGACTGATTGCCGACGATGATGACGACGAAGACGAAGACGAAGACGAAGACATCGCTGGCCAACGAAATGGCACTGCACCAACGTCGACGAACCGAATTCCTAGTGATGACGATGACGAGTAATAGTTGGGTGACCTCGGGCCGTCAGTCGCATACACACTTCGATGAAGCCTTCGATTTTTGGATGGGTTCATTGCAATCATCTACTAATATCCCACTCAAGTTGTTGGCATCGTGTTAACTTGACCGGTCTGGTGACACAGAGTCTTGGTCTGTATTTTAGCGATCTCTCACACCTTTTTCCTTGGAAAGGTAGAATAAAACGAAGAGTTGAAGCTCGCTCATCCTGTACTTGCTTTTTGCTTTTCTTTATCACTAACTTCATCACTTTCAACGCACCACTCCCTGGTTCGTAGAAGTACTTGCTTCTGTTGATTTTGATTGCTTTTCGACAAGCTGATGAGATATCTAAGACTGTGCCTTCAACAATGGCTCCAAGAATTCAATGACTTTTGGAGCAATCTTCATATTCTCGTGTGCCACACCATCCACAACCACAAAAGAAGAATGAATTCCTAACCCTTGGAACTCTCGATGAAGGCTTTCCAGAGCGTCTCTCCGATTAGGCAGCGTTGACGATCCAAGGGCCTTGGAAACCGCATCCGAGCCTCCACTGCGTTCTCTGAACCATTGCAAAAGCCCGCCTCCAACCTCTTCAACATCATCCCCGCCTACAATCACCTGCACGTGCCCAACGGCCCTCAACGCAGCAATGTCGACCTTCAACCTGCCAAAGACCTCCTCCACACCCTGAACCCCCTTCGGCCAGGCCAGCGCATCATCCAGCCTCGTGACCACGCCCGGCGCACCAACACTCACCGCAGCGACCCGATCCGGGTGCAGGTAGAAGAACCTGAGCACGAACTGGCCACCGCCCGAGAAGCCGACCAGAAACACCTTGCGCGTCTCGATCCCCGGCCACCGCACCGCCACCTCGTCCAGCATCGCCAGCAAGATCAAATCATATCGGATCCCACCGTACGCCAGCCCCTTGTAGTTGTGCGAGTCGTTCGGATCCCCGCCAACCCCCGTCGGGAACAGCGGCGCCAGCACCGCTGCGCCCGTGGCATCTGCGAGTTCCACAAGAGCCTCGCGCGCCCGCTCGGCGCGTCGTCCGCCCGCTCGGCGCGTCGTCCGCTGCCGTGCGCCGTCACGATTAACGGCATTTTCCTCTCGGTCACGTTGGCATGGGTGCTTTCCGCGCCCGGGAGTGTGTAGTGCGCCTCCGGGACGTACATGCAATACGAGGCCTGCGCGCGCACGTCGAATGTCGAGGCCATGAACGGAGTGCGTCCTACCAGTTGTGCGGCGCCCCAGTATTCTGCCGGGATCTCGCGCGTGCCTAGCATGCGTGTCGCCATTGTGGGGAGGGGTCGTGGTGGTGATGTCTTGGGCGACGGAGTTGGGCTTTTGGGTAATTGATTTGCGTGTATATAGATAGTTCGTGTTGGGGTTGACGCTGCGGTGGAAGAATCGTGGATCTACCTAGAGTGACGCACACCTCTATGAGAGCATCAAGTCGGTAGTTGTTAACTAAGGTTTGGGAACTCTTCGGTCTTTAACGCCTCCAAAAAGGTGACACCTGTTTTGAAAATGCAATATTTATATGTGCAACTAACTAGCTAGAATATTTTGTAATCTTTTAGGCCTCCATGTACAAGCCCCGTCACTTCGTTTCAAATATATATATATATATATATAGATAGATAACTATAGTATAAGAAAAGGCCATCAAATAATAAGGTTTTGGGTTCTCCCCTAAAAAAGGCGATTTTCGCACTTTTGCCGATAGGTGGAGATCAATGATCATGTCATCAGTTCATACGTACCTCTAAACAAACTTTCAGCTTCGTGATTGCAGGCGTGCAGGTATGACATTGCGCAGGTTTTACTGCGGATTCGGCTACTCCTTCAAACGCTGAAATTATAGCAAGGGCGATTCTTGCAATCGTCCTGGATTCCATTTGTAGGGGGTGGGGAGTCTCTGGCCTCTTAGTAGCAGAGGAGCTTTGCGAGAAACAGGATGTCTTCGTATCGCTTAATGCCTTGCTGTACGATGATGAAGCGTTCCTTGCTTGGTTCATTCATTAATCAATCATGTCGACTCGATGTGAGTGCGATCCTGTATCTTGGGCGTGAGCAGGAAATATTGAATCCAAGGTGCACCGTCATAAATTCATCAATGGGAAAGCCATGATACTGGCCTCGAACCAGGCCGCATGCTCAGTCTCGAACTGGAATTATCGCGGTAGTGCCGTGCCCCATGCCGCAGATACGCTGCCGTATTGCTGATTACACCTTCCTGTTCATACTGGAAGCCTCTCATCAGACTAGGAAGGATCTCAAGGCCAGTAGAGGTCGTTTCCCGGATGTCTGGGATGGATGCTTCTCGATAGTGTTTCTTCGCTTCCTGCTTCAGATCAAACTCCTCGCGTGCAGCATTGGCAGCTTCACGATCAAGCGACACAGTATAATTGGGGGCATTGATTGTTCCCTGATCTGGGCCTCCGCCATCTGGTCCGTAGATCGGAACCTTTCTCATGGCTGACAGGAGAGCACACATGAATTTCGAGCACCGATAAATTCGCAGTTGGTCGTTGGCCCAATTGGACTTGTGTCTGATTTCGACGCGGAGGTCAAGTTGCTTGAGGTCACCCACCGAGAGGAGCTGGATGTCCACCTCAGGTTGATAGTCACGGCTGTTCTCCGGAGCTCGGACGAAATCTTCCAGCTCCGATCTGAGGAGTTCAAGGGCCTTGAACTCTGTTGTGGCGTCGACCGAGAACTGATAGCGCTCCTTCATGGCACGCGACCTAGAGATATTGTCGATGAACAATGTGCCCACGATGGAGTTGGCGACTTGCACCAGTCCGTCAGTGTCGATGCGACGAAAGACTGTGTACAGAAGGGAAATGCGGACGACTTCGAACTCCTGGTCCTTCATGTTTATCCTGTCCCCAACATCAAACGGGTGCTTGACGAACACTTGAATGCAAGCAGCGTTGAACTCGCCAACGGTCTGACCAAAGGAGAATGCGGAGGCTGAAAGTAACGTGATGATCGTTTTGAGGTTCTCGACGACAAAGTTGCTGAAAAAGGAAGTGTAGACCATGATGACAATAGCCAAGACGATAACTGAGAGGACCCTATCGAGTGTTCGGATAGCGTCGCGAATGTTGCAGGCGGATTTCCAAATATCCTTGCGTTGTCGTGATATGCCAGTGACGAGCATCACCATTTCATCCATGGAGACACTGCCATTTCCATCACGATCGAGTTGTGCAAAGATCCACGCTGCCTCTTTCTCCGAACCGAAGCCAAAGACTTCTGCTAGTACATTCGGGCAGATCGCTTTTCGACCTTCAGCGACGAGACACATGAAGATGCGCCTAGCAAGTGCCTCTGCACCGGCTTTTCTTTCCAGGGCGGCATCGACAATGGCATGTGTTGCGGTTGGTCTCAGTATCTGACTGCCAGTGAGATCACTGGCCATGTAACCTAGCGCAGAGACCAGCTTTTGCCCGAAGAAGTGAAGACCACCAAATATTCGGCGAGTCGACCGATCTGCGGCGTTTTCCTTCAACAAGTGCTGTACATTTGTTGTGTCGTGGATGTCATAGTCATCATCTAGTGTTTCTTCGGAACGGTCTGGGATTTGTCTCAAGGAGGATTCGTACAGGAGGTCGATAGCTCTCACGGTAGCTTTGATATCTTTGATCTTGTCTCTGAACTGCTGGCTGTGGTAGTTGGCACTGATCAACTGCATAAGGATCTTCTCCCCTAAGACGATGGCGGAGCTAGCGATTGAAGCCCTGATGACTTTATTCAGAACCTGCATCCATTCGATGTTTTGATGCTCCCGATGATATAAGCCATCGTCGAAGTCGTGAACGATCGGGAACCAGCATAGCGCCATCAGCGTCCAGATGAAAATGGACATCGGAATCTCGACAGCGCGAAGGACCAAAGCATATTTGCGGATGCCTGTGCTGATAATACCACAAATGGCTTGGAAAAGAGTAGGAATGGCAGCAGCCACGAGCTTGGAAATCCACAGAGACACCCATAAAAGCTCAATGTAGGCAAACAAGCCTGCCAAGGACATTCCTTCGGCTGTAACATGGCGGTACTTTGTCGCGAATAAGATAATGGGAATGGCGAGGATGGCCCCCACTGGGACGATGTAGATACAATATCGAATTATGGGGTTTTCGAGAATTCTGTAGAGCGCCTTGCCCGTAGGCGTCAGTCGGTCATCCTCGTCTTCGCCGATTGATAGTGGGCGTCGTGTGGGATGAATTAGCGGCGAGCAGACAGTGTCTGGAGACCCAGGCTCACGCCGCGAGCTCGCGGACGCCACGCTTTTCTCGGCATTTGGAGATGCAGGATCAATGTCCGTTGTGTTGATGTTGATGATCGCATCTCTGCCCGTCATTTTCTTTTGTCGAGCTGAAATGGCATACGATGGTGAAGAAACTGATTACGAGGAGGGGAAGGAGAGTTTCTCGTCTGGATGGAAGGCGTCGTCAAGTACTCTGCTCAGACGGCGGGAGTCCGTTTCATTGGTACAACACAAATAGCATCGCTTACCAACGAACAGGGCGCGAACGTCTTGATCGCGCCAGCGGGTGTGGCACAGGGAGTGTAAAGTGCCATATTCGCCGTGTGGTCTGGGCAGCTGCGATGGCGCTGCTGAATCTTCGTTGTCGTTGTGGTTCGGTAAAGCATAGCCTGGATCTACAGGGCAGTAGATATATCGCATTTACCTTCTTGTGCACTAGGTGCGGTGTCGTGGCGCATCGGCTCGAGTATACATACCCAAAGAGTGAGTGTTTTGGTCTCAGCTCCTCGTGTCTGCAGCTTTTCGGTGCATGCCAAGGTACGATGATTGGGCCAGAACATCAATGCTAAGCCGCTACCACCCTCTCCCGCTAAAGCATCAAGCCTAAAAAGTACTTACATAAGAAATCAACGGCTCGTCTGGGGGAGCCATCAACAACGAAATTGGTACGGAGTATCCCTAGGAAAAAGTCATCTGTTTGTCTGTCGTGGCTGAAAGGGTTTGGAGCCGCCATTTGTGTCTGTGCTGCCACGTGGTACCTTGCACTTTTCTAGCGCTGAGGGAGGATGAGATCACGTTGACGGTTCAGCGATTCTGGCCATCTAGCAGAGTCCGAAGAAATTTGCTGACGGGGAATCTGAAGCAATAGACTCGAACGACAATTCTTGCTATTCTCCAATTTCTGGACGCGCTTTTAGTTGGTGGCTATCTGAATGTGGTGGGAATTGAAGGGAAAGGATAAGGATGAATATCATACTCCGTAGATACTAAAGAGAGGGGTCCCTGTCGTAAGCTGTCGAGGAGAATGGTCACCCAGGCCCCTCGGCCACCTAGAGATTGGTCGCTCGCCCTCAAGACTTCTTCCTCCCAAACATCCATCTTGCTAGACTTTTTACGTTTTCTGGATCTCGGGTCGAAGCTAGCTGCTAGCCCTTTAACGGCTATCCTGCCGATTTGTTAATTTGCGGAGCACCAAGTCTAAGTGATGAATACCCCGAGGGTAGGCCCAATGGCGCTTATGGCAGTCTTATCACCCTGGAGTGACCGTCTGGTTGTGCGGTCCTTGCTACAGAAATACTTCTTGACTGACTGCTGATAGCTAGGCATGAATGCCATCTGCCATCCGCCACCATACACTTTGATCCAAATCTAGGTAAACAGGCTGTAGCCATTTACATGAATTGCAGACTATCTCTTGTCGCTGATGATGCTTTATTACATATGCAAGTCTCTACTGCATGAACACTTGTTGCATCCATGGTGAATAAAATGCTATCCTTAGCCTGCTTGCGGTCTCAGCGCCGTCTTCGTGCGGCCTCAAGCGGTTTAGTTAGTAGTCTTCTTATTTCATCTTCAATATACGCGGGTAATTGATGAGCTCGAAACGCAGGTTGGCAAGAGCCCAAAGCAGCACGCCCTGCAAGTCAAATATCTGGTTTATTGGGGCCTGGTATCACCTTCCACACCAAAGCAGAATCACGGTGACATTCGCTTTCCCCCGTTCTTTCGAGGATCTTGTGTGCCATCAAGCATACTTCAGGGATCAATACTGGCCTTGTTGATGGAATATGTGGCGCGAGTTTTCCTATTGATGGAGTCCTTGATTTCACTGGGCTTGGTATAACTGATAGTGGAAAACTAGCTTGGGCTCCAAAAGCTCCTTGATATGGCTCTTGCATTTTGACCAAACCTGGGCTAGACCTCGTCCGATCTTGGACACATTTCACGCCGAACAGATCACAGCCCACATATCATTCAGGCACCGGTTTGCAAATGTACGGAGCACCCTGCGCTCTGACTTTGATGGACCGCTACGAGTTGGGTCATGGATCCACCCGATTCAGCAGGATTGGCTGTGAGTCCAACATTTCGCACCCTGCTCCCTTACATAAAACCCGTTCGGTGGGGAGCCACATGTGATGGTGCAGTTTGAGGCAACTACTGACCATGTGAGCTTCTGATGTTTATTCCATTGCCTACCTAAAATCAGCGGAGACCCCTTACTTGAAAGCAACGTTGGCTTTGCTATTACCTCAATAGTTTGGTTACTGACCACATCTCTAACTTGTGAGTTGGATCGAGGAAAAGTGGATATCAGTACATCTCCCAGGGCCTGATGGCTGGAAGCTGGAAGCGATCAGTACATAGGTAAGCCAAATACTAGCTGGACGCAACCTTTCGTCAGCACCATCTACGATAGCTTGTGAGAGTTGATGCGAGGTACATCCAGGGCGTTCGCCCGAGGTAAGCGAAAACCACGCTTATGTAACTGCTATGGCAGGTCGCATATAGAATACTCGTGGTGCCTAGCATCACGCTTACTGATGCCCTACGGACACGGAAACCCGAAAAGCAAAGCCCCATGAGTGCCAACGTTTCCGGCCCCCAGGGTAATGAACCCTCGTTAGCAGCCTGCACCTGTTTTCAGAAACCAAAAAGTCAGGGCTTCAAGCTTGTTCGACAACAATTGCGTGATTGGAGATTGTATTCCGAGACCTGGAAGCCATATCCTGCTGGCTGCCGTGATGCTCCGGACAAGATCGCGTTTAAATGACCATCACAGCCCTTTCAGTATCTCACAATACTCGCAATTGAAGACCATCTTGGGCATCTTCGTGGTTGTAGACTATTAGCTTGCGAGAATCATCTTTCAAGGAGCCTTCTGGTTTCACCCTTGAAGATCTCGAACATGAAAGGTAATTAGAAGAGCGGGGGGGATGGAGCAAAGGCTGGGTGCCGAGTTGTTGACGAAAATATAAATGCACTAAGGCACTAAAAAGCACGAGAGATTTCTCTTTTGCGAGTCCGCAATACGAGTACATTTAATGGCCAGATCTGGTTAGATATGCGAGCATGCAGACGAAGTACTCGGTCCTTTCTGCTAAGTGCAATCGAATGATAGGAAGACTTTCGACTTGTTCATATTCCAAAGTTGGACCCTGAGGGGTTCGTACTTCGGACCACTATTTTATTCGATCGGCCACCAACCATTACTCGCAGACAAGGCAATGCCGAGACCGAATGCGATGGTTAGCTGGGAGGCTGGTTTTCGCGTGGTATTTATCTGACAGTGGCGGTAATAGTGTCAACATGATAATGAGCCATGACATCCAACGATTGACAGACTCCTAGTCCATATTTTGTGCTAGTAAGATAGCAGTTCTCCAGCTGGGGGACAAACAGCTTACTTAGTGATCAACTTGAACCGCAAGCATCCTACCAATATTGACAGGTTAGATTAAGGTTGTGCTTGACTGCCATATTGAGGCGATGCTTGCGGATCAGGCACCCTCAAACGTGATTTAGGCCTCCCGTATGTCCCTGGCAACTCGGCGGGTCCAACGGGGTTTCCTTGCGCACTTTTCATCAAAATCGCAATTGGTAATTGGTGTGCTCGGACAGCAATTCTCCGTGGGTTAAACTTCGCCCACAACGGCAATACCAAATGGCGTTCATCCTCTTTAAAACATGCGCCTGATATGAAGCTCTGGCGCTGATCTCTGAAACATTGGTGGTCGTCCGTTCTACTCAGCCGACTTGGATCTTGGACTGGGGTGGCTTATCGTTGATGGCACCGGTTCACCTTGGTCACCTTGGGAGTGTGGAATCCCCACAAGTGCTGCCATTTGAACATGAGAAGAGGTATCAATGCGAATATATCCTTTAATTGGGGCTAGAATTAAGATACCGGCCCCGTTTGCTTGACACCCGCAATTTGCGAATCCACTATTGTGATTCGTTCTCATACCGGATCGGATTCAGAGCCTAATAAAGGTCAAGCTTGCGAGATCCACCAGTGGCTTATTAAGAAACCATGGCCAGTAACTAAGACTTCGGTAGGGAGCTGTTTGCGGCTCAGAGCGGGCCTGCCAACTTCAAGGCAGCATGCCTTGCTTCGTTCGCACGCAGCCACCCTATTCGCGCAGATCACATTGAGACTTGGGAGCCCTTGCACAAGGGCACTTTTCGCATTGGATGTCGTGTGCAAAAGATCACAGCAGATCTCTTGCGGCCCCCTGCCGAGATACGGCGTTCCGCAGCAACATCATGGTGGGCTTGGAGAGAGCTTCACTGCTAGCAGCGATTGCAGCAACAGTCAGCCCTGTGAACTGCATCGCTTCGGTCTAACATGCGAATTTACCCTCCCCATGGCTGTGCTCTGTACGGTTGTAACCTACTTGGCAACGCCCTTCGCAGCTCCCAATGTTTCAGACTAACCAACACGAGGATCCTGTTCATGCCATATTGCCAGAAATAGTACGATGGGCAATTTCCCATGAGTCTATGTCCGAAGAACATGTTGGGAACGATGTATGGAGTACGGAGTACATAAACACTGCACACTCCCAGCCGAACAGTACCTGTCAGATCAATCATCCAGCTTTCCAAACGCACTCGTTTCCAGCCACCAATCCACCACCATTTGCTTGCTGTTAGATCCAGCAGAACTCCGACTCTGATATGTCCGACAACGTTCTCCCAGTCCCTGCGGCTGAGTGCAAGGTCGACCCAGCTTGTCTAAAAGAATATGGCTCGCTCCACTATATTCCCAATTCAGGGCTCAACTACGCGTCGACTGCTTTCTTCGCACTCATTTTGATCGCCCAGATCTACCTTGGAATCCGACACAAGACATGGGGATTTGTAAGTTTGCATCCATCTTAAAAAGGCGTTTTCATGCGGCTTCGCCTACGCCCTGGGCCAGCGGAATAATACGTCATGGATTGAGCTGAGGGAAGAGCTAGATCCCCAATCTAGCAGCCTCACCTGTCTACGACTACATCATATCCACTGCCTTCTCTGCCATACTCTTTCTCACATACTGACATGTGATTCTTTTAGATGGCGGCCATGATCGGTGGCACAGTCCTCGAAATCGTGGGTTACGTCGGACGAATCCTGATGATTCAGGATATCTTCGAACAGAATAACTTCATTATATACCTCGTTGGCCTCACGATTGGCCCCGCCTTCTACGGAGCCGCCATATACCTCAGTTTGTCCCGAATTATCACAATATACGGCCAAGGACTCTGCTGGCTGAAGCCTAAAACAGTCACGATCACCTGGATTGGGTTCGATACGGTCTCATTATTGCTACAGTCTGCGGGTGGTGCCATATCCTCCATGGCTGACACTAAGAGCCAAAGCGACATGGGGTTGAACATCATGATCGCAGGTCTGGCAGCTCAGGTCGCTGCTACTGTAGCCTTTGTTGCAGTTTGCCTCCAGCTGTGGCTGGCAGTTCGCCGGCATCCCCAGAAGCTGAGTGTCGAGTATGCTGTCTTCCGCAACAGTCGCAGATTCAAGTTGTACTTGTGGGGTAAGTATAGCCTTTTCTTCAGTCCGTTACAAGATTACTGACAATGCCTTCAAGTTCTTACTATTGCCGTTGTAGCCATCCTGATTCGATGCATATATCGTCTCCTTGAGCTAATGGGAGGTTACGATAGTGATTTGGCTAATCATGAGCTCACTTTTGTCATTTTTGACACCGTGATGATGGTTATCATGACAGGGGCACTCACAGTTGGACATCCCGGAATTTTGCTGGGCGAATACTGGAACCGTGCCACATTTTCCTTCAGAAGCAAGAAAGCCAACTCGATGGAACCAATGAGAAAGGTCTACGATGACAGCAGCAGAGGGAGTTCCCAGGTCAATCTTGCCCAGCAAGAAGCCACACCACTCCAGTCTTTCACTGCTTATCATCCAGGTTATGAGCGCGTCTCGGATGCATGATCAGATCACCTCAAAGCGGGATCATAACCGATCGAGAATTTTTCAGAAGCTTTTTTAGACTACAGGATATGTGGCGTTAAGAGGTGAAATGAAGATGGCAAGACCAACTGCGTCTCTTGACGGGACGACAATCCAGTACACCACGAGATCTGCTACAGGTGTTGCGATGCCCGCCCAGGGAAGACCCAGATCTAGATGGCGGTGTCATCTTCGAAAGTTTGACTTGTAGCAATCAAAGTGTATCGGGAGGTTTCTGGCAGAAAATATTGCAAGCTGTTCAACTAATGATGAAATGAGAGCAAAAGGATGCTAGAAAATCGGGCACGCTGGATATGTATTGGCGAGATGGGCTACTTAGATAGGCGTTCATTTAGGTCTTCCCTTGGCGGAGTAACCCACTCTGCAACTTCATAGCGAGATACCCAAGAATATTTTGTATCGACAGTGAAATAATGAGTACAAGAACTGCGAAGTGACTGTTGAAAGGCATCGTAATAAGCGGATTGCTGCAACGCATTTCCTGGTCAGAACAGAACGCCGAGCTCTTTTGAATCGCTGGTTTGATTCCCCGTCAGCTAACTACCCCGTGCTTTAAGGAGTGCATCGTGTGACATTTGGGTGGCATCACATATAATCTAGATCTCAGTTACCTGATCCTAATACTTTGACACCCATGTGGCACCCCGTTTTGTGAACAGGTAACAAGATTAGGCAGCTGTCGTGGCCGGCAAGGCTGCATTTCGAGCGTGAGGCAAACTGGACGACTTAAAGCGGCAGTGCGGATTCTATCGGCGCAAGTCATGGCTAGGCGGCCATTCCAACAACATGAGTCAGTCATAACTTTCCACTTCATCTGATTGAATTGTTATCATTTCGGTTGCACCATGATTGCCAAATTCCTTTCACGTCTTTAGATCCTCATCCCACGAGCAGGTTCTGATGATGGTGGATTCCTCTGCTCGAGCGCTGGTAAAGCGTCCGCCCAACGATGTATCGCTCATGCCCCCCCCACCTCTCAAACGCATCAAACGCCCCAATATTGTCCTAGAAGAAGACGAATACACCGCCGCCCTGTCTGAGATCATAACCCGTGACTACTTTCCTGGCCTCTATGAGATCGAGGCCCAGCACGAATATCTCGCAGCGCTGGATTCCGGCGATGAAGCTTGGGTCGCAGAGGCCAGTCGGAAGCTAAGAGAAACCGCCACATCACGACCCTCGAAGCAAAAGCAAGCACGCAATACAAGGTTCAATACCGATGCAGAATCGGCAACGCCTCAACGCTCATCAAGTAGCTGGGCTTCCGAGACGCCGTTGGGAAATACTGGGGAGGAAACGCCGAGCGCCGCAACACCTATCACAAAACAGGCGACAACTCAGGATCTCAAAGGCCTGGATACATCCAGACTTTCCTTAGGCGCATTTCAGGCAAAATATACATCTGAAGACAACGAATCCTTCAATACCGTATTGGACAAGGGTAACGCGAGGAACCGGACCAAGCACGCCCACCTCTGGACCCAAGACCAACGAATTCCCTCCGCGAGGCAAATTGCCCACCGTGCTCGTGAAGTCAAGTTGATCAAACAGAAGGAAGAGGATGCGGCGGCCGGGAAATCCCTCATCCCCTTGACCACTGGTGCCACGGACTCCAGACCAGCAAAGCCTGATACATGGAACATCAAGCGACCAGACAACACTTTTATGTTCCACGCCAGCTCAGTCGATGAAGATGGGATTCAGACAGTGCAAGAAGTCAAAGAGCAGAGTTCTAAAGCCGGGCCGAAGCAAGTTGTCTACTCCAACACGAGATTCCCTCCTTTACACTATCAGGAGGATCCTGGTGCGGTACCTCCATCACCCTCACTCAACACGGACATCATCGCCCGACGGGATGCAGGGCAAGCAGCACGTGGTCCTCCGGAGTCTGAGACCATGGGGTACGACGGCAGCGAAACCCCTCGCGTCAATGGCTACACATTTGTCGACGAAGAAGAGCCTGAGAAAATCCCCGCCGCACCGGCAGAAAACAAGCCGAGCTACCGTGATCTCCTCGCCGGACAGGTCGGCGATGGAACGCCGAATCCCTTCAAGATCAACGAAATACGCAAACGTGAGGATCTGCACCTTCGCATGGTGGAGAAGCAGGCGAAGAAGAAACGCGATAAGGAGCGTGACACCATTGCACCTGCCCCTGCTTTCGGCGGAGCCACCCCTGGCTACTCGAAGCCACCGGCCACTTCCTCGGGTAACATGACACCCGCGGCGAGACGGTTGATGGAGAAACTGGGTGGCAGAACGCCCGTGGCGGGCCATCGTGCCGGTAAAGACCTGGATCAGACAGATATATGGACACCTGGCCGGACACCCAGAAGGAGGCGTGTTGCGAATTAGATGAGATTCGGATGGTCGAGAAGCCCTCTTGCCTCATCAAAGTGGGAAATTCAATACACAAACACCGCGGGATCTGGGATGCCCCCTGTACGAAAAGGTCTAACAAAAATGCCCATCGTTGTGGGAAGATACACCGCCGCTAGACGCAACGACTTTCACGCTGCCCAAAATAAGTCACTGATATTTTACTCCGTACTTCGAATATAGTATATGCCATATTTTCCTCAGGCCCATGCTGTTGATACCATGACGCCCTGCATAAACCAACAATCGCAAACCCACTGATGGTCCGAGGTACTCCGTACATCATGCCAAAACAGTGTAAAAATACTCAACAACGCCAGTTCAGCCCTTTCGATTTTTCATTCCTGATCGTGTCCATTGTCACTCATTCCCAGTCACAAGCTTCCCAGTCGCGGCTTCTGTTATTCTATAACATGTTCAGCAACGCTGCCGCGGCAGCGAAGACCACGACACCGCCGAACCCAGCATATCCAGAGACCCGTTCAGACCCACTAAGGTAGTACGCGGCACCTAGATAACTGCACGTGATTAATCCAGAGTCGTTGCTCCGAGTGCCGTAGCTGTCCTCGAAACCGGCGCCTCTCGAGGGGCATCCAAAGCTAAGTTTCGCGGGACAAGACTGGACCAAGTCGTAACATAGATCTTCACAAGGTAGGACTTCCTTATATGGGCCGGGTTTGATGGACTCGTCAATGATGGGATTGCGAGATGAATTCGTTGCTATGTTGACAAGAAGAGCTTGATCATGGTTGAAGTGCGGTGAATCGGTGATCGTAGACCCGTTAGGGAATGGTTGGCCTAAATTGCGCGGCTTCAGCCATGTATCCGTGCTGCTGAAATCTGCACAGCGTGGGATCGTAACAGCGCAGAGCCATTCCTTGTATGCACGGGCGCAATCATCGCAATTTCGAGCAAGTGAGTATTGTGAGGATGAAGAGGCGTTGCAGGGTATTTGTTGCAAGGAGTAATTGAAATATTGGTACATTTGGGCAGCGTGAGAGTCGTAGAGGGCAGCAAGCTCGGGGAGGCCTGTGGATGGGGAGAATTTGTCGGGGTTTGTGGGCACCGCATAGGCGACTTCGGAACAGAATGAAAGATTGTACATCAAAGCGCAATTGTCTTCAGCTTTTGTGTCAAATTCAATGGCAGCGAAAACTTGACCGCCACCACCAACAACACCCAGGCCAGAAGCTGTGGAATTGCCTTCCATCACTAACATGCCCCAGTATTGTGAACTGGCGTTGAGACCAGTAATATAAAATTGCTCCTTGGGCTTGCCACGTAGGCCTCTGCTGGTCATCTGGGCAATGTTTTGGTTTTGAGCGCCTTTAATGTTGGCGGAGAGGCGAACATTGTTCCTCAGGCCGCAGAAAGAGTTCTTGAGACCAAGGATGGAGCGGTCCTGCTGATCGGCTGCAAACACTCCCCAAGGCGGTGGATTAAGACCCATCCACTCCTTAAAAACAGTTTCGTTGGGAGCAGCTTCAGTTAAATCATCGGTGATTAGGAGTGCTGCGTGGTTGTCACCGTCAACGAAAAACAAGTTCGGCTTAGTGTGAGACATATGATAAGGCGCATCATTGGATGCGGCCACCTCGTAGTTCCAGCTTCCGCTAAAGGCCGTGGTATTAGGCGCTGCCACACCAACATATACATCACTATTGGCTTCTACCTCAAGATAGCCGTAGCCACCATCGACCTGTAAACTCCGCTGATTGGGGTCATTGACCCCAGGCCCAGGTTTCTGGTTCGAGGAAGACATTGAAAAGTAAATCTGGAGTTGAGGTGGGATGGCATCGTCCGAATCTTTTGAGGAATTGGTTGAGGGTTGTAAGCATGTATTGAGGGTGATATAGATTTTGTTGCTCTGTTGTCGTGTCTTAAGTTCCTGTCCCTCGATCTCAAGGTCTCGCTTGTCCAAATTGTCACCGGGTAGCCCTGGCCCAGTGACTCCATGTGGACCGTCAATCTCTTCTTTTGTGAAGACCCAGTGCTGAACTTCACCAATATTTATGTTTTTATTTTGTGGGGCATTATTTGCAAGTTCCAACACCCCTTGGACTTGCCTTACTTCTAGTTTGAGGCCATCGTTGGATTTGTGTAGGTCCTCCTCGAGGTCGCTTTCAAAAAGAACGCTAGAATGACCGGAGTCCTCGATCGAGTTTTCCGGGTCAAGTTGCAAAGCGTATGCAAAGTGAGGATTCGTAAGGCTTAGGTACAGGAGGAGAAGGAAGACGGAAGCCGCAAGGGATGCAGTGAACCTCAGTTGTAATTGTGTTAACTTTGGGAATGGCATGTTGAAGCCCAGCTCCAATCCTCGGTCATATGGGCTTCGATGGCCAGACCTGTAAATGCTATAACAGCATCTTATTGATGTTTTAAGTCGGGGAGAGGTTGTGTGTTCGCAAAGGAAGTGAAATCCTTCCTGAAGGGTTGGGGACAATCAATGGAGAAAGGCTGAGGCTGCGTAATCCCCCAAAGCCTTACGCGGCCTGAGGCATTCTCACGTGATCATTCCTGGAGCCTTCTGGCCCGCACGTGATATCATTGGGCCTCAAAGCAAAAGAACCACCAATTTCATTTCGGGGAAGGTCTAGCGAAAGTTGACGAAATGGTGTCTCTGAACTTCTGTTGCCTCTTGCCATTTGGTGCTACTATGCTAATATGGATCAATTCTGCAATCAAAGTAGCCTCGGAGATCTCTGAAGTCTCTGAAGTAATCGATGCCGCAAAAGCACAACAGACTTATTAGTGGTGAAGCAGCGGTCCAGATGAGTGAGTCGCCTCCTCCTCCCTCCTCGTGGGATCGTCCTCCCAGGAAAATCAAGTCAACATAGATGCATACACGCAGGCATCGGGTAATTTTTTGCCATCGTCGATTGCTATTAGTGCCGTCGCTCTAAAATTTGACCGCTGAGTGTCGTCAACCCATATAGGTTCACACTTTTAGCGTTGCCCGTTATCGCAATGTTCCGCGGTTTTCTGAAACTATGTTCACCGGGATCTTGAGGAACCGCTCATTTACCTTTCCTGTAATCGCAGATACTGCCTGAAACTAAGTTAGTATTGGTGTGATCTTCTTGCGAACTCTGACAGCATGCTGTTATTTCCAATTGGTAACATGAGCTGGCGTGGTGAGCCTGCCTATAGTTACTACACCAGCGAACTGGAGCGTCATTTCTGTTCCCGCATTGCCGTATCAACCTCCACTGTTCGAGAAGATCACAACCTGTTCCTCTGTCGCGATCACGGAATGACTGAGTTCCTAGAACTTGGGCACAGATGCGCTATAAGACATGCCATCTTTCGTCCCAAGTCGACTGGCAATTGAAATTAATCATACTATTTTTACGTATTGAGATAGCCGTCTCGCAAGTACCGACCAGGACAACATCTTGAATAGAACAAACCTCATGTCTCCCTCAAGGACCAAAGATGAGATCAAAATCGTGGCACCAATAGGTGCATTAGGCCGAGGCTTCGTCGAGGAATATGTGTGGGATGCCATAGAATCTGGCATTGATGCGATCATTGTTGATGCTGGATCTACCGATAGCGGTCCCGGCAGATTGGCACTTGGGAAGATGGGTGCACCCCAGGCTGGATATTGGCGGGAGTTTGAGATTCTCGTGAGAGCCTGTCACCTTCACAATGTAAAAGTCTTGATTGGTTCTGCTGGAGGGAGCGGTTCGAACGCTTTTGTTGACCATCATACCAACATCATCAAATCAATCATCAAAGAAAAAGGCTTTCGCCCGATGAAGGTGGTCAGTATTTACTCTGAGATATCAAAAGAAGTTGTCCGTGAGAAGCTCAAAGCCAAACTTATCAGCCCATGTGGGAGTGGAATACCAGACCTAACGAAACACGATATTGACTCGACAAATATCATTGTTGCTCAGATGGGTCTTGAGCCCTATCTTCAGGCAATGACTGACCACCCTGATTTCGATATTATTATTGGGGGCCGGGCTTACGATCCAGCTCCTTTCGCCGCATTCTGCATCTACCATGGCTTTGACGATCTAGGTGAGCCCGTTTTTCAGCCAATATTTCGCCGAGACTCCAGCTCCGAAGAAGTTGGGATGCATTAAGCGAGGCCACTTTCGTTGCTAATCACGTGTGATGAATAGGGCTCAACTACGCTATGGGCAAGATTATGGAATGCGGAGCACAGTGTGCTATACCAAAGGCTAAGGAATGTCTTGCAATTGTCCGCCGAAACAACTTCGACCTAATCCCGCTCCAGCCAGGAGTACGATGCACACCTACGTCGGTTGCTGCTCACTTACTCTACGAAAAAAGCAGACCCGATGTGCTCCTCGGGCCTGGCGGGGCGCTCTACACCAGCGATCTGACTTATGAGCAAATTGACAGTCGAACTGTACGCGTACGAGGAGCCAAGTTTATACCAGAGCCTAAGGGTGAGTACACGATTAAGCTGGAAGCTGCACGCGTAATTGGCTACCAGACATCTTTCGTTGGTGCCTTCAGAGATCCCATTCTAATCTCTCAACTTGAAACCTGGATCCCGTTAATTGAGAAGGGTGTCCGTGACATTAACAAAGGTTTTGATTTTGATTTGAAAATTCACCTTTACGGGCTCAATGGTGTGATGGGGGCTTTGGAACCCGACAAAAGTATTCCAAAGGAGGTTTGTGTCGTCGTTCAAGTTAGAGCACCCACACAGGAGCAGGCCAACGATGTCGCAACAAGTACCAAGAATCGATTGACTCATGCACCGTACCCAGGCCAGCTTGCCACTGCTGGTAACTTTGCTTGGCCTCTCACCCCTTCCGAAACTCCTATGGGACCGTGTCCAGAGTTTTGCATCTACCACATTATGCACAAATCAGACCCTCTTGCATTGTTCCCCATCAAGGTCGAAGAATATCAGGGTGACAACACCTATGTCCAACCCGTCCGTAAGTCACAAGCTTGCTTGTTATTTGAACCGAGATGACCAATATTTTGAATAGTTGAAAGGACAGGGTTGAAAACAACATCCTCGAAATCAATAACGAATGCTTCGCAGCCAACTTCAAATGCTCCCAAAAAGTACTACCTCCAGCCTGAACCAGATGCTGGAACTTGTTATCTCGCAGATATCGCATCAGTTGTCCGCAGCAAGATAGCGGGCCCCTATCACATAACTTTTGACGTGATGTTTAATGACCGAGAAACTTACGAGAAAGTCAAACAGGCAGGTGTTCTGAGCAAGGGCACCATTGCCAAGCTCTACGGTATCCCTGAAAGTGATATTGATGTTTCCATGTGGTGGGACCAGGCAATGGCTTTCAAAGCCACTATCCCCAGACATCGAGCCTCGGCTGGGTTTGGCGAGACGGACACACATGGCTCACAGCAGCATGCGCCATTGTTGTATCTAACCTTGCCTTGGGGGCGGATCTAAGTAGCCTCTGAAGTACTATTCGACTACAGCAATACTAGGCTTTTAGTTAACTCAGATCATGTGCAATCCCTGCACAATACTTCTCTCACTTTGTGTTCGGAAGAGGAGCCTTGACTTCGCTATACTCATGGTTTGAGCCCAATCTGAATTCTTCCATCTCAAGTAGTGATCAATACTCCTTCCAGCGGATGTTCAACTTCCCGCAGCACAGCGCGAACTCAACGGATTTGGAAAATGCCGAGCGGGCAGATGGTTGGCAGGACCATATGATTCAATGACAACTTCACAATGTCCCAGAGATCCCAGGCTTTATCGTGCTCAACGAGCGCGTGGACGCCAGTCCAGCAGTTGTAGCAAAGACCCTGCGGGACAATGAAGCTGCAATGAAAACCAAGTACTCGTAACACTAAGGAAGGAACAGGAGTGGTAGCTCCTAACCAGCAACACATTCGATTCATCGTTGCCTCCATATTTGCTCCTGCGAGGTAGAAAGAACGTCAGTCAAACGGATGTAAGCGGGAAATTGTGCCTGAGATGGATTGGGCAACGTAGCTAGGTGCACAAGGTGCCGAGTGGAAGTTTCGACTAGTTCGTGAGGGTCAGCTACTCGCCTAGGCCAGCTATGGTCGACGCCAGGACAATGTTTGAAGTTTCTGCAAAATCAGCTTAAGCTTGTGTCGTATTTGGTCATTCGTTCAACTTCGTGAGTACTGAGATGGACTGTGACGAAAGAAAATGATTCATGTTGAGCGACCTCTTAGGACACACAAGCATATCCTTGCCAGAGACTATCTGAACATTCAAAATCTTGGTCAGTAACAAGATGGCTAAGCTTGAAATGGTGTCCCTGAATAAATCCAGCATACAGATTGCGCATGTGCGGACCTAATTTCTTTTGTTGCTCCGTTGAATTTAGACCTACGAGCATGGGTGCACCACGCCAGGCACCCGGCCGGCCTAACATGATGGGAATATCAATGGAATGGTTCGCCTGCATTTCGTTTCCGTCGGCATGCCACTTAAACTCATAACTTGTCGCACTGTCGCCAGCATCGTCTTCGACCTGCCTGCGAGAGGCCTGCGAAGGCCAAGCAAAATAGCTTTCGGTCACCCACCACGTACCTAGTGACTCAAGAATCCGACCAACACCGGGAAAGGCGTAGGAGGACCTCAAAGGCCCCATACAGCGGGCAAAATGGGCGTCCATCGTGCTCAGTCCATCCAATCATAACCGGTACGCTCTTAAGCCGGCTGTTGAGCCGAAGTTCCAGCGCTGCTTCGTCCGGCAAAGGGTGGTGACTGAGTGCAGGCGCAAAGAGCATGATGTGTGATCGTACAGGATCCGTCAGAAGAGCTTTCTGAAAATCCAACAGCTCGGAAGTGAACGTCTGGCGTGGGTAAGCACTCAGCAGGCTCTCTGCTTTGCTCGCGAGCAAGGCAATGGTTGGAATTCGATCACGGATCTCCCGCAGCGGTGGGCTCATTAGAATGGCTCGATGGAAGAGGCCCTCAGGGTCGTCGGAGGCTAGCAAGCAAACGATAGAGTCTGCCCCTGCAGATTGTCCTACGACAGTGACCCTGTTTGGGTCCCCACCGAAGCTGGAGATGTTGGCTTGAATCCAACGTAAAGCTTTCGCTGGTCAAGTAAGCCTAGGTTTACTGGTGCAATACCTGGAATCATTAGGTAGCCAAACACGCCGAGGCGATGTGACACATTGACGCAGACAACCCCATGGTCTCGGGCGAGGTCGACCGGGGCGTAGCAGTCAAGGTCTCCACTGCCACTGATAAATGCACCTCCACGGAACCAGACCATCACGGGAGAAAGGCTAACCTTTGCAGGAGCAGTGATGGTAAGGTGAAGGCAATCTTCGTCCATACGTCTGTTCGCAGCGACTGGCCATAACAGACTCGAGGCGTGACGGGAGCTGAGGGCAGATTGTCGCGAGCTCTCTGCAATCTTTTGAGTTGGTCCACGGCGGTAAGCGCCTTGGTTGCTCAAAGCGAGATGCATGGGCGAACGGAATCCCATGAGCGAAGATGATGTTGTCCTCTTTTTTGACGAGGCATGGTCCGGCGGGAGTTCTGATACTTGGTGTATCAGACGAGGCCATGCCGAGGTCACTATCACCACAAAACACACTCACAACGCTGTAGCTATGGATGCAAACCCCCGAGTTGGAGAATAGTATGAATCACAAGGGGCTAGGGGCTATGTTGAAGCGCATTTGAACTCTAAGTATGGCACAGTGGCCGCAGGAGTCGGCGTGTTGGCACCCAAAAGATGTCCAGGAGGCACAAACCTTGTCTATTATTTAAGTTATCGCGTAATTTTGCTCCGACCATATTTTCTAAGTGCTTTGGTCTCGCTACTCCACGAGCCGTCAATGTGTTTTCCATCTCAGGCTTGAGGGCTCAAGTAGTTAACTACATCTGTGGTATATTTTAGGGCAAGGTATTGCTTAGGTCATGCTACAATTTCCGCTGGCACCAGCACAGATTCTGGATTTAAATCAAACACAGCTCGCTCTTGCTTGACCCTAGCATTAAACCCTGAAACCTGAAAGACTTGGCTATCATCTCGGAGATTGTCAAGATCATGGCACTCTAGACAGGCAAACCTACTCAGAAGTACTGCCTCGTGAGTCCGCTCAATGACTTCGGTCTGAAAGTCCCGAAGAGCTTCCTGGCGGGATCTGAGTCATTTACGCCACTGATTGAGTTGGTGTACAAGAGCGGCAGCATCGTACATTCCGTGATTGGCTGCTTCCCCACGATCTTCGCAATTCGTATCAGTGGCTTTTTTGAAACCAAAATAGAAGCTGAGGTGGGAAGACTTACAGAGGGCCATTGTATGTGATGCATCTCCGAGAAGTGTCACTCTGCCGTCACTTGATGGCCACTCCTGGGTAGGCTAGTCCTCAAGCACGATCTCGAGAGCATGAGTATCCTCCGGAATGTCGAGAATAGCCTACCTGAGAGGTAGGAACATGCGACTTGATGCACAAGAGGCCTCCTTCGCCTTAGCCAGCTGTTCAGTTGGCGTTTTGGGTGTTTTGTCCATGCCTCTCATTCAGCCAACTCATGTTGAATTGACCTTCGTAGGATAAAGAAGTTGGCAATTAATACACGACGGTCTGTTGGTCGATTGCATCTCACACGTCTTGCATGCAGTACAGGAAGATGGGGAAGATACGGAGGTTTGCACCAAAAGGTATATCCGCGCCAAGCGTTATTGCGCCAGGACACACACCCAGCCTAGGGACAACAAAAAGGGCAGGTTGACCGATGAAGGACGAGGCTATACCACGTGACCATGGATTATGTTCCAATGTTAATGCAATGGAACCAATATCAAGCAATGTAAGGATGATCAATTACCGATCTTTTGATTCCAGGTAGTTCACCGCTTATTAGGGTAGGCGAAGGGTGAGCACAAAGCGGCATCAGACCTTGAATGAAGTGAGCCTGGTGCAATTTCTCATGAGCTTGACGCTCAACCTCAGGCAGTTCTTGTCTACAAGACTCTTCGAATCCCCAACCACCTGCCATCTTATGTGATGTTTCCAGGTTGCGACTCACCTTCAGCAGGGCTCCCGCTTTCGCGTAATTTCCGATTTTCGCACGATTGCGATATCGCAATGTTCGCAATGTTGGCGAATCGTGTACTCTGTACTGGCGTACCCCATGTATCCCCAGGATCCCCGCAAAACCACAAACTCCACAAGGACTCCTCTAGACGCTGTCTGGAGTAGCCTTCGGGCAAACATTTCATCAACAATAAGTCTGCTAACAAAAGTCTTGCACCCAAGGGATTGCGGCATAGAGCAATTTTGAAAATCGCCGGGCGTTACAATCCTTACCTTGGATTCTATGGTACAGATTGTACCTATATAGTGACAGGGCTCCCTCGCGGATCTCGCATTTCTGCAAGCATTTTTCTCAACTCTTCGCAAGTTGAATTCTTCCAACACAAGACACTGTAATAGGACCTCTGCTCCGGTCCCCGAACAAGAAGTCAGGATGTGGCTTCGCGACAACAGGTTGGCCAAGAACTTCAATGGCCAGCTGTTATTCGCAACTGGTCTCATGATGCTGTCCCAAATCAATTTTGGAATGGATTTGGCAGCTTTCTCCAACACCCAAGCAATGGACGCATTTACAGAGAAATTCGGTTCCATCAACCCGAAGACTGGCAAGTATCGCATCGATCCTTACTTCTTGTCCCTCCTCAACAGCCTGACCTATATTGGTCAAGTATTTGGAGTGGTCACGGGTGGATTCATAAATCGGAGATATGGACGGCGCCCGGCTTTCTTTGTTATGACTGGCTGGGCCATCGTGGCCGCTGTCTTGCTCGTTACTGCACAGAATAAGGAACAGATCCTTGTCGGTCGAATCGTCAATTACATCTACCTGGGTCAAGAGCTTGTTACGATTCCCGTGATGCAATCTGAGATTGTCCCCCCAAAGATCCGAGGAATGGTGGTTGGCACTTACCAACTTGGTGTTATGGTATGTCTATTCAGCCCAATCTATTACACTCATAGACTAATAGCAGAGGCTCAAAGATCGGAGCATTCATTATGGCTAGTATCACCTATGGAACTGCCAAGATTGAAGGCGAGGCATCTTTTAGAATCCCTCTGGGGCTTTTCTTTATTATTCCATTAATCGTTGGATGCTGCGCCTTCTTTCTCAGTGAGGTAAGTACATGGCTTCAACGCGAATACCAACCCTCAGGCCTCACGTACCTATTCGTCAAGCGCAATTAACTAACATATCCTGTATCTAGTCACCTCGATGGCTTCTGGTTCGTGATCGTCAGGAGGAAGCCTTGACTGCTCTACGCCGATACCGTCGTGGCAAATTCACAGAGGAGGAGATAATGGCCGAGTACCACGAGCAGATTGCTATGATTAAAGCCATGACCCACGAAAAAGGCACATTCAAGGAGATGTGGCAGGGCATCAATCGCAAAAGATCACTCATTGTCCTTGGCTCAAATATCTGCATTCAAATCAGTGGTCAGGGACTTAGCAGCAAATATGGTACCATCTTCATCAAAGACATCAAGGGACCCGACCCATTCCAGATGTTCCTGATTAACACTGGAATTCAAATTGCAGTTGTTCTTGTGGCTATGTATCTCCTTGACAGGACTGGACGAAAGTAAGTTCAAGGCTCCGGATTTATCCCATCGTTGGAAGAGTAGCCCACTAACTTAATCTTACAGACCGCTTCTCATAATCGGCTCATTTGTGCAGACAGCAACGATGTTCGTTATGGGTGGCCTGGGCACAATCAGCGACCCTGGCCAAGGAATCAAGATAGGTATCACAGCAATGCTGAGTCTCAACTACTATGGCTTCGTGTTTGGTTGGGCACCAATCTACCATATAATTTCGGCTGAAATACCAAATTCACGTGAGTAGAATTCTTATTCCCATCCAAGGATACTCTAACTGGGGACCTAGGCATGCGAGATATGACATACACAGTGTGCAGTATCGCCACGGTGGTAACGCAATTCGTTGTGTCTTTCACCATCCCATACCTCTTATACGCGCCGTATGCAAATCTCGGAACTAAAATCGGACTTGTTTTTGGCCCGATCGCGTTCTGCACACTTCTTTTCGCCGCCTTTGTGGTCCCAGAGTGCCGTTCATTCTCTCTTGAGGAGATTGATCACTTGTTCCATCAAAGAGTTCCGCTCCTGAAATTCCAAAAATACAAGCACGGTCAGATACTCCCGGAAGAAGTAGTTCATGTCAGCATGCAGAAGGTGGGAGATGGCCCCTCAGTTGTAGAGCGGGAGAATGTGTCTCCATGAGAGGAAAAATGAAGTTGGGTATTCTGATTGCCAAGGTTTTCTCGGTGGGAGACTGGAACATAGCTACTGAAACCAAAATTGAAACCCCTAAGTAGACACTGGACCTGGAATACCGTATTGCCACCTCACCAGAGCATGGGGAGTGCGTTGTGGATGACGCCGTCACAAGTTGCCAGGATGTGAATTCTGGCACCGCTTCAGGGGGATACGGGGAGACACAATTAGTAAGAATACCGAGGCATCTGTTGACCCAAGATCCTCATTTATCTGCCCCAACTCAGTACTCGCCAACAGCGTTAGTTTTCAGTTGCAGTGGAAAGGCACCTTCATCTTCTCCACCGCTACTTATAATTGATCACACAAGACCGGCGCAGCTGAATGAATGCCCCGTACGAGTGAGAATTAACATATTATTGAGGGTATCCAAACTTTTGTGCCAGTTTTCTTATCCCAGACCATACAGAGGCTCGTTCCGGGGTCATGGGCATTGTTGCGTGGGAGATATACCCATGTTCCGGTTTGTCAAGCAAGCAAGAGCTTCACTGGGCATGACTTGGTTCAATATCGCTGGGAAGCTTCGGAATAGAGCTCCCTGAGACTTGAGGGTTGCTAGGGTAGAAACACGACACAACCCATTCAAGATCTGCTTGGGAAGAGGTAAGGTTCTGTTCGATAAGCCCATATGGCCCTGATCCCACCCGTAGGTGAGACGTAGACGCTCTCTAGACTGTGGCTAAAATAGGGGTCCCTTGCGGTGCCATCCCTTTGTAGATCGAGACTAAGGGCAAACTCCGCAGCAGGTAGGGCAATTCTAGCCGCACAGGAATCAATTGAAGTTGCAAACTTGCAATTGTTAGTAGCAAGGAAGCACCCAGAATGGGTGGTGAGAGAAAGACTCCTTACCGTGATGGTTCAAGCCCATTCCAGCTCGAAGGTTGCCAGAAGATGGTTTCTATTTTCCAGTTCACCTAACCGAAAAGTTCTGGCGCTCCACTGCACTCCATTATCTCGAAGTGCATCGTTTAAGCGTAGGTCAATCTCCAAGGCTATGTAGCGAGATAAGCTCTAAATAATGAAAGTCTGGATTCGTAACTGAAAACTGGTACCTTGTTAAACCCCTAGAATACTGTAGTAACTGATGCGGTACCTGGCAGATTTACCACTGAGCATGACATTAAGAGGCTAGGAACGTGAACGGCGAACATACTCGAATGAAAGTGACTGTTAAATTGAGAACTAATGTCCACATAATGAGACGAGTATCATCAGGCCCAACCACTGCTCTTCCTTGTCGATCAGGCTGAACTTGGTGAAAGCGGCAAGAATTGATGCTTCAGAAGACACTAAGCCGCGCATAGGGCGGCAAGGAGCCTGAGTGCGGCGTGCCAGATTTTACACGTTTTGGGACCAGAACTTCTCCCGATTCCTCACCGTCGCCTCGATGAGATATCGACGACGATAATTGAGCCACAGATCATCAGCCATCCATCTCATTTCATGATTGCACTACATTTTATTTCAGAAGAATGAACACCTGGTAGTGGACATACCTGAGTGGCTTGGCTGAGTTGGTTGAATGCTTCTAGATGCGACTCGACGACATCCATGTCCGGACTTGCTTGGAGATTGGACAAACATCGTTGTGATCCTGCAATGGCCGATTCATGCTATCACAAACCAGTCATAGGATGTGCTTTGGTTGCGCTGGCCGGCTGTTGCGCCTGTGCTGACAAGCGGCCAATCGCAGCTTCTTATCCCGTCTACATCGATGGTCAAGGTATGAGGATGCAAGGCAAGCGCTGGTCGCGCTACTGCTGGAAATGCAGAGGTAAGGATTATTTGATCTCGATTCCAGTTTCATTCCTCTCGCTGCACACCATCATCTTCATTGCACTCGAACTCATTTGTCAGTCGCTCGCTACTGTGAAATATTGTTAATTTGCTTCAGATTATTGGGATAGCTTTTCTTTCACATCTAGCTCGCTCACTATGAATAATACGTCGAATCGCGCACCGCCTGCAGATGAGAACATGGACGCAGCATTCAGTCAGATGACATTCGCAACCCAAAGCCAATCATGGTCATTTGACGGTATCCCTAGACGAGATCGCCACCAAAATCAGCCAGCGGGATTGCTCCAAAGCATGCATGCTCCGCAGAATCTATCTCCGCCATTGCCAGAAAGAATAATACGCGGATCAAACACTCCAGGTACTCCTTTACCCAATCGATATCTTCAAAATCCTGTTCCTTCCGCTCCGCCCCTTTCAAGCCGCAGGTCTGTACTACAAAATCCTTTCGGCACACTGGAGGAGATTCAGTCTGAAAACTATCAAAGCCCCCTTGAAGGCATGTTTCAACGAGCAGAAGCCCGCTATCGTGAAGCAGAAACACTCCGCCAGCAAGCAGGGGAAGCCAACGTTCAAACAGCACTCGATGAAGTCCTTCGTATAGCAGCTGGAGAAGGGCATATCGAGATGGACCTCAATTTGATAGACCATGCGACTGTTCAACTGATTTTGGACGTACAAGAGGCAGGAGAAGGAATGCGACGGAATTCTCTTGTGCCCCTTGAATACAGGCGGCCGGAAAGACCAATTGCAGTCAATCCAATCGACGAGCAGACTTCACGACCAGCCCCTTTGAACCGCGAAGACTTGACAATCAACATTGCATGCCAGGTTTGCTCAGAGCAGAGGGTGGACACACTCTTAGAGCCTTGTATGCATATCGCCATATGTCGCTGGTGTTCCGAAATCCTTCGTCGTGGGCCGCGCCAAGTTGAAAGTGGCCATGGTCATGCCTCTAGAGCCCACCGATGGAGGTGCCCAATATGCCGTCGTAGAGTTACGAGTGCAAGACGTGTGTATCTATCCTAATTCAATGGAGAGATTCAATTCCAATGCACGGGCCTACTCCAATGATAGAAATATGTGCAGTGCAATGAAAGGGCCATGCGTTACTATCAGGTTAGTCCAATGTTGAATGGGATGGCAAATTTGACGCCCGAGGATGGACGCAAGCCCGCGAGCAGGTTGATTCTGCATTCAATTTCCAATCTTCCAGCGCAGGCTCAAGAAGGATCAATAATGCCAATATCGAATCGTTGAATACATGACGATAACAAATGTCTAGACATAGAAATCAAAGAGTTTTGCATCATAGCACTAACATATAGAGGGACTAGACCCACAAAATGACTTGATCATAGGTCTACATACTTGCAACTGAGTTATGGTGCTATCTGCGTGTAAGATAGACGATGATAGCGCGATACAGCCACTGGTGAGACATGTTCGGTGGCCGTCTCCTTTTCGTATTGGCTATATACAATGACAGTAATCTAGCGATGCAAGGTGCCATATTTTCAGATGCCCATACGCCCCATGTTCACCTCCAGTGTTTTCTGAAGCGTCGTGGGCTCGACCTCAGTGAGCCACTCTGTGAAAATCACCGTGCGTAAACCTTCTGAGAAGGAGTCAAGGTCCCCGTTCCTCCCACACTACGAGGAAAAGTTTTCCCTCATTGGGTGCAGTTGCCACCACGAGCTGCGGCGCATCTTTACCATCAGCAGGGCAGGACCAATCCAGCCTCATCGATGCAGCATGCACATATAGTACCCACCTAGGAAAAAGGCATCTCATCGACGACCACACTCCCCCTACGTGCATGACAAAAGAAGTCCTTTCCATCGACACGTGCACGGCTACCTTGTAGTAGGCGGGAGCAGGACCAGAGAGTCCACGCCGAGAAGAAGAAGCAAAGTTCTCTGAAGTTTTCAGCTTCGCCTACAAGCTTTCTTCTGCCGTGGAAGGTTTTTGCTCCACAATCATAGGCACTGGAAAACTTGCTCCCTGGCCTGGAAATCCGCCTTGTGATGGTGGTGGACAGCGTTTGAAACACCGAGTTACATCGTTCATCGTTCTGCCTTTTTTATTTCAATCGGGCTTTCTCTGGATATTGAAGCTGGGGTGCGACAATGGCGCGTGGCGTTTCGAGGTGGATGTACGTTATGATGGGTCAGAGTCACGCTAGAATGACGAGTTTGCATTAAGGGGAGATTGAGAGATGGTATATGGCACTTGGACGTGTTTGGGCTGTTTGGAGATGGTTTCGATTGCTCGCGAGAGATCTGGGAAATACTATGGAGACGAGTGAATCTGATACATGTGACAGAACACGACGCAGCAGTGGGAATGATCAAGCATACGTCCGTTCTGAATGACGCTCTGGTTCCCAATGATGCTCGTTGACTTAGGGGGATCCTGATCTTAGCTCTGCTTTTGAGGGATATTGTTATCACGAAGCTCGCACTGTAGGCCCACGAGCGCCACCTTTTTTTCGCCAGGGGAAGGCTCCTTGCCTCTCGTGAACGGGAGCATTCGGACTTCAGGAATCAGAACCCTTTGCCGCTGGTCCGCTTGTAGTCGCAGAAATCAGCCTCAGCTCCTAGGATCATGCGACAATACCATTTCTTGGGTGAGCAAATTCAAAGCCCTGCTTCAGGAATCCATGTTCAACTGACATCAACCTGGGCGAGAACTCCTCTCCAGTTGGGAGCGGCCCGGAAAAGGGGGTGGTCGCCCCTGTGGCAGCCTCATGACAAGAACCCAAGACGAGAGCCTTTGACTCATTTGCCCATCAATCTTGGAACTTTCGTTAATCGTGTTGTTATCTTTCGTGGGTTTTCACCCACGTAGACTTGCCTTTTTCCATTGCTTGGGTGAGCATGGTCCTATTATTCTTGCATTGTCCGCGTTAGTGTGGTGTTGAAACTTGAAGTCTGGAGGGCGATTCATCACCCGTGATCACGATCAACGCGCAAGCGTGGGTGATCGATCGATTCTCCGCTGAGAAATCTATCTCGCTTGCTTGCAACTTCGAGTTCGAACTTCGAGACTCGAGAGCCTCCAGTTCGATTTTAGATTTAAGTCATGTGGCTGAGAGAATTTTTGTTGTTGGTTGTTTGCTAGAAGTTGCAGGTTGCCGCCGGTACATAAATTTCCAATGAGTTTGTAGCCAGTCATTCCTTTTTCCCGCGCCATGCAGCCCCCAGGGGCCATGTTTGCTGCCTTCTTACCCTTTCATCTCGAGATCAATATACAATGCGAACCTCGCTTCCTTGACTGAGGACCACCTTGCAGTGTGCAGCTCGCGAATAGTGCAATATTGGTAGTTCCCACAATTACACAGAATTATTGCCCCGTTCGGATGGGAAGATCAGGCTTGAGCCTCAGCCGAGCACCCGACGTCCCGATGTTGAGATACTTGTTGTCAAAATGGGGGAGCACATGACAGCCTGATCGTTCAAGGTCCTCAACAAAGTCCATTTTGGGAGCATGTTTGCTTCGTCAGGTTGCCCGAGCAGAAGTAGACAGAGCCTATCATTTACCTTGATCGCCCCATGTCATGACGAACGAGTTTCCCAAATTTGGCGTTTTCAATCTATTGATCCGTGTAGAAATGAGCCAGATCCCGCCACTTGAGGCGGTCCACCGAGTTGCAGATGGTGTGCGACTTTCAATCGACCTATTAGATCATGGGGGGAGGGGGGAGGGGGGGGAGACACTTTTGAGCCTAATGCTCGGGTGACTTCCCGATCCTCGAAATTGCAGCTTCATCGCGTGGAAATTGCGCAACAGCAAATGGGATGAGAGCTTTTGGACAAAGGTGGTTCTCAACCAGTAATGGCTAAACGAAAGCCCTCACTGGTAAATGCCTCAGGCTACTGCTGTAGCAGCCCTGCATTTTGTTATCAATCTGCCGGGTTTAGCGGGACGCGACCATGGGAGCGCTTGGGGCAAAGGCGACGGACAGGCAGTCTTGCTGTGTGAAGGTTGCCATTCTTCAATGAATGCCGCAGACTAGAAACTACGATCCCGGACAATGATGTCTATCATCTAATCCGCCCTGCATAGCTTGGAATCCTGGAGGTTGCTTGGGATGTCGGGCTAGTTTTATATTTGTTTGCCTGGTTGCCTGGATGAGGTACCCCCACCCGCTCACTAGCGTGATAGTGACGTGACCACCCTCGTCGTCTAATTCCACCTCAAACGGCGTTTCTGGGACCTGTTCTAAAATTCGATGTTCATCTTTAGCAGCTCAGATAGCTTAGCAGTCGCCCGTGGTGTTCAGTAAGGTACTATTTGTGACTAGACTTGTGATGTATCATTGAAAAGGGGGCGAAATTCCTCTGGAGCGGTTTCAGCCTTATCAGTCGCGTGGAGCTGTGACGTGCAGGGCTGGTGGAGCTGGGCATCGATGCATCCGGAGACTCTAGTCGGGCGCGCACAATCTACCTTTGAGGACCTCCTCTTTCATCATGTGCACGTCTCGGCCTGTATCACTTTCACGCAGGAACGAGCAACCAGGGACCCCTCAAGCGGACTGTTCAGAGTTCTATCCCGTAACTAAAGCCCGCAGCTATCCGATCGCCACCATTGAGGCTAAACTGGCAAATTCGAATCCAAACTACCTGTTCGGATGGGAAGAGATCCTAACCGGAGCCAATTCTGGAGGTATCCACCGACCAAATAGGACAAATTAGCGATGGAAGCTCTGAGCACTACAGTGTGCACGTTAGCTGTTCTCCTTGAACGGCTCTAGAGCTTGGCTACATCCAAGTTCCCAGGATTCCAATGCGATATCTGGATATCACAGTCCCAAGACCAATGTCACTAATTGACGGATGTCCTGTGAATGGAGGAGATGAAGGGCCCTTTCCCTCGGAGTTCTGCCTAGCCTAATTGAGGAGAGTTTCATCTAGGGGAAAACAGATATGACGAGGTGGTCGTGAGCGCCTGAGAACTTACCTCAGACCGGGTGCACCGCAGAGCGCCGACGGCTTCAATTGGTGGAAATTGACAGCACCATTGGATTCACGGCCAGCGGGAAATCTCAAAAGGCATAAGAGGAATGTCAAGACGAGCATCTGCAGCTAACCGTGGGCTCCTTGACTGAGTCCTGGTAATAAGCGTCGAATGTTAGATGTTGCTTGTTGTGGCATGTTGACGCATTGCACGCGAAGCTCTAACTTGGCGTTGCTGTAGACACGGGACTGAGACCCTTGAGTCAGAAGCTGTGGGATTTTGATAATCACTACTAATCAACTTTGCAGCTTAGATCTTGCCAGCTCACCGCGTCTCACATGAGCCTCGCTGAGTTTTGAAGGACTGTATCAATCGTACTCTCAATACAGCAGCAGGTGAAACGAAGTTTTGACCCTGCATCATTGCACACCTAGGCAACCTGCCTACGACTCTTTGACAAGCCAGCTCGATTTGCTTATTGCCCGGCTAACGCGGGGATCCGTGGACGGATGTTCTAGTAGTTGCCTGGGCCGTGAAAGACAGCGCGATGTCACACCTCATGCTGGTTAAAAGGCTGAAACCGTGTAGTTGAAACTGCTTTGTCTCGGCGAGCGGCTTTCCCGTCCCGGAGATGCATTGTGATACCTTCCAGAATGATATAAGTTCGGAATCGGAAAATATTTCCCGAGGCATATCAACCTTGATTACTTTGGACACACAGTAACATTTGGCCATCCCAGATCTCTAGCCTGCCCCGTAGTCTGTCCTACTTGCTAGGCAAGCTGCCGGGCCCAAAGCTATCCGTCGTTGAGAATTGCTTTGTGCAGAGTGAGCACGGTCAGTTTTGGGATGGTGGGATCAGCACCGCACTCTGTACGCGGTATGCTGACTCGGTAGCCTGTTCTCTCTTGCAGGCAGTGAGAGTCAGACTGCAGGTCACGGAGGAGGAAATTGATAAGTCTAAACTTAACTGACCCAATTTTAGGTATCAAAGACCTGATGAAATGGGGGGAGAGTTCGAATAAACGAACGGACCATGGCCATAATATTTGCCAGATCTGGCTAAATGGAGTCCTCACCTCACCTCAGCTAACTCTCCGCGGGACCAATCAAAAGTCGGTTGCCTTCTTGCCCTTCGCCTCCGCTCGGAGCTGACGAGCTGACCATCGCCGTTCCTTCAGACAATCCTCCTGGACTCTCACAACGCTGCTGCATGCTTTGTGAATACCTCTCCATATGCTTACAAGCTGTATCTTCTCAACTGTCCCTCTACAGCCTCAGAAACCATGATGTATGAGTCGCTAGGACTGCACCTGAGAAATAAATGGAGAGCCTAGGATTGTCAAACAGAGCGACGCCAGGCGTCAGTTCCAGAGGTGGGAGAAGGGCATCAAGGAGTGATTCTGAATCTGTATCTTGTGCTCTGGATGGCACCCCAATAGTTAGACGAAGCCTCTGCTCATCATGCAGTGACCTCTAATATCGGCCATGAAATCATTGAACGGGGGGAATTGATGGCAGCAAAATGGGTGAGATGCATAGGCTTATAGAGTTTTGTTTTCATGATTATCTAGCCATAGCACGATACTATCTAGGAATAAAACAGCTTGCACCTTCCTCGGAGGAAGAAACGAGCTAGGTCTCTCTGGAATCTGGTTGACTTTGGTCGGTTCCTCTGTACAATATCCATTACTTCCTCACCAGTGCCATGCTGGCGAAAGGTAACGAGAATAACGAGGACCAAAGATCGATGCGGGCAATTGGGATTTCTTTTTGATGAACCAATATTATCGCCTATGAGGCCATACCCCCAATCCCTGAGATGAATCCGAGGTCAGGTTGGAAATGCTCTTAGATCGTTTGATTCTTCGCTGGAACTGTCCTATACCCGCGATCAAGTCTCAATCTCAACCTTCATTAACGACACGACATCTGGGGCGCGGTCCTACAAGTCCCAAGTCCATAGCCAGGTCATCTTGAACAGCGCAAATAGCAGCCACAGCGTTACGATGTAGTGAAGTCGTAGGCACCAGCGAACTATTGCTTAGAGAACTTTTGATCTACTCATTTACCTAGCACCAGTTGCCTTGAAGTCGTCATCTTCGCACGAAAGACGTCGGATCGGAGCTGTTCTTACGAATTCCAGCCTGCTGAGCCCCTTTATTTCTGACCCCACTCCGCCAGATTTGATCAGGCTGCCCCATCAGACAATTGTGATACAGTCCACCTGATCACTCCAGGCTACGTCGTATGCTTTCGAATTGATTTAAGTTATGTTCCCCGGATTACGGAATATTGTCACTGTTTCACATTCATCACCCCGCGGATACCGTCTTTTTGTGCAATCTCTTGTGAAGCTAAACTTACTAACCCCGTCCAAGAAAGGGAGAATTGGAACGGGGGCCGGTTGCCTCGTCTTACTTTCACGGGGAGATTTATTCTGATGTTTCACTTGGTCGGACGTCCGCGAGGGCAACGCCATCGTTTACGGGCCACGATATCGCGATTCTGGTTTACCAATACGGTCACAAGGGACGAGTTGCATCTCAGGAGGCGAATACGTCAACACAGCAGCCGAGCTGAACCTGTCGAGCTGAATCTGATCTCATGGCGATACCACCTGACTTCCACTCACGCTGTCAACCCAAGCTTGTGCGTTTTATTCGACTGCTCGCAAGATGACAGGTCCTTTTGTGCTCTTCTGCCTTGGAATAATTTCAGCATAGCAACACAATCGGAGACTTCCCGAGCATGAGCGAACCATGCGGGCACTGGACTAAGTTCGAAGCCTTGAGTGCCCTGACGGTGATCGGAGGACAAGAGTCAGAGAGGGCCGAGCTGAAAGCTGACCCAAGCATGGGAGCAGAAAGGTTTGCGTTCTGCAAAATCCGAAATTTCTTGCAACGCTGAAAAAAATCCCGTGGATGCCTCCATTTTGAGCATTCACCAGGGGCATCGATGTCAGCGTCTGGATGATGATATGCGTTTAACAATCAAAGGCTATGCGCATCGAATTGGGGTTGATGTTACTGAAGACTGCAGCAACAAAGCCTCGAGCGTGCCGCTTGAAACCTGCGATTGCTATCCCAATGCACGGCTGCCCAAAGCCAGAGCCACCAATGAGGTTCATTTTGGGGTAAACAGCGCCAGTGAGAGATGGGCTCCGACCGGGTGGTATGTTCTCTTCAATTCTGACGATGCTCCCTACACTTTGTGGAAGTATGGGCTTTAGCCTTCCATATCGCAAGGCAATCTTCAGTCTTTGTCATGTAAAGGACTTACACAAAATGCGGTATATCCTCCCTCACAGCACAGCACGGGGGACTTACACGGCATCTGCGCATCGCTGTCTTTCTTTTACCTAAACATCTTGCACTCTACTTGATCTTTGATTTGTCGTTAGGCATTGATGGCATCACAAGACCTGTCCAACGCACTGAAAAGGTGTTGGAGGCCAGTCAGTCGGTCACTGATCAGGCAGCCTTGTGTTGAAATGGGCTAGGGCGGCAATGTCTCTGAGAGGCACCACAGATCTACCTGTCCTAGACGCTCTTTGACATTGATTAAGCGCTACAGGCCGCGGTCACCTGCTGGCCTGCAAACTTGGGCCGAAGGTAGCCGCCCGCTATTGAGCAGGATGTCCAAAAATTGACGAACAGAGAATGACATAGGCGATCGCCGATTGGGATCGGCCTGCGTGACGGCTACAAGGCGGTAAATAGTGTTGCCAGCCTTTCCTTGTTCTTCCAGACATTCCTATCACACAAGGAGGACAAGGCAAAAGGTTGGACACCTGGCAAAGGGCCCATGATGAGGTCGGGTCTCCCTAGGCTGAAGGCGAAAGACACAGATGTGCAAGCCCCAAAACTGGGAGGGGCTGCCTTGGACTGGCAGTTTCTCGCAAAGGGCGAATTTCTTATCACAGGCACAGAAGTGAAGGATGAATGATCTCATCGACTTAGGAAAGCTCCAGATGCACAGGGGTTACTATCATTATCATAGCCAAGAACCAAGTTAGTCTAGTCTCAGCAAGATGAATGACTCACGCCCCTAGGACAAACCGGTGCTGCTTGGGTGTGTAGGGAGCATTTGTGAGTAACGGGTATAAAAAGCATGGCAGCCCCCTTTCCTCAGGCGCGTATCTAGAGTTACTGATCCTCTCAGTCCCCTACTCCCCTTTACGGACAGCTGCCTAGGTCAGAACAGCGTGATTGTGAAACAGTCCAGGGGAGAGTGGATGTGAGGATTCAAGAGAAGTAAGACCATGGAGATCAGGAGCGGCAAGCCGATCAGTCAAATTTGAACACAAGGCACTGACAGCCCGAGAGCCCGAGGCCCAACAATCGAGGCGGGGGAGCAATCAAACAGGTATGTAATACCATCCGCTGATACAGATATTGGCAGCAAAGCACGGGGAGACTTGAATCACTCGACACGAGGGATGGGAGTGAGAATCGAGGTTGGGGGGACGGATGAGGCTCTGCTGCATGACAAGGCAGCCACTAAACCGGATCGAGCGGGATGCGAACCATGTGCGGACCTTGCGAACCTTGCAGGCTGCAGTCGGACCCAGGGATCCATGCGGCCCTTGGAACTTGCCTCCTCGCTTCAAATAGGATCAATGTTTGTTCAGGCTGTCTGGCGTGTCATTGGGACCTAACCGGGCTTCCATATGGAATCAACAGCGTGCTGGCTGCTAGGGAGGGTTAAAAGACGTAGATTCCTAGCCTTTTCATACTAGAAATATTGTGTCCTTCACCATCTTCGATGTATTCCAGCCCAACGCAAGCCAGAACTCGTCTCTGAGAGCCCGACTGAGTCCCAGCCACCAATCACCTGATGAATCTGTCACCATAATCGAATCGACGCACGTCCAGAACGCAAAAACACTGCTACTCAGTCGGGCTCTTCACGACCTCAGACGTGTTTTTTGCTTGGTTCCTGGGATTGGCAAGAATCCCAAATCTCACAGCTCCCAGCTCCCAGCTCCCATTTCCCGCAATCCGGATCCGAATGCCCCAAGACCGCGCCGTTTGCACGATATCTGGCCCTTTGGCACCCTCAGAACACCACTTTTGCCCGACTTTCACACCACCCGCCGCCCCAAGAGACACGTGATACAGGCGGGAGTTTTCTTCGGTATTTCCCGCTAGCGCCCTTTTTCGTTGTAGTCAGCCGAATTGCCGCATTGCTGCCCTTACCAATCTCACCTCCGAAAACCATTATCTACCTGTCCAAGCCTTGTTCTCGGCTTGCCCGTCTTCTAGAGAATCCTCATGGCTTCTCGTAGATCACCTAACGACGCTGGCTTTCTTGGCCACGTGTCCACCGAGTCAAGAAAGTGGTGGTTTGGAAAGAAGTCGAATTCTGCAAAACCTGGTTCGCCCGATCCTGGAGGCCCAATCCCTCGTCCTGGGGACAATTCTCAGCCGATTCCCAAGGCTGAACCTGGTCTGGAAAATCCGCTGAGCCCGAATAGGTAATTCAGAGCTCTCTCTCTCTTGAATTCGCTTGGTTCATTCTTTCTAATGATCCCAGGAGTGATCCCCGGTCTCCAGTCCACCCAAGCACAGCTTTGCACCTAGGCCAAACACCACCTGACCCTGCCCAAATGCACATCCAGCCCAATATCAAGCAGGAAACTTCGGATTATTTCAACAAACTCTCCCTAGATGACCAAAACAAGGCTCGCAACGGCCAGATCTCGGATCCTGCCCGGCTTCCCTCAAAGCGCCCCTACAACGACAAGGATCAGTACCCGAGCAAGATTCGCGCTGGCTCCGCCTCCCCTTTCTCTTCACGCCACAACCGAGAACATTCTGAATCAATACGCACTGGCTCCGCTTCAGGGTTGCCACCGGCCCGGGGGACGCCACACTCTTCCCCCAAATTGGTATCGTCTCATCCAGCCAACAGTCAAAGACAGCAAATACGTCACTCAGTACAGCAGTCATCGGGCCAATTGAACTTTGCTGCCTTGAAGGCTGAGGAGGGGAGAGCGCAAAGCCACACAGGCCCCATCCCGGCTGCCTATGATATCCCCCCGCCCAACCAAGAGGTTCAAATGTTCCTTCAGCCAGAGACCAAACCAATCACCCAAGAGCAACTGGTCAATGAAGTCAAAGGCATCTATGCTGGTCTCGTGTTAGTAGAGAAGAAGTGTGTTGAGATATCCCAGTCTCAGTCTCAGACAACCACCAAGCTCACCAACGAGCAATGGCAGTCACTCATCGCCTTACATCGCACTTTACTTCACGAGCACCATGATTTCTTCATGGCCTCTCAACATCCAACCGCATCACCGGCACTACGTCGCCTTCCGACCAAGTACGCGATGCCAGCTCGCATGTGGAGACACGGGATCCATTCATTCTTGGAACTCCTTCGTCATCGTCTTCCGCATTCGTTGGAGCACATGCTCAGCTTCGTCTATCTTGCCTATCAAATGATGGGCCTACTGATGGAGTCTGTACCCACCTTCTATGAGACCTGGATTGAGTGCTTGGGCGACCTTGCTCGCTATCGCATGGCGATCGAAGAGGCTGACATGAGAGATCGAGAAAATTGGTCGAATGTTGCTCGCATGTGGTATAATCGTGCTGCTGACCGATCCCCAGCGACTGGTCGCATTCAGCATCATCTTGCTGTGCTCGCCCGCCCGAATATCGTGCGACAGCTCTTCTATTATTCAAAAGCGTTGATCAGCGTAAATCCCTTTGCCAATGCTCGAGATTCAATTATGTTGTTGTTCTCCCCCTTGCTTGACTCTGATGCAAATAATCAAAAGTATAACAAGGCCGAGAGAACTCTCGTCACTGCGGCAGGTATAATCTTTACGCGAGGATCCATTCATCAATACATCGTCAATATTTTGGAGTATATCTCTGACCTGGACAGCCAGATTACACGCTCGGGATCCAACTTCAAGGTCATGGGAGCGGAGATCGCCTCGTCATTGATCGCACTCATGTATGATTTCGGTAATGATGACAATTACCTATGGAAATCTTTCAAGACCAACAACAATAAGATCAAGGGAATCCAAGATGATAAACCCCAGGCATTCCCGGCTGACCCTGCCCCGGTTGAGGATCCTATATTGAAAGAAAATATCCATACCAAGTTCTGGCGGAATGGACCCATCAAGACCGAGGAATACCGTCAGGTTCAACCCCATGGAGGGGACAAGGCCGAAGCAAAGTTTGAGTCGTCCGACGAGGTGACATCGTACATCCTGCCTATCTGGTTTTCATCCATTTCATCCGTGGCGCAAAAGGTTGGGGACCGCAACATCCTCCCGTTCATGCATATCACATTGGCGTATATTTGGAGTTCATCATACGTTCCAGGCGCTTTAGTCTACCTAGAAAACTACGTTCCCTGGGCTAAATTAGTCCTCGCTTTAAATACGTTGAGCCGTTCCGGCGTTTCTGACAGTCGTATCGAGGCGAAAGAATTTCCTCAACAACAGAGCGGCACAGGACGCCAGCTCCCTGAGGATTTCCAGATACGCGGCCTAGTATGGTCTTCATATTACTTCCCAGGCGATTTCTTCGATGGCCAGGTTGTAGATGAGGACGAACGCACTCTCGAAATGCCCAGCCATGCGGCCCCTAGAGCAGAACGATGCTTGTGGCTAGGTCACAAGTTGGCATCGGTAAGTCTTCTATTTTGCCTTGAAACCCCATCACCGAAATTGAGCTAAGTTTGGCAAGTTAAACCGCTACATGACATACGATGACAATACGAAGCTCTTCGCCACCACCGATCTAGCTTCGTCCATGGCTTCTGTGGCTGCCACACATACGTTACGCGTTCAATTGAACACTGATGCTCAAATGGCCGATGCTGAATGAACCATACGTATCCAAAGTTTGGAACCAAAATTTGCCCGGGAAGACAATATCCATCACCGGATCGTAGACCCCAAATTACGTGAATGCTGCGCTTTCCTTTGCAGAATGTGCTGTCTCAAACCCTAGCTTCTATATTTGGCTGGAGTTTCAACGGAGGCAGTGTCGTCCCACAGTCCAAGGAACGGACTGTAGTAGCATCGACACTCTGCCCAATGGATGACTCACTATTGTCATCATCTGGATTACGACGTTATCACCACAATTACTTGACAGGGCGTTGAGCCTCAGTGAGCTCTTGAAAACAACAAACCGCTAGCATCGATGCAGTTGCTATTGCCGGACCCATCCATGTCCAAGCGGCAACGTACTTGCGTCAACAACCCAACCCACCTGGCGCCAACAAGAGGTCCCTCCTGCATAATCATTTCGGGCTCCTTGTTAGGCAAAACGGGAAATACGTTCCTGCACTGGAGGGGGTGGTCGCGAGCGTTGATGAAAGGAGGGGAGCTAGATGGAGGGGGAAGTTGAGAAGAGGGGAGGTCTTCACCTTCGGTTGTTCATATTTCCTTCCCAGTAGTACTGTGTTTACAATTGCACAGTCTCGCGTATATATATTGTTAGAGCTGATGAGACCAACGACCTTTTCAAAAATATTATTCAATTCAACAAAAAGCACAACAAAAAAGAACCACAATTTCAACCAAAAAGAGGGACCAAGCCACACAATATAATTCTTTCCTCATCCTACTCCTGCCATCGATGCCCCAGATCAGATTCCCGACACGCAAGAATTCCGGGCCTGGGGCCAACAATGAAGTGATATGCTGGCTGATCCGACGCACGCACGCACGCACGCACAGTGCACACACCCTCCTCCCCCCGACCCCCTTCCCCCAAAGAACCTCACCTCAAGAACTCCTTAGAATCCGACAAATGACACGGGAGACCAGGATATCCGGGGTGAAACCAAACCAAACCAAACCAAACCAAACCAAACCAAACCAAACCAAAGGCACAGACAGCCAGACGCGAACTTCTTCTGAGGAATATATATAAAATCCCACTCACCTCACAACCAAAGTCCAGGAAAGACGAGCGCTAGTTAGGACCGATTCCATTTCCCTTTTCCCCTTTCATTTCATTTGAAAACAAGCATGGAAGTTTCCAAAGGGGGAAAAAAGACCCGATCGTCTAAAGACAACCGTCGGAGCAAAAAGGTGTGTCGTTTCAATATTCACATTCAACCACGCCAGGCAAACATGGAGCTTGACTTGTTCTTTGGTGGAGGGGGAGAGAGATGATTAGATTGTCTGGGGCGGCCAGCCAAAAAGTCCCAGTCCAAGGCGAGAGTCGAGAGAAAGTGTGGCTCTGATTCCCGAGGCTGTCATGTCAGACTGAGCAGCGCAGAATCAATCAACTCTCACTCGCACTGCAAGGCAAGGTCCCCCCCCCCGCCTTGGTACTGGAAGAGTTGTCGTTGCCGGTGGAAAAACGAGCC
>Ga0105239_10000193_pt1 | contig 88304 bp, 63 predicted proteins | sample KBSC44metaG_FD_92761 | JGI IMG/M metagenome (GOLD analysis project Ga0105239, IMG submission 92761) | Corn rhizosphere microbial communities from Kellogg Biological Station, Michigan, USA - KBS C4-4 metaG | ecosystem: Host-associated > Plants > Roots > Rhizosphere > Soil | place: Michigan, USA... | reverse complement strand
TGTAAGCGAAGCGGAATACCTGCAGCAGCTAAAGGAAACCTCCCTGAAAAACAAAGTCTATAAAACATACATAGGCCAGGGTTACTACGATACACATACACCAAGCGTGATACTGCGTAACGTATTTGAAAACCCGGGATGGTACACACAGTACACGCCTTACCAGGCCGAGATAAGCCAGGGCCGCCTCGAGAGCCTGCTTAATTTCCAGACGATGGTAGCCGACCTTACAGGCCTGTCGCTCACAAACGCATCGTTGCTGGATGAGGCTACATCTGCCGCTGAAGCCATGAGCATGTTCTTCCACACGGTAAATAAAGATCATGACAACCCCGAGCGTCCTAAATTCTTTGTAGATAACGAAGTATATCCGCAAACAAAGGATGTGGTGGTAACACGCGCTACACCACTTGGCATAGAAGTAGTATATGGCGACTATGCCAGCGCGAACATAGACAATACATATTTTGGTGCGCTGCTGCAATATCCTAACGATAAGGGTAGTGTAGAAGATTACCGCACATTTATAGAAAAGATGCACACTGCAGGCGGTTACGTAGCTATGGCTACCGACCTGTTAGCGCTTACATTGCTTACACCTCCAGGCGAATTGGGTGCCGATGTAGCGTTAGGTACGGCACAGCGTTTTGGTGTGCCATTAGGCTTTGGAGGGCCTCATGCTGCGTTCTTTGCAACGAAGGATGATTTTAAACGCCAGATACCCGGCCGTATAATAGGCATCAGTGTGGATGCGCAAAATAACCGTGCGCTTCGCATGGCTTTGCAAACACGCGAGCAACATATAAAAAGAGAAAAAGCAACTTCTAACATTTGCACTGCGCAGGCATTGCTGGCTAATATGGCCGCTATGTATGCTGTATATCATGGCCCTGAAGGATTAAAGAAAATAGCTAAGCGCGTAGCGGTATTGACACAGGCGCTGGGCGAGGCTTTAGTTGATGCAGGTTACAAGCTGTATAGCAAAAATTATTTTGATACAATTACTATTACCGTTAATGATGTAGATACTGTCCGCCGTGTTGCGGAAACAAGAGGTATCAACTTCAGGTACAATGGTAACCTTGTAGGGATAGCGCTCGATGAGACGACTACAATAAGCGATGTGCTGGATATTATCCGTGTATTTCTTAGCGAGGATAAGCCTGCCGCCTTCAGCATCAGTGATGATGAGGCGTTGACACACATACCTACCGCGCTGACACGTACATCAGAATTTCTTACACAGCAGGTATTCAACAGCCATCACAGCGAAACGCAGATGATGCGCTACATAAAGATGCTGGAAAATAAAGACCTGAGTCTTAACACCAGCATGATATCGCTGGGCTCATGCACGATGAAGCTGAATGCTGCATCTGAGATGATACCGCTTAGCTGGAGCCACTGGAGCAAGATGCACCCGTTCGCACCAAATGATCAGAGCGCCGGCTACCTGCAGATTGTAAAAGAGCTTTCTCAATACTTGTGCGAGATAACTGCATTTGATGCCTGCAGTCTTCAACCAAACAGCGGCGCGCAAGGCGAGTATGCGGGATTACTTGCTATTCGTAATTATCACGAAAGCCGTAACGACCATCATCGTAATGTAATGCTGATACCTATATCTGCACACGGTACTAACCCTGCGAGCGCGGTGATGGTGGGTTATAAAGTAGTTGTGGTAAAGGCACTGGAGAATGGTTATGTAGACATGAACGACCTTAAGGCTAAGGCAGAGCAATACGCTGCGAATCTTGCGGGTATCATGATCACCTACCCATCAACTTATGGTGTGTATGAAGAAACAATAAAGGATATTACCAATATAGTGCATAGCCACGGCGGACAGGTATATATGGATGGCGCCAACATGAACGCACAGGTGGGGCTTACTGCTCCCGGCCTTATAGGCGCTGACGTTTGCCACCTGAACCTGCACAAAACCTTTGCTATACCACATGGTGGTGGCGGTCCCGGCATGGGGCCTATATGTGTTAAGTCGCATCTGGCTAAGTTTTTACCGGGGCATGTAACACTTACACAAACAGGTAATGCTGCTCATGCGGTCTCTGCAGCGCCTTATGGCTCTGCAAGCATATTGCTGATATCGTATGCATACATACGTATGCTGGGTCCTGTGGGCGTGCGTAAATCTACAGAATACGCGATACTGAATGCTAACTATATGCGTGCGCGTTTGCAAAACGATTTTGATATTTTGTATACCGGTAGCGGTGGCACTTGTGCACACGAGTTTATCGTAGACCTGCGTCCTTTCAAAAAGAGTGCGGAGATAGAAGCGGAAGATGTGGCTAAGCGTCTTATCGATTATGGTTTCCACGCGCCTACTATGAGTTTCCCGGTACCGGGCACTATAATGATAGAGCCTACGGAAAGTGAGGATAAAGCAGAATTGGATCGTTTCTGCGATGCATTGCTGGGTATACGTAATGAGATACGTGCGATAGAAGATGGCAAGGCAGATAAGACAGACAACGTACTGAAAAATGCTCCGCATACACAAGCGGTTATTACAGCCGATGAGTGGAATCACAAGTACACACGTCAGGAAGCTGCCTTCCCATTACATTGGGTAAAGAATAATAAATTCTGGCCTTCGGTAGCCCGTGTTAATAATACTTATGGCGATCGTAATCTTGTTTGTACCTGTGAGCCTACCGAAGCTTACCTGGAAGACTAATTGATTTAGCTAAAATGTCAGATACTATATAACGCCCTTGTTTTGCAGGGGCGTTAGTCTTTTAGAAAGTTTCGTTTAAGAATATTTGTTGGTAAGAAGGTGAACTAAAAATTATGCAACATCCTATCATCGTTTCCCTTTTCGTTTAGGATCTGTCTGAGGTAGAATGTCACTTACAGCGAGTACTAAATCGTAAGGGAGTTTTAATTCTGTAGCATCAGGGGCATCATATCTTCCTATCTGCGACCATGCCATATAAAAGCGCGAAAAGCCTTTGATATTTACCTCATAATACATACCATCCCTGCGCAATTCGGGTATAATTACAGCTAAATGTTGCTTTTTATCGAAAATTATCTGCTTTGAAAAACTGTTTGGCACGGCGCAAAGTTAGGATTGTGATATTTACCCACAGGAATTTTTTATGCAAATACCAACGTTTCTTGGTTAAACGTCGTCTATATAGTTGTAAGAGACAATTACATATTACCCGGATCACCTAAATTTTTAACTATGAATATCGGTTTAGCTATCAAGGCCATCAGAAAAAAGCTTTCTATTACACAATATGAGCTTGCAGAAAAGTGTGTTATTTCGCAGACCTCCCTATCACAAATAGAGACCGGCACCAAGCGGCCAAGTCAGCGTACCATATCCAAGATATGCACGGTACTGGACATTCCTGAGTCTATCATATACATTGTGGCTATGCAGGAGTCGGATGTGCCTGAAAGCAAAAAAGGGATGTACGACCTCATTTATCCTTCGATAAAGAGCCTTGCGTTACAAATGGTGAACTCTGAGCACATGATGTTCGTAGAAGGTGCCGTTGCATAAGGATATAAAAAAATATCACTATCTATTTCATAGCACTAAATAATTAAGTATTTTGCTGCCTTGCAAATGCTTAGGCTATTATTTAGTGTTATGAAATTAATTATCTTCCTATTATCCCTCCTATCTTTTTCTGCAAATGCACAGCAGCAGACAAATTGCTATATCAGCGAACCAATAGATATAAAACAAGAAGGGTGGAACAAAGTATTGTGTATGAAAAACGGCAATACGCTGTTATTTCATTTTGATATTAACCGACCTATTACCATAAAAGTTTTTGATACTGCTCATAAACTAGTTGCTTCCCAAAATCATCTTTGCAAAGTATTGGACATCAACGAACTTAAAGAAGCTATCTTTTTAGGTATCTATGATATTAATAATGAAGCTGTATTATTCCTCGAGCAGACGATAGATAACAAACATGCGCTGGTAAGGGTTCGCTTTAATTGTAACGACGGCGCCATCATTGAAGAAAAGATATTGTTTCAATCGGCTTCCATGATAAATCCTACAGTTTATACTGTAATGAAAGACCGTCATTCGGACGACTATGCCGTGTTTTGCTATAGGGATATTATTACGTATCCTACCTCTAAATTGGAGCTTTGTCGCTTTAACGGGAAGCATGAATTACTACAGACCATTCCGCTCGATGTAGATACAAAGGATAAAATGTTTATTAGCCAGGCAGGCGCGGATATGGATGACGATGGGTCTGTCTGTATCACTTTAGATTTGTTAAATATCGCTGTCTATGCCGGTAGTGAAGATAGAAGTATTCATGAAAATAGCATCATGGCCGCATATCTGCCGCGGATAAGCAATAAATTCTATGCTACAGTGGTACGGTTGGGCGGAGACCATACTGTAAGTACTTATACACGGTACACTTACAATAAATTTTCTGAGAAACTGGAGCTTTTACTTTTGAATCAAAATGTAGGCATGTATCAGTATGGGTTGATGCGTGGCATAGGCGTATCTGTGCAGCCACAGTTGTTGCTTCTCGGCAGCGATGATCTTTCGATGAGCGCTAATACCATAACCAGTAATACGACAAATGCTTATTTGCAAAGCAAAACAGACACGAATAACTTTTTCATAGCTAGCCCTTCCCGGATGATAACTAATGAAAATGGCCTGACAAGTATTATAAGTATTGAAAGATTATTAGCAATAGATGCTAATGGAAAAGGAAGTCAGCTTACCTACAATACATCACGCAACATTGGTATAACACAATGTAATAATTCGGGTAAAGAAATAAACGGATTAGTATTGCCGGTCATGAGGTACACCAGCCTTCCTTGTAATCATTTATTTGTAAATACTAACTGTTGCAGCAAGCTATTATTCAATGGGTTTGTTGAAAAGGAATATGAAGGGCAGTTTACCTACATAAATACCTATGCAGCCAAAACATCCCTGTATATTTTATACAATGACGCGCCAGGGAATCTGAGCAGCACTTTAGAAAAACCAGGTGCTATTGTTCAGAACTGCACATACACAGATGCGTTCTATTATAAAATTGATTCAAGAAATCAGATAGTAAAGAGATATCTTTTCGGCAAGTCTGATGTGGATGAATCTAAGAGTGGCTACATGGAAAGCTGCGATTTTAATGCTACCAACAATACGTATGCTATGCTGATGCTACACAGGCAGGGAAAAAAGGCAACTACCTGTATGGCATGGGGTAAATTAGAGTAAGTTTATTTTACTATCGAGGTGAAAATATGCGCTAAGCATATTAATGTATTTTCCGTACTCTGCAGCACGTTGAGGCTGCCGGATATTTTGGATGGCATAGATGCAGGCAATGCGATCGGTTTATTGTATGTGGGTGGCATGCCGCCCGTTACTATCGAGGGGTGATCACCATTAAAGGTAGCGCGCACATCATCCCAGTTCAATACCATCATTAATGCCATATACAGCATGCCCGACCATAGTAGGGATTTACCGATGAAATAGCATTTATGAAGTATGTTTTTTCTCATAACAGCGCTTGCATATTGTAAAGATACAATACCGCATAGATATTCTTATTATTTGTGACAAGGCATTTTATCCCCCTTATTGGGGGATTTGTAATTTCTCCACAACGATTTGCTGTTTGAGTACAATATCCTACATGTCGTTTTTGTGTTTGCTAAAACTAGCTAATAAGCAAATAATTACACCTTAATTGACCCTGATGAATATTGAAATATATTGATTGATAATTCGTTATGAATTTGTTAATATATATTTATTTAAATAATTTTATTATGTGAGTTTTGATGTTATATTTACTTAAACCAAATTTATAAACAAAAAATTATGAAAAAGCTATTGAAAGTACCTATCCTTTTGATGTTTTCCCTATTAGCAAACAGAGAAAACGTTTTCTCGCAATGTGGGCCGTTTACTGCTCCAATGAGTTGTGGTTGCACTACGGCAAGTCTGCCACCCGGAAATACATGTAACGGGGTTGGCTATACTTTTACACCTTCACTTACTGTACCTCTGGGAGCAACTGTGTCATCATATAGCTGGTCACCATCGTTAGATGTATCTCCTTCAAGTGGTACGGGTATACCGGGTGCTACAACTATTACTCCGTCAAGTACTATAATACCACCATGTACTACTCATGATTTTGTCCATACGCTTACTGTCACAACTACGTTCCCTAATGTTGTTACAAACCCTGCCCTTACCTTGGGGAATATTGATTTTTGCAGTATGTTTACATATACACCTCCCGCCGGATTGGGGGGCAGTTTATATACCGTTTGTAATGACGCACATTTAATACCAGGATTTGGAAGTGGTCATTTTTATGATCATACAAGTGCCACAGCAGCCGGACAAATGTTATTGGCCTGGGACGACCCCAACCCAACAAATGCCTGGAGCCAGATTGTGAATGTTTGCCCGAATAATTATTATGATTTTTCCTTTTGGCTGGCAAGCTTGCATACTGGCCCACTGGAAAGTGTGACAGTAGTAGTGCAGGATGGATCGGGTACCCCAACAACATATGGCCCATACACATCTACCGCGTATGATACTTGGAAAAATTTTAACTTTTCTTGGTTCAATGCCTCATCTTCTACCGCAACAATAACGATATACTCTGCTGCTTCTCCCATCACTAATCAGGCTATTTTCGGCCTAGATGATATTTCTTTCATTAGGCGTTCTTGTACCATAAAGCCACCTATGGATATTTATGTTTATTACCCTGGAATTGGAGTTCCGGGCCCTATCTGTGCAGGTAGTACGGTTGTAGCTACTACCTGTCGTTCAGGATCATTTTCTAGTGATGCTACATCTGTCGCAACGGTAGATGCATCGGGTAATGTTTCAGGGTTAACCGGAGGTAGCGCTAATATAAAAATTACTGATGCCATAACGGGTTGTACTGCTACTGCATCGGTTACTGTAAATGCAAATTCACTAAGCGGACTTTCATCAGTATGTACAGACAATACAATAACCTGGACAGCAACGACACCAGGTACCTGGAGCTGTACTGGTAACCTTACCAATTTGTCGGGTTCGGGTACTATGCTTTCGTGTATGTTTAAAGGTGGCGCAGCGGGGACCGGTTACATACATTTTGTAAACGGAACTACGCATTGCACATCAGATGATACGATCACTGTCAACCCTATACCGGTGATTAGTCTCAGCGCACCAATTTTTTGTGATGGTAGCATTATCAGTGCAACAGCATCCGGATCGGGCGGTACATGGACTTGCAGCAGCCCTTTAGTACTTGCGAGTAGTGGTTCAGGTTCTGCGTCATCATTTGGAAATACTCCGGGTGCAATAGGTGACGGAACTATCTTTTATACAGATGATGCAACAACATGTTCTAATAGTATAACGGTACACGTAAACCCCGTACCACCACCATTTTCTATAGAAAACATCTGCGTGGGATCCACATTTACTTATCATGATGCAATATCCGGTGGAACATGGACTAGCTCTTCGCCGTCAGTGGCCACGATAGGCGCAACAAGTGGTTTGGCAACGGGTATGAGTGCATTCTCTACTACTATTACTTATACACTGCCTCCCGGCTGTTCTACCAGCAATACATTAAATGTATTTGATTGTAGTGGCACCGGAGTAGCAGGTGGAGGTGAGATTTGTCAAGGTAGTACAGAAACATTTTTTTCTTTCGGATTACCACCAGGAGGCACATGGTCGTGTGACTCTCACGGGACTATCAATGCGACAACCGGTTTCTTTACCGCATTATCCGGCCCTTCATGTACTATTACATACACAGTGGGTGGGGTGCCGCATAGCACTACAATAGCTGTAATACCTCCAACGCATGCTTGTGTAACAACTGTTATTATATCCGGTGTGTCGTATTTTAATTTTACGAGTGATTGTACAGACCCTGATGCAATAATAACTTTTGAAGGATATGATTATATTGGAGATGACCTTGGAAGTGTGACAACCCCGGTTGGAATGTATAGTTATGCCGCTATAGCCGCGATGTTTACATCGCCTGTAGGCAACTTAGTTAAAGTGTGTGTTACAAAGGTAAAATGCTTTGGATGCACATGGGAATCAACTGGTTGCTGTGCAAAAGTAAATCCTCCGGAAAGATTTGCTAACACTACAGCTACGCAAACCATATTGCCGGGCAATGATGAGCCTTCTTTTATGATCGTACCTAATCCTAACACGGGTACTTTTACAATTAAGGGTATATTTTCTAACATGCCTGATTTAAAAAGCGTGGCTATGCACATCATTGACATGTTTGGTAAAGATGTTTACACAAATGTATTGCCGATCAATAATAATGGAGAGGTTGATAGCAAAGTAAGCTTACCGAATATGCCTAATGGCGTTTATTTTGTAAAAATTTATGGTGAAAAATGTAATACTACATTAAGATTTATTATAGCACGTTAATATGTATTAATTAAGTTAAAGACAGTAGTTACGAAACTACTGTCTTTAATTATTTTATATTGATAATCATATAGTAATGGTATGTATTTTTATATATGCGTTACATTTAGAAGTAATTACCAACCAATCGGCTATTTTGTACGTCTATTTTATTAACGGAAAATCTTTTGTCAATTTCAAAATTAATAATGTATATTGCGTAGGCTATTTTTGTAAATAACAACGATTTTCTGTTAAAATATTGGCAATATTTTGTAAATTTATTTTTACCTTTTAAGAAATGATCTTCCAATGAAGAAACTATACCTGTCCTCATTACTGCTTATAACAGTCTTATTTTCAAAAGATCTGTTTGGGCAAACAGTACCTGCAACATTCCCTACACCACTCTCCGCAAGTGATCGTATATTTCTGCCGGGGCGTTTTCTGGAAATAGGTTTGCAGGATAACGCTGATTTTGGTGCAAACGGGCCACCTACAGGTTATCATGCTTATGGTGCAGGAGGCTCTCTTGCAGAGGTTTATGATTTAGGCCATGATGGCTGGACAACAGGTACACCTCCGTTTTTTGGTGACTACACACTGCCGGGAAGCCCTTTTGAGGGATGGGAAGTACAAGTAGGCACCGGCCGTGGTCAGGCTTTTTGTGGAGGTGGCACTACCGGTACTTATACTAACACACCGGCTTCATTTAAACTGCGTGGACACCTTACGGGCTATACCAATTTCGGCGGGCAACTCAGTGCTACATGGCAAGGTACCGCTACAACGGATAGCTCACTGGCTATAACACAGGTAACTACTGTAGATACAAACGGTTCAGCCGCAGTTGTTACTGTATATTTTAAAAATACAGGCGCTTCTACACTTACCGGCATCTATTATCTCCGCTCTTGCGATCCGGATAATGATGAAACAAGACATACCAGTTCTCCTATAGGGTTTAATACCAACAATACGATTGTTTACCAGAATGATTATTATCATAGAGTAGAGGTAGAGGCAAAAGGAGCTATTGATCATAATCCTATGGCGCTATCTGCAAAAGACTGCCGTGCAAGGTGTTTTATTTATTCAACTTGGAGCGTTTCTTCAACTTTAAGTTTAGCAAATGTTTGGTCTAACACCAGTGATGCTGCTTTGGGTACACATACTTTTACAGAAGGCGCCACACAAAACGGTGACGTTGCGATTGGTATTGTATTTAACGTAGGGGATCTGGCTCCAGGCGACAGTGCATTTATTTCGTATGCTTATGTATTCAATGGTGATACCGGCATTGATAGTGCATTTCCTGAGCCGCAGCTTACTATACCTACAGCGGGTATTGTAGCAGATTCTGTTGACAGTTTGATAGGCTGCAGCTATCCCGGAGTGTATACATTTCCTGTATCAATTATAAATGGCTCTGATAAGGAGTGGACATGGGGTTCCTGGACATGGAGCCCGACTACAGGTCTTGCTGATTCGACAGGGGTAGATAATGTTATCGACTTGAGTAAGCTGTCTGGCCGTACCACTTATACGATAACTGGATATGACACTACCCATGGTATGTGTGAGCAGAAAACATTTATTTTAACTGTCGTCCCCTGTCTTACCGATACGAATAACGGCCCGGTATGTGCCGGGGATAGTCTGATATTAGTAGCCCATGGGAATCCCGATTCTCCGTTTTATTGGTATAATTCCGCTAATGTGCTGATCAGTACTGATTCCGAGGTTGTATTTTATCCTTCAACGGTTGCAGAAAGCGGTGTCTATTATGTGGTTCAGGGCAACGATACGGCGCATACCGTAGCAGTTGTAAATCCATTAGCGCCATTAGCGCTTGTAAATAACGGTCCTATTTGTTCCGGCAATACACTTACGTTCAGTGCGGCCACGGACTCCACGGGAGATACTTATCATTGGAATGGTCCCGGAGGGTTTGGCTCTTTCAGTAATAGTAACAGCATAGCCAATGTAGCCGAGAGTGATTCAGGGGTGTATACGGTATATGCTACTGCGCCGGATGGTTGTGTCGATGTAGGCTCAATGACTATCGTCGTACATCAGACGCCGCCATTGCCTGTATTTACGGGTGACAGTACTTACTGCCAGTATGCTTTGCTCAACTTTAGTGTAGTAGGCCCTAACCTGCTGTGGTATACTACAGATACAGGCGGTACGGGTTCACCGCTTGTGCCATCTATCAATACGAATATACCGGGTGTATACGCTTATTGGGTATCTGAAACACAGGATTATTGCGAAGGGCCAAGGCTGCCTGTAACAATAACGGTATATGCTAAGCCGGTACCACCAACGATTGTTGAGCCGGCTACCTATTGCTATGGTGCTCCATTTATTCCATTCAATGTTACGGGTTCTAATATACTATGGTATGCTCTTGATACAGGAGGTGTAGGCAGCAGCACAGCTCCTGTTGTAAATACCACTATGCCGGGCACCTATACATATTATGCCAGCCAGACGGTTAATGGTTGCGAAGGAGACCGTTCTCCGGTATCTGTATTAGTATACAATCCTATTACAGCCAACTTCACCGTTACACCGAAATATGGTTGTACACAAGACACGCTTGACTTTACTAATACTTCTATAGGTGCTACGCTGTATGTATGGAACTTTGGTGATGGTACCAGTGATACGTCCTTCAGCCCTACTCACATTTATACTTCACAGGGTACGTATACTATAAAACTATTGGTATCTGATGTGGTGTGCGAAGACAGTACACAGCAGATAGTGCCGATCCTGCATCCGCTTACTGCAAGCTTTATCGATACGCCGGGTGTTGGTGTTGTATGCCAGTACAGTCCGCTTACATTTATCAATACATCGATAGGTACCGCGCCTACTTCTTATGTATGGAGTTTTGGTGATGGCAGCGCTACGACCACGGATGTAAATACGATACATACCTTCAGCACAGCAGGTGTATATACCGTAACGTTAACAGAGACAGACTTTATAGGTTGTATATCTACTACTACAGGCGTAATAAATGTGGATACTACCAGCAGCATATCGCTTGCCCTTAGTGACAGCGTATTATGTAACGGTGGTGGTGTTAGCTTTACGGCCAATTATTCAGCCATAGGCGATACAGGCCTTATCTGGAACTTTGGTGACAGCACAGGCATCGTAAATGTGAATCCCGTATTCCATGCGTATGCAGATCCGGGTGCTTATGTGGTAACGGTAACTGCGCTATACAGGGCATGCCGCGATACAAGCGTTTCAGAGAATGTATACATAACGGCTATGCCAAGAGTAAACCTGGGTGCTGATACAAGTATTTGCCCTGGTGGTGACCCGATAGTGCTTACAGACTTCCTGAATGCGGGTACTGCCGGTGCATCGTGGTTGTGGAGCACGGGTGAGACAACGTCATCGATAACGGTAGGAGAGCCTGGTTATTATTCTACTACGGTAACGATAGGTGGCTGCTCGGCATCAGATACGGTGTTTGTTGCTAATGATTGCTACATGGATCTGCCGAATGTATTTACACCGAATGGTGATGGAGTAAATGATTACTTCTACCCACGCCAGTATTTGACAAAGGGTATCACAACATTCAGTATGAATATCTACAACCGTTGGGGACAGAAGTTGTTTGAAACGGAAAACATCGACGGCCGCGGCTGGGATGGCCGTTTCAATGGCAAGGAACAACCTGAGGGTGTGTATGTGTACATCATAGAAGTATCATTCAAGGATGGTCAGAAAGAACACCATCAGGGTAATGTAACCTTGATGAGATAAAAGAAGAATAAACTATAATAGCATAAAAGATACCACTGTTAGCAGTGGTATCTTTTTGTAAGAAAAGTCCACCGGATATAAAATATTAAGCTCTGAAAGCTATATTTGGTGAAAGATTGATATTTTAGCTTTAAATTACCGTTATGAAATCACTTCGACAAATAGTATTAAGCGCGCTGCTCACTATAGGCCTTTTTTCGGCTGTTACTTATACCGCTTGTAAGAAGGGTGGTTGTACTACAGATTGTAAAAATGGTGGCAGTTGCTATAATAATGCTTGTTCTTGCCCTACCGGCTTTGAAGGCGCTTTTTGCCAGACAGCCAGCAGAGATAAATTTATAGGTGTGTTTACAGGTACTGATAGTTGTTCTAATGGTTATAGCTCATACCAGGTAACCCTTACCGCGTTATCGGACAGCCTGCGTTTCAATATTGCGAATATAAACGGTAACTCTGCTTATGCAGCAACTGCCACTATAACAGCGCCGAATGCTTTCTCTTTTGCCGGCAGTAGCTTCGGCAGTAATTACTCCGGTACGGGCAAATTAAGCAACGACTCACTCATCCTTTCATATCACGTACAATTCGACACCACATCATATTCCTGCGTATTTGGTGGCAAGCAACACGGGTAACCAGCGTACAAAAAATAATGCGTATTTTCTTTTTTCAATAGGGTAAATCACGTTATTTTTTTATTATCTTTAACGATAGGGTTAAAATATATGCAACAGAAGTATTTTCTGTTGCACGTGTTTTATGCTATATAAAATCGCATGTCTTATTTTTTACAACGCTAATACTTATATACCGCTTAAATACACACACATGAAAAGAACACTACGAAGATCCTTAACGTTACTCTCTTTTATTTTATCAATGCTCGGTTATAAGGCGTATGCTGCACCATGTGATCCGGGTACCATTACAGGTATAGCATCAGCTTGCGTAGGCGGGACAACATTATTATCAGAAACAGTATCAACAGGCACCTGGAGCACAGATGACCCAGCTATTGCAACGGTAGATGCAACAGGTAATGTAACAGGGGTAAGTGCAGGTACAGTGAACATACTTTATACAGTTACTGGTAGCGGTTGCATAGATAGCGCGGTAGAAACTGTAACGATAAATGCGCTACCTGTTGTAAATGTTACTACAGCTTCTGCCACAGAAATATGCATAGCCGGTACTGCTACACTAACAAATACAACAGTTCCTTCAGGTACGTGGAGTAGTGACGATGGTACTATAGCATCGATTGATGGATCTGGCACGGTGATCGGTGTGGGTGCAGGTACCGTAAATATATTATATACAGTAACGAACCTTAGCGGCTGCACAGATAGTGCTATAACTGCTATAACTATTGATGCGCAACCAGTGGTAGCGCCTATAATTGGTACGCCGGCAGTTTGCGTTTCAGGAACAACGCCATTTCTTGATGCTACTACAGGTGGCACCTGGAGCAGTGACGATGGTACTATAGCGACAGTAGATGCTACCGGTACTGTAACAGGCATAGCCGCAGGGACGGTGAATATATTATATACAGTAACAACACCGGGCGGCTGCTCCGATAGCGCTGTCATAACAATAACGGTAAATGCCTTGCCTGTTGTAGACGTTACAACAGCTTCTGCTACCGAACTGTGCATAACCGGTACTGCTACGCTTACGAATGCCACTATACCTACAGGTACCTGGAGTAGCGATGATGGCACTATAGCCACAGTAGATGGTACTGGTCTGGTAACAAGTGTAAGCGCAGGTACTGTAAACATCCTTTACACGGTTACAAACCTTAATGGCTGTAGTGATAGTGCGGTAACAGCAATCACGGTAGATGCCACTCCTGTAGTAGCGCCTATAGCCGGTACGCCTGGCATTTGCTTTGGTTCTACAAATGCATTCAGCGATATAACTTCGGGTGGCACATGGAGTAGCGACGATGCTACGATAGCATCGGTAGATGCATCGGGCAACGTAACAGGTGTTGCAACGGGCACTGTAAATATTCTTTACACGGTAACGACAGGTGGTGGTTGCTCAGATAGTTCAGTAATATCAGTAACAGTTAACCCATTGCCTGTTATTGATGCTATAACAGGTACAACAACCGTATGTGCGGCCAGTGCAACAACCCTAAGCGAAACAACAACAGGTGGCGTATGGGGCACAGATAACCCAACAATCGCTACAGTAGATGCTTCAGGTAATGTGACGGGGGTATCAGGCGGTCTGGTAAATATCACATACGTTGTAACAAACTCTTTTAGTTGCTCAGACAGTGCGGTGACTGCAGTTACGGTTAACCCATTGACTGCACTTGCTGCTATCACCGGTACGACGGATGTCTGTGTATTAGCAACAACAGCACTTACAGAAACTGCAACAGGCGGTACATGGAGCAGCGATGATGCGACTATAGCAAGCGTCGATGCATCTGGTAACGTAACAGGTGTGGCAGCGGGTACGGTAAATATTTTATATACAGCCACAACAGCGTTTGGTTGCACCGATAGCGTGGTAATGATTGTAACGGTACATCCTTTACCGGTGGTAACTGCTATTACCGGTTCATCAACTGTCTGCGTATCATCAACAACAGCACTTACAGAAACTACAACAGGTGGTATCTGGAGCAGCGACGATGGTACTACTGCTATAGTCGATGCAGGCGATGTAACAGGCGTTGCAGCAGGCACTACAAATATTGTGTATACGGTAACAACTGCATTTGGATGTACTGATAGCGCAGTGAGTACAATAACAGTTAACCCGCTTCCTGAGATAGATAACATAACAGGTATCACACCTGTATGTGTGTCTTCGACAATAACACTTGCTGATGATACTACAGGCGGTATATGGAGTTCTGAAGATCCATCAATAGCTGCCGTTGATGCGTCTGGCAATGTTATCGGAGTTTCCGGCGGTACAGTAAATATTGTTTACACTGTGGCAAATGTTTTTGGCTGTACAGATAGTGTGTCAGCTACCATAACAGTAAACCCGCTTCCAGTTATAGTACCTATTGATGGTACACCTTCTGTATGTGTGTTATCTACTACGTTATTGTCGGAAACTACAACAGGTGGTACATGGAGCAGTGACGATGCTACTATAGCAAGTGTCGATGCATCGGGTAATGTAACAGGTGTGTCTGCAGGTACGGTAAATATCTTGTATACTGTAACCACCGCATTAGGCTGTACAGACAGCGTATCAGTGGCGTTCACAGTTAACCCTTTACCGGTTATTGATGTTATTACCGGCACTACGAATGTTTGTCAGGCAGCGGTTACGTCGCTTGCAGATGATACACTTGGTGGTATCTGGAGCAGTGACGACAACACGATTGCCTCAGTAGATGCGTTTGGTAATGTAACAGGCATAACCACAGGTACCGTAACAATAGTATATACAGTAACAAGTCCTTTTGGTTGTACAGATAGTACTACAACGATAATAACAGTGTTGACATCTCCACCTTCTGTAATTACAGTTGTAGGTGATACATTACTTTGCCTGGGTGGTTCTGTTGAATTCGATGCCAATACAGACATAGGCCTTACTTATCAGTGGTACGATGATGATGGTACAGGTTCTGGCAGCATAGCTATCAGTGGCGCTACTACATCTTCGTATACTGCCGACACTACTGGGTTGTATACAGTTTTAGTAACCAATGGTATCGGTTGCTCTACTCTCTCTTCTGGTGTTAATGCAATATCCAGCCCGTCTACAGCTATTATCAGTGCAGCAGGCCCTACTACTATTTGCGAGCTCGATAACGTATTGCTGAGCGCAAATGTGGGTACAGGCCTTACCTATCAATGGCAGGTAGATGGCTCTCCAATATTCGGGGCGACTGATGCTACTTATAGTGCTTCGGCAACCGGCGACTATGCAGTGGTAGTTACTAACAGCGCGGGTTGTTCAGCTACATCAACAATAATAACTGTCACAGTGAATCCATTACCAGTTGTTGCGGATATAGATGGCTCTGCTTCAGTATGTGCCGGCTCTACGGAGACGTTATCAGATATTACAGACGGTGGAACATGGAGCAGCGAAATCCCTTCGATAGCCTCAATAGATCCTGCTACAGGTGTATTGACGGCCGTATCCGCGGGCACAGTTAATATACTATATACGGTAACATCAACACTTGGCTGTTCAAACAGTTCTCTTTTCCCGGTAACGGTAACTGCACTCCCAACCGCAACTATTACAACTAGTGGCGTTACTACATTCTGCGTAGGTGGTTCTGTAGTGCTTAGTGCGAACTACGGTGTCGGCTTTACCTATCAGTGGTTGTTTAATGGTAGCCCGATAGTGGGTGAAACCGGCATTTCATATACTGCTGACTCTACAGGGTTATACTCTGTTATAGTAACGTCGGGTACTTGCTTCGCTACCTCTGCGGCAACGCAGGTAATTGCAGTGCCAACGCCGGTGCTTACGCCCGATAATCCTGTATCATTTTGCTGGGGTAGTTCTGTAGCCATTTCTACAGGCCTGGGCGCGGTGCCGGTATCCGGTGCGGTATATCAATGGCAGCGCAATGGATTTGATATCACGGGTGCTACCGGTGCTACATACACGGCATATCTTAGCGGCGACTATACGTGCAATGTAACTATAAGCGGAAGCTGTCTTACAACTTCAGATACAATACATGTAACGTTGTTCCCGCTACCAAACCCTGTAATAACTTATACAGGTATTACCCTTGGCGTTGCTAATATATACGTTACCTACCAATGGTATAAAAACCTTGTACCCGTAACCGGAGCTACGACGAATCAACTCACCACAACGGATGATGGCCACTATACGGTAGCTGTAACTGACAGCAATGGTTGCCAGAATGTATCTGACGAGTATATAATAGACGTTCTTGGTGTACACAACGTAACCGCAGGCGAGATAAACATCTATCCTAATCCTGCAACTGCTATAGTGCACATCACATCGCCCGTAAGGCTACGTGCGGTCATCAGTACAGTGGAAGGTAAAGTGGCAATGACCATAGAAAACGCTAAAGACATCAATGTACACGAATTGCCCGATGGAGTTTACCTCATCATGCTTTACGATGACAACGAGCGCCAGGTGAAGGTGCAGAAATTGATAAAGACGGCTAATTAAGGTTAAATAAAGTCAGTATTTTATTAACGGGGCGGCTATAACCGCTCCGTTTTTATTTCAATTGTATCAAAACAATAAGGAATTAGCCATGAGCGTTTTATGTAAATAAAATGACAAACAACTTTAAATGGGCTTTGTACTTTTACATTAGCTTTTACACCACCATGATTACCTTATCTTATTTCAGAAAGTATATTGTAGCGTTGTTATTGACCGTGTGTTTTTTTACCGGTACTTATAATGCTTTTGCACAGTGCAGTAGCTGGAGCGCCTCGGCAATAAACATCCTTCCATCAAATTGTAGTGCCAGCGGTAGTTTTAGCATACAGCTTTCAGGCGCGGACGTGTCTTCTCTGTCAACAATAAAGTATAGCATACCTACCACATCAACAGGCTTTTCTGTACTGCCCAATACGTCCCCGAATTTTGAAAATATCCCTTCAGGAACATATACCGTGAAAGTAGATGCAGTATGCGGTGGGAGTGCGGTCAGCAAGACCATCACGGTTGCTGTTGGTGGGGATTATATGGCACCAACTATGGTTGCGACATTAGAAAGAGGGTCGCTTAATTGTGGTAATTATGGACAGATAAATGTGAACATGACGGGATCGAGCGTGCCATATACTATAAAACTTACGTCTGCTCCCGCAGCGTATACGGGCCCGCTAATATTTACAACCTCAGCATCGTATTTTCTACTCGATAGCCTTTCTGCTGGTTCGTATATATTGCAGGTAATAGATACATGCGGCACGGCAACGCCTACACAAGCTATGGTTATTAACTCTCTTGACCCCTCTGCCGCCCCTTTCAGCGCCGGGTATGTATCGGGGGTGCCTAATATTTGCGATACAGTAATTGTTTCAATGCCCTATTTGAGTAGCTACGGTGATTGGCTGGGGTATAATACTTATATCTCCGGCAGTTTATTTCAGATTGCATGTTCTATTGATGGGGGAGCTACGATTACATCATACAAACCTTTAAGTGATTACTCAGGCTTCACTTTGCCATTGCCAGCCGGCAGCACCTATAAAGATTATTACGGCCATACTATTATTTATTACATAACCCCCCCCTGTGGAAGCACGTTCCAAATAACTACCACATTTGAAATACCAGGGATATACTATGGAAGTGTAACGCCCCACTGCGATACAGGTTTTGTAGAGAGCTTAAATTATGCGGATAATATGCTATGCCACCCTGTTAATATTACATACACTAATACAAGTACCGGTGTATCTTATGGGCCATATACCTGCACAAGTGCGGAGCCTGTCATAAACACGGCTATGTTACCTTATGGAAGCTATACATATAGTTATATTACAAGTGATGGCTATACACAAACCTTAACGACATCTGTAGCGGAGCCATCTTCAAATCCATACGCAATCTATATTCAGCCAGATGCGGGAGGACTTAATAATTATGCAGATAATATACGGATAACAAAACCATATTACACTTTTAGTGAGGGTACGATAGTCAAGCTAATTAGTAGCCCTCCAGGTTATTCTTTTATAGATACGATCAACTATGCTGGCGCTATCGAAGTAGATATGTATAATCAGACACCACTTACTGCTACTAACCGTTATTTTATGCGGGGAACCTATACATTCAAAATTACAGATGCTTGCGGTGATTATCTTTTAACAGCTGTAGTAGATAGTAGTAATGTGTATAATTATACGCTTGATATAAGCCATCGGGTGCAAACGTGTAATGGACTTGCAGTTTATCCTACAGGAACCGCAACGATAGACGGTGCCTATACTACTGAATTTTACTCCATACTTAGCGCCCCTCTCGGCTATTTAGGGCCTTATGCTGTCACTGGCGATACATTATTTCTTACAATCCCCGGCACATATGTCATTGGTACGAACGCTGTCGCGGGATATTATGGGAATGTATACGACACCATGCTCCCCAATGCATACCAGGTAACCCAAACTATTGTTTACACATCTACATCGCTGGCTATAGATCCAAATAACACCCAAGGTTTTCTGTGTATAGGTGCATCCGATTCTTCTGGGCAGATTGTTGTAAATGGAATTGGTGGTGTGCCTTTCACTGCGCCTTCCTTACACTATAAATATGCATTAGCGCATCATGGCTGGGCGATGAGTGGACCGTATATTGCTGCCAATAACACGGGCATATTTGAAGGTACCGGCGCTATTGTAGATAGTACGTATGACGTGAAGATAACGGACACCTGCGGCGCATTTGTGATACAGCCTATAAAAATACTCAATCTTTCTACCGCGGTGCTTGCATCTGCAAATGGTAATGTATTCTGTGAAGGTGATTCATTGCTACTACATGCTATCCCTATGCCTGGTGCTTCATTTAGCTGGGTAGGCCCGGCAGGTTTTACCTCCACACTCAAAGACCCGGTGATACCAAATGTTGCACTTGCCGACAGCGGATTTTATACTGTTACCATTACCAGCTCTTACTGTAGTATACCAGCTTCTTATACGATACATATCGCGGTGAATCCTGTTCCTCCTGCACCTTCAGTAAGTATTGCTTGTGTTGGTGCTACTGCTGTGCTTACCGGTACCACTACAGCGGGTGTATCTTACCAGTGGTACGATAACGATACTGCTATTACAGGTGCTACCGGCAATGTATTTACAGTAACGCAGGCAGGTACATACGTGTATCAGAGTGTTTATCCCGCCACAGGCTGCACATCGCACAGCGATACTACAAAGTTTACCACTGCGCCGGGCGCAACACCTGTACCTGTCATCACTCCATCGGCAACTTCTTTGTGTGTAGGTGATACTGCTATACTCGTAGCATCCGATTCAGCAGTCGTGATAGGTTATCAGTGGTATTTTAATGATGTAGTTATTGCAGGCGCTACGAATGCAACATACAATACGGCCGACTCGGGCAGGTACTCCGTGCAGATAACAACCGGCCCATGCTCATTTGCTACATCAGATTCTGTTGCTATTATAAAGCCAATACCGGTGGCAAATATCTCTACTGGTATGCCCACAACATTTTGCATGGGTGATAGTGTTGTATTAAATGCGAATACAGGGGCCGGGCTTACCTATTCATGGATAAAAGACGGTAGCCCAATATCAGGTGCCACTAATAGCAGCTACACTGCTTATATAGCAGGTGTATATAGTGTGCAGGTATTTAACAGCGTGTGCAATAATTTATCAAATGCTATTACCGTTGTAGTGAACCCATTACCCATTGCCGTTATTTCACCGACCGGCAGTATCACTATTTGCAATGGGCAAAGCATTACATACAGTACACCCGCGCAAGGAGACTATACATATAGCTGGCAATTGGACGGTACTGCAATATCCGGCGGAACAGATAATACCTACACAGCTACTACCGGAGGCAATTATAACGTTGTAGTGAATAATGGCCTTTGCCCTGCTGCTACCTCCGGTACCGATACACTATCTGTTATTCCTTCTCCCGATACCTCATTGAGCATTGTAGGCCCGCTTGCTTTTTGCGATGGTACTAATAGTGTTACACTAAGTGTACATGATAGTGATGGTTTGATATATCAATGGTACAATAAAGAGCAGGATATTGCAGGGGCAACAAACTCGTCTTATACAGTTACAACGTCCGGTGGCTATGCTGCGGTAATAGATAACCGTGTGTGCAAAGACACTACGCGTATTACAGATGTAACTGTATATCCGTTACCACTGCCTGTTATTCATAGGATGGACCTGCTTTTATCAACAAGTACATTCGTTACATACCAGTGGTACTTTAATGGTCAGTCTATAGATGGTGCCACAACCGCGACCTGCCCTATAATCGATACAGGTCATTATATGGTAATGGTAACTGACTCTGAAGGATGTACAGGTGCATCAGAAAATTATCTTGTGGCAAGTCTTACGGAGGCGTGTATCATTCGCTTGCCAAAGGCTTTCTCACCCAATGGTGATGGACGTAATGACGTATTTCGTTTGATCGGTACGGATGTTGGCTACTTAGAAAGCTTCCGTATAGAGAACCGCTGGGGACAGCTTGTATTCGAGACCGTCGACCCGTCACATGGTTGGGATGGAAAGCTTGGTGGTGTAGATCAGGAAGTAGGCACCTACTACTACTATATAAAATATAAGTGTGCTGATGGTACTAACGTCTTACAGCAAAAAGGAGACCTTACACTAATAAGATAGTCTGAAACGGAATTGTAAGACGTATAAGATATGCCACACCCTAAAGGTGTGGCATATCAATTTACAGCAGCACAGAAACTATCCGGGTAGCTCATTTTTTAAAATGAAAAAGCCCTTTGGGCTGGAGTAAATTTCTTCCTGCACTCATATTACATTACACAGAAAAATTTGGAAACCGTTATCCGAGGGTTGTATATTACACCGTGAAAGGTGGGGGGTATATCCAAACCTGAAGGAATGACAATTATCAGAGCAAGCATTTAAAGAATCGGGACAAACCATGAAAGGCTGGCATTGTTTCTATGATTCAAATGTTTATCAGTAGCACAAAAATATTCAAGACATGTATTCTAACAACGATGAAAAACGTTTATACAAACAAGCGAAAGACTTACTTGCAAATACGACGGACAGCGACACACAGATTGCACCTCTGCGCGATGTGATAAACTACGCCGACTGGAAATATTATGTACAAAGTGATTCTGCTTTTTTAGATGTTGAATATGACACGCTCTACAAAAAACTAAAACACCTTGAAGAAAAATATCCTGAACAGGTAACAGAAGATTCCCCTACGCAGAGAGTGGCGCAAGGCCTTAGTGAACGCTTCCCTACAGTAAGCCATCTGGTGCCCATGCTAAGTCTCGATAACACATACAATGCAGAAGACCTCATCGACTGGGATCGCAAATGCAGAGAGCTAGCGGGCGATGAAGAAATTGAATATTGCGTAGAGCCAAAATATGATGGTGCGAGTATATCACTGATATATGATAATGATAGACTGACCCGTGGAGCTACTCGTGGAGATGGTGTGATGGGCGAGGATGTAACGGCCAACATCAGGCAGATAAAAGCGATACCCTTATCCGCTGCTTTGGTAAAGGCCGGTATACAGCAGGTAGAGATACGTGGCGAGATAGTGATACACAAAAATGTATTCGAGGAATACAATAGACAACGTACTGCAGAAGGCTTATCGCCGTTAGCAAATCCTCGTAATGCAGCAAGCGGCACGCTTCGTATGCTCGACCCCGCCGAGGTACGTAAGCGCGGACTAAACGCGATATTATACCACATTAGCGATTATACATTAGTGGCAGGTGCACAGCGGCCTAAAGAATTAGCTACTCACTATGGTTCATTAAAATGGTTATACAGCCTCGGCTTTCCTACGCCTGCTCCCGATATGAAGGTGTTCAAGCATATTAATGATGTGATAGCCTATTGCCATGAATTTGAAGGTAAGCGCGACAGCCTTGCGTTTGAAGTAGACGGGTTGGTAATAAAAATAAACAACTTTGCTCAGCAGGATAAAATGGGCATGACCACCCATCATCCCCGCTGGGCTGTGGCATTTAAATTCAAGGCGCGCCAAGCTACTAGTAAGTTGCTTCGTGTAGAGTTTCAGGTAGGGCGTACAGGTGCTATTACGCCTGTTGCTAAAATAGAGCCTGTACATATTGGCGGTGTTACGGTCACGTCCATTTCTTTATTCAACGAAGATGTGGTGCGCGAGAAAGATGTACGCATTGGTGACATGGTATTAGTAGAGCGTGCAGGTGATGTGATTCCTTACATTGTACGGCCCCTTACAGAGCTACGCGACGGGAGCGAGCAGCAGATACTATTTCCCTCACACTGTCCTGCATGTAATGAGTTGCTGGAAAAGCAGCCCGATGAAGCTGCATGGCGTTGTATTAATATCAATTGCCCTGTGCAGGTAGTAGAGCGAATGATGCACTTTGCAAGTAAGGATGCGATGGATATACGCAGCCTAGGCGGTGCCAATGTTCAGAAGTTTTATGACCTCGGATTACTCAAAGATATTCCCGGTATATACCACATAGACTGGAACAAAGTGAAAGGCCTGGGCGGCTTCGGTGATAAATCGGTAAGCAACCTGAAGCAGGCGATAGAAAATTCTAAACAACAACCACTCAACCGTGTTATATATGGGCTGGGTATCCGCTTCGTGGGCGAAACAACCGCAAAAACACTGGCCAATGCCGTAGGACATATAAAAGAACTGTACGATTGGGATATAGAAAAGCTGTCCACACTCGAAGATGTAGGTCCCAAGGTAGCCACATCTGTTGTTGATTTTTTTAGCAGAAAGGAGAATCAGCACATTATAAACAGGCTGGAGCAAGAGGGTGTGAACCTGACCAACCTCCACAAGGAGAGCAATAAGGATGGCGTATTCACAGGAAAGACATTTCTGTTTACCGGCACCCTTAGCCATTTCAAGCGCAGTGATGCTGAAGCTATGGTAGAGGATCGTGGCGGTTCCTTGCTAAGTGGCGTGAGCAGCAAGCTCAATTATTTAGTGGTAGGTGAAGATGCCGGTTCCAAGCTCGAAAAGGCAAAAAAACTAGGCAGTGTCAATATCCTTACCGAGCAGGAATTCATTACCCTTATCGGCGATGAATAATTTATAGGAGGGTATATAGATTTTTCGGGAAGTTTTCTATTTTTACTGATATGGAACTACCAGAAGAACAGCCAAAGAAAGGGAATGCAGGTATAGCATTCATCGCATTGCTATTATGGGCCTCTATTTTAGTATACGCATTATTATATGTTGATGGTGAGTGGCAAATAGCATTTTTTGCGGATCTGACATTTTCTTTAGCAGTCGGTATCATAGCGACTAAAAGGAAGTTGACCTTTGGGTGGGCATTATTGATAAGTCTTGTATTATCACCTATATTGGGTATTATCTTCACACTTGTATCTTCAAAGACCAATGTTGTACCGGGTAACGAGAATGTAGCGTCGGGGTTTATGCCGCAACAGCCGCTTGTACCCCAACAGCAGTTTACACGGCCTGCGTATGCTACCGCTGTTAAGCCATCGCCTGTAGGTAATGTTGCCGATGAGTTAAGGAAGTTAAATGAATTAAGAAAAGAAGGTATACTGACCGATGAAGAATTTGATGCGCAAAAAAGTAAGTTACTTAATTCATAAAGCGCCGCAAGTATGTTTTACATTTAATCCTGTTGGTGTTTATGATAAGGAAAATTACTTCCTGCTTTGTTTCTTTGATAGTATGCTGGTTACTTCCACATGCAGGTAAAGCGCAGGCTGTAGATACCCTATCGACCTTTACTATCTCAGGATACGTAGATGCCTACTATGCACATTATACTGATGATTCCACAGGTAAGTTTCAAAAATTTCCCACAGTATCGCCGCGCAATGATCAGTTAGGATTGAACACGGCGCAACTCATGTTCGATTATAAATCGGATAAAGTGCGCGGTACGGCTGCCTTTCATTTTGGGGATATATCATCAGCTACATGGTCGCCTACGTATCCTTATATTATGGAGGCGCACGCGGGTATAAAGTTGTTCAAAAATATGTGGCTTGATGCCGGCTTTTTCAGAACGCACTTTGGTACAGAGTTTTTACTGCCTGTTGAGAACATAACAAGCTCGGTAGCAGTAGGCACCTACTATGAGCCATATTACGAAGCCGGTGCGCGCCTTAGCTATGATGCAACATCGAAGCTGGAAATAAATTTGTTTTTGCTCAATGGCTATGGCATTTTTGAAGACAACAATAAAAAGAAGTCGTTTGGTATGGGTGTTACTTACGTCTTAAATGACAAGCTGGGTATCGGTTACACAAACTATATAGGCAACGATTCACCCGATAGTATTAAGATCAGCCAAACGCGCATAGCGCAAAACTTGTTCCTCAACTATCAGCGCAAGAAAATAAAAGTACAGTTGGGTGCCGATTACTTTATACAGCAAAACTCGAATATCGCTACGCACAACGCGGATGCGTATATGTTTAGCGCATTAGCAACGCTACGTTATCAGGCGTTTAAAAAAGCCGCAGTATACGCAAGGGGAGAAATGTTTAATGACCCTGATGGATTTGTGTCAGGCGTATTTACTGATGCAGCGGGTTCATACACAGGTTATAAGTTGTGGGGTGTTACTGCCGGGGCAGAATATAAGCCTACAGAAAATAGCTACATCCGCATAGAGTCGAGGAGGTTGCAGATGCAGCAGGATGAGTATGTGTTTAATTACAACGGGGAGGCGCGCAACTACCGGTGGGAGTTTATGGTGAATATGGGCGTAACATTTGATCTGCTGAAAAGTTTAAAGACAAGATAAATTTATTCATAACCAACTAAAATTAAATGCACATGGCTACTTTCGACACAGGCTCCACGGGCTTTATGCTCCTTGCCACCAGTCTTGTAATGTTAATGACGCCGGGTCTCGCCTTCTTCTATGGTGGACTTGCGGGTAAGCGCAACATTCTCGGTATTATGATACAGAGCTTTGTATCCATGGGTATCACCACTATTATGTGGTATATCTTCGGCTACTCACTATGTTTTAGCGGCGATGCCATGGGTGGTGTCATCGGTAATCTGGATAAGATGTTCATGCATGGTGTAGACCTTAATTCTCCATTTCCACACAATCCAAAAATACCTGAGTTTGTATTCTTTGCATACCAGATGATGTTTGCTATCATCACACCGGCACTTATTACAGGTGCGTTTGTAAATAGGGTCACGTTCAAATCATATCTTGTATTCCTAGTATTGTGGCAAGTGCTTGTTTACTATCCGTTCGCGCACATGATATGGGGTGGTGGCTTGCTGGCAAAGTGGGGTGTGCTTGATTTTGCAGGTGGCATAGTGGTACATGCTACGGCGGGTTTTGCAGCTTTAGCATCTGTTATTTACGTAGGTAAGCGCCGCGATAGATCTTCCGTACCTAACAGTGTGCCGCTGATAGCTATAGGTACCGGCCTGCTATGGTTTGGCTGGTATGGCTTCAACGCGGGTAGCGAGCTCGATGTCGATGCAATAACAGGCCAGGCATTCATTAATACCGATGTGGCAGCATCGTTCGCCGCCATTACGTGGCTTATTATAGAATGGAGCCTGGTAAAGAAACCAAAATTCGTAGGCTTGCTTACGGGCGCGGTCGCGGGCCTTGCTACTATTACTCCGGCGGCTGGCTTTGTATCACTCACATCGGCTGTGGAGATAGGTATAGCGGCTGGTATGGTATGTTACCTAGCTGTACATCTTAAGAACAAAATGGGTTGGGATGATGCTCTCGATGTGTGGGGCGTGCATGGTATAGGCGGTTGTCTAGGTACTATACTGCTCGGCGTATTTGCCTCTAAAGCCATCAATGCTGGTGGCGCAGATGGATTGATATTTGGTGGCAGCACCTTCTTTATGCACCAGTTACTGGCCGTTATCGGGGCTTCTATTTATGCATTCGTATTCACTTATGTAATGCTGGCGGTCATAAATGTCTTTACAAAGGTAAAGGTTGTTGAAGCCGATGAGGATAAGGGCCTTGATGAGGCCATACATGGCGAGCAGGCATACGATGCCGGCGTGTTATAGTCTTTACGCTATATGATTATTCATGCGCCTTACCACTTGTGGTAAGGCGCTTTTGTCAGCACTACTTTCATAGATATGGGTTTATATATGGTTTAAGCTATGACTTCCTTACCTTTGCAGCGTTTTAATACTACCTTTTTATAATGTCTGAGATTAGGCCTTTTTTGAGATTGAGTGGTCTGGAGCCATTGATAGTACGCCCTGAAACGAATTTTGTGAACGTAGGGGAGCGTACCAATGTAACAGGCTCTAAGAAATTTGCGCGGCTGATACGTGAGAATAAATACGAAGAAGCGCTAAGTGTAGCTCGCCAACAGGTAGAAAGCGGCGCTCAGGTGCTGGATATAAATATGGATGATGCATTGCTGGAAGGTGTGCAAGCAATGACCACATTCGTGAACCTGTTACAGGCAGAGCCGGATATCGCCAAGATACCCATCATGCTCGATTCTTCTAAGTTCGCTATTATAGAGGCCGGGTTGAAGTGTATACAGGGTAGGTGTATCGTTAACTCCATTTCCATGAAGGAAGGGGAGGAGAAATTCATTGAGCAGGCCATCATTTGTAAAAGCTTTGGTGCGTCTGTTATAGTAATGGCTTTTGACGAAAAAGGGCAGGCAGATACATTGCAACGCAGGGTAGACATCTGCCAGAAAGCGTATGATATCCTTACACAGCAGGTAGGCTATAATCCGCAGGATATAATCTTTGACCCCAACATTTTTGCGATAGCTACAGGTATCGAAGAGCATAATAACTATGGTGTTGACTTTATAGAAGCAACGCGCATTATAAAACAAAGAATGCCGCTTACTAAGATAAGCGGTGGTGTGAGTAATATATCTTTCTCATTCCGTGGTAACGAGACGGTACGGGAAGCAATGCACAGTGTCTTCCTGTATTATGCTATTAAGGCGGGTATGGATATGGGTATCGTTAACGCAGGCCAGTTGGTAGTTTATGATGAGATAGAACCTAAGCTGCGTGAGCTGTGCGAAGATGTGATACTGAACCGAGATCCTGAAGCAACAGAGCGACTGGTGACATTTGCAGAAACAGTAAAGGCAAAAGATAAAGAAGAAAAAGTAGATGATGAGTGGCGTGGCAGGGCTGTTGAAGAAAGATTGAAACATGCTCTTGTAAACGGTGTTACTGACTTTATAGATGCGGATACCGAAGAGGCGCGTGTAAAATATCCTAAGCCGCTGGATGTGATAGAAGGTCCGCTGATGGATGGTATGAATGTAGTAGGTGACCTTTTTGGTAGTGGTAAAATGTTTTTGCCACAGGTGGTAAAGAGTGCGCGTGTGATGAAGAAGAGTGTAGCGTATCTGTTCCCGTTCATAGAGGCGGAGAAAGAAGAGCGCAGGTTGGCGCACATAGCAGCGGGTACTATAAATGAAGAGAATGCAGGCGCTGCCAAAATACTTATGGCTACCGTAAAAGGTGATGTGCATGACATTGGTAAGAACATTGTAGGTGTGGTACTGGGCTGTAACGGATATGATGTGATAGACCTTGGTGTGATGGTGCCGGCAGATAAAATATTGGAAACAGCACAGCGCGAGAATGTAGATATAATAGGGCTGAGCGGGCTTATTACACCGTCGCTCGATGAGATGGTGCATGTAGCCAAGGAGATGAAACGTCGTGGTATGAAGCAGCCGTTACTGATAGGTGGTGCCACAACAAGCCGTATGCACACAGCAGTAAAAATAGCTCCGCAATATGATGAAGGCGTTGTGTATGTATTGGATGCAAGCCGTAGTGTAACAGTAGCAGGTAACCTGCTCAATAAAGAAAATAAAGTACAGTTCCTCGAAAACACAACACAGGAATATAACAAGCTGCGTGCTGATTTTGAAAGTAAAAAATCCGCTAAGCAATATATATCATTGCCTGAGGCACAGAAAAATTGCGTGAATATAAAGTGGGAAAGCTATGAGCCTCCGGTACCTGCATTGCTGGGTACAAAGGTGTTTCCGGATTATGATCTGAGTGAAATAAGAAAGTATATAGACTGGGGGCCTTTCTTTATCGCATGGGAGATGAAGGGTAAATTCCCGGAGATATTAAAGGACGCGCACGTAGGTGTAGAAGCTACGAAGCTGTACAACGATGCGAACGCGTTACTGGATAAAGTAATAAACGAAAAGTGGCTGACAGCTAAGGGTGTGATAGGATTCTGGGAGGCTGATAAAGTTGCACCGGACACGATAGTTGTAAAGGATAAAGATGGCAAATACTTAGCGCAACTGGAATCATTGCGCCAGCAGATAAAGAAAGCACCAGGGCAACCAAACTTCTCTCTTGCTGACTTTATATCACCCATGAAGAAAGATCACATAGGCGCGTTTGCTGTGAGTATACATGGCATAGAACCGCATCTGCAAAAGTTTGTAGACGATCATGATGATTATCAAAAAATAATGCTGCAGGCGCTTGCGGATCGGTTTGCAGAGGCATTCGCGGAAGTATTGCATAAAAAAGTAAGAACAGAATATTGGGGCTATATAAAAGATGAGCAGATACCTATTGAAGAATTGGTAAAAGAAAAATACCAGGGTATACGCCCCGCTCCGGGCTACCCTGCCTGCCCCGACCATACTGAGAAATACAAGCTCTTTGATTTGCTGAATGCCACAGAGGACGCGGGCATACAACTTACAGAATCACTGGCCATGTATCCTGCAGCATCTGTCTGCGGCTGGTACTTCAGTCATCCTGAAAGTGTGTACTTCGGCATCAATCGCATTATGGACGATCAGTTACAAGACTATGTAGACCGTAAGGGTATGAGCATGGAAGAAATGAGCAAGTGGTTATCACCAATATTAGAAGGATAAAATGAGCGAAACAAAAACGCAGTCAGCACAGCAACCTGTTATTCATACACAGCCCCATGCACTACGCGTGTTGGCGAACATAGTATCGTATGTATGCCACCCGGTATTTATGCCTGTGGTCATGTCAGTAATGGTATATCTGCTGGCGCGTGATAAGTTTCAGGGTATTACGCAGCACCAGCTTTTCTTTTGGTTGATAAGCATAGGGGTGAGCACGCTGCTGCTGCCACTGGTAGTAGTGTTTATACTGAAAGGGCTGAATTTTATAAAGAGTATAAAGCTGGAGAATGCGCGCGAGCGGGTAATACCGCTTATGGCTGCTATGATATTCTACTTCTCTCTGAGTCATTCTTTTCTCAATTTCGATAAGATAAAGGACTTTCATGCAGTGCCTGCGCCGCTTATCTTACAGGTACTGTTACTGGGCAGTTTCTGGGGTATTATAGCCTTGTTTATGTTCAATATCTTTACCAAAGTAAGCTTGCATACCGCTGCTGCTGGTAGCATGGTCGGCATCATCGTAGTTATGATGATGATGCCCGATATTCATACAAACCTGATAATGCCTTTGTTCATAGCTATTGTATTGGCAGGTATTATAGGTACATCGCGCATGATACTTGGTGCGCACCAGAAAGGCGATATCTGGGTGGGATATACCACAGGCATCCTTGTGCAATTGGGCGCCTATTGGTTTCTCAAATAATCGTTTTTAAATATAATTTTTTTTAATCATCTTCCGCTTTATACGTACTTCATAATGCGATTATTGTTATTTTAGTGGCTATCCTAACATTTCTGTTGGGTGTAACGTCTATAACTATAACAAACATCTTTTTATGAAAAAGCTCAACTTTTTGCTATTATTCATCCTGTTTGCCTTTACTGCCGGTGCGCAGTATGCTACGCTTACAGTTACTACGCCTCCCTGCCACGCAGATGGAGTTGTAACAGCTAACGTCACAGGACTTACACCGCCGCTTACCTATACATGGTATGTGAACAGTACTACCACTGTACATAGCGGCATAACCAGCACGAGCGATACCTACACAGGTTTCCCCGGCGGAAGCATATTTTGCGAAATAACAGATGGGGTAAGCTATGCTTATGCTGATGATTCGGCTGCCGGACTGCCATTTACTTATTATGTAAGTACTGTAGCTGCGCCATGTCCAGGCGTGGGAAGCGCAACCGTAACCGTATCGGGTGGGGTAACGCCTTATACCTATAACTGGTATAATAAGGCAACCTTGGCCACAGTAGGTACTACCGCTACTGTCAGTCTGCCTGCAGGCGAATATGGCATTATGATAACAGATGCCGCGGGTTGTACGTTCGGTTCTGTATATTCAGGTGATTCTATTGTTATAGAGTCCATCCCCGCATTTTCTGTGACCACAACCAATACACCTGCTAACTGTACGAATGGTACAGCCTCTATAACTGCAATATCTCCGGGCGCAGTAATGCCGGTGAGCTATGCATGGTCTACAGGTGCCACAACCACATCTATCAGTGGTCTTATAACAGGTGTCTATAGTGTGACAGTTACTGATGCATTGGGTTGTGCTGCTACATCTGCTCAATTTGTACCACAAGCTATTGCTATCACAGTACCGGTAACACCTACCCCCGCTACCTGTATTGCCAGTGATGGTTCCGCTATCGCCTTCGGGTCTGGTGGTATGCCTCCTTACGCTTATGCATGGAGCAATGGCTCTACTACACAATCTATAACAGGCCTTACGGCAGGCTATTACAGCGTTAACGTAACTGATGCTAATGGTTGTATAGGCAGCGGTGCCGGGTATGTTGGCGCTTCAACACCTATCTCGGCTACTTATACCGCAACGCCAAGTTCATGCACGGCGCCAACAGGTTCTGTAACACTTACTGTGACAGGTGGTACCACACCTTATACTATTGCATGGTATACGTCACCACCACAAACAGGCCTATCGGCTACAGGCCTTTCTGCCGGCGACTATGGTTTTAAAATAACTGATGCGGTTGGTTGTGTACAAACCGGTGCGGCGGTAGTTAATCCGGTAGATATTATTAGCGTAAGCTATACATCTACTGCTGCACAGTGCTTGCTGGCTGATGGCGCACTGAGCGTAACACCATCAGGTGGTGCATTGCCATATACATATTCATGGAGCACAGGGGCTACAACCTCTTCTATCACAGGTATACCTTATGGTGGCTATACTGTAACTATCACAGATAACAACAGTTGCTCTGTAACAAAATACTTAGGTGTACCTTATTCGTCTCCATTATCAGTAGGTATTGCGAGCACTGATGCATCGTGCAAGTATACTGCAGATGGCTCTATTACCGCGGTGCCTTATGGTGGTACTTACCCTTACGCTTATACATGGAGCACGGGCGCTACTACGCCTACCGCTTCTGCACTGGGCGCAGGGTATTACAATGTAACTGTTACAGACGCGTCGGGATGTGTAGGTAGCAATTATACATCCCTGGGCTATGACGCATCTAATACTAGCTGCTATTGCACAATAAGCGGTGTTGTATATAATGATACAAATAATAACTGTGTAAGAGATACAGGTGAAGTAGGTATACCAGACATACAGATGTATGTGAGTGGCTTTGGTTACGCTTACACAGACGCTGCAGGGTATTATTCATTTGAAGTGCCAACAGGGTCTTATACTTTATCAGAAACAATACTTGGCTACTACCCGTTATCTGCATGCCAGCTGAATAATGTATCAGTCGTATCATCTGCCGCAACGGGTTGTACACTGAACTACGACTTCGCGAATACTGTAAACCCAATACACGATATGCACATTAGCACATGGGATTACAGCTGGCCGGTACCGGGCAATGTATACGACCAGGTATCTGTAGTAAGTAATGAGGGTACAGTGTCTGAAACAGGCATACTGGCAGGATATAATACCGATGGCCAACTGGCCTCACCAACATTTACGCCTGCGGGTATTTTCTCCGGCACAGGCGACTGGTATAGCACTCCTGCTACCTTCCCTACCTTAGCTCCGGGCTCGTCACAAGAGATGCACATGGACTACAATGTACCTACAGACATACCCCTGGCTACAAGCGTAGTATTTAAAGACACTGCATCTTACATAGCGCCGATCAGCAACTGGCTTAATGACTACTCACCATGGAACAATGTAGATTATTTCACAGCTACAGTTGTGGGTTCTTACGACCCTAACTTTAAAGAGGTATCTCCTAAAGGCACAGGTCCGGAAGGCATTATCACTTATAATGACTCTGTACTTGAATACATGGTTCACTTCCAGAATACGGGTACTGCGCCTGCTGAGAATATAGTAGTTATAGATACACTCGATGCCAACCTTAACTGGGCTTCTCTACGCCCGGTATACGAGTCGCACAACTGTGTGGTGACGATGGATACGCATGGTGTTGTTAAGTTTACCTTCAGCGATATAAACCTGCCTACAAAGGCAAGCAATGAAGTGACCAGCAATGGTATGTTTACCTACACCGTAAAGACAAAGACCGGCATGCCATTAGGTACTCAGTTCAAGAACAATGCATCTATCTACTTCGATTATAATGCCCCTGTAGTGACCAATACTACCGTGAACACACTGGGGGCGCCTACGGCGGTTAATAATGTACAAGCAGAAGCAACAACGTTCTCTGTATATCCTAACCCTGCCGGCAGCAACTTTAAAGCAGTTATAACCAGCGACGTGGTAAATGCAAACGCTGAAATGAGAGTTTGTGACATCACCGGAAAGGTGATGATCTACAAACAAATAGCCATAGCGCAGGGCACACAAACCGTATCTGTAGATGCGGCACAGCTTAGCGCGGGTGTGTACTTTATAAGCCTGAACGAAGGCAATAAGGTACAGACACAGAAACTGGTTATTATTAAATAAAAATGTTTTTGTAGTTGAGTTAAGGATAGGGCCTGCAAACACTTGCAGGCTCTATTTATGTGTGGTAAAGATATTTTTTTAAGAAGAGTGCTGAAATTGAAAAACTACTCCTATATTTGCAGCCCAAACTACAGAATGGATCGGTAGTTCAGTTGGTTAGAATGCCGCCCTGTCACGGCGGAGGTCGCGGGTTCGAGTCCCGTCCGGTCCGCAAGAAAAACTCGAAAATAAAGCCACTCATTGAGTGGCTTTATTTTTTTGTGAAAATGCAAGACTATTTGTTTTAGCTCATTGTTGCAATGCTACTGTGACCGACAAACATGTAGCTAGGCACCCAACCTTCATTTCAGAAAACGCCGTCTATGTAACACAGAATAAATAAAAAATGAAGAAAATACTATTAGTAGCAATAATTGGGATATTTAGTCAAATTGGGTTGTTTGCACAAACCACAAATCCTGCACCTTATTGTCCCGCGGGTTTTGCATTTATTGGCGGTGATACTACGGGCAGTGACTGGATCAACAGTGTACAACTTGATTCATTAAACAATGTGTCTGATGCGGTAAGCCCGGGCCTGCACTATATTTTCTATAACAACGTTACAGTTCCTAACCTGGTAAAGGGAATAAGCTATTCGTTAAAACTGAATTTTTATATTGGTGGTGGGGCCGGTTATGCCGCATGGATCGACTATAATCATGATGATGTGTTCGACTCTACTGAGTTAATAGCAGGAATAACAGCCTCTACAGGTATAGGACTGGGGCCTAGCGTACCTGTGACAGCTACGATTTCCATTCCCGCAACTGCACTATCAGGGGATACAAGGATGCGCGTAAGGATATCTGAAGATGACGACTATCACGGATCGCACCCCGGAGCTTATGAGCTTGCCTGCGACTCGATGGACAATACAGCTTATGGAGGAGAGACAGAAGATTATACTGTAAATATCATGACCGAGACCAAAGTAGAAGAGTTAAACAATAAGCCACAAATCACACTATACCCCAATCCTGCGAATGATCTGCTGACAGTAAAATATATTTCTGCCGGGCCACTTACTTATGCTGTATATTCTGTGACGGGTTCGAAAATATCTCAAGGGGCTGTTTCAAATGCGAAGAACACGATAGATATATCCGGCTTGAAGCGTGGATTGTATTTTATAAGGGTTGTAGAAAATGGGCAGCAGGTAGGGTATGAAAAGTTTACTAAGCTATAGTCCGGGAATGATATACTTTATGCATTGCCGGTGTCTCTGTTTTAACATAAAAGCTAGAGAATTATACTTTCACGGCCGGAAAAACTTGATATTAAAGCCACTCATTGAGTGGCTTTAATATTTTTGTAAGGTGATATACATACATCATAGAAAGTTAACATGGCTGCATCTTCTACAAAGATGCAGCTCAGACTATCTTTAAGCCATAATGAATAAAAAAAGCGAGCTCAAAGCACTGGCCGGCCTTTTCCTGAAATTAGGTTTTACCGCTTTTGGCGGGCCAGCAGCGCACATTGCCATGATGCGGCAGGAGGTTGTAATCAAAAGGGCATGGCTTTCCGAGCAGCATTTTCTAGACCTGATCGGGGCCACTAACCTGATACCCGGTCCTAACAGCACCGAGATGGCGATACATATCGGCCAGGAGCGTGGCGGCTGGAAGGGGTTGATTATTGCCGGTACCTGTTTTATTATGCCGGCTGTTTTAATCACTGGCTGTTTTGCCGCACTTTACAAACTATATGGGCAGCTACCGCAGGTGCAGTCATTTATCTATGGTATTAAACCTGCTATTATCGCAGTTATCATTGCAGCTATTTATCCGTTAACCAAAAAATCCCTGCAAACTATAGAGTTGTGTATTATTGGTATTGCAGCCTTGCTATTAGCCCTTTGGGGGTATTCAGAAATTTTTATTCTTTTTGGAGCGGGCTTTATCGCGATGGGGCTTGCAGCGATCCGCTATCGTAAAGGCAATTCTATTAATTCCCTGCTACCGGTCTTTCTTTCCGGCAATATTAGCAATGGTTTTTTAAGTACCATCAATATGAGATTGTTTCTGTCTTTTTTAAAGGTAGGGGCTATTCTTTATGGGAGCGGATATGTCTTATTTGCCTTTCTGGATGCTGAACTGGCGGCCAAAGGTTTAATTACAAAACAACAATTAGTTGATGCAATTGCAGTTGGACAATTTACTCCTGGTCCTGTCTTTTCATCTGTTACTTTTATAGGTTACCAGATCAATGGTGTAAGCGGCGCGGCTATATCCACCATAGGCATCTTTCTTCCTTCTTTTCTGTTTGTTGCGTTGCTCAATCCGCTTGTTCGCAAAATGCGGGCTTCTAAATTATTCGCTGCTTTCTTAAATGCAGTAAATGTCGCTTCAATTGCACTGATCCTTGTAGTCTGTTACCAATTAGGAAAAGACAGCCTGACCGATTGGCGGGAAATTGTTATTGCAATTTTTAGTACGGTTATACTGTTTAGATACAAAGAGATCAACAGTGCTTTTATTGTTTTAGGCGGAGCGCTTATGGGTTACTTGTTACTGCTATTATAATCATAAATATTAGCGATCACTCTTTATTGCTAAACTAAAAAGTGCTTTCCTTATTAAATTTTGTCCTGCAATTCAAAAAGGGATAGACCAGTTTATAGAGCCTATACTATCTCCTTAAAGAGGTAATAACACAGCAATCATTTGAACTGATGTTTTAATGACGAACATGCTTGTTAATAAAGCAGATGAAGGCATTTTTTTTAATTATTTGCGTAACTCAAAAGTTACCTATATATTTGCGTAACTTATGGGCTACCTATTATTGCAAACATACTTTCATAACTAAAAAAATAAAAAAAATGACAACACAAGATTTTAGCACCACGTTTTCGGTAGACAAAAGTCCGAAAGAAGTTTTTGACGCAATAAATAAGCCACAGAGCTGGTGGCCGGGTGAAATTGAAGGTAGCTCAGCAAAATTGGGCGATGAGTTCACCTACCGTTATAAAGACTTTCATTTTTCAAAGCAGCGAGTAGTGGAAATGATTCCTGACAAGAAAGTGGTGTGGCTGGTTGCCGTTAGCAGCCTCAATTTCACGAAAGATATTAATGAGTGGACCGGTACAAAGATAAGTTTTGAAATTATGGAGCATGACGGCAAAACTGAACTCCGTTTTTCGCACATCGGCTTACTTCCTGAAGTTGAGTGTTTCGACGCATGCTCAGCCGCATGGACCCAGATCGTTAATCAAAGTTTAGCAAGTTTAATCAACACGGGCAAAGGCCAGCAACTGGTTTTAGCCTAAATAAAAATTTAACTATAATGAAGGATCAGAATTTTAGCACCACATTTTCGGTAGACCAAACCCCGAATGAAGTATTTAATGAAGTCAATAATGTACGCGGTTGGTGGTCGGAAAGAATTGACGGCGGTACAGACCAACTGAATGATGAGTTCACTTACCAGCGTTGGGAGCTGCATAAGTGTACCATGAAATTAATCGAGGTTGTACCTGGCAAAAAGGTAGTTTGGCTCTGCCTCGACAACTATTTCAGCTTTACTAAAGACCAGACAGAGTGGGTGGGTACAAAAATAGAATTTGATATTTCTGAAAAGGATGGAAAGACACAACTGCGTTTCACACACCGGGGCTTGACTCAAGCATATGAATGCTATGATATTTGCTTTAATGCCTGGACCTTCTATATCAACGGTAGTTTACACGACCTGATAACTAAAGGCAAAGGCCAGCCAAACCCAAAGGAAGAATTACAGGAACATTAAAATACATTACTCCAAAAATGAAACCCGCTCTTATGGCGGGTTTTGTATTTTTGCAAGCGCTTTAACTTTAAACGAATAAGTGATAAAAGCTATGTGGTAGCGGTAATTGAGGACAGGTTTGTGATCAGAGGGGGGCATATCTGATATGCCTCGGTTGCATAGCACGGTTTTTTTAATGGTTTATGTGTGAATAACATTAAATTAGTTACTCAATTGATTTCACGTTCATAGTCTAAAATTATATGTCATGGCCAAACAAGTAGCAGATCAACTGGTAGAAATGCTGGTGGAGAACGGAGTAAAAAGAATTTATGCCGTTACTGGTGATAGTTTAAATCACCTGAATGATGCAGTAAGGCGAAATGGTAAAATAAAATGGATACACGTAAGGCACGAAGAGGTGGGTGCGTATGCAGCGGCCGCGGAAGCAGAACTGGAAGGGCTTGCCTGCTGTGCAGGAAGCTGTGGCCCGGGGCATATACACCTGATAAACGGGCTTTATGATGCGCATCGTACAGGTGTACCGGTTATTGCCATTGCTTCCACGATTAACACACCCGAATTTGGCCTCGATTATTTTCAGAGCACCAATACAATAAAGCTGTTTGACGATTGTAGTTGCTACAACCAGGTTGCTACAACTGCTACTCAGGCTCCGCGGATGTTTCAGACGGCTATTCAACATGCTATTCACCATAAAGGGGTGGCGGTGTTTGGCTTACCGGGCGATGTATCAGCTATGCCGGCAGAAGAAAGTAATATCTCCGTGCAGAATTTCAAATGCGAAACGATTTTAAGACCTGCCGACCATGAATTACAAGCACTAGCTGATATCCTCAACAAGTATCCGAAGGTTACTATATTTTGCGGATATGGCGCGCGTGAAGCGCACGATGAAGTAGTGGCGCTTGCAGCTGCGTTACAAGCGCCTATAGGCTATTCTTTTCGCGGCAAAATGGGTATGCAGTATGATAACCCTTATGAGGTAGGCATGACCGGCTTATTGGGGCTGCCGTCTGCATATCATAGCATGCATGAGGCAGATCTTGTATTGTTGCTTGGTTCGGATTTCCCTTATACGCCGTTCATGCCGACCAAAAACAAGATAGTACAAGTGGATGATAAGCCCGAAAAACTAGGCAGGCGTGCAAAACTGGAAATGGGGTTGTGTGGGAATATAAAAGATACTGTTGCTGCGTTACTACCACTGATCAAAAAAAAGAAAGATGATAGCTTTTTGAAAGCGCAACTGAGCCTGTATGATAAAGCAAAACAACACCTGCAGATCTACGTAGATAACGTTGGCGAGAAAGACATGATACAACCGGAATATGTTGCCTCAGTGATAAATGAAATGGCGGCAAAAGATGCCATTTTTACATTGGATACCGGCATGAGCTGCGTATGGGGCGCCAGGTATATACATGCTACAGGGCAGCGGAAATTCCTCGGTTCATTTAATCACGGCTCCATGGCCAATGCGATGCCTATGGGTATTGGCGCTTCCTTATGTTACCCCGGCAGGCAGGTGTTTGCCCTATGTGGCGATGGTGGCATATCTATGCTTCTTGGTGACCTTGCTACTATTAAACAATACAACTTACCCATAAAGCTGGTCGTATTTAATAACCGGGCGCTGGGGATGGTGAAACTGGAAATGGAAGTAGATGGATTGCCCGACAATGAAACGGATATGGTTAATCCCGACTTTGCACTTGTTGCTGAAGCCATGGGATTTAAAGGTATTACCGTTCACCATCAGGAAGATGTTAAAAGCGCTATTGCGCAGGCTATAAAGGAAGATGGACCGGTGCTCTTAAATATTCTTACAAACCCCAACGCATTAGCTATGCCACCTAAGGTAGAGTGGGCGCAGGCAAAAGGCTATGCCGTAACTATGGGTAAATTAATGCTGGGTGGCAGAATGGATGAGGTAATGGATATCATCAAATCTAACTATAAGCATCTTATGGATGTGATCTGATAGGGGATATAATTTTCCTAACTAAAAGAGGCAACCCTTAAGGGTTGCCTCTTTTGCTTTCTATCGTGCTGAAATTAATCACTGAATGAAATTTATTTCTGGTTTACACCACTTTCACGCCCTTCGCATCCAGCTCATTGTTCAGCGTATTCAGCATCTCGCTGCGGATGGATTGTACAATATGTACATCATCTATCCATACCTGTATATTGATGTTCATGTTTTTGTCTTTCAACCCCAGGTATAGTATATCGGGTGGTGGTGTTTGTACCACATGTTTATTTGTGGCCAGTATGTCAAGTATCAACTGTTTCACCTCTTCAAATGTATGGCCTTGTTCCACGCTAATTGGCACATCAATACGTACACTATCATCGCGCAGCGTCCAGTTAATTACTCTGCCCGATAGCAGGTCGGCATTTGGCATAATGAGCTCGGCACCTTCTTCCATTACCAGCTTGCTGCTGCGTATGCCTATATCCAGTACGCGTCCGCGCTTGTCGCCTATCTCTATATAGTCGCCTATGCGGAAAGGCTGTTCGAAAATGAGTATAACACCCGATACCAGGTTATTGACAATACTTTGCAGGCCTAGACCAATACCCACACCCAATGCTCCTAGTACTATGGTTATTTTATCGAGTGGTAAGCCCGATGCTGCTACGGCTATCATAAAGCCAATGATGATAAGTATCAGCCTTGTCATGGCAAGTCTTGAACCGTTCTTCTTTACCTCAGGGTCCCAGTTATTTTCGTTTCTACCATAGAGCGAGCCGATACCTTGTTGCAGCAGATTAGAAATGTAAATGATAGCCACGAACAGTAACAGATGGCCTATTTGAAAGGTGGTGCTGCCTATTTTGCGAGGAGTATTGAGTAGACTACCCAACTTATCAAACAGTATATTGTAAATGTTAAGGTTGATGGTAAAGACAATGATCCATAGTATAACTGCAACTATAGTAAGCGTTCTGCAAAGTAGCCGGTCTATTTTACTAAAATTGAGTTTGGCCGCAAAGCCGCCCTTGGACTGATTGACCGATGTCTGTAAGCGGAATGCCTCTATAAGTATTTGTATAAAAATACTGAGGCTGATGATTTGCGTAAGCCCGAAAATAGCAGTGACGGAAAATATTTTTGTAAGGCTGAGTCTGCCCAACGTATTGCATACAATAGCTGCCAGGTTGAGGAGACTATAAATAATGAGTACCCATTTAATAAGCTTCTCGAATGGCAGCTGGTATTTTTTAAGCTGGCGGAACCAAGATATACCAAAGAGAACTGAAAATATATTGAGCCCGAACAAGAAAAGCCTGAACCCTAAGCTAGGCACCAGGAAGGTGCCTGTTATTGATAAGATAATAAAGAGTATACTTGTTACGAGCCAATAGTAGAATAGCCTGCGTGGCCAGTTTTTCCACAGCAGGCAGGTAAGCACCACTACCATAAAGAACTCTGTTATCTCTACATATGCAGTAGGCGGATGTATATCAAAGAATGGCGAAACAGTGAATACCACTACCAGTGTAGCGAGTATAGATACCTTGCTGATGAAATGATAAGGCTTTTGTTTTTTGTCAGCATCGTTATCAGCTTCTGTAACGACAGCAGAGTTTATGGCTGTGTTGCGGCCATGCATTATAAAATTGCGTAGGATCCATAAGAATACAGTGAGGCCAACTATGAGCATCCAGAATTGGTTGTCCCAATTGCGGTAAAAGTAATACTTGAGTATTTTGCCCTGGCCCTGGTACGATTGCCGTATTAATTCTTTCGCGTCTTCATCTTCACCAATAGTGCTGCTACCTATGTTCCATAGAAAATCGTATTCCTTGCCCAGCGATTTGATACTGATCTTGCGCAGCAGGTCGTTAATATTATTTTGCAGGTCTATCGTTTCAAAATATTGATTAGATACACCCGCCTGCAACTGGTTTATGCGTGTGCGGCTTTTATCGAGTGCCAGTTTTGCCTGCTTCCATTTATCTTTAAGGTCTGTTATCTCATCGGCATAAAGGCTTTTGAATGCGCTATCAGATAGCAGGGAGCGTAGTACGGTATCCTTGCGGTATGCTGCCATATCCGCACTCTCATTAGAAAGCTCTTTGTTGAATTTAAAAAGCTTTTCGCGCCAGTCGCTGAGCTGCCCCTGCAGATCGCCCAGTAACACATTGAACATCTGCAGGTTCTTTACATCAAGCACAGTATTATACAGCGATATGTTATCGCCTATCAAATCTATGTTAGAGTCTACATCGGGCAGTCCTCCTTCTATATCGCGGGTGTTAAAGCCCGTAGCATTATTGTTATTTATCTGGTTGAGCGTATTATGTACATCTTCAACCTTGTCCAGCAGGCTATCTATACCTATTGCATTGAGTGCGCTATCAGATAATACAAGCGCGTGTTTCTCTGCTACTGAGCGTTTAAAATGTAGTGTATCTTTAAATGAATGGATGTGTGTGGTAAAGCCTTTTTTTACTGCAGTATGCACTGCGTTCTTTGCGGCCTGATGTAGAGTGTCTTTGGCTTCCTTGGGTGCCTTTTTTTCAACTTCTTTATGCTGGGCATAGCCACACACCGAAAATAGTAACAGCAACGCAGTAGCTAAAAATGTATAGTATGATTTATTTATTTTTCTCAAAGCGATAATTATACTACTAAAATAATGAATTTATATAAGTATGTCTGCACGCAAGATACTATTCATTTACAGCAGCTTGTATCATTTTCATGGCCACCGCAGCATCAGACCAGCCAATAGGCGTAAATTTCTTGCCTTCGCGTGCATTGTAATCTATGAAGAACGTTTTAAGCTCATGCACTAAGTCCCTGTTCAGGTCATTTATCTTTTGAATGTTTTTATATAATCGTGATTCATTAGCGACGGCTATATAGCGGTCGTTGCGAAATGGGGATCCTGTACGCTCTTTTTGCATAGCCTTGAGCACACCCAGCAGGCGGCATTGCACCAGGCAGCCCGTAAATGCTGGCTCTTCCATTATTACCAGCACATCGAGCGGGTCACCATCACCGCCGGTTGTATTTGGTATAAAACCAAAGTCGAACGGCAATACCATACCCATCGGCAGTACTTTCTTCAGTTTGTACACTTTAAGGTTGGGCTCGTAGATATATTTGTTTTGTGCACCCTTGGGCGTTTCTATTATTGCATTCACTAATCCCCGCTCTGTAGGCGGTATATTTTCTAAAGACATATAGGTCAACGTCTAAAAACAATACCAATGATCCCAAATGCAACGCTTATTGCTCTTTTTGCTTTCTGAATTACTTTATTTTTATATAAGGTAAAATTATGAGTGACAGGAAGTATGCACTTTTCAGTAACTAACTGTTACTTTTGTATCCCTAAATAAAAACTATGCAATTTCTGGATTTTGAAAAGCCGCTCGAGGACCTTTATTCGCAGATGAATAAGTTAAAGGAGCTATCGGCAAAAAATCATGTAGATGTAACCAAGACAATGCATGAGCTGGAATTAAGTATAGAAAGCACACGCTCAAAATTATATAAGGACCTTACCCCATGGCAGCGTGTGCAGCTCAGCCGCCATCCGGATAGGCCTTACACATTGTTCTACATAGAGAAGATATTTACCAATTTTACTGAACTATATGGCGACCGTCAGATAAAGGATGATAAAGCCATAGTAGCCGGCATGGCCGAGCTCGATGGGCAACCTGTAATGGTGATGGGTCAGCAAAAAGGTGTCAATACCAAGATGCGCCAATTGCGCAACTTCGGTATGGCCAACCCGGAGGGCTACCGCAAGGCATTGCGCCTGATGAAGATGGCCGAGAAATTCAACAGGCCAATAATTACATTCATTGATACTCCCGGCGCATTCCCGGGCCTTGAAGCAGAAGAGCGTGGGCAGGCGGAAGCCATAGCACGCAACCTGTTCGAAATGGTGAATATGAAGGTGCCTGTTATCTGTGTTATCATAGGTGAAGGCGCTTCGGGTGGTGCACTAGGTATAGGTATAGGCGATAAAGTAGTAATGCTTGAAAACGCATGGTACACCGTTATATCTCCTGAAAACTGTTCATCGATATTGTGGCGTAGCTGGAATTTTAAGGAAAAAGCGGCAGAGCAGTTAAAACTTACATCGAAAGATATGAACGGTTTCGGGCTGGTAGATGCGGTAATACCTGAGCCACTGGGTGGTGCGCATGCCAACCCCGATGAAATGGCCGCTACAATAAAGGATTATCTGATAAAGTCATTGGCAGAGTTAGGAAAATTTGACGCGGAAACGCGCGTAGAACAGCGGATAGAGAAATTCTCTAAAATGGGCTTCTACGATGAAGTAGTATAATCATTATTTGAAAATAAATCGGAAACATGTCTCATCCATTCAAAGGCACAGGTGTGGCGCTGATAACGCCATTTAATAAGAACGAAACAATCGATTTTAACGCGCTCGAAAAGCTGATAGACCATGTAATAAATGGGGGGGTAGATTTCATTGTTGCACTGGGCACCACTGCGGAAACGCCAACACTTTCTAACGATGAAAAACAGGACCTGTTGTCTTTTATCGTAGAGAAAACAAATAAAAAGGTGCCTATAGTTTGTGGCATGGGGGGCAATAATACTGCAGAGCTGGTGCAGCAATTGCAGAGCTTTAATCTGGATGGTGTAGACGGCATACTATCCGTAGCGCCATATTACAATAAGCCTACGCAGGAAGGCCTGTATCAGCATTTCAAAGCAGTATCAGATGCAACAAAAAAGCAGATAATACTCTATAATGTGCCGGGCCGCACGGGCAGCAACTTGCTCCCTGAAACTGTGATACGCCTTGCAAATCATTGCCATAATATAATAGGTATAAAAGAGGCCAGCGGCAATATTGTGCAGTGCATGGAACTGTTGCAGAACAAGCCTGAAAAATTTTCCGTACTCAGTGGCGACGACAATCTTATACTGGCGCAGATAGCACTGGGTATGGAAGGTATTATATCCGTAGCTGCTAACTGCTTTACAAAAGATTTTGTGAACATGGTAAACTTCTCACTGGTAGGTAAGTATGATAAAGCACGCAAACTACATTATCAATTACTCACCGGTATCGATTTGCTTTTTGCAGATGGTAACCCGGCAGGTGTAAAGAGCGTACTAAAACAAATGGGACTTTGCCATAATGTATTGCGCCTGCCACTTGTTCCTGTGAGCGAAGCAGTAAGCAAAAAACTTTCTGCATATCTACAGAGTTAAGGATGAATTTTAAATTTATTTTATTTAAAAAAGCGCCTATATTAGGCGCTTTTTTTATGTAATACAAAGTTAATCTTTCCTCAATCTCATATATTTATTTAACGAAATAAAATTTATAAATAGATAAGATGCTGATAAATAGTATGTTGTATTCTAATAAATAAAAATGGGAAGTCCTGTTTGACTTCTGTGATCGTTTACAGAATGGGTATGAGATTGTAATTACGACTAACGCAAATTATATTTACCGCTGAATAGGCCCTCAAACGGATTGATAGTACAAAATGAGTAACAATTATAAAATATTTATTTTTTTTCTTCTAAGCATTTTTGCTCTATTTCCGGTTCAAGCTCAGCGCCGTATTCATGTACAAGGTTGTATAAAGGGTCTTCCGTCATCAAGAGTATTACTTGCCGAGCAGTATGCCGGCAGGGCTAAGATCATAGATTCTGTTGCGGTAGTAAACGGCTGTTTCGATTTTTCAGAAAACGACACGCTCAAGCAGGGACTTTATTACATCATTTTGAATGAAGAGCATAGTGCCTATTTTCAATTGATACTAAGTGGGCAGGATGTATCATTACGATCTGTGTATACTGCGCTTTCAGATAGTATGGATATACAGCAGTCGTTTGAAAACAAAATGCTGTTTGATTACATAAAACAAACACAGCAAAGTAACCGCAGAGTAGCAAGCCTGCAGCAGAGCGGTGTACAACTTACAAGTGATAACCAGGCCGAGATAAGCTATCTTAAAGAGAAGGACGCAAGACTTGCAAAAGACATCATCGGGCAATATCCTAAAACACTATTAGCCACTATACTAAAAGCGGAACAGCCTATTGAAGCGCCAGCAGGCCTTTCTCAGCAGGAAAAAGATAATTATTTCTGGGTACACTATTTCGACAATACAGATCTTGATAATACTGCCCTTATCCGGACATACATCATGTCTAACATGATGGTGAACTACCTCGCCCACTATGAGAACAAAGCATACTCATTTAATGAGCAGGTAGAAAATTATGCAATAGCTATTGATTCGATCTTAGACAAAACAAAAGGTCATACAGCCATGCACGACTTTTATGAAAAGGAGCTGGCAGATAAATACAGGTATGGCGATCTGGACATTCTGTGTGCTTATACAGAAGAGTATTATAGTAAGCCCAAAGAAGAATCGTGCGAATCTGAATCAGCGCCGCTCACAACAGCGAAAGAGCGGCTGGCAGCCATGAAGCACGCTACCGTAGGCACCAAGGCGCCCGAAATAGTAATGCCTACCTACGATGGTAAGCAAACAAGTCTTGCTACCATCAGCTCTGATTATGTATTGATCGTATTTTGGTCGAGCTACTGTTATCACTGCACACAGATGCTGCCTAAAATAAAACAGATATACGACCATCGCAAAAATAATAACCTCGAGGTGCTGGCGGTATCTATGGATACGGATGAGGCATCGTGGACTGATTTTGTAAAAGCGGGCGGCTATAGCTGGCTAAATTATTGCGACCTGAACGGATGGAAGGGTACGATACCTAAAAATTTTAATGTGCAGGGTACACCTACTTACATTCTTTTGAATAAAGACAGAACCATTATTTCAAAACCGGCTACGCTGGAATTGCTTGCAGAGAAGCTAAAAAGCCTCGACCTTTTTTGATGGAGTAGACGATTGACTAAAACATTATAACATGAAAAAAAATATTACCATCATTGCATTTCTCATCGGGTTATTTTATGCTTCGCCTGCGCTGAGCCAGGGCCTGGCACTTAATACAACGAATGCAACCGCTGATGCCGGTAGCATACTTGATGTATCTGCCACTAACAAAGGCGTACTGATACCGAGGATAGACTATCTGAACAGACCGACAACAAGTGTTACTACCGGTATGCTGATATATGTAACTGCTAATGGGCCGCAAGGGAATAACGCTTTTTATTATTACAACGGCACAAGCTGGCTGCATTATTATAGCGATAATGATCTGCAGCAGCTATCGCTTAGTAACGATACACTTTCCATTAGCAATGGTAGCAGTGTAGACGCAAGCGATGTATTTCCAATAGCAGGGTATACGAAGTGTGGCAACAATTATTTTAATCTTCAAACCAATAATGCACATTGTGGCGTTTGCAGTACTGCGTGCCCTGTAGGGCAAACATGCTCCGGCGGAACATGTCATTAATAATCTCTAAACTGTATTTATGAAGAAGATCTTTTACTTTTTATCTGCACTGTTACTCACTCTGTCGCTGCATAGTAATACCATGGCGCAGGGTGTAGCCGTTAACGCAGATGGCTCTGTGGCAGATGCTAATGCTATGCTGGATGTAAAGTCTACCAACAAAGGTATACTGATACCGCGTATCGACTACAACAACCGCCCAACTACCACTACTGCGGGTATGCTGATATTCGTAACGGCAAATGGGCCGGAAGGTGATAATGCTTTCTATTATTACGGCACAAGCGATTGGGTTAAGGTGCGCAACAATACAGACCAGCAGACGCTGGCCCTGGGCCATGATACACTGTTTATAAGCAGCGGGAATTATATCCCGCTTGGCAGTTTGTTCACATCTCAGGGGTATATTAAGTGTGGCACTAATTATGTTAACCCTGTTTCTGACGATAACAATTGCGGTTCATGTGGTGTGGTTTGCCCGGCTGGCCAAACCTGCATTAGTGGCAGCTGTCAGCTTACCTGCCAGACAGGTCTTACTAATTGCAGTGGTACTTGTATCAATACGCAAACAGATAACAATAATTGTGGTACTTGTGGCAATGCTTGCCCTTCCGGAGATGTATGTTCAGGCGGCACTTGTGTATTAAGCTGCCAGGCAGGGCTTACTCAATGTTCCGGTGTATGTGTAAATCTAAGCTCAGATCTTCAGAATTGCGGTTCATGTGGCCATCCTTGCCCTGCCGGTGATGTTTGTTCCGGTGGTACTTGCCAGGTAAGTTGCCAGGCAGGGCTTACTCAATGCTCCGGTATTTGTGTCAATGAACTGACCGATAATCAGAATTGCGGTTCATGCGGCCACGTATGCCCTGCCGGCCAGATTTGCTCAGCAGGCACTTGCCAGCTTAGTTGTCAGGCAGGCCTTACTAACTGTAGCGGAACTTGTATAAATACAATTGAGGATAATCAGAATTGCGGTTCATGTGGCCATATATGCCCAGCCGGCCAGGTATGTTCAGCTGGCGCTTGTGCGTTAACTTGTCAGGTTGGTCTAACAAATTGCAGTGGTGCTTGTGTTAATACAAGTACCGATAATCAGAATTGCGGTTCATGTGGTCATCCTTGTCCTGCAGGCAATGTTTGTTCAGGTGGTACTTGTGCGTTAACTTGTCAGGCTGGCCTTACAAATTGCAGTGGTACTTGTGTAAATATTAGTACTGATAATCAAAATTGTGGTTCATGTGGTCACCCATGCCCGGCGGGTGATGTTTGCTCAGGTGGCACTTGCGCATTAACCTGCCAGTCAGGCTTAACTAATTGTAGCGGTACTTGTATTAATACAAATGAGGATAATCAGAATTGCGGTTCATGTGGCCATATCTGCCCAGCCGGCCAGGTTTGCTCATCTGGTACTTGCCAGCTAAGCTGCCAGGCAGGTCTTACAAATTGCAGCGGCACTTGTGTTAATATAAGTACCAATAATCAGAATTGCGGTTCATGTGGCAATCCCTGTCCTGCAGGTGATGTTTGTTCAGGTGGTACTTGCGCATTAAGTTGCCAGGCTGGTCTTACCAATTGCAGCGGTACTTGTGTAAACATTAGTACTGATAATCAAAATTGTGGTTCATGTGGACATCCATGCCCTGCGGGTGATGTCTGCTCAGGGGGTACTTGCGCGTTAAGTTGCCAGTCAGGTCTTACTATTTGTTCAGGAACATGTACTGATATATATACTGACTTTTATCATTGTGGGTCTTGCTCCATTCAATGCCCTGCTGGTAATGTATGTGTATTAGGTGTCTGTACTGTAAGCTGCCAGTCTGGCCTTACTAACTGTGTCGGTTCATGTACAAACTTACAGTCGGACAACCAGAATTGCGGATCATGTAGTCATTCCTGCCCCGCTGGTTATGCATGCTCTGGAGGCAATTGTTTATTAAACTGTCAGGCCGGCCTTACTAATTGTTTTGGCCAGTGTGTTGATACAAATTACGACCCACATAATTGTAGCTTCTGCGGCGCTACCTGCCCTGCCGGTCATGGATGTGTAGGCGGCGTATGTGATTAATCGTATTTTATTATAAACAGAAAAAGCGGCGACCGCCGCTTTTTCTGTTTATAATGACTATCAGGAAATGTGAAGGTCATTACCGCACTACGTTCTTTATCTCCACGCTACCATCCACACCCGCTACACGCACCATGTATATGCCTTTTGCCGCGTGCTGCATATTATAGTGATATTGGTTAGCGCCATTGTGTACCTGCCAGTTATCCATAGATACCAGCCTGCCCGTAATATCGTAAACAGATACGCTCAATGGTTCTGATTTATCAGATGTATAATCGAGCATAAAGCTGCCGTCATTCGGGTTAGGGAACAGTGTGCAGTCGAGCTTCTTCCCTGCGAAGTTATATACGCCCAGGTCATGTACTATTTTCTTTAGCGCGCCATAAGCGTTTATCTTGCCATGGCCCCAGTCGTTGGTGCCCGCAACAGGTAATGTGCCTGTATATATGTCGTGTATCGCTGTTTCAAAGATATAGTTCTTCACCTGGTCGGGTGTAAGTGATGGGTTGGCCTGTAGCATCAAAGCTACAATACCACTTGCGGCTGGTGCTGCTGCAGATGTACCGTCAAATTCAGCATAATAGTATGTCTTGCCTGTTGCAGCATCTGTGTACTTACTGTCTACATTACTGCTACTGCTACCGGTGGCAGTATAAGCAGTATCATAAGAGCTCATTGATGTAGCTACCATAAGTCCTGGCGCCGTAATATCCGGTTTTATCCGGCCATCTATCATTGGGCCGCGGCTTGAAAAAGGAACAAGGTGGTTTGCCGCTACATACCCGCTCAATGTCCATCCCAGACCATTGATATCGGTCCATGTAACCTTTGATGCATAAGCCCCTACAAGTAGCACAGACTTGGCACTGCCCATATCGCTTATCGCCGATACATTCGTACCCTTCGTAGCCCATGGAAAACCTACGCTATCAAATGCACTCTGATATTGATAAGGAAAACCGTAGTAGTAATACTCGTTCCATGTATTGATAAATCCGTTCGTAGCCTGTATCGTTACGTTCACACTATCCACTGCCTTGTTAAATATATTAACGATGGTACGCGGCTTGTCGTTCTCTTCGGCGGTTGATGAGATAAACTGTACATAGCAAGTGTCTGTGCCATCCGCGCCTAGAAGATTTATATTAGCTATCGAGTCGCTGGTGCAGAAAAAGCCGGTAGTAGCTCCTGCTACACCATTCTTGTACAATGTTACATTCGCACAGAAGGTCTTTCCCGTATCGCCCCATATATCTACCCACGTGCGTTTGTAGGCGCTGTCTGTAAATGTAAGGAACGTATTCACCACTGTATCTGTAGGGGTGAAAGCTTTGTAGATGTGTATATTCTCCTGTCCTTCATTGCCGGCGCTCATCACCACTATCTTACCCGCTCCGGTAAGTGCATCACATGCCTGGTTAAAAAGCGACGTACCATCGTGCGAGCCGGATTCCGACCCCCAACTAATATTCACCACAGCCGGCTTACCTACCGATGTCGCGTAGTTGAAGATATAATTAAGACCGTCTATAAAATCCGTAAAGCTGCCTTGCATCCACTGTCCGCCTATAGAGTCACGGCGCACACCTACCAATACTATATCGGCGTCATAGGCCATACCTCTAAGTTTACGGTTGGTAACATCGCCGCCATAACCGCTGCCTGCTGCCATACCTGTGGTGCTGGTACCGTGAAATTCGGCTGCGTTATCCGTGCCTTCTGCTTTTATCGCTGTAGGATCGGTGATCTCCTTACCGTATAGATAGCCCGCCGGCGGTGTACCTGTAGCTTCCATCTCCCACACTTTCTTTATGCGGTAAGTGCTGTTGAGCGTATCATAAAAAGTAGGGTGATTATAATCAAACCCGAAATCTATTACACCCATCACCACATCCTTACCACTATAGCCCATTGGCAGCCCATATCCTGCCTGTGCCGAATCAGCACGAGTGGTCTTGCGGGCTATATTCAGGGTAGGCATGGCGGGCTCATCGAGCTGTATATAACTTATGCCCGTAAGTGTGGTAAACAATACTGTCTTTGCAGCAGGCACTTGTACCGTCCATATATTGCCGGCTTTAGTGCCTACAAATGCGCCTATGCTGCTTAGGTTTGTTTGTGCCAGTGTGGCATCGCTTACCTTTATCAGCGCGCTGGTATATATACCACCATCCTGCAGTTTTTTATACACATACCCCTTTAGTATGCCATCCTGCTTATTGCTCGTGCTAAGCTCCTGTAGATAATGCCTCGTAAGCGGCGACAGTTTGGGTTTGGCCTGCGCAAATGCGCCGATAGAAATACAACATACTACAACCAGTGTACAGAGTTTTTTCATCCTAACTAATGTTTATAGTTAAAGATAGCAAATTTACTGCCATTTATGCCGGTAGGCAGCTATATGCTTAGCTCCGGCAGTTTTGCCCGAGCTAAAGTTCTGTAAATGGTCTGTTTATTGTTTCTGTACCACCGTTTCGTTCCTTACTCCGTTCTCATCTGTAAGTTGTAGCAGATAAGTGCCTGCGGGAATATTTTTGAGAGAAACTGTAGCGCTGCCATTAATAATTATCGTAGAAAGCATTTGCTGGCCAAGGGTATTAAATAGCTTTGCGGATGTACCCTCAGCCGCATGCGCAATTGTAATCGACGATGCAGTGGGGTTAGGGTACACAAGCACACCGTCATTTCCGTTTGTTGTATTTATACCTGTTGTAACTATAACATCCTGGCAAGACGTGTTTTCACCACATGCCGAATAAACGGTAACACATACATGGTGTGTACCCGGGGTAGTGTATGTATGAGTGGGCGCAGCTATGCTTGCCGTGCTGCCATCGCCAAAATCCCAGTGAAGGCTATCATAAGGTTCGGTGCCTGTATAAGTAAAGGACACTGCCGTTGTTCCCGTAAAAGTGAAGGTTGCGGCAGGCGTTACGGTACAGTTACAGTCGTAACCGTATTTTTTTATGAAGAAATCTGTGTTGCCACCGGTTGTATAAAGGGTGGGCAATCCCGGCACGCGCAGGTCGTAAGTGAACAGACCACCTATATACACATCGCCAGCATTGTTGGTAGCCACAGCTGTACCCCAGTTGTAAAAGCCCGTTGCCGATGCGGTATCAAAGCCCCATGTTGTAAGATGGCCCGTGGTATCAAAAATAGCCATCCATGGCTCCTGACAGGTGGTCAGGTTTTTCAGGGAGTCGTCGCCATAGCGGGCGCCATAGTACATGGTGCCGGTAAGTGCCAGTTTGCCGCTTGCAAGTACCGCTACCTGGTTCAGCGCTCCACCCTGGTCTATGCTTATGTGAAAATCATGTTTCAGGTTGCCCAGCGTATCTATGTTTACCAAGCCGTTGTATTGGCTAACAGCATACAGGCTATCATGATAAATAGTGTCGTGCATGCTGCCGTAATTAGTGATGAAGGGCCAGAAATAAGTTCCTATAGCGGTTGTGTACAGGTTATTATTACCATCGTACGAAAGACTGCTAAAGGTGTTAGGGAAATGGCAGGTATCATCCCACAGCATATTGCCTGTTTTATCAAAAGCCATTATGCTATTGCTTTGTACCAGTTGCAAAGGCCCGAAAAGGGAACTTGTGTCTGTAAGATATACGGTGGCATACATCGTGCCGCTGACGGGATTGATAGCGCATGCCGATATATAAGGCAGCGCTGCACTATCCAGTGAAAGCCGTACTGCGCTCAGCAGGTTGCCCGATGTATCGTATGCAAGGTCGTACACACCATTTATGGCTATAGTACTGGCATTAAGAATAGCACCGGAGCCGGCACGATCGTAATGATGGATGTTGCCTTTACCATCAACGGTAATATTTTTGGCGAAGTGGTTAAAGCCTACGCCGGTAAGATTATCATTATTAGTAACATCGGCCCCCGAAAAACGTATCCACCTGAACTGGCCCGATGTATCTATACGCAGCACATAGCTTACAAGATGCGGCGCATCGAAAGATGTATCGGTGCCAATATGCTGTTTTCCACCAAACAACGAACCCGCAAGATATACACTGCCATTACTATATACCATGCCGGTAATAGTGGAATAGAGAGAACCGTCTATCACCTTTGCCCAGCGCACACGCCCGCTACAGTCGTAACTGGCAGCAAGTGTATGGGTAACGTTAAAACAGCAGTTGGGGGCATCGCCCAGCATCAGTGTATCGGTGCTGATATGGTTGTCGCCCACGGGCGACATAATATACACGTTGCGGTTATTGTCAGTGCACATGGCGTCCACCATTTCATTGTTCATAGTTGGCGACATGACCACCGTGCTACCGCCGCCGGTTATCCATTTATAAGACTGCGCATGCACAGTTGCAGCTAATAAAAGTAGCACAGATAAGAACGTAGTAATTTTTTTCATTGATAATTATTAAGATTATAGAGATATTTCAGGAATTACATAGTAAGACAGTAATAATATGGGTTAGGTTGGGCAGATACATATCGCACGATAGTTACATTGTCCGAATACCTTAATTGTCTTACCTTTGCCCCAAATTTTATAAAAACAGGATATGAGCACGACAACTCGTTCAAACATTGACTTCAAGATGCCATACAAGGTGGCTGATATCAGCCTTGCAGAGTGGGGCCGTAAAGAAATAAGACTGGCCGAGGCTGAAATGCCGGGCCTGATGTCCATACGTGCAGAATATGGCAAGGAGCAGCCGCTGAAAGGCGCGCGCATAGCAGGTTGCCTGCACATGACCATACAAACAGCTGTATTGATAGAAACACTGGTAGCATTGGGTGCGGAAGTACGCTGGAGCTCTTGCAATATATTTTCTACACAAGATCATGCTGCCGCTGCAATAGCTGCTGCGGGTATCGGTGTATTTGCATGGAAAGGCCAGTCGCTCGAAGATGCTGACTGGTGTATTGAGCAGACATTGTTCTTCGGCAGCGAAGATCGTCCGCTGAATATGATACTCGATGATGGTGGTGATCTTACCAACATCGTTTTGGATAACTACACTGAATTAGTACAGCACATAAAGGGTCTTAGCGAAGAAACAACTACCGGCGTACACCGCCTGTACGAGCGTATGGCAAAGGGCACGTTGCCAATGCCTGCTATCAACGTTAACGACTCTGTTACCAAGTCTAAGTTCGATAACAAGTACGGTTGCAAGGAAAGCCTTGTAGACGCTATACGCCGTGCTACCGATGTAATGATGGCAGGTAAAGTTGCCGTTGTAGGTGGTTATGGTGATGTGGGTAAGGGATCTGCGGAATCACTTCGTGGTGCGGGTGCGCGTGTTATCGTTACCGAGATCGATCCTATCTGCGCATTACAGGCAGCAATGGACGGCTTCGAAGTAAAAAAGATGATAGATGCTGTTAAAGAAGCAGACATCATTGTTACCGCTTCGGGTTGCCGCGACCTTATCACAGAAAAGCACTTCCGTGCTATGAAGGACAAAGCGATCGTTTGTAACATCGGCCACTTCGATATAGAAATAGATATGGCATGGTTGAATAACAACTATGGCAAAACCAAGGATACTATCAAGCCACAGGTTGACTTGTATAGCATAGATGGTAAAGAAGTAATAGTACTGGCAGAAGGCCGCCTGGTGAACCTCGGTTGCGCTACAGGCCATCCAAGCTTCGTAATGAGCAACTCTTTCAGCAACCAGACACTGGCACAGATAGAGCTTTGGAAACACCACAGCAACTACGAAAACAAAGTGTATGTACTACCTAAGCATCTTGATGAAAAGGTAGCACGTCTTCACCTTGCTAAAGTAGGTGTAGAGCTCGAAGAGCTTACTACCGAGCAGGCTGAATACCTCGGCATACCAAAAGCCGGCCCATACAAAGCAGAAATGTATCGCTATTAATAATAGCGGAATGATAAAATAAAAATGCCTCCGATTTCGGAGGCATTTTTATTTTATGCACTATTGCGGCAAATTCCTTCAAGTGTATCACAAGTAATACCCACTAAGAGTCAGCGCACACTTTGCGTCTCCGCGCCTCTGCGGTTCAATCATTTATCGTTAGATTTTTGAGTAAAGATACTCACAGCAATGTCTCCCATTCCCCAGCACCCTCCCGTATCAATTCCGGCGTAGCGCCCGTGCAGTCGATAATAGTTGATGCTAATATGCCTCCTGTTCCCCCGGCTATAACTATATCCACAAGGTTTTCAAAACGGTCATAAATAAGCTCCGGATCGGTATAGTATGCTACATCGTTATCTGTGGGGAGCGATGCACTCATAAGCGGGTGCCCCAGTGCCTTTACTATTTCGTGGCAGATGTTATTATTGGGTATGCGGATACCTACGGTATCTTTCTTTGTTTTTAGCTGCTTTGGCACCTGCTTGCTTGCCGGCAATATAAAAGTATACGGACCGGGCAATGCCGCTTTCAGCATACGGAATACAGGTGTATCCACGCTCTTGGCATAGTCGCTCAGGTGGCTGAGGTCAGAACAGATAAACGAGAACTGTGCTTTTTTCGGATCTATGCTTTTTATACGACAGATGCGGTTAATGGCATCCGCATTATAAATATCACAGCCTATACCGTATATCGTATCCGTAGGATAAATGATGATACCCCCGCACCGCAGGCACTCCACGGCTGTGTCTATATTCCGCTGCTGCGGATTGTCGGGATGTATATGGAGTAGCATGCTTGTTTTTATAAAATTACACCTTTTAATGGCGGTTTAATGTAGTTTTACCGCTGCTTATTTGAATCATAATGTTCTCAATAATCATACCTACGTGGAATAACCTGCCCTTTGCAAAGCTGTGTGTGGAAAGCATCCGCAAAAACTCGCAATATAAGCACCAGGTGATACTGCACATCAATGATGGCAGTGATGGTACGCTGCAGTGGGCGAAGGATGAAGGTATAGACCACACCCACACCCCCGGCAATGCGGGTATATGCGTAGCGGTAAACTATGCAGGTGGCCTCGCCACGCAAGACTATGTAGTGTATATGAACGATGATATGTACGTATGCCCCGAGTGGGATACGCATCTCGTAAACGAAATAAAAGCACTCGGCACAGATAACTTTATGCTGTCGAGCACCATGATAGAACCTATCAATTACAACAACCCCTGCGTCATCAATAAAGACTATGGCGAAACAATAGAAACATTCAACGAAACAGAGCTGCTCAAAGAATGCAATAACTTTAAGAAAGACGATTGGGCGGGCTCTACATGGCCGCCTACTATAGTGCATAAAAAATACTGGCACATCACAGGTGGCTACAGCATAGAGCTAAGTCCCGGTGTCAGCAGCGATGACGATTTTGCTATGAAAATGTGGGCTGCAGGCTGCCGCATATTTAAAGGCGTAGGCAAGAGTAGGGTATACCACTTCCAGTCAAAAAGCACGTTGCGCATTAAGAAGAACAACGGCCGCAAACAATTCCTGATGAAGTGGGGTATTAACCAATCCACCTTCAATAAATATTACCTGAAGCGTGGCGCTACCTACACAGGCCCATCCATGGAACCACCCGCTGCATTAATGAAAAAAGAAAACTTCCGCGCCTGGCTGAAAAGAAAGATTGTGTAGGTCTTATTCGTATGTCGTAAGTCATAAGTTGAAAGTCGAAAACCAAGTAATCTTCAACCCCTTACGGCCGCAACATCTTTGTGTACCTCCGTGCCATCTATGGTTAACCAAAATGCTGCAATCCTTCGCGCCTTTGCGGTTAAATCTTTTTGTATGCTACATTTGGTTTTCGTGCCCTTACGGCCGCAACATCTTTGTATACCTCCGTGCCCCTTGTGGTTAAACTCACGTGCCGCAACAGCCTTGTGCCCTTACGGTCGCAACATCTTTGTGTACCTTCGTGCCCTTAGTGGTTAAACCCCTACTGCTGCAATAGCCTCCTGCAGTCGCTTCTCATATGACCCGCTAACTGCTACCAACGGCACGCCACTCTCTACGACTATATCCTTATAAACCCTGTAAAAATATTCCCGCATCTCCGCATCAGGATGCTCCCGTTGCGGATGATACGCCCATGGTATATCCGGTGCCGTCAGTAGGTACAGGTCGTATCTGCGTGCCGCTATCTGCTCCAGTATCCATTTATCACACCGCCCGTATTTATGCTCGCTCCATACCTTTAGCACATTCAGATCGGTATCGCACACGAGGTATTTATTTGCCTGAGCTATTGATGCGTCCTCACTTGCCAATTGTCCCTTTGCAATCTCCAAAAGGTCACGCTCCTCATACGCCCTGCTAAGCCCGTCTAAATATTCCACCGCATACTCCCTTACCCACACCGTTTGCAATGCCGTTGCCAGCGCCTCGCTCAGCGTGCTCTTTCCCGTCGACTCAGGGCCTATCACCACTATTTTTTTAATGTTGTTGATCGGTTGCAAGGTTTTTATCGATGGCAGTGAGGCGCTCATTGAGGTTATAAATTTTCCTCCAGTCGTAATAACCTATTACCGCTATCACGAATAGGAACAGTGTAAGGCAAGCCGTAAAAGGCATACCCTTATACATATACACCGGTATCGCTACTATGTTCGATATATTCAGCAATAACCAATTCTCTATTTTTCGTTTCGCCAGCAGCCACATACCCGCCCATGCCGTAGCCGATATTAACGCATCCCACACCGCCACATCCGATATTACATACCCTGCAAACATACGCGGGAACACCACCGTAAGCAGCACATACAGCACGCCCCAGCCACCAATTGCTATACATAGTGTCACAGCCCAATCATTCCTGGTATTATGGCTTATTTGCAGCTGCGTGCCGTTCTTCTTCCTTTTCGACCATAATACCCACCCATATATGCTCATTACAAGGTAGTATACATTCAGAATGGCGTCTGCATATAGCCCCGCTTTAGGCTGTATAAATATATACGTAAATAATATGGTGCTGAGAATACCCGCAGGATACAGCAATACATTGTTATTGCGCGCCAGCAACACCTCTGCTATAGCGAAAAATATGGCTATCCACTCCAGGCACGGAGTAGCCGAAACCTCTGCCATAAACCCTTCTGCAACCTGCTGTATACTCATCCGCGACAAATGTAAACAAGAACTTTAAAACCCTTTTTGGATAATTGCGGATAATTGCTATTTTTGCAATCCCGAAAGGGTATTTGGTGCGGTAGCTCAGTCGGTAGAGCAAAGGACTGAAAATCCTTGTGTCGCCGGTTCGATCCCGGCTCACACCACCAACAACGACAAAACCTTTCAGTTTACACTGAAAGGTTTTGTTTTTTCAGTCTCATTCTACAGATACCTACCCGGTATATTAAATATTTGTTTTGAATTAAAAATACTCCACAGACGCGAGCTTCATTTTTTTGTAAATTTGTTTACAATATACACACACTTATGAATCGCCTAAAACCCATCCACTTTTTTTTCTTCATAGTGTTGATCTGCTGTACAGCTATATTTTTCAGTTGTCATAAGTCTGGTCCTTATCCATATGTAGAGCCGTATATAGCTGGGATAACGGTATCCGGATGCCAATACGCAGGAAATGAGATCAGTTTTTCGTTGCAGTATGCAGGCAGTGGCACCTATTATGGCACAGACACTATAAGTTGGAATTTTGGAGACGGAAGCACATCAACGGCGACTAATACAAAGCATACCTATGCTAGCCCTGGGGCATACAATCTTATCCTTACTGTAAATAATAAGGTCTTTACGAAAAATGTCGATATAGCGGCAAATGCAGTTAGCTCGCCTTACACTATTAACATGGCAGGCGTTAGAAACTGGCATGTAGAAGGGTATGGTCGGATAAACGAATTGAATGTTTATGCAGAAGGGTCTGCTCCTGACTTTGTAGTTGATACACAATTTAATACTGAAGTGGTTAATGAAGCAGTAGTCAAGTTGCCATTTTATACAGTGGGGTTGACCTTAAATCTTGTATCAGACGACCCAATAAATAAAGTATTAACATTTGCAGAATGCACAGCTAATACCATGTCATTGAAATACTATTATGCTAAAGATAGTATTGTCTATACAAACAATTGGCACTCATCTACCGGGTATACAGGTTATGAAGAGTTGATAATGCATACTTATTGATCCCTCACTTCACCAATCCTATTTGTAACACCTTTTACCCACAAACCTGATTCTTCCAACGAAGAGCCGTCTCTGATCAAATGAAAGCTATGTAGTATTGGTTCTTCTAAAAGCTTATGTCTAATCCACTTTTCTTACACCATCAATGATCAACGCGTTGATCATTGAATCACAAGCATCATCATTGTTGTGGTGCCAGTTGATATGTACATTGATCGGGAAAGTCGCTGTTGTAAGATAAATACCACTTCCTGTAGGCAAGACGTTGAATTGTGCCTCTGAATCTACAATACCATGCACAACAATATAATAAGCAGCTCCGCATGGTGGCACCGTAAGGTTAGGGCCTGTTATGGTAGCAGCATTCATGTAAGATGTGGACGAGCTACTTTTTACATGAAGAGAATAAACATCCAATAGCAAGGGCGGTAAGAAAAAGGTATTTCATAGATAGCGTTTATTATAGCAAGTTACTATATTTATTCATGTTATACTCTATGAGCTTTACATGAACTTGAATTAGCTGATGTCACATTAAAGCCCTTCCCTCAAGCATCTATTACGTTGTATGAAACAGTCACATACAACAATAAATCTCAAATCCAACTGCATAAAACATTTGGAATAATCATTCCATTTCTGTAACTTTGCATCGTGGATAAGAAAGAGCAGATAATTAAGGCGGCTATGAAACTGCTGATTGAGAACGGTGTTCAGGGTTCTCCAATGTCTGCTATTGCCAAAGCCGCTAATACTGGCATGGGCACCATCTATAACTATTTTCCTACAAAAGAAGACCTCATAAACGGTATATACATCTACATAAAGCAGGACGAAGCCAAGTCTGTTACCGCCCCGTATGAGAACGATTCTATAAAAAAACAGTTTGAGCATTTTCATAAGGTGCTCATAAAGTATATGATCGGGCACCCGCTTCACTTCTGGTTCATGGAGCAGTTCAGCTCATCGCCTATTATTGACGATGCCACGCGCGATGAAGGAATGAGGGTATTTGCACATTATACCGCTATCTTAAAGCACGGCCAGCAACAGGGTATTATTAAGTCTATCGACCTTGAAGAGTTGTTGCAATTCATACATGGAGGCCTCAAAGGATTTATTCGCTGGATATTACTTTCTGGCAAGCCGCTTACCCCGCAACTGCTCGACAATCAGTTGCGCATATCTTGGGATTCAATAAAGGAGTAAAAATTTTTTATAATAAAAATGGAATGAACGTTCATTCTAAATACTAACAATCAAAAAAAGAGCAATGAAGACAATTTTCATCACCGGTGCATCTACCGGCCTTGGCAGGGCAACAGCCATTTTATTCGCTAATAATGGCTGGAAGGTCATCGCCACCATGCGCAATCCTGATAAGGAAACAGAGTTGGCTGCAGTAGCAAACATCACCCTAATGCAGCTCGATGTTACCAATGCAAAACAGGTAGTGGATGTAGCTGCAAAAGCCCTCGCTATGGGCGATGTCGATGTGGTATTCAACAATGCAGGCTATGGCCTCATCGGCCCGCTCGAGGGTATTACCGATGAGCAGGTAACACGTCAACTAAATACAAACCTGCTGGGTGTGATACGTGTCACAAAGGAATTTATACCAGCGTTCCGTGCACGCAAAAGTGGTATGTTTATTACAACTACTTCTATAGGCGGCCATGTTACTTATCCATTTGGCTCCATGTATCACGCTACCAAATGGGCGCTCGAGGGTTGGAGCGAAAGTTTGTCTTTCGAGCTCGGCTCGTATGGCATAGGTGTAAAAACAGTATCACCCGGCGGCATTGCTACCGACTTTATCGGCCGCTCTATGGATATGGGCAAGCACGAGGCTTACGATGCTGCGGTGCAGAAACTATTTCAAGTCTACAGTAATCCTGCGTATGCTGTGAACCGCTCTACCGCAGAGCAAATAGCTGCCATAGTATACGAAGCAGCAACAGATGGCAAAGATCAGTTACGCTATGTCGCAGGTATTGACGCGAACATAATGTATGAACGTAGAATTGCCGAAGGGCCTGAAACATTCAGAAAAAATACCCGTGCTACATTCATGGATTAATATGGTATAAAACAAAAGCCATGCTAGCGTACAGCTTGCATGGCTTTTTAAATATTTCTATAAATACATTTCAGTTACTCCTTCACAAACTTCCTTACTTCCGTATTGTTTATATGAATAAGATACACACCTGCCGGTAAAGAAGCCACATCAATAGTAGCCCGCAAATCATCGAATGTATTGTGATAAACGGTTTGCCCTACGAGCGAAGTAATTAGCACGTCGTGTATCTTATTTCCATAGCTTATTATTAGCTGTGTATGCGCAGGGTTCGGGAACACAGAAAGTGCATGACTGCCATTTACATTGGTTACGCCATCAGGACAGTAGACCACTTCTATCGTAAAGTAGCGAATGCGGTAGCAGTCGGGAGCCGGCCCGTTCTTTGAGTAGCCAATAAAATCTTCACCTGCTACCAGCCCTTTTACAACGCCGGGAGCTACAAGCGTTGCATGTACACTGTCGTACATATTCCATTCACCGCCGGTCACGGTTTCTGTATACGTATATGTATCGCCTACGCAAATAGTATCGGGTCCACTTATATCCCCGGGGTAATTGTCTATCACATCAAAAACATACGGAGTAGTCGCCAGTCCGCAGCTGTAAGGTATCGTGTAGTGTATTGTATCTACACCACCTACCAGGCCTATTACCACATTGCCGGATTTTACAACTGATGGAGATACTATTGTCCAGTAGCCACCGGTAATAGTGCTGCTTAGTGTATCAAGGTTACCGAGGCATATTGTGTCTATACCGCTTATCACGCCTGCGTCAGGAGTGACGTTTACATGTACTAATGCCGTTGCAGTATCGCCACCTGCTACATAAGTTATTATAGCATTACCTGCGGCAACGCCTGTCACAACACCTGCCGCTGTAACCGATGCAGTGGTTGTTGCAGATGAATGCCATACGCCACCTGGCGCACGAGCGTTAAGTACTACACTATCGCCGGTGCAGATAAATGTCGTACCCGATATACCGGATACTTCACGAATAGCATCATTACTGCCATCGCAAAAGAAGATATTGCCGGCGCTATCTATGAGCATCTGCTCAGGGCTAAAACATTGTGCGGAGTCAGCAGGGCCATTATCACCTGCATATCCGGCAACACCACTGCATGCTACAGTACTTATGATACCTGCGGTGTTCACCATGCGTATCACATTGTTGTTTGCTTCTGTGAAATAAAGATTGCCTGCCGCGTCAAATACAATACCCAGTTGCGGGAAAGATAATTCCGCACTTGTAGCTGCGCCGCCATCACCGCTATAGCCAACTATACCGGTACCTGCAAATGTGCTTATAGTGCCCGTACCATCTACTTTACGTATTACATTGTTGCCGCCATCTGTGATGTACATGCTGCCATCTGTGCCTAAAACAAGGCTGCCGGGCGCAAAGAGCCTTGCACTTGTGGCTGGTCCGCCGTCGCCTGTATAACCACTAACGCCAGTGCCGCTGCTATCAGTACCTGCCACAGTAGTGATGATGCCTGCCGCATCTACCTTCCTTATAACATTGTTTTGGTCATCAGCTATATATACATTCCCCGCTGCATCAACAGCTACGCCGGTTGGAAAAGACAATTGTGCGGAATCAGCCGGTCCTCCATCGCCGCTATAACCGCCGGTTTCAAAGCCAACTACCTTTCCTGCATAAGTGGTAATGATGCCAAAGGTGTCCACCTTACGTATCACATTGTTAAAGGCATCGGCTATGTACAGGTTATTGTTGTTGTCGAAGACAATATTTGTCGGACCATTGAGTAATGCGCTTGTAGCAGGTCCGCCATCGCCGCTATAGCCCAGTAAAGTGCTCGGTGAGCCGCATATGACTGTAGTGCCTCCTCCGGCATCTAATTTTATAATGTTGTTATCATCAAATTGCGCTACGTATATATTGCCATGCGTGTCTTTAGCAATACCCAATGGCGTAGCAAATGGCGTTGATAAGAAAGTAGTAATGGTTTGTGCTTTAACGAATAATGGCAAAAGCAGCAATAAGAATACAAGTCTTTTCATGACATCAGTTTTGCGGTGTCTATAAATTTAGAACACTTTTCCTACAAAAGACGGAAAGACACCTCATACTTTATGGGATTACCAACTTGTTCAAACGAGGATGCTTGAACAAGTTGGTAATCTAATGCATTACAGGCTTGCTTCCTACTCATGCTTCCTGCCACTGCCACACCTCCTCGTGTCTCCTGCCCTGCCTCCTGCTGCTGTACACCGCCACAGTTACTTAGGCATTTTGCTCATATCCATATACAGGATGTTCCAGTTGTGCCCATCGAGGTCAGCAAAGCCGCAGCCATACATCCATCCCTGCACTTCACTTGGTTTGCCAAATACATCGGCGCCCGCTTCCTGTGCTTTAGTAGCCCATTCGTCTACCTCAGCCCTGCTTGCTGCGCCCAGGCTTAGCATTACTTCGCTATGTTTAGATGCAGGTAATTCGTTACCCGAAAAGCTCTTGAACAGGTTCTCTTCACACAGGTTGCAGATAATACCCTGCTTGCCTACTACTAAGTGTGCCATAGATGCATTGCCTGCGCCGTTTGTAAAAGAGAAACCAAGTTTTGTAAAAAAATCTCGCGAACGGGCCACATCTTTCACGGGCAGGTTCAGCCAAAGGTCGTTTGTCATAAGTATAATTTTTGTTGATGAAGTAATGATACAAATGTCAGCACTAAAGTTGATAGTGCATCGCCCTATTGCGACATCTTGCAGGGGTATTAATGACATAATAGGCCAACAAAGAAGCATAAATAGGAATGGCTACACATCGTGCAGCCATTCCTATTGTGGTACAGTTTTATTTCTTCTTTCTATTATCTGATTCCTTAAATTTTAATGTGCATGTATTGATATCCTCGTTTGGTAGGATGTTGTTCCGCTAAAGGCTGTTTGTGTTATTCCGAGGCAAACCAGGCTATTAGCAGCTACACTGACACTTCCTGTTGAGTGACTAGAAGTTGTTACATCAAGAGTACCTCCGGTAGCATCACTCGTACTAAGACTCTGAGCCACTCCATTTACATACAATGTCACAGTTATCGTATTGGCGGCTATTGTGCCTACGTGTTGGTATGCAGTAAGTGTTATTGCATCAAACGTCATAGCTACAGGTGTTTGTATTGATACTAATTGCGATGTGGCTGCAGTACCATTTCCGCTGATATAGTAATATACTACGGCTCCGGTAGTCGTTGAAGTTTGTGCTTGTGCCATGAAAACATAAGAACTTGGAAGGCTTGTAAGATTCGCCCCACTGATGGCAGGCAATGTACCTGTAAGATTGGCTGCGGTAAGATTAGTAAGATTAGATCCGTTTTCTGCAGGGAACGTTCCGCCTGATGTAATGTTACCGGCAGTAAGGCTTGTAAGGGCTGCTCCACTGATGGCAGGCAATGCACCTGTAAGGTTTGCTGCATTTAGGCTTGTAAGGTTCGCTCCACTGATAGCAGGTAGCGCACCTGTAAGATTTGCTGCGGTAAGATTGGTAAGGTTAGATCCATTTTCCGGAGGGAAGGTTCCACTGGGTGTGATGTTGGTTGGGTTAAGACTGGTAAGATTAGATCCATTTTCCGGAGGGAAGGTTCCACTGGGTGTGATGTTGGCCGGGTTAAGATTGGTAAGATTAGATCCATTTTCCGGAGGAAGGGTTCCACTGGGTGTAATGTTAGCTGGGTTAAGATTGGTAAGATTAGATCCATTTTCCGGAGGGAGAGTGCCACCACCTGTGATGTTGGCTGGGTTAAGGTTGGTAAGATTAGATCCATTTTCCGGAGGGAAGGTTCCACCGCCTGCAATGTTGGCTGGGTTAAGATTAGTAAGATTTGTCCCATTTGCCGATGGTAAGGTTCCACCGGGTGTAATGTTGCCTGCGGTAAGGTTAGTAAGATTACCTCCGTTGATAGCAGGTAATGCACCTGTTGTACCATCTGTTTGCACTAATTGGCCTATCCCATTAAATGTATTGCCCTGTATGGTAACATTTGCAGGGGAGCTTATAATGGTCCATGCGGTGCCATTGTAATAATAAAAGCCCGCGGTGCCATCTGTTTGATAAACAAAGAGCCCTGTTGCTGGGTTGTGGATAGCTGCCAATTGTGCTGCCGTCATACGGGGTATCAGCATACCTTGGCTGGTCGATTTTATATCCAGGATAGCTGATGAGTCGGCTACTGAGCCGTCTGTGTTTATTGCTACGCCTTGCGCATGGCATATATTGCCGCCAAAAACAAACGCTGCGATAATGGTCAATGTAAGAAAGTGTTTCATATTGGTAGTTTTAAACTGATAAAAATATACTGGGGGTTAAAATGCTTTTATACTATTAATTGGGGTTGCTGTACTTGTCGTAAACTAAACCGCATGCCGGGCGTTATGCCGAACATGGATAATTTATGTCCCGGCATCACTCCTTCTTCAGAATAAATGACCTCGAGCTTTAAGGCTATGCCATCTTTACAAAATACAAGCAGTCCATTTTGCGCGTCTGCGCATATTATTTGCCCGGGCATTATGCCCGATGTATCGCCGGTCAATGTTATTTCCATCACTTCACAGATGCCTATGGTCCATCCGTTAATAATAGTTGGTGTTCCTTTTATTATAGGATTGCAGGCCTTTACTAACGCCTTTATTTCCCGCGAAGATAGCTCTTCCCAGTTGATGAACAGGCTGTCTGCTGGTAACCGTGGCCAGTAAGTAGCGGTGCTTCCGTCTTGTGCGGTTCCTGGCAGATCTTTACCCTGTTGCAGGTCGTTAATGATCTGTGTACACATCTTATCTCCAAGCCGCGATAGTTGGCTCGATAGCATACCATAGGTAAATTCAGGGGAGAACTGTAACTCTTCGCGTGCTATTATAGCGCCGGTATCAAAGTCTTCATCCATTACATGCACGGTAGTACCAGCCACCTGTTTGCATTGCCTTATACTTTCAAATATCGGGTCGGCACCGCGCATCTCCGGCAGCAGGCCATAATGGAAATTTAAAAAACCCATTGTTGGGATGGATAGTATATGCATGGGTATCCGCCACGCAAAAGTCATTACAAATACTATATCCGGCTGTAGTTCTCCTAGCCATTGTGCCAGGTCTTCTTTATAGGTGCGGTACGAAAGTTTTTTAAAAGGTATGTTGTGCTGTGTCGCTATACTATTGAGTATTACGGCTACCTCTGCATTTTTATCCGATGTGCAAATGCCGCAAAGCACTCCCCTGTGTATCATAGTTTGTAAGGCAGGTATAGCCATGCGGCTATTGCAAAGCAGTGCTATATGTGGGGTATTGTTCATGATCCTATACAGCCGTAAGTGTTAAACCATGAGGTGCCTTCGCCATTGAATACGCGGATGTCATCCCACACTTTTATACGCTGCTCTGCAACAAACGACACTTCACCCATAGGCTGCAGCAGGCAGTTGCCCGTAGTTTCATCTTTCTTTACCGCCGCTTCATATATAGGCGATAGCAGCTCGTGATGCGTGGCGTCCATTGCCATGCTTCCACGCGGGCCTTCAAACGTATAGTGTTCCAGTAGCGTTATTGCGTCGTTTATATTGTCAGCCTTTATAGCCGCCGCTATAAGATGGGCTGCTTCCCAGCCAAGGAGCGAAAATACATTCGCCTTTTGCGTGGTCATTTTATTAATGAACGTATGGTTAGCCTCATTATTCAGCTTGCTGGCCCACGGCACGCATACTTTAATATCAGAACCGGGATATATTGACTTTGTCAGCCATTGTTCATCGCCCATAAAAGAAGATCCGTAGACGGGGTGCGCTTCAAACATATTTTTCTTTGCAGCCTCCGTGCAGAAATCCTGTAGCATATCACCACAGAAGCATGCTAATACACCATCAGCAGTAGGTTCCTGCAAGTGCCATGCCAGTGGCTCTAATGTAAAGTCGCTTCTTTTAAGCGGGGTAATATGGTTAAAAGTTATAGCTCCTTTTTCATCTTCGAGGCTTCTTGCAAATGCGAATGCGCCGCGATAGCCTGCTTCATAAAACGAGCTGATGTATGCAAATTTCTTTTTGCCTTCCTGTGCTGCTATCTTCACTACTGCCCGGCAACATAAGGCGCCTTGTAAGGATACAGTAAAGACATTTGGCAGTGTATCATACACCAGGGGGAAATGATAACCAGCGTCCAGGGCTATAAATATAGCGCCTGCGTTGGCAAACAATAGTTGTAGCTTTTCAGCGGTTATAGGATTTACATAGCCCGCTATAATGCTTACACCGTCAAACAGCATGCGTTCGCAGTTTGCATAGATCAGTTTCTCATCATCACCCAGGCCTATGTTCTCTGTTTTTATTTCTATATTATCTATGCCTGCCTGCAGTAGCCCATTGCGTAGCCCGCCTACCAAATCAAAGTTGATAGACGGGTATAGCGCTGAGCGGGGTATCAGCAAACCTACTTTATTCGTCATGTTATTATTTATGATCTACTCTTTTATTTTATGGCTGCGAAGGGAAAATTCCATTCCAGCATATACAATAAGTCATAGCCAGGAATGGGTTGCGGATATCCACTGGCTTGCTATTTCCGCCCGCAGCTGTTACAGTGCCTGTTCCTACAGCCATTACATCTGCGGCAGGGGTGCCATATAGTTGAGTAGAACCGTCGCTGACTGCTGCCACTATATTGTCTTTGGGCATGTTGGTTGTCCCACCGGCATTATTTACAGGAATTTGCAGTTTTATAGTGTGAGTATGCATAGGCAGGTTGTTTTGTGTAATCGTTACCTGCACGTCACCAATTGGCTGGCCGATATAATAATTTTGCATATTGGGTGCCTGGCCTGTGCCTACCACAGCCCTGCCTTGCAGGTTGGGAGCATTGAAGGTAGCTACGCCATCTCCGCCAAAGGTGGTGCCTATTAGTGTATATAAGAGCGAATATGTATTTATATCCAAAGGCTGGCCATTACAGGGCAGCCATCCATCGGGTACGAAATCAAATGCGTACTGTGTTATCTGTCCTATGTATGCTGAATATGGGTGGTTCATGTTGTTATTTTTTTTGGTTAATTTTTTTTTGACTTATTTTTTTATGGCCTAGAAGGGAATGGTCCATCAAGGCAGATACAGTGTAGCATATTCAGGTAAGGGCTCTGTATGTTAAACGAATCCGTGCCGCCTGCAGACTGAATCGAAACAGCAGCGGGAGCCATATTAACGGGTGTAGCTCCTTGTGTTGAGTTATACGCAAAGCTGGTGCCATCGGTAGCAGCGGGAAATTTACCGGTAGGGTCTGTAAGACTTCCCACAAGGGCTATTTGTAATTGTGCAGACAGGCCGTGTGTATGCGCAGGCAGGTTGTCCATGTCCAGCTTAGCCGTTTCGTTACCGCCTGTACTACCTATTTTGTAGCTGCCATCTGTCGATGTACCCACTGCGGTTCTGCCCTGCAGGTTAGGCAAGCCAAATGTAGTAGTCCCATTTCCTCCGTAGGTGGCGCCAAGTAGTGCGAACAATGCCCCATATTGCGCCTTTGATAGTATCTGGCCCTGGCAGGGAAGCCATTTATAAGGGGCAAAATCGAACCCGAAAACACATATATTTCCAATGTATGATAGCATATTAATTGTTTTTGTAGGTTATAAATAAAGATCAGTTTCTTGATGGAAATATGCCCGTTGTAGCAATACAGCAGGTAAGCGCCAGTCCGGGGCTTAGTGTACTCACCGGTTGGCTGGCACCTGCTGTGCCCAATGTTACTTTGGGGTCTCCCATAAAGCCGGTTGCTTTAGATTTATCAGTATAAGTATTAAGGCCTGTACCATCTGGCGTGCCTAGGTAAGCGCCGGTCGGGTCCGGTGTGTCTGCGATCATATCGCCATTTGCAGGTATGGTAAAAGTGCCGGTATGTGTATGTGGTGGCATCTGGTTTATTCCCAGTGTGATCCTTTCTTGTCCACCAGGCTGCCCCTGAACATAATTTTGCCCGGCACCTACTACTCTACGGCCTCGTAGGTCTGGCAGCGCAAAATTGGTGGTACCATTTCCGCCATACATGGTGCCCAACAGTTTAAACAATGCCGGGTTTTGAGAGATATTCACTAATTGCCCCGAACATTGTGCCCATGTTCTCGGGGCAAAATTAAAAGCGAAGACTGCAATCATTCCTAAATACTGGTCATCCATGATCGTTTGGTTTTAGTGTGTGAGGTAAATATTTTTAATAAAAAATGTTTTTATAATCTTTAATGTAATCACCAATTATTAATGACTATTTTATAAATATTAAACGACAGTTCGCACGCTGGTAATTGCAAATCCTTGTCTAGTAATAATTTCAATGCATCTCTCAATAAATGATGAGCAACACAATACAATATTACTCATGTTTATTGCATTATTTACAGTTTATCTCATATTTTACCATCCCTAACAAAATTATAATATAGCATGGCGAGTATAGGGTATTATTGATGTACTATGTAAAATAGTACGTGAAATAGGGCAAATAGTATGTTTGATGATTTTATAACCCTGCTTTTAATTGTATATTCAATTACTTATTATTATTTTGCGGGTGTATGACTTACAGTTGTATTATAGCAGACGATAGTGCAATAGAGCGTGACAAGCTGGAGATACTCCTGCGTAAAATAGAGCGCATACATATAGTCGCTGTTTGCGCTAATGGTATAGAGGTAAGTAATTGGTTGTCAAAGCAACCGGTTGATATCGTTTTCTCAGATATCGATATGCCTGAATTATCAGGCATTGGCCTTTTAAAAAGCCTGAAGCAACCACCCGTATTTATCTTTTTTACAGGCCACAGCGAATATGCGGTAGAAAGCTTTGAACTGGATGTTGTTGACTTTTTAATAAAGCCGGTAACTTTTGAGCGCTTGGTAAAGGCAGCCAACAAGGCAATAGAATACCTCGACCTTAAAAAAAATAATACTGCGGCACAAGTCATTTCAACAGATAATGGCGAGGTGCGGCTGGATGTATCCGACAGCTATTTTTTTATAAAAGACACACCCGGCCTTATAAAAGTAAAGTTTGATGAAGTAGTCTATATAGAGAGCATGGGGAATTTTGCTTCCATCCATACACTAAAGGGCAAGAAGCATGTAGCGCTTGCTACCTTGAAAAAATTTGAGAGTACCCTTCCCGTATCTGTTTTTACCCGTACCCACAAGCAGTATATGATCAACCACCATCATATAATTAATATCTCTACTCAGGATGTACTGCTGGAAGGTGGTCATACCATCCCCGTAAGTTTATCTCACAGGCAGGCATTGCTCGATAAGGTGGTGAATAAAAAACTTATCACTCGCTTCCAGGAAAGTGAATAACGTCTTACCCGTTCTTCGGCAAGATCACGGTGAACTTGCTTCCTGCACCGTTACCGCTTTCCACAGATATATTACCATGCATCAGCGATGCAAAGGTGCGGCACAACTGTAAGCCCAACCCTGTACCTTGTTCTTTATTAGTGCCTAATGTACTGGCTATCGGTTGAAAATCTTTTGAGGTATTGAATAGCTGTACTTTTTCCTTGCTCATACCTATACCTGTGTCCTCGATATATATCTGCACATTTTTGTCTGTAATGGCTACCGATAAAGTTATGCTACCGTTCTTGGTAAATTTTATAGCATTGCTTACAAGGTTGCGAACAATGATGCTCGTCATATTTATATCTGCATACAAAATTGTATTACGTGGTATTTTTTTGTCTATCACGGTATCCTTCCTTGTAGCTTCTGATTTTAATCCTGCCACCACCTCTTCCGCTATATTATATAGGTCAAACTGTTCCAGTATGGGCTTATAGCCTTCCATCTGGCTTCGGCCCCAGTTCAGCAGGTTTATCATTACGCCCGATGTATACTTAAGGCTGCTCTTCAGTTCTTCTGTATACACAGACAGTCTCTCCGGCTGCAGGTCGCCACTGTCTAATATTTCGGCGAAGGAGATAAGCGAGTTTATCGGCTTTATAACATCATGTCCTACTATGCTGAACATCTTATCCTTCACTTTGTTTACCTGCTCCAGTTCCTGTTTCTGTTTAGTGATGAGCTTATTCAAATGTACCTTCTTACGTCTGCTCAGCCATATCTGGAATGCTATGGCGAATAGTAATGCGGCCAATACCAGCAACGCGATATTAAGCCGGTAGTTGTAAGTAAGCTTTTGGGTCTGCGCGGCTATTTGCTGGTCTTTAATATCTGTCTCGTATTTTGTCTGCAGGTCCTTCGTCACTTTCACCCGTTCGCTGCTAAACAGGGTATCTTTCAAGGTTATATATTTATCAGCAAAATCAAGTGCCTTTTGATAGTCGCCTTTCTGCTGGTAAACCTTTTTCAGCAATGGATATATGTCGGATAGCAATGAAGGGTCGCTGGCTTTTAGCGCCATGTCTACAGCAATAAGTCCATTGGCTTCGCTTTTGTCAAGGTCGCCCATACGGTAATTAAGCTGGGCTATATTGTCATACACACAGCCTTTAAAATAAGGGTCAGACATTGTATCTGCAATTTTCTCAGCCTGCGCCAGCGTTTGCACTGCCTCATCATATTTTTTCAGCTTTTGCAACAGTATGCCTATGTTGTTCAGCGCATACATCTGCCCTTGCACATTACCCTCCTGTGTGTATAGCTTCAATAGCTGGTTGTAGATGTCTAATCCTTTTTCGGGCTGCTCCATGCAGCCGTACACCACACCTAATAGATTTAAAGACTGCGATTTTTGTTCCGATAGGTTGTGAGCGGTACATATATCTATTGCTTGTTCGCAATATTTTTTAGCCGACTCATAATCCTTGCTCTGAATATATATCGAGGTCATGATCTGGTTACACTTCACCTCCCCACTATAATTACTAAGTGCCTGCCATGCGTGCAGAGAGGCGATCGCGTTTTGTAATGCTGCGGGGAAATTGCCCGCGTTATAATATAGGTTGCTAAGCGCGTAGTATCCACGGGCTACATTCAAAGTATCATTTATTTTTTTTGCTTCGGCAAGGGCCATATATCCTACTTCCAGTGCTTTTGCTGGTTGTGCCTCCTCATACTTGTCAATAAAATTAAAATAGGCATTGCTGCGGTCCGTATCGTTCTTTATTGCCTGCATTCTAATGATGGCAGTATCATTAGAAGCCTGCTGCGCGGATATAGTGTATCCTACAGGGCAAAGGAACATCAGTATGAAAAATATGTACTTTAAATGCATGTTTATTTTGCTAAGATATAGTTAATGGGACATAAAGTTAAATCATTGTACATTAATCTTTCATCTGCCCGGCCACCTCTTTCTGCATTATAGCGGCTAACTGCTTTTCTATCTTAGCAAGGCTGTTATATAGTTCGTCAAATGAGGTGCCGGCAAAGTATTGGTTTTGCAAGGCGTCAGTGCTGTAATCTGTGCGCAGCAGCTGTTCTATATCAAAGTCATAAACAGGTACAATACCCTGCGTACTATTCCTGGTTTCTTCTACTGACGACATAATGCCCGCGCCATATACTTTTAGCTTATCTCCATCATACAGCAGGCCAAACTCGATCGTGAACCAATAGATGCGGCTGAGTAATTGTATGGCCTCAGGATTTGTTATCCACTTTAATGCAAGCTTGCCAAATCCTTCAAGGAACAGTGCATACTGTTCATTTACCAGTAAAGGTGCATGCCCGAAAACGTCATGAAACATATCGGGCTCTTCGATATAGTCGAGCTCTTCCATTTTTCTCAGCCAGCAGGTAGCAGGGAATATCTTGCGCGCCAGCAGTTCAAAGAATTCTTTTTGTGGTACTATCTCCGGTACTACTTGTAGCGCCCAGCCAGTATAGTTGCGCAATACTTCGTTGGTATTACCTATGTGCGGTATCTCATCCGCGTTAAATCCTATCTGCGTCAATGCCTGCAGATACTCTGGGCTTGCGTGCTGCTGTAATAGTTTAAACTGGCGCTCAAATAGTGTGCGCCATACCTGGAAATCTTCTGCAGTGTACAGGTCGTACTGCTGTACGAGTGGTCGGTTACGTGTCATGTTGTGTTGATTTGAAAAGGACAAAAAATAACCCGGCTCCTTTCGGAACCGGGTTGAGTGATATGTGTATATACAAAGCCGCTATTCCGTACAGTATCGGGTAGAATAGTAATAATAATAAGCGGCCTGTGTATGTATGTTATGCGTCATGAGGTGTAAAGATATGAATATGTGTCAAACTGCAAAATGAAATTAAAATAAAGAAGCTTGCACCGCGTGTCTTCTTGCCGGTTTCAACTTCACTGCTGGCTTTGTAATGCTATTCGCCATTACCTGATACACGGCAGTTTCTTCGTGTCTCGATGCCACAACTATGTTGGTCGTGTCACTGTGCATAGAAAATAATTGCAGCGCCAGATCGGGGTTGTTGTTATCTTGCGACAGATGCGCGAGTAGCAGGTGCGTCATAAAAGAAGGGCGGTGCATTTTAAATAATTGCAACGCTTGCTCATTAGACAAGTGTCCTTTATCGCCGCGTATACGTGCCTTTAAGTGATACGGATATCGTCCGCGCTCCAGCATACCTTCATCATAATTTGCCTCGAGAAAAGCGGCATGGCATTGTTTAAAATAACGGATCACATTTTCGCAGGGCATTCCTATGTCCGTGAATACACCAATGGTTACACCACTGCCACTTATTACAAAGCTATGAGGGTCGCTTGCATCATGGAGTTTTGGGAATGCTGTTATGGATAAGCCACCTATCTGCACCGGCTGATGCGCGTTGAACGATTGCAGTATTGCTTCGCCCAATATCAGCCTGCTATGGCGCATAGTAGGTGCGGTAATGTAAACAGGCAGCTTGTATTTGTGTGTGATAGATTGTAGTCCGCGGATATGATCTCCATGCTCGTGCGATATGAAGATCGCCTTTACATTTTGCATCGATAGGCCTAGCCTGTGCATACGCTTCTCCGTTTCTCTGCACGATATTCCTGCGTCTACCAGCACGGCTTCCTGCCCGTTACCTATGTAGTAACAGTTGCCATTGCTGCCTGAATTAAGAGAGGTAATAAAGAGGGACATGCGTACTGCAAAGAAAACACTTTTGAAGCATCATACTATATAATTATTAATTTTTGCTTAGATTTATAACAACAAAATTTTTTAACATGAGAACCCTATTATTTACAATTGTATGTTTATTTATTACTATGGCAGGTTTTACACAAGCTCCATTTACACACGTAGAATGTGGAATAGAATTTACCATCGCATTGCGCGCCGATAGTACAATATGGATTTGTGGCGATAATACATCTATGCAATACGGAAACTATCTGGTCTCACCCAAAGACACGCTTTTTCAAATACAGGCAACCGAAAAATGGACAAGTGTTGCAGCTGGTGGGCTCCACGTACTTGCTATATCTGCGGATAGCACATTATGGGGATGGGGAGAGAATGCTAACGGTGAACTTGGCTTAGGGTATACGGACGAAGTCGACACAACAGCACAAATTAATGTAACAAACCATTGGCGTTCTATCAGCGCTAATATTTCAAAGTCGATGGCAATAAGAAATGACGGAACTTTATGGGCGGCTGGTTACAACTATTTCGGCATGCTTGGCACAGGAGATAGTATGGATCGATATCTTTTTACACAAATAGGAGCTAGCAATGATTGGAAGGTCGTGTATGCAGGAGGGTTGTTTACGCTGGCAATAAAGCAAGATGGTACTTTATGGGGTTGGGGGTATAATGGTGATGGAGAATTGGGAATGGATAATACAACAGGTATATATTTTTCACCCACACAAATTGGCATGGAAAATAACTGGGTGTCTGTAAGCGGTGGGTTCAGATTTGCATTGGCAATGAAAGCTGATGGAACGATCTGGGCTACGGGGTCTAATACTAATGGACAATTGGGGCGTCCGGCATCTGTATTGCTCGACTCAACATTTAAACAAATTGGAAGTGATAATGATTGGAAGTTTATAGGAGCAGGCGCCTTGCATAGTTTTGCGGTCAGGAACAATGGAACCTTATGGGGCTGGGGCGATAATGAATATGGCCAACTTGGTTCCGGCATTGCAGATACAGCAGCTTCAGTAATGCAAATTGGTACTGATACAAATTGGCAATATATAACCGGCGCTGATGGTGCTTTGTCGCCATCTACATTTGCTGTGATAGGTTATCATTCAGCAGGATTGAAAACAAACGCAGAAGGTATATGCACTGCCGGAGCTGATTATTATGGGCAACTCGGTACTGATACGATTATAGGTCTGCCTAATGCTCAATTTTATTTTGATTGTTCTGTAGGCGATAATGCTCTGGCGGTTGCATATGTGATGAAAAACGCTGCTGTCAATGTATATCCTAATCCTGCATCAGGCCTGCTGCATATCGATGGCATCACTAATACAGCCCAATATAAAGTGGTGAATATGATGGGGACTGTGGCACAGACCGGTACGCTGCAAAATGGCGACAACACACTTTCTATAAAACACTTAGTGCCTGGCAGCTACATCGTAACTGTTATTACCGAAGAGGGGAAAATATATAATACGCACTTGGTGAAGGAGTAGTTACCAACATTAAATTTGCTCTCTCCGCGATAGTTATTACGATCAAGTAGCCTAAGCCTTATTTACACGCCTCCCTCACCAGCGGCGCAACCTTGGTGGCGAATAGCTCTATAGAACGCAGAAGTTTTTCATGCGGTATATCTCCGCCAACTATTTGTGCCAGGTATCGGGTATTGCCAAATATCTTATGCTGTGCTATTATCTTATCAGCGACCTCTTGCGGGCTACCCACAAGCAGTGGGCCGTACCTGCGCGATGCTTCGAATTGCTGACGGGTAATGGTCGACCACCCACGCTCCTTGCCTATACGGTTCATCATCTTTTCATAAGTAGGCCATAACTCATCCGCTGCCTGTTGCGAATCATCGGCTATATATGCATGTGCATTAAGCGCGAACTGTAATTTGCTTACATCATGTCCCGCCTTTGCAGCGCTGTTACGAAACAATTCTACCAATGGCAAAAAATGCTCGGGTTGTCCGCCCAGCATAGCAAGTGTTACAGGCAGGTTTAGTGCACCGGCACGTGCCATCGATTCCGGCGTGCCGCCAACTGCTATCCATATCGGCAGCCGTTCCTGTATAGGCCGCGGGTAGATACCTAAATTATTCACAGGCTCACGAAACATGCCCTTCCAGCTAAGCTTTTCAGATTCGTTTATCTTCATCAGCATTGCCAGCTTCTCGGAGAATAGCTCATTATAATCATTCAGGTCTTGCCCGAACAACGGAAAGGATTCAATAAAAGACCCGCGTCCCGCCATTATCTCAGCACGGCCGTTCGATAACAGGTCGAGGGTAGCGAAATTCTGGAACGTACGTACAGGGTCGGTAGAGCTAAGCACGGTTACTGCGCTCGATAGTTTTATATTCTTCGTTATCGTTGCCATACCGGCCAGCACCACTTCCGGAGCGGAAATAATAAAGTCAGGGCGGTGATGCTCGCCTACCGCGAATACATCCAGTCCCAGCTCATCCGCCAGTTTTACTTCTGCAAGTAGTTGTTGCATACGCTTATGTGCATTCACCGCATTGCCCGCTGTATTATCCGGCATTACCTCTCCAAAAGTGCTCAATCCTAATTCCATACCTGCTTATTATGTTATAAAAATACACATAGCCGATGGCATATAAGATAGAGATTGATTATGAATAGATAGCTGAGCAAAAAGGATGTCACCTTTGTATATGGCAAAATCAACAAGAACCGCAGACACGAACAAGTTAGCGAAATTAATCGCTGATATTAAAAGCCCCCAAAGGAAAGAGAGGCATACAAAAAGAAGGGAGATAACTAGGGGCTGCGATCGCAGCCTTTTAATGGCATGATTTATACGTATTTATTAATATGAATACAAATAATTTAGAAAAAAATGACGGTGGTTTAGAAGGCGCACGAGTAGATTCTATAGATAAATTCTCAAAACACCTTGCTTCCGAAATTAATTTAGCTAAAAATGGAAATGGTTTTTTCGAGCCAAAATTCTGGACAGACTATCTTGCAACTAAGCACGCCTACCAAGATGCCATGAATAAATTTTATAACCTGCTACATGAGCTTTCAAAGTAAATATTTTTTTTTCAAACTGAGACACTACCTGTTTGTCGAAATAAGTTACATCTATGTCTAAAAGTTTTGCAGGAGTTTACTCAATGACATTACTTTGCCCTATTAAAACTTAGATCATGAAAAAAGCCTTACTTATTGCAGCATCTATGCTTGCACTTACGCCTGCATTTGCCCAAACAACTTTTACACACGTGGAATGTGGTACGGAATTTACACTCGCGCTCCGCTCAGATAGTACACTGTGGGCCTGTGGCAACAATGCTAACAGCCAGCTTGGCAATTCAGATGTCACTCAATCAGATACACTAATGCCCATAGTAGCGGGACAAAAATGGATATTCGCGGCTACCGGTGCTGTACATGCGTTAGCTATATCTTCGGATAGCACTATGTGGGGCTGGGGGCTTAATGGAAATGGACAATTGGGTCTGGGCGGAGAGCTTAGCCCGTCAACAGAACCGATACAGATAAATGCCACACAACACTGGCGTTATGTAAGTGCTGGTGAGGCACACACGGTAGCAATATTAAATGATGGTACGCTATGGGCAACGGGCCTCAATTTTTATGGGGGATTAGGTACAGGCGATACTTCGCACCATACTTCATTTGTACAGATAGGTACAGATAATACATGGAAGACAGTATCAGCGGGGGGCTTACACACATTGGGTATAAAACAAGACGGCACATTATGGGGCTGGGGTTTTAATGGCGATGGTGAGCTGGGTATTGGTAATACGTCAGGCAGCTACACAGCTCCTACGCAGATAGGAACTGCTACTGACTGGTCTATGGTAGCAGGTGGTTTTGAGTTTTCTATAGCACTAAAAACAGATGGTACTATATGGTCCTCAGGGTTTAATGGTAATGGCCAATTAGGGCGCACTACATCCGGTGCCAACGATTCTGTACTCACACAAATAGGTACCGGTAATAATTGGAAGTTCATTGCTGCGGGCTCTTCGTACGCTTTTGCTATAAAGAGCGATGGCACGCTTTGGGGCTGGGGCTTTAATGGCTATGGCCAGTTAGGCTTAGATGCTATGACATTAGCGCCTACGCCTACACAATGCACTTCCGATACTAATTGGCAGTACATATCCGCAGCCGATGGCGCCATATCTAGCGGTGGTGTATTCGGACTGCACTCTGTTGGTTTTAAAACGAATGCAGCTACACTTTGCAGCACTGGCGCAGATTACGAAGGGCAGCTAGGTAACGATACTGTTATCGCAGGTCCCGATGCTCAATTTGCTTTTGGATGTTCCGTATCGGCAGGCAACTACCCTACAGAAGCAGTAGCCAATGTTACAAATGCTGGCAACATCAGCATATATCCTAATCCTGCATCAGACCTGTTACATATTGATGGTATTGCTACCACAGCCACTTATAAAGTAGTAAGTATGGTAGGCGATGTTGCACAAAAAGGCACCTTACAAAAAGGTTATAACAATTTTTCTATCAAATCGCTGATACCGGGCGTTTACCTCGTTATCGTTAACACAACTGAAGGGAAGGTGTATAACGTGAGACTGGTAAAAGAATAATCTCATTAAAATATTATACAGGCCTCATGCTCTGATACGGGCATGGGGCTTTTTTTATGCCCTAACATAAATGCATTGCTCCTCAAAAAAATTGCGTGGCATCATTTTTACTATATGTACAATACATGTCTACAACGATATCCGCAAAATGGAGCAAGCCACTTTTGGCTGCAGGCAAGCAAGCACTGTTTATTGGTACTTTCTGGCGAAATCTCTTTCGTAAAGGTTTTGAACTTAGGGAAACAGTACGTCAGTGCTATATCATAGGTTATAAATCCATCAGCCTTGTAGGTATTACAGGCTTTATCCTGGGGTTTGTGCTTACGCTGCAGTCATTGCCTACTATGAAGGCATTTGGCGCATCTAGCTTTGTACCTAGCATGGTAGCTATATCTGTGATAAGGGAGATAGGGCCGGTTATAATCGCACTTATTTGTGCGGGTAAGATAGCGTCGAGTATAGGCGCTGAATTGGGCAGCATGAAAGTAAGTGAGCAGATAGATGCGATGGAGGTATCGGGTGCTAACCCTATACAGTACCTGGTAGTAACACGTATTCTAGCCTGCATCTGTATGATACCACTGCTCACACTGATGGCCGATGCACTTGCGCTGTTTGGCGGTTGGGCAGCATCCAATATCTCAGATAGTATGAGCTTTAAGTTATATTTCGATAAGGCATTTACATCGCTCTCTTTTGTAGATCTTATGCCCGCAGTTTTTAAGACTATTTTCTTTGGGTTTGCAATAGGTTTTGTAGGCTGTTATAAAGGCTATAATTCAGATCGTGGGACGGAGAGTGTGGGGCTTGCAGCCAATTCGGCTGTGGTTAGTGCCTCATTATGGGTAATAGTACTTGATGCTATTGCCGTGCAGCTCACCAGTGTATTTGCCTATAATGCTTAATAAATGGAACAGGTAATTGAGAATACAGACGAAGCAATAAAAAAATCACCTTCCACGGATAGCGAGGTAGTGATAGAGATACGCCATGTAAAAAAAGCATTTGGTAATAAAGTTGTGCTTTCTGATATAAATATGGATCTGCACCGTGGCGAGAATCTTGTAGTGCTGGGCAAGTCCGGCCAAGGCAAGTCCGTAAATATAAAATTGATGGTAGGGCTATTAAAGCAAGACGATGGCAGCCTCAAAATATTTGGCAAAGAGGTAAGCGAGCTCAACGAAGATGAGCTGAAAGCTTTGCGTATTAGAGTAGGCTTTCTCTTTCAGAGTGGTGCACTATATGATTCAATGTCGGTACGCGAGAACCTGGAATTCCCATTGACGCGCGTACTACTGTTACGCGACAAGAACGAGATACAGACACGTGTTGAGGAAATATTAGAAAGTGTAGGATTGCTGGATGCAATAGATAAAATGCCATCCGACCTTTCAGGAGGTATGCGTAAAAGGATAGGGCTGGCACGCACACTTATATTGAAGCCTGAAATAATGCTGTACGATGAGCCTACTACAGGTCTTGATCCGATCACATCGAGAGAGATATCTGAGCTGATACTGGCGATGCAAAAGAAATACCACATATCATCCGTGATCATTACACACGACATGGCCTGCGCTAAAATAACCGCAGATAGGGTAGTTGTAATGAACGACGGCAAGTTTGTGGCAGAAGGAGATTATGAAACACTCGAGGCGTCCGATGATGATCTTGTGAAACACTTTTTTAAATAACTAATTATGAATACAACTTCTTCTCAGGTCATTAAGCTCGGTGCTTTTGTTATCGGCGGCATATTGATATTGCTGGTTGGTATCTTTCTTATAGGTAGCAAGAAAAACATGTTCTCCAGCACTTATGGTGTGTATGGTATATTTAAGAATGCCGGCGGACTTAAAGCAGGCAATAATGTACGTTTCGGTGGTGTAGATGTAGGTACTATACAGCGTATCACTATTGTCAAAGATACCATCGTGCGCGTCGATATCATCATCAAAACCAAGATGAGCGAATTTATAAAGACCGATGCTGTGGCTACAATAGGCTCTGACGGTTTGATGGGGGATAAACTATTAGAGATTGAGCCGGGTAGCCCTAACGCAAAAGTCCTGGCAGCAGGTGGACAAATGCGCACCCAAGAGCCGGTAGACTTTGGTGGAATAATAAATAAATTCAGCACTGTTGCAGATAATGCTACGGTAATAACAGGAGCTCTTGCAGATATGGCGCTCGAAATAAAGCATGGCGATGGCTCTATCAGCAGATTGCTTTATCGCAACGACCTTGCGTTGGGGCTCGAAGGAACACTCAATAACGCGAAATCAATAACAAGTTCGCTCGATGATATTGCTTTGCATATTCAATCCGGCCAGGGTTCGTTGGGTGCACTTGTCTATACAGACTCATTATCTAATAATCTTAACCGTACTGTATCATCAGCAAATGCTGCACTGGCAACAGTGCAGGTGGCAGCTAACAATTTTGGTGAAGACATGCGTGCGCTACAGAGTAGCTTTTTATTTAAGAAATACTTTAAGAAAAAGGCGAAAGCGGAGGCTGACTCTGCAAAATCAGAAGGCGATGATGAACCGGAAATGAATGATGCCGAACTGCAACAAATAAAAGATGATGCGGACAAAGAGTTGCAAAGAAGGCATACAAAAACAAATATTACAGATACAATAAGATAGTGATACTGCACAGGTACGATTATTATACCTACTTCCGGATATGAGATTTCAAGATAAAATATGCCTCGTCACAGGCGGTGGTTCCGGCATTGGTCGTGCTACATGTCTCCGTTTTGCACAAGAGGGTGGCACCGTAGTGGTCATAGATATAAACGAACAAGGAGGCAATGAAACAGTTGCACTCATTACACAATCCAAGGGCCAGGCCATATTCAGTAAAGTAGATATTTCACAGCCTGCAGATATCAAGAATTGCATTGATACTGTGGTAAGTAAATACGGCAAAGTAGATGTAATGGTGAATAATGCCGCTATGATGACCTTCACGCCCATCGTAGACTTGCAAATGGAAGACTGGGACAAAGTAATGGCGGTAAATCTCCGATCTGTATTCCTGTTTTGTAAATACTGTATTCCACACATGACCAACGGTGCGGTGGTGAATACAAGCTCTGTACACGCCCACGAAACTACTCCCAATGTATTGCCATATGCCTCAAGCAAGGGAGCGATAGAAGCATTTACGCGAGGCCTTTCGCTTGAGTATCCTGCTACAACTGCAAGATTTAATGCGGTGGCGCCCGGGGCCGTTGATACGCCTATGTTATGGAATAACCCCAACGTAAAAAGCGGTAAAGAGAAAATAGAAGGCGCCATCGGCAAGCCCGAAGAACTGGCCGCAGCTATTTGTTTCCTTGCCTCGGGCGAAGCGTCATACATAAATGGCACCACACTCGTAGTAGATGGTGGCCGTCTTAATATACTTTGATATAGCTGATCGTTATGGAACACAAGTTCATGTTTTGCACCGGGATAGAGAATAGTTATCCTACGGTAATAATAGGTGGTAAAAAGGTGAGGATAGACGAGATGGAGAAGAATAACCACTATACACGCTGGAAGGAAGACTTTGCTTTGGTAAAAGAAATGGGTATTGAATTTTTGCGCTATGGGCCGCCCTATTATAAAACACATCTTGGCCCGGGTCAGTACAACTGGGATTTTGCAGATAAAACCTTTGCCGAGCTCAAAAGGCTTGGCATTACACCCATCGTAGATCTTTGCCACTTTGGTGTACCTGATTGGGTAGGTGATTTTCAAAATACAACTTGGCCTCCGCTTTTTGCCCAGTATGCAAAAGCATTTGCCGAGCGTTTCCCCGATCTGCAATTCTATACTCCGGTCAATGAGATATATGTAGCGGCAGTTTTTTCCGGCCAGTTTGGCTGGTGGAATGAAAGCCTTTCCAGCGACCGCGCTTTTGTTACCGCGCTCAAAAACTTATGTAAAGCCAATATACTGGCAATGCAGGCTATATTAGAAGTTCAGCCGGGAGCTACATTTATTCAAAGCGAATCTTCAGAATACTTTCATGCGCAAGATCCATCCTGCAAGGAGCAAGCTGATTTTCTCAATCAAAAGCGATTCCTGTCACTCGATCTTTCGTATGGCCATCCTGTCGACGTGCATATGTATAAATATTTGCTGGCAAATGGCATGACGGACGAGGAATACGAGTGGTTTGGAAATAACCATGTAAAGGGTCGCTGTGTTATGGGTAATGATTACTACGTAACCAATGAGCATTTGCTACATGCCGATGGGAGTACTTCACCATCAGGAGAGGTCTTTGGGTATTATGTTATCACCCAGCAGTACTTTAACAGGTATCATCTGCCTGTAATGCATACGGAAACAAATATCGCCGAGCCATCTTCAGTAGCCTGGCTGCAAAAAGAATGGGCAAATGTGTATCGCTTTAAGCAGGATAACTTTCCTATTGTGGGCTTCACGTGGTATAGCCTTATTGACCAGGTCGACTGGGATAGTGCATTACGCTCAAATGCAGGTAATGTAAACCCCCTGGGACTGTATGATATGGACAGAAAGATAAGGCCCGTAGGCATCGCATATAAAGAGCTGATAGCCGCCTGGAAAGAGGAGCTTACAAATGAAAGCTATGGGCTCCAGTTCAGGTATTGATATTATGTCGCTATAAATGATCTATCATGTCAATTCCGTTCATGCCGCCTGCTACTGCCTTTACCGCCGTACTTAATGGAAAAAATACCGGTTTGTGGGTATTGCAAAACAACTTTATTAGCTGCGCTATTACCAACTATGGGACACGGTTGGTAAGTCTAGTTGTTAGTGACAAACAAGGTAATAGAACCGATGTAGTGCTTGGCTATAATTCATTGAAGGAATATATTGGTGCTTCAGATGCATATTATGGCGCTGTTGTTGGTCGCTATGCTAATAGGATTGCAAAGGGCATGTTCACATTAGAAGGCATCCATTACCGCCTGCCCATAAATAATGGCCCCAACACATTGCACGGCGGCCCTTATGGCTTTCATACCCGAGTGTGGACTGTTGTAAGGGCAAGTGACGCGCTGATAGAGCTGCGTTACTTTTCACCTGATAATGAAGAAGGTTTTCCAGGCAACATGGAGGTTATGGTAACATATGAATTGATAGAAAACGAATTACATATCCGCTACAACGCATCTACCGACAGGCCCACCATTATAAATCTCAGCAATCATACCTACTTTAATCTGAATGGTGAAGGCAACGGGAGCATCAATGCGCATACTTTACAAATAGCAGCAGATACTTATACGCCTGTTGATGAAACGCTTATTCCCACAGGTGAGCTTGTATCGGTATCAGGTACGCCGTTCGACTTTCGTCATCCACATGCTATAGGCTATTCGTTACATAGCGCCGATGAACAATTAAAATATGCCGGTGGTTACGATCACAATTTTGTGCTGGCAGCAACAGCAGGCAAGCCGCAGATTGCCATTACAGGTGATAAGAGCGGCATTACAATGAGTATCCTCACAGATCAGCCCGGTATGCAGTTTTATGGTGGCAACGCTATGTCGGGTAAGGATGTTGGTAAGTCGGGCAGGGTATATGGAAGGCAACATGCATTCGTATTAGAGCCTCAACACTTCCCCGATTCTCCTAATCATTCTTCTTTCCCTGACACTACTCTACGACCAGGTGATGTCTTTACCTCCACATCCGTTTATTCGTTTACCCATAGTGGCAAATAGGCCGTGCGGCAGCATTACGTTTCCTCATCAAAGTATATCTTGTAGTAGCTCTTGGCTACGCGCTCGTCATAGCCTTTTTCTATAAGGCTTTTGTCGCCGTGTATATACACGTGGAAATTCTTATCCAGTTTCAGTATACTCTTGAATACGCGCGCCTGCTTCTTCACCGCCGCGCCAGATATGTCAAACTCACTATCCAGCTCTATAAAGCGTTCATTAGTGAACTCACGCTTAAAAGTCTGGAACGACTCTATAACACCCTTGTCATCGAATACCTCTTTGAGGAAAGTGTTCTCATTAAATGACTCGTTCTTTTTAAAGTAATCGACCGTCTTATTAAGGTAGTCTATCTTATCTGTTTTAGTGATCTCGTATTCGGTTTCCAGATGGTCGGTCACGAAGTCTTTACAGACAGACAGGTACGTCTTAGTAGCCTGATAGTTGTCGTTGATGGGCTTCAGGTTCAGGAAAATATCTTTCCAGTAGTTTACGTCCGACTTGCTTGTCTTCTCTATTACCAGCACTCTGTTACCACTGTTTTTGTCTATGTTGAAGATGATACAACCCTTATCCATATTATTGAGGTTGTTACCACTGTCGTACGTTATCTGGTATCGGTTCTTTTCGTTCAGCAGCTTTAGATAAGTATCCTTCGAATCTACTTTGAACAGGCCTATCGCATCGGTCATCTTGCCCTCGAAAATGATCTTTGAAAAGTAGACGGTATAAAAATCGCCCGCCTTTATATTAGGGTGTGATGATACCTCATACAGGTGCTTAGCGCAGCTGATAGAGTTACGGTGAAACGAATCCTTATCGTCAAATATCTTCTGTGCATATTGATACAGCGGATTCATTGTATGATCGCCATCAGAGAATGTGAAGGAGTAAAACTCATCCATCTTAAAGTTAGTAAGGAAGTATTGCTTCAGATAATTGCGCAGCGTATCATCCGCTATATCCAGTGGCTCTTTAGACGTGGTAAGTTCCTCATCATTCGTTTTATTACCCACCTCATGTACCGACACGAGGTCTATGTTGCAGTTGCTATAGTCGACCATATTGTCCGCAAGATACATTGCTGCATGGTAAAATACTGACCTGAAGTTACTGTGAGGCTTTGCTCTATTCATACTACTATTGCTTTTCATTATATAATTTCTTACTTTGGAAAAAATAGAAACGCACAGTATGAGAGCTATAATTTTACTTGTTGCATGTTCACTTTCCTTCCTACAGCCGACATTTGCACAGCAAACCGGTAATATGGGTGCGCGCAGAGCAGCGCCAGTCGCTAAGACAACGGCGGTTGCTTCACGGCTGATAGCATCTGTATATCGCTATAGTGATGGCACACAGTATGTTCCGTTCGACTCTGTAAGTTATTATTTCTCCGGTGACCATGGCGGTGACCTCGAAGGGGCGTTGCTGTATGATTCTGCACTCGTAAGGTACTATGATGCATCTGCTGCTGCGTACAATGATGCTACCCTGGTAATAAACACATATGATGCGTATAATGATGAACTTACTCAGGAAGAAAAAACGTGGGATGCCGGCAGTGGCACTTTCTATAACGTTTCCCTTACTACCAATACTTATGACACCGCACATCACTTGTTATCAAATCTATACCAGACATGGGATGGCAGTGAATGGGCGAATGACTGGTATGACACGACAACTTACAATACCGCCGGCAGCATGCTTACATATATATACCAGATGTGGGATGGAGCTGAATGGGTAAACAGCAGTTTGGATCAATATACCTACGATAGCAGTAATAATAATATTACACTGCTGGTGCATACATGGAATACCACCACATCGGCATGGGACAATGCCGCCCTCGACTCAAATTCTTATAATTCCGACAACACCGTAAAGACCATTATTAGCATGCAGTGGAATACTGCCGCTGCATCGTGGACGAATATAGCACGTACTGACTATGCCTATAATGCGCCCGCCGCTTCCGGCGATACAGTGACATTCTCAGGTTGGGATACAACTGCGCTTGCATGGATATACAGATCCCGAGACGTGGTCACCTTCAATGCAGCAGGCCAGCGGCTTACCGACCTGAACCAGGTACGGGATACAGCCGCGGCAGTATGGCAGAATGCTACCTACACAATTGATAGCGCATATCTTGGCTACCTGCCCGGATATATTATAAAGCAGGTGTGGGACAGCGCATCGGCGTCATTTGTAAATGCAACCAGGGATAGCTTTGCTGTAAATAGCTACGGGCAGGAAACCTACCGCTTTGGTACCTCGTGGGATACTGCTACAGGCACCTGGAAACAGGCTACAGGCAACCCCGCAGAGCGCTATTATTACGAAACCTACACTACTTCTGTGCAGAACGTAAGCAATACTAACTGTACCGCATATGTATACCCTGTACCTGCAAATGATATGCTGCATGTAGCCGTAACGTGGAATGAGGCACAGGCCTTTAGCATACAAATAATGGATATGAGCGGCCATATGGTAAGCCAGTGGCAGATGCCTGAGCAAAAAACATACAACGGTAATATTTCCGTAAACCGCTTGCCAGAGGGCAACTACCTGATGAAGATAACGGGCGCTACCGGGCAAAGTGTACAACGGATAGTGGTGGCGAAGTAGTTAGCCAGCCGTGCTCTAACCAAGCTTGTCATCGGTTTCATCGAATTCGCGGATGAATTCGCGGAGGTCGACTTTTTCTCCACAGCGCCGCCGGAAGTCTGCTATATGCTGCTCTCTGGGTGTTAAGGCGCGGAGGGGTGGCAGATGGTCTTCATTTTTTTCATTTTGGGGTGTGGCTATGGTCTCTTGCGAAGGACTGTGTGATGCTGTGGGCGCGGGTTTGGAGGACTCCTGCTGCTGTGTGGCAGTGACCCCATTTTCCTCAGTGGGGTCAGCCGGATCGGGGTAGGCCATGACGGACCTGTACTCGTCTTCGAACTCGGTTTCGTGGCGGAGGTAGTTTATATCTTCGCCGAGGCGGGCGCTTCTTACCAATTGGTTTACATATTTATCTATGAACGGGGTGACCTCGCGGGCAAGCGTACTATCGCGACGAATGAGATCGCCGGAGACGGTCATGAATGCTTTGACGCTCTCGGCAACGGGCTGGCGCTTACTGAAATTCTTTATGGTGTTTGTGAGCTGGCGTATAACCAGACATTCTTCTTTTGTGGGGTATGGCTGCTGTGCGCGGGCGGCAATAATATCGTTGATAGCGCCGAGCTGCTCGTAGTACTGTGTAGCGAGGCGGGTAGGGCCATGATGGTTTATAAATTTCTGCTGCAGCCAGTCGCCCTCTTTTATCCACTTGTAGAGTGTTTTGCGGTTGACGCCGAGGGTTTCGGCGATCTGCGTGCGGCTGAGGGCTGTGTTGAGGAAGAGGTCTTTGGCGTGTTGCTGCTGAAGGATTTTTGGGGTCATAGGTGGTTTGGGTTTTAGCAGGTGATAGTAAAAGGTTAAAAAGGTAATCAGGTAAAGGGTAAAAATTAACCATAAGGGGTATTACCCTGGTTGGGGGATGGAGTATGCAGGTGCTCTTTCCTGCATATCCGTTCTTTCTTTTCTATAGCAAAAAGAAAGAACCAAAGAAAGTGCCAGCCTCTTAAATCGCTCCACGCA
>Ga0105239_10000189_pt1 | contig 89556 bp, 72 predicted proteins | sample KBSC44metaG_FD_92761 | JGI IMG/M metagenome (GOLD analysis project Ga0105239, IMG submission 92761) | Corn rhizosphere microbial communities from Kellogg Biological Station, Michigan, USA - KBS C4-4 metaG | ecosystem: Host-associated > Plants > Roots > Rhizosphere > Soil | place: Michigan, USA... | reverse complement strand
TGTCCACCCCCCCCCCCCCCCCCCCCCGCGCGCTGGACCTTCAATTAAGCATGAGCACCCTCAAAGCCCATGCTGAGGTCGTTATCAGGGAGAAACAATCCACCGGAATCAGCGAGCCAGGCATCCCACTGTGACCAATTGATGCCTTGCTGGGGCACGTTCGAGTCCCCAACGCCTTGGTCCTGGGCGAGCATGTAGTCGACGTCCATGGACATGCCGTCATCGAACGGCCCTGCTGCTACTCTATCGCCTTCTCCACTGCCGTACCAGAGCGCGTCACTGCTGTTCATGAGATCTGTTGGCTCGTTGAACTGGCTGTCTGGCTGTGATGGGAAATACTGTGTTGCTGCTGGTGGTGGTCCGGGGAATGAACTATCAGGCTCACTTTTTGGTATGGATTCGTTGACCATTAGTGGCTCCTGCTTCGAAGGCGGATGTGATCTCTCCCCAACACGAGATCTCTCTCGTCTCTTCGTCCTAGCAGCCTCTCGTTGCTGGCGAAGCTTGACAATGAACCTAGGGGGAGCGAGTCCGCTTTTACCATCATTGGCCATCTTGGCCTCACAGGCACTGAAAGCCTTCAGGCAGAGATTACCCACGGCCACGTGTATCGGCCTTTTGATATTCGACAGCCAGGTGGGATTGTTTTCGTAAGTTGCTTCAATGAGTTGCCAAGCCTGCTCAGCGGCTTTCATCAGCGGCCTGGCACGCAGCGTATCAAGCACGTGAATGAAAGCATGCCACTGTGTGTAGTAAGAAGCATACCACGAGAAGCGCTTGAGTCGACGATCTGACTGCATCATGTCATGAATATCAAGAAGCTTGATACTCAGATCCCAGACGTACTCTTGTTCGGACTCGGGTATTTCGTCAATACTGACCCATCTACGCGGATGGTGAGAGACAAAGTGGCCTACATGCAGCACCAGTCGTGCAAAAAGCGAAGTTAGTAGCTGCAGCGGTTTGGTTGGGTCACAGTGGCGAATGTATTTCAATTCAAAAGTCCCCTTCAGCCCCTCGATGAAAGCATCCTTTTCCTGCGTATCGAGTGCGGGAGCATAGTCGTTCCATAAACCACCATTGCCTCCATTCTGAGTAAACTTATGGGCATGGTTGGTGGCGAAAGCACCCATTTCTGAGCGCAGTGCACAGAAGGACATGTCAGATGGTCCAGTGGAATCGATCGGAGCAGTAGTCATGCCAGCATAAAGCTGATTGTCGTCGACATTCGTGACAACCTTTGGTGGATGATCACCCGGGGCAAGGCCCTGGAATTTTGCAACGCCGCTGAGTTCCGCTGTTCGGTGGTCATGCATTTTGAGTTGCCACCAGATCCGTCGGCGTATCTCAGTTTCGAAGGGGGGTAATCCTAGAAACGAGCCGTCACGCTGGAGGCCCATGCCTTCGGCGATCCTGACGGCAACGCCAGTCAATACCCATATAAGCCGTGGCTCGTATGTTTCTCGTACAGTAACGAGATATATCACCAGAGCCTGCAGGACCACGATATTGCTGGTCCTCATGAATCGGACTCTTGACAATGCTGCCCTGGTGGCCGAAGCATAGTACGACATCAGAGACTTGCGAGCCTGGCCAAATCTTCTTCTGCACTCCGAGTCCTTTAGGGACATAACAGCAGCATTACAGATGGCGAGCAAGAGCGCCTGGAAGGCTTTTGGGACACTATCGGTGTCTCTCGAGGCTTTCTCGACTGCAGGCCGTATGGTGGGAACATGCACTACCTTCGTCAGAGGGTCGACGTTGTCGATGAAAATCTGCCATAGCTGAAGCAGTTGGTCAGGAGGAGGGTAGGTGATTGGAGTTGTCACATTCGTTCGCGTAGTACCCAGCACAAATGAACAGTCATCTTCAGAGTCCTCTCGTTCGCTGTCCTCAGAAAAACTCCCCTCCGCAAGATCTTGATCAGACTCATGAAACTAGCAGAAAGTGCGTCAGCATCCTAGAAAGAGGTGTCGATGAACTTGGACAGTCCCACCTCCTCCACCACCCTCGACCACAAGCTACTACTCATCCGTTAGTATAGAGTAAGTTTGCATCCCAACAAAGCTTACTTATCAACAAAAGTGGAGTGGCCAGCGTCTGTCCCTCGCACTAGTTGTGTCGTAGTTAGAGATCTCAATGTCTCAGAGTTGACCGATGCAGGTGTAGGTGGAGGCGGTCCATTGGCATCCGTAGAGCCCGTTCCGGGCGAATTGGCCTTGTGATAATCCGGGCCTAGAATATCACGCAGTGCATTGGAGTTGATGATACCTTGTTTCCTGAGGGCAACCTCGAGGCGACTGAGACGACTGTTCGGACTCTTGTTTCTGTGTCGTCTGGTCTTCCTCGGGGCTCGAGCCTCGGGGAAAACGCAATGTACCTTGCGCCTACTGCAAACGCCACATGGACGCTGGCGGTCACATTTCACCTTTCGATCCGAGCAGCCAACACAAGACCTTTGAGAGACGGTTTCCGAGGACACGGGGGCGGATGTGGCTTCCATGACTAAAATGCTATTGAAAGCAGATAGCAGGCCAGTTCATCTAGAATCTTTGACATCGAGTCTGTAGCAACTGGTAAAGAAGTTGATTGCAACTTCGCAAGGCGGGGCCGGGCTCTGAACCATCAAGCATGGCGGGCCTGAGATGAAGATGGATGACTCGCACGTTTGACTCCTTTGGGAGGATCGCCTGATAGTCATGCATTGTCAGGCTCGGTGTGTTCGAGAAGGAAAACTGCATCGGAAATTATGGAAGGGCAGTTCGGGGATCGGGACAAAGAATAAGGTAAGTTTGGTATATGCTCTCGATATTCCTAGAATGGTAATTATTCCTTCATCGTTGCAATTTAATTTGATTTGTATGGTGGAGGATCCTCACGCTAGGCTCTTTTGGCATGATTCTTGCCAGACCAGGACATCGGGAAAAACGTCTGCAAATAAACTCTAAAGTGCAAATCCGACGTCGTCTCCCCCACCTTGCCCTTGATGAGGTATGTGTCTCTATGGCTTCATCTTCTTCGGCCATTGTGGCGCTTCGACAGAGACGATGCAGCTTGGACCCACATCATGAAATCACTATCAATATCGACATGGCAGGTATAAGAAAGGTAGGCCCATGAGAATCAGGGCAGGATGCGCCCGTCACAGATACATCCATCCCCCCCAAAAACGAGACTTTTAACAAAATCTGGTCATGATGCAGAACCATCGTTTCGAAGAAAATATGTCTACCTCTGAAGCTTCTTTAGGGAAGCCTGACTCTGAAGATCAAACCAATACCTCAAAGAGTGACGAAAATAATGCTCCAGGAACAACCTCGAAGATCCAGTACCCTCCCACGTCCAAAGTCGTCGTCATTATGATCCCGCTACTCCTGACCGCCTTCCTCATTGCATTAGACCGTCTTATCATAGGAGTCGCTGTCCCTAGGATCACCGACCAGTTTCATTCTCTGGGGGATGTGGGTTGGTATGGCTCAGCATACCTTCTCACCTCCTGCTCATTCATGTTGCTCGGAGGGAAACTATATACCATGTTCCACCCAAAATGGGTCTACCTAGGTGCCCTTGCCATCTTTGAGGTCGGTTCAGCAATATGCGGTGCAGCCCCAAACTCGAAATCCCTCATCGTCGGTCGTAGCATTGCAGGCCTGGGGCAAGCATGCCTCTTTCAAGGGACTATCATCATCATCGTTTATGTCGTGCCCCTACGCAAGAGACCGCAACTAATGGCAATAGGCGGCATGATCTTTGGGATCGCATGTGCAGTCGGTCCATTGATCGGAGGTGCCTTCACATCCGGGCCTGGCTGGAGGTGGTGCTTCTATATTAACCTTCCGTGCGGTGCTCTTGCATTCGTTTTGTTGGTTTTCTTTTTGGACATCCCAGCAGGAATGCTTGGACAAAAATCAGAAAGTTTGAGAGAGAAGGCAAAGAAAGTTGACCTCCTAGGATCCATCTTCTTCCCCTCTTGCGTGGTCTGTTTGTTGTTGGCCCTACAATGGGGCGGATTGGAATACAGCTGGTCGAATGTTAGGATTATTGTTCTTCTTGTTCTCTCAGGATCGCTGTTTATCGCTTTCGTGGTGGTCCAGAGGTGGAAAGGTGATACTGCTACAGTCCCCGGCCGCATTTTCTTCAACAGAAGCGTTCTCGCTGGTGCTTGGTTTTCCTTTGCAAGCGGCGCCTCCATGCAAACACTATTATTCTACCTACCAACATGGTTCCAAGCCATTAAAGGGTCCTCGGCTATCAGATCTGGTATTCTCACTTTACCCTTGGTGATTGGAATAGTCGTCGGGTCCCTACTTGCTGGATTAATGACGAAAAAGATTGGGTATTATACTCCATGGATGCTGTTAGGTTCCATACTGGCTCCTATCGGCGCTGGCTTGATCTCCACGATCACACCTCGGACTGCAGGGAGTGCTCTGATCGGATACCAGGCCCTTGCCGGTCTTGGTTTTGGCTTCGGAGCACAGCAGCCGTCAGTCGCCGCACAGACCGCCCTCCCACGCAAGGATGTTGCCATTGGGGCATCTTTGATGATGTTTTGTCAGGTCCTCGGAGGCGCCGTTTTCATCTGTGTCGGGAATAATATATTCCAGTCAGCACTCGTGAGAAATCTGACGAAAATCCCTGGAATCAATATTGATTCTGTTGCACATGTCGGTGCAACAGACCTCAGAGACATAGTGCCTAGGGAATTATTGCCCCAGGTGCTCCTGGCCTATAATGGTGCTTTGCGAGATATGTTCTACCTGATGACCGGTCTAGCATGCGTCTTGATTTTTGGCGCAGTGTGCATGGAATGGAAGAGTGTAAAGAAGGGAGAAGACGAAGAAGATCAGAAACAGAAAGAGGCACCTGGAAAAGGAGGAGAACATGCATTAGAGAAGACACAACCAGAAACTTCCCATGTCTAGAAGAGGACGTATGACAGGAAGCTGCGCGATGTGTTGAAAGGTCCTTATAGGTTGGAGTTTGGGTTCATGATGTACCATGCTTATGCTATCATTTGCGATAATCGAAGTCCCCTGATCTGCATTTGTTAAATTGAACTTCTTTTTAATTCTTAACGAGTGCTTTGACTGACGCTATGCTGTTGATGCCGGCTATGATGAAGATTCATCCGTGACCTTGTCTCCAAGCCTAGAGTTAATATGTTTGTGTATCAAATGCTCCAGCTACCTGATCAAACCCATTGTCTCTGTGTACACTGTAGTGACTCGTAGCGAAACGTGATGATAAGATCAATTCGCCAACTCTGCAAAACATCTCGATCGAAGTTGAATATATGCACACATGTAACGGCGGCCTGGATGCTGTTGTGTGATGATTGATATAAGGGGTCATCGCATCCCACAGTTGAGATTGAGATTTGCCCCCTCCTTCCGAAAGCCCCGGTGCTCTACATTGGAAGTAGTAAGTGTCGCTGAAGTGCTCAGAAAGTCCAGTTCTCGTCAACGGATTGGATTGCCCATTCGAACTTTTCACGCAGTGTCTTAGAAAAGAACCGCTCAATAGGGACATTGAATTTCTTCGAAAATACCACTGTTAGACGTGGATCGATGTAGTTCTGTAATAAGGGAAGTCAGCAGCTGTCCAAGACTCGAAAAGGTGGCCACGGAACTCACAATCTTCGAAGTACCCAAAGCCACCTCTTTATTATTTTCTTTGTCCTCGGCTTGCACCGACATGGTAGCAATTCTAGCATCGAATTTCTTAATGTTGTCCTCAAGCTTCTCAACCGAAGGGGACTTCCCTTCAGCTTCAATTTTCTTGGTTTTGTTCTCCTTTTTGAATTTCTTCTCCAGTTCTCGGGCGGCGTCGAGGCGTTCTTCGAGCTCTTTGTGCTTCATCTCCTTCTCACCCTCAGCTTTAAGTTTCTCATTCTCTTTTTCAAACTTCTTTGTGATCTTGGTCTTCTGTTCCTCAACCAAGTAGGCTTGGTGCTCCAGAATCCAGTCCTGGTCAATATCATCCGGAAGTTCAAAGTATGCAGCACCCTTCTTCTTCTTAATCTTTGGGTCGACGTCGATCATCATCTGCTTCAGACGCCATTGCTGATATTTGAGACCCTTCAGCCTATCTCCAAGCTTCTCCATTTGTCCTGCATGGCCTGCAGCGACTGTTCGTTTGTGATTGCAGAGAATGGCGACCCTGCGATTGGCGTCATTGTAATCTTTGATCTTTTCAGGAATGGTTCCTTCAGATTTCATCTCGGACAAGAGTCGAGACATGGTGAATGAAGCGTTGTAAGTACGGAATACCTTGGCGGTAAGACCAGGCATATAGTTCTTCAGATGAGTATTTAACTGAGTGGTCGTGAGGCGGTCGAAGATATCATCACCCTCACTCTTCGGCGCCTTCTTGAAGATCTTGAGATTCTTGAAGACTTGAGGATCAACCTCGAATTCTTCGTGAAAGCGAATACTGTCTTTTCCCAAGAAGTCGAAGATTACAGTGGATGGCGCTCGCAACGTGATGTGCTCGTATTTCAGCGAACAACAACCCACCGTGTCTGCTTCATCATCGCCCTTCTCATTACCAGCACGAAGAGCGAATTGATCAATCAGATACATGGCAGTGGCCTTCTGTCGATCAGCCATTAATTCTGATTTGAGATCTTTCTTGTAGTCCTTCCGGATGCGATCAATATGCTTCTTGAGTTCCCGAGCTTTCTCAAATTTCTTGTAGTCGCTCTGACCCTTAATGTCAGAATTAGCTGCGAGCATGACATACTTGTAATTGCCGTTGATGTTTTCTTGCCACATGGCCAACCAAGTTCCCTGTTTGTCGTGCTTGATCTCCTTCCATTTGTGACCTTCTGGTGGGACGGGGACGGTGGCTTCTTTGCCTATGTTGATGGTGATCTGCTCGGGTTGCACCCTTGTTTTCACATGGCCAGTTTTGGGATGTTCCCCACGACCACGGAACAAACCTGGGGGTTCAACCCGGAAGTTTCCAACTTTTTGCTTTTTGCCGTCCCAAGTGCAATACATATAGGGAGCCTCTGCTTCATCCTTCTCAGCTTTGAGGGCCTTCTTCTCGGAAGCTGGGAGGGCCTTCTTGGCCTCCCTTTGAGCGTCATAGTATTCGAAAATTGGCCTGAAATCGCATTTGGAAAACTCCTTGATTTGAACCCTTTCCCCATTGCGATCCGTGGCACCACCGGTTTTCTTCAAGATCTCCTTGAAGTCATTGAAGAAGTTCTTTTGGAAAGTGGGATTTTCCACGTTATGTGTGGAATTGAGCATGCCTCCAAAAAACCCGGCAACTTCCTCTGCGTCCTGGTGTAGTTTGACGGGAACGCCATCGTACTTGAGGCGGACATTTTTGGGCAGTGGCTCATAAGGAGGAGGGAAGACGACACCATTGTGTTGAAGGGTCTCCCACTTATTGGTGCCATCGCCTTTCGTGGGATCTTCCCACCACTTCACTTCCTCTTCTTCCTCTTCTTCCTCAGGATCGACTGTCTCCTCTTTCTTAAGAACCTTTGACTTTTTCGCAGATGCCGAGGGTTCGGTTTTTGCCTTCTTTGAGGCTGTGGCGGGTGCCCGTTTAGCTAGGGGCATATCATCATCACTCGAATCAGACTTTTTAATCTTCTTGGCGGGGGCGGCCTTTTTCGAGGGCTTTCTCGCCTCGGTCCTTTCGTCTTTTCTGATTTGCTTGGCCTCTTTCTCTGCAGCCTTCTCAATCTTTTGTTTCTGTTTGACGAGTTTTTGATTGAGCGGGACATCTGAGTCAGAAGTCTCCCCTATCTGTGCAGCGCTCGCCCTTGGGGGCTTGGCAATGACCTTTCCATTTTGCTTCGATTTCGAGACCAAGGGGGCATCATCAGAATCGGATTCGATAGCAGTAGACACCTTTCTTTTCTTGCTCTATTCCATATAAGTGGGTGTTCTTGAAAGCTTTCAAGCCTGAGCGTAGAGGGCTTACCAATGGTACATCATCATCACTACTTTCGGCATCGGCATAGGATGGTCTTGCCAGGCTTTCACGAACTTTGCGCTTGGCAGCTCCATTGGTGAGAGTGCCGTTGGTGTTGGCCATTGCTGTGTCTTCTTCCTTGACAACACCATTCACCATAGAAATGCCAGGCACAACAGCACCGTTCGTGGGGATCTGTCGATCCATAGCAGCATCGAGTTTCGAGGGAATCTTGGTAGAGGATAACGGCGAAGGGACTGAAAGAGAATAAAGTTAGAATAACCAGAGAAGCTGTTGGAGTGATAATGGTGAGGCAGGTCTATCAAACGGAGAAATGACAGTCGAGTCAAATATTCCTTGTGCTCAGTTCAGTCTAGCTTTAGTCATACCTTTGCTGTTGGCGTTAGGCCTTCTTGCCCCGGCGAGGGGCATGTCGTCGTCTGAGGAAGACATAATGCGCGTGAGAGAAGAGACTCGTCGCGAATCCAAGCTATTTGCAACACGAAATAAAGTTGTAGGTGTTGTATGAAAGTATGGCCTAGGAGGGGAGGATCGAAAAAGCGTCCAGAACGCGCGACAAGACCGAATGTTGGCGAATTCGCCGGATGAAGAAAAGCCGATAACGAAGTCAAGGGTGGATTTTTGGGGCAGAATTTCGTCGGAGTCGTGGAGAGGAAAATGCTAAGGGTCGCAAAAAGAAGTGTGGATATTACAAAGACAAAGGAAAGGAATTGAGTGAGGTGAGGGTGAAACTTGAGGTAGAAATAATAAACAGGTGGGAGGGAGGGAGGGAGGAAGTTGGGCTTTTGAAGGGAGAGAGGCGACAGAGCCAGAGCGCAGAACGAGAGGCCCACCGAGGTCCCAATTGCAGACTGGCAGTGAGGTTTGCCAGTGTGCGTAGTCCTAGGCAGTGGTGTCTGGTAGTGGTCGATCCGCTTCCTTTGCTTCCTTTCCGCAGGCACTTGCTACGTGCCAGTGGAGGCCCCTGGCCGCTTTACGCCTATGTGAGTTTTCCCCCAAATACGCGTTTTATTGCTGGCCACGATCAATACCACGAATAATAGTTGCCAGCACGGAATTCAACGATGCCAGGCCCTCTGAGATCCGGGAGGCTAACACAAAAGCGTAGTACGGAGTAAAGGTTCATTGAGATGCAGTCACGTGCGTTGTCACGTGAATGAGCTCAGGTATTTTGATAACGCTACTCCTCAATAGGACTAGCGTTTTCGCAGCTCCCTCCCAGTCGGGTGCACCTCTAATCTGCACATCTCAATTGCTACAGGAATCACCGCTCAGACTCTCCTCTCCCAGCTTCACTCTCTTCTTACCTTTGCTCTTTCGCGGTTTCGTGGTCGGCAATTCTACGCACGATGCTGTCGAGAGCTGTGAGACCCGCCATTTCGGTTAGCAACTTGGCCATTGCCAGGTGAGCAACCTCCCGGGACCTCCCTCCTCAACAGAGCTCTTTCTCCTTCCCAAGTCTTACAATCAACTGACCTCCGCGATAGAACCGCAGTTCCTCAGGCCGCCGGATATGCCACCTTACGTGAAATTGAGGGTACGGTGTCTGGGATATCCGAAGTCGTAGATCTCAGGACTAATCTCAACCAGGTCGCCTCAAATCCATTCGCAACATTGAAAAAATCACGAAAACCATGAAGATTGTTGCCTCCACAAAGCTCACCCGTGCCCAGCGAGCCATGACCGATTCCCGAGTATACGGCCAAACCTCCAACAAAGTCTTCGAAGAAGCCGAGACAAAACCCTTGGAAGAGAAGAAAACCCTCCTTGTCGTTGCAAGCTCCGACAAAGGTCTCTGTGGTGGTATCCATTCAGGAATGTCGCGAGCTGCACGAAGAATGCTCGATGCCGACCCCAGCCTCGATCTTGCCATCGTGGGTGAGAAATGCAAAGCCCAACTCGGTCGATCCAACGGCAAAAATGTGGTCCTAAGTTTCGCCGGTATTGGCAAAGACGTCCCTACCTTCGCAGATGCTCAAGCAATTGCCGATCAACTCGTCTCACTTCCGGAGGACTATGCGAGCATCAAGATTTTGTATAACAAGTTTATCAACGCCCAGAGCTACGAGCCTGTCACTGTCGAAGCATATTCCGAGGAAGCCATTACCCAATCACCAAACTATGCCGCTTTCGAGATTGATGACGAGGTTCTTGCCAACCTACGGGAATACTCCCTTGCTAATTCTCTTTTCTGGGCGCTCGCCGAAGGGCACGCTTGTGAGCAATCTGCGAGAAGAAATGCCATGGACGTGAGTGAAAGGACCAGCTTGTCTGTACCTGTGTTGCCTAAGAGACTAACTTGTGCTAGAACGCTTCCAAGAACGCCGGTGATATGATCAGCCGTTTCACCATCCTGTACAACAGAACTCGACAAGCTGTCATTACCGGCGAGTTGGTTGAGATTATTACTGGTGCCACCGCTTCGGAGGAGATGTAAGCTGGATTTGGTATTCTTGTGTCGTTGGAAGAAAAAAAGAAATCGAAGTTGTACATAAACAACGATACAATTCCATTTTATATTTCCATCAAATCCCTTGCCCTATGGATTGTCAGATGCGAGGCTCTCCGTCCTTCCTAAACCATATCCAGCTCTGTACCATGATTCTGCGTTTCCACTGGGCCAGGCACTGCTATCACTTTCAATTCCTTTTGACCAATAGTATTGATGAAGCTCCCAATTGCCACTCGCTCTCTTGCTTGCAAGTGCTGAACATAGGGACACTACTTGAACAGCGAAGAATGGAGTCTTTGCTCTGGAGCCCGAGAGCAACTGATTATTGTTATTCCTCGGTGTTCTGAGGATGTTGCCTTGACGGAAGGCATTCCAACGCGCTGCAGTAGGATATAGCATGAGCAAAGAGACGTGAGAGATCGCATGAGCTTTTTGATAGATCATTCGGTATCACATCCGCGTTTCTAGATTCATTACAAATGCGCGGCAAGCATATAGCACCTAGAGTTCCAGGAAATGACGGCCATCTCGAATCACAAGCCACAAGTACTGAATCGCATCTGGCCGTATCTCCGTAAAAGGCAAATGAATCACAAGGGCCTTACGAAACACATTCTCACTGTCGATGCTCAGATCATCCGCGATCTTTAACATCCAACGTGCGCATGAGGTGAGCACGTTATGGGTGGTTGCCACAAGATATCCTAAGCAGGCAATCCACATCTCCACGTCCTTCCTCATCATCCAGCCTGTCTCGACCAGCATACTATCAATCCGGGTCAAAATCTCGGGGAACTTCGACGCGTCGCGCTCGATGAAATCCGGTGAGACGATTGGCTTCATATCGGGAGACCATCCTCCTGGGTTGTGGAAAGACAGAGTGCTGTGCCACAACCAGACTCTGTGCGCCTGTTGCCGGAGATGCATCCACAGGCCATCGGCAGACATGACGGTGCTTTGCATCGTGACACTTTCCAGGTTCACGGCTTTCCCCCGCTGCTGCAGTGCGGCGGCATTGAGCTGATGATGTTGGACAGTGCTGTGTCGGGCGAAGCTCCATATGTTATGGACAACCGAGAGGGGGAATTGTTGCAAAGCCTCAGCCAGCTGTGCTAAATAATTGAGCTCTTCGACCAATATTCTGACCCTGAACGACAACTTTGAGGTCACCTTCGCTGCAAGGGGGACTGTCTCTCCTTCTAGGACATCGTCACTGATGCCCAATAACCGACAATCCCGCAGTGGATTGAGAATTGGAATACTCAGTTCACTTTGAGCGGTGAAGTATTCGTAAGCCAATGCAGCTTGCCCAATGAATGGATCGATATTTGGAAGACCTCCAAACGCGATTATAAGATCGCGATTCATGCTTCGATACAGCGTCGATCGCGCAGGTGGTGGGCGGTAGAGCTCTGCTAAGATGAGATAGGATATATCTAACACGACTCTTGCTGCTGGCAATTGAGTGCTTGAAAACGTTTCCCGTAGCGACCGGACAGCTCGAAGTGAGAAATACTCAGGTGAATTTACCGGATCCAAGGGGGCGTGATTGAGAAGCCTTATCCTTTGGGCGACCACCGCAAGCAGAGAATTGAGTGCTGTTTTGTCCTTTGACTGCATGGCTCCACTGATTATGGAATTGCATAAGTGGCCGTCTTCTGAGCCGACTGGCGAGAATCCAGTGAGTTGATGGCCTGTTTTTCTGGTGTCTGAAGGCATCCAAACACTGGCAAAATACTGGAGAATGCTCTTTTCCCTCGCTGTGATAGGGCCTAGGTGAGTCACGTCTGAACTCGGAGGAGCGAGTATGCGGTCATTGGGACCACCGCCCATGTCCCCGGCTTCTAACTCCAATCCATCATCATGATCATATAGGTCATTTTGTCGTTTCGTCTTCATATTAGCCGGAGCTACCCTAACATACTCCCCATCCCGATCTCTCCAGCCTATCAAGCAGGATGCGGAAGTAACGATAGGCTGTCTTGTCTTCCTTTTCGCATATCTATGGACATGGGCATTGATCTTCGAAGCACTTTCAGTCCTTGAACGTAGCTTGGAAGAAGAGAAAGACCTAGACGACTCGTTGATAAAGAGGAGGCTTTCATACGACATTGTCTCTTACTAATCACAACAAGCCAGAAGAAGACCCATATTTGATGCACTGGCCAGGCTGAAATGTGTGGAGCTTGTTGTGGAGCGTGAGAGGTGAAGTGCGGAATTTTAGCCTGCACAAAAGGCCCGTCTCGTAAGATGCTGCAAGGAGGCATATAAAGGGCTTCCCACTAGAGCGTTATTCTGTACAGCTTCCAACAACTGAGTATCAGATAAGATGCTGTACGAGCAGAAGCATTAAAATCTGGGCACTGAAAACCTACTTTTTGGCTGAATAACCACTTGACAGGTCACCGCGAAGGCTCTAGGGAAATCTCATACCTACCCGACGGCCAAAGTCCTCAACATGTGGCGAACTTCACACTTGGCATCGCACTATGTATTCCGTACTTGTATTGCCTTCGTATTGTCAAAATCGTTAAGGCCAGGACCCAGCAACTACATCCTCTTGGACCACCAGGATTGCGGGGATGACCTCGGGGGCTGACAGATTTACCTTGGTGCTGAGGAAATCGCAGGCACCCGGGTCAAAGCTAAGGACGAGTCGGAGTTCGAAATTGCGGTCTCAATTTTGATCAAGTTTGGGCCTGTAGGTAAATAGGCAATGCACGCAGTATTAAAGCATTTAACGATACCCCACCGCCTCCTTGTTCGAAATAGGAGAACGTAAAGGCCAATCACAAATGAGATTGTCTTGGCAACCCGGCATACCTTCCACTCAAAGGAATGGTACCTCGTGTTTGCACAACTTCAAGAGCAAAGACACCGAACACTGCTCCTCCATATTGATGAGTGCTTCACGAGACCGTGAAAACCTCAGGCCGGCGTCAAAATCTCGTGGTGCGATGCTTGTGAGGGAGGTTGCTCTTCGAGCTTCAACACTGCCTCTCGATACGTCCATCTAACCACGCCAGCTCCTGAATGAATCCCACTTCTGCTCGTACCATGAACTGGTCGTGGCTGACCTATTTTCCCAGACAGTCAATTCGACAACAACAACAACACCACACTTGAATATGTGTTAGGAAATTAATCCCGGGGTTTTCACCAGGCAGAGAAGTATCTACGTTGGATACCTGGATACCTGGATCACGCTGACAAGCCTGTTTGAAGCTTAATTAGTTAATCCTTGTTAGGAAGTCATTTATTGATATCAAGTGATTGCTTTGGACTGCATATCTTTTCAAATCAATGTGGTACGACTTTGACATCTTGCCAACCGTGACTCTGCGTCACGCTCGTTTCTCCATCTTCAGCAGCTGCGCTAAGTCAACGCAACCCAAAACGTTTCTCAAGCCCACTGTCGTTTGGCAGCTGAAAGCTTTGCAACTCTGTTACTTGGATCTTCCCCTAGAAATAAAGCTTGGTCCCACTCTACGTGATTATGGCCAAGGACTTGGTTCTTAAAATCGATGAATATGACTTCGAGACTTTGGACAGCAGTGGAACAGACTCGATTACGCCCAACTAAAGGTACATAAATGCTCTTGCAATGCATTTACGTTTCAAGCCTCCAACTCTGAAAATTTCGCGCCAGCCGTCACCACATCGTTTAGCTCAGTAGGCCTGAGCTTCTCCTTGAGTCGGAGCTCCGCCATATAGGGGAGGAGGAGCTCCAGCAAATTGGTCATGTTGGGCAGGTGGAGCTCCGCCATATTGCTCATCCCTCATGGGATTCGGAGCCCCATAACTAAGGTCTTCTGCCATTGTTGGACCACCATAATCTCCATGCATCTGCATCTGTTCCTGAGCGCCACCACCTATATGCTCCTCCGGCCTGCCACCATATTTTGCAGGATTCGGAGCTTGACTTGCGGTCATAGTCATTGGATCATAACCCCCACTCGTATTCATATGTTCACCAACCTGTTGGGGAGGTGGATGAGAAGAAGGAGGCATTCCACTAATTTCGGGAGGTGGAGCATGACCACTGCTTGATGGCGGGGGAGGCGGCTGAGAAGAGGTCTGCATCCCTTCCATTTGACGAGCTTGGGGATAGCCATCGTTTGCCGGTGGAGGCCCTGAATTTGTATATGGCGAGGGCCTAGGGGGATATTGAGACTCTGTAAACATCCCGGATAGTCAGCGATCGCGGTTCCATGAGGTTTACACGAGTCTTAAAACGCAGATTCCAGCTCCTGGCATTGTTATGATACCGATGTTTTAAGAGAGAAAGCCAATAAGACGGGACATATGTGGATGGGGAAACAATATGAAAAGGGGGGTGACTTACGATCAGTACCTCCTCTGCCACCACCGCCACGAGGACCGAGCATGGGAAGTCCACCTCTTTGGTTTTCCATAAGACGGTCCTTACTCGGAGGACCTACTTCGATTGGAGGACCACGAGGGCGTGCTTCTGGACCTCCCCCCCTTTGAAGACCCTCCCTTTGAATGCCCCCTCTCAGAGTGCCTCTCTTCAGATTCCCTACAACGGTTCCGATTTTGGTCCTGACCGTCCCGCCCGACGGCAACATGCTCGTCATGTTATCCAGGGCGGCGGCCATGCTGCTAGATAGGTGGATTCGACCGGGACTAGCGTTCGTTTATTCAAAATGTTTGGTATCGAGGAATCGGTGTAATGTTCCTGGTTCACTGGGAACGATATCGACGAAATTCTGGAAGATGAAAGTGTCTTTAATAAGGAATAGAAAACTTTCAAGAGATGGGTGCGCTCATATACCGGCTGGCTTCAAGTGCCGCAAAGAAGTGATGCTTCTTGTCCCTGGTTCGTCTTTGTATCAGATGAACGCTATATTTAGATTGGGCTTGCTATTATTCATCTTGATTGCCATTATTCAAGTCAGGTGCCGATATATCTACATATAGCTGTGGGAAGTGAACGTCGCCCGAAGCCTGTTGGATGCTCACATTGGACTAGTAAGTGCTGTTTTTCCCACAATCCGGAATTACGGCCACTGCTTGCCTCATTTGCGATTTTTGCAACCGCATCCGACTGGACTATTTACAGCCTTGTATCCGGTAATAAGTAGTCCTTACTCAATGTGGACGATGATCTGCAGACTTGAGGCAACCAGAGGTAGTCAGGCCCATCAAATCATTTAATAATACATATGACCGATGTGCTTAGCTACATAGGTAGTAACCTACTTCGGGCCATCGAAGACATTTGCTCTGTACATACATAATTAGAATGTCTAGCCTGGTAGGTAGTCCGTCTCAGATTCTCCGCCCCCGGGCTGCCAAGGCTGACTCCGTCTCGCCTGACGGTAAATCTAGCATAACTCCAAACCACTTGATCAACTTATATGACAACGTGGGGCTAGCCCTACCTCTAGGTAGGATTATCCCATATTAACTACAGGGTTAAGGCTCACCTCATCCTTGCCATTCCTATACCCCATAATTCTAATTATGATAAGTTTCCAAATCCATATCAGCGAGAGCTTGTCAAGAAATGACACGATGGCACCAGATGGCAGTGACACTATTTGGAGACATACTACTCATTTTCGGCATATGCCTAAAATCAATACTATTCTAGTAATCAGGGATTCGCTTCGTCCTAAAAGACAAAAGGCACCCAGTGACTTCTTGATTTTCCGCCTCTCCAAGCCAGTTTATACCAACTATTTTCGAGATAGAGTGTCGTTGTCTTGGAACGTTAACAGCCACCATTGAAGAAAAGGGATCCCAAACACACAACTGCAACCATGACTGCGCAACATGGACATGGAAATGACAGCTATCCCCAGGATCACCACGGGAATGATGAGCAAGACTACGACCATCAAGGTCACGGGGACGAAGACCACCAACATCAGAATGGTTACGGCGGCAAGAATCACCAAGATAAGCACGATCACCAAGGTCACGGCGACGAAGACCAGCAGCACGAGCACGGTCACCAAGGCGAAAACGGCATGGATGACCATGAGACTCTGAAACTCAAAATCGAGATTGAGTTGGAGAAGTATGAGCGCACCCATGACGACGATGAGGGTAAGTCTCCTGCGTTTCCGCCATTGTTATCCTCCATTGCTTCAAACATCCATACACTCTTTACCTACTGAAAAGCAGCGAATTGAACTACACCACCAGAACAGTTTGACTAAGTTTTTTTGGAAATTGCTAGCTGATGAATACACTCAACAAAACGAATTACGACGTATACTGCGAACGCTGAAGCGGATCGCCAAGAAACTTCGTGAGATTGAGCCCGAAAGACCTGAAACGAACGACCTGTACAAATTCCTCAAGCATTCTCAGAAGGGCAAGTACATGGGCGACGAGGAAGACGAGCACGCATATCCTGAGCATGGTGGTCACGGGGGTGACGAGGGGTATGGTGGTGGTCGGAAGGGCAAACATTGCCGACCATATCAGCATGAACTGATGGATCCGGACTCCGATCCCGATAGTGATAGTTCCGACGAGGAGGGGGACGAGGACGAGGAAGGTCACGGTCACGGCCACCATGGCGAGCATGGTGAGGAAGATGGGTGGGGTGATGAGGATGAACATGGTTATGGACACGAGCATGAGCACGGCGGCGAGCATGAAGAAGATCATGAGGGCGGTCACGGGGAGGAGGACCACGATGGCCAAGGCCACTGCCACGGCGAGGAAGACTACGATGAGTACGGGGACGAACATGGCCACGGCGGCGATGAGTATGGAGAGCATGGCGGACACGGACAACACGGCCACGAAGATGATGAATATGGTGGCCATGGTGGTCACGAACACGGAGGCGAAGACGAGTATGACCACGGAGGTGAGAATGAGTACGATAAACACGGCGAGCATGACCAGTATGGAGGCCATGGTGGACATGGCGGCCAAGACTGGGACGATCAGGATGAGCATGGCCATGGAGGGGAAGACTACGAGGATGAAGGCGGACACGGACACGGCCACGGCCATGGTGGCCATGGACAGCATGGATGGGGCGGAGGCGGCCATGGGGGAGGCCATGGAGGCCAACACTGGTGAAAATCAACGCCGATCTGATTGATGCAGGTGGCCATGTATTTACAACGTTGGGGGCAAGGGGCGTACGCCAGTCACCAGGCAGTTAGGGGTTTCACCAGCAAACTATTTGTTACATCTTTTTCAACACTTCACTTCCACGAGCTATATCCCAAGCAGTCGTGATATCTTCTGGCCCCTCCACATCGATACGTGGTTGTCAACAAGCCAGCGGACGCCCTTTCCTGTCACTAAGTTGGAATGAAGAGAGCTCGCCTCCTAGTCATACACTAACCTGGACATGCTTGCATATCTCGACGCTCAGACAGGGAGTAGGGGTGGCCTAGGTGAGAGTGGAAATGTACGATTTGGTGAGTAGTTAGTAGTCCCGGGGCCAAGTATAACTCCATTTATATATACCCAGTACTACCTAGCAGGACCAATGGGTGTGCCATCAGCAAGCATGCTTTCTTCAGGTCGGCACGACGCTATAAATGAGTACCTGGCAAGGCCCGAGGGGCCGAGGGCGCTTATAACTAGACAACCATCGATGCAGGGGCTGGCTCGTCGACACGACTAGTTACAAATCTCAAAACACGAGGTCCTTAATTAAGCATGTTATTTTTTTGCATTTCAGAATTGCATGTGTTGATTTGACTGTGTCTATTGCCATGCCATTCCGGCTCTGTCCCATGTGGGAAATCCCGATTGAAATCGAACAGACCACTGCACTTCCCAAAATTGAACCTAGTACTTGGAAAACGATGCGATATCTAGATACAGATAGACCCACAACCATCTCGCGTGCTAATTTGACGTCGGACTTGAAATCTCCGTATGAAAGATACTGTTGGCTGTTCCCACAGGGCGGGAGATTCCATCTATATGCGAAGATGTGAACCTAAATCTGGGGTTTAGGGGCCCTTCAATATGCTTCGACACCGTGCCCCTCTTGGGGCATAACCGCCGTACGCATTTGTTGATTCTGGGGAGGTTGACCACCGTAATCCTGAGGCATAACGGCAGTTTGCATTTGCTGATTCTCTGCAGGATGGTTACCGTACCCCTCCTGAGGCATGACAGCCGCATGCATCTGTGGATCCGCGGCATAGTAATCTTCTTCATAATCCGGCCCGTACTGGTCATCATATCCATCCTCATGAGCGCCGTACTGGTCCTGTCCAGCGTAAGTGCCTGCCATACCCTCGGGATCTGAATACCCCTCGTGATAGTTAGATACGTCTGCGTAGTCATGAGGTTCATCTCCAGCAGGGACATAATTCTGCACTTCTGGAGCATATGGCTGTCGGTCGTCACGCTGATAGTCGTCGGCGTACATTTGTTCCTCCTCTGGGTATGTCTGTGCTTCTTCGGGATAATATTCCTCTTCTGGATATTGGTATTCTTCACCTAAGTATGCGTCAGGATCCTCAGGAGCGTATTGCGCCTGCTGTTCTTCCAGAGCTTGCTGTTGCTCCAACTGCCGCTGTTGTTCCTCCTGCTGCTGTTGCTGTTGCAGATCGTAGAAATCTTGGCCTGTGGTCAAAGCTTGATCTTGGAGGGCCTGGCGTTGCTCTTCCTTCCTATGTTTGAATTAGTAAGGTCTCAGGTGTTGTTGGCAGTATAGTTCAGGTGCATGTCACCTAGCTTGCTCCGCTGCCCTTGCCTCTTCCGTCTGCCGTCTCTGATCGTCATTTATACTTCTTCTATCATTTAACTGCTGCTCTTCCAGCCTTCTAGCCTCCTCGGCCTTCTTCTTCTCCTCTTCTTGCTTTTGAGCCTCCTCAGCCTTCTTCTTTTCCTCTTCTGCTCTTTTCGCTTCTTCAGCCTTTTTCTTCTCCTCTTCTAACTTCTGAGCCTCCTCGGCCTTCTTTTTTTCCTCTTCAGCTCTTTTGGCGTCTTCAGCTCGCTTAGCATCTTCAAGTTTCTTTGCTTCTTCAAGCTGCTTTGTATCGTCTGCTGGTTTACCAAGTGAGCGTGCGGCATCGGCACCAGGTGAAGATGAAGGCCCGCCACTCCCACCAGGCCTGCCAATGTTTCTGATGCCCCTTAAAACGGATGATCTCATGTTCACAGCGAGTGGTTATTCCAAACAGAAGTCCGAGCTGAGAAGAGAGGGACAATAGGCTGAGTACCTGAGAGTTAATAGAAGTCGGAAAAGTACGGAAAAGTGAGTTCTCTATAGTGAAAGAGGCACACAGGTAGTAACTGGCAGTGGGTAGCTTCTTGAACTAGTTCCGAGTAAAGATGAGGATACATGGCGGGGTGCTTCAGTGGTCGGCCTTTTTTGCAGTGCCATCAAATCAATGATGCTGGAAATAGAGCGTATCCGATAAAATACCTTTCTTAGATTTTGGAGATTGCTATTAAAGAGTCGAGGCTTACTTCTTGGAAAGGGAAAGGGGGGGCCTTGAACGTGGAAATAAGGATTCCGACTGGTCCATGGAGTCTTGTCTGCCTAATTGGTTAGCAATAGTGGGGGCCTGAAGGCTGTGGTTTCCAAGCATGTAAGCAGTTATTTTGAACAGGGAATTTATATCTGTGTGGGAAGATCTAGGGCCTATACATAGGTCGTGTGTAAGAATGGCGGTGGCCGTGTCCCTGTACAGTAGCGGGTGTTGACGAAATCTATCGACGTTACCGACACGTGCCTAGGTAATATTCAATGGTCGCGAGGCTGGTTGCTTGAAGGAGGCCATTGCCACGTGACAGGCGCTGTTGCTGTCACATCTTACAGCCACCCCAAGGAGCCTTTTTGCTGTGAGAAGATCGTTATCGCCGCGAGTAATATCAGTTGGAGCGGGAAGACTTGAGCCAAATAGCAACCTCACCATAAGCTCGGTGTTTGAAAAGCTTTGAAAAGCTTTGAGGGAAGGCTGGACTGGGTGTCAAGTTGTTCGCAGTTACTAATAAATAGTGGGCAAGCCTCGAAATGGTAGGTGGCGTTTCTGGGGAAGCCGTCCCTTGAACATCGCCGTCATAGATTCGACTCAGGGCCACGTTCCGCCAACAACCTTTTTCGCGGCAACAGCTCGTCCACAGCACTATTATTTCCACAAGACCACCCCAATCTTCTCCTTTGCAATATACGGAGTGCTTTGGCACCAGAACTCCCCTGTGCAGGCGGTTGTGACGCGTGCCACTCGCACTCCATCAGCTGGCTACTCTGTCACCCCCTCACCTACCATGGCATACGTTCCCGGGCTGACGCTGCCCGCCTCGATCTTCTCAAACGCACCAATCTCTATTCTCCTTCCCCTAGGCTTAGGGCTCGGGTCGGGCTTAGTATCACAGCCAGGAAGACTGCAGCCTAAGAAATTTTCTGATCGTGCTGCTCAAGAGCGAGGGACATTTCGCAGCTCTGAAGAACAATACCTTGCCTTGAAGCAGCCTCCCTTCAGACCTCCTCCATGGGTCTTCGCGCCGGCTTGGACAACATTATACCTGATGATGGGATATGCTGCTAACCGGGCCTGGGCGACCGGAATGGCTAGCATGACTCCTACCGTGGTAGAGAACACACGAAGAGGTGCCACGTTGTACACCATCCAGCTCGGATTGAACATCATATGGATGCCTCTGTTCTTTGGCATGGGACGACCAATCGAAGCCATGCTAGATATATTGACCTTGACGGCCACAGTGGGCTATCTCACGTATATATGGAGCAAGGTCGACCAGACAGCAGCCTATTGCTTGACGCCGTACCTAGCTTGGCTTGGGTTTGCCACCTACTTGACCGCCGGTACAGGACATTTGAATGGATGGACCATCAAAGGAAACGCGGAGACCCAAGAGGAGGTGGGTAAGAAGGAGTCATAGCCGCCGCACTGGTCTTCGATATATCAGCTTCTTCCACCACTGAATTGTCTTACGGCACATCGTTGTACACTACCAGGCGAGGCTCCCTGCTCTGATGACCCAGACTTTGCATTCCCGTTCCCAAATTAGTTTTGAGATAGCACATTCATGCGATTTGAATATAGAAGTTAATCCGTTATGATTCAACATCATCGCTCTGTTCAGACTGACGAATCACGGTGTACTAACCAGTCCTCACGATGCAACGGTCGATGATTGTTGCCTGCAGGGACCGAACCCTTGCTGCCCCTACATGGCACCGCACGCCTATGATTGGGGGACCTATTATGGTTGCAACAACAAACGTCAAATCGTTTAGGCTCCCCTACCGAGTCTTCGGTCTATAAATTCTAGGACCAGTGCTGGCTGTTCCTCCCATTCATGAGCAAAGACACTCAATCTCCTGTCCTGCTGACCCACACCAACTAGTCTTTCCCACCCAAAGCAGGTAGACTGTGGATTGTGACCGGACAAGACAGACATCAGCATGTCCTATACCAAGGGAACATGTAAGTATTGAAACTTGGGGGCCGCCCAAAATATGGCTCTTTTCTTCTTACAGGGAATCAGGGAATACCGGCGAGCAAATCCGTGATCATAAACTGGCTACGTCAATAATCAACCTGCACGGAACTGAGGATTGCGTTTTTGATGACCAGTCTTTGGATCTGCTCAAACAATTCGTCCTTGTTCGATCGGATGAAAGTCGCGAGGAATTCTTGATGGCTCGGGGTTGGAAGGACGAGCCTGGCGCAAAACCGGGGAGGGCAGCCGTCGAAAAGGATGGAAGCCTTGTTGGAGTACTTGTTGCGAGATATGGAACCGAAGAGGCAGCCTTCGATGAGAGGGACTGGGAGCTGCTTGAAGAGTGGATGATGAAGGGCATGCCCACTGGGGAAAATGTCAAACGATGAGCGAGGGATATGTCAGCAACAGGTAGAAAGTCGAGTTGAGAATCAATCCCTAGCTACAGTTGTACCAAGGAGCATATTGTCCTCTGTATATGAGCTGATGCCATCCCATAGTTCTATAATAGTGGGACTTCGTTGTTGGGGAAGATATTGGCAGGTGAAGAAGCCTTCAAGCTATGGATTGACCCAATGCATATACCCATATGTACTCGTAGCACTTGGTTCGAGCTTCACTGCTGTGAAGCTCCCTCGGTCCTTACCTTACCTGTTGCTCTCGATAGTTAAATAACTATTAAGTGGCAGCCGTGACTGTTTTCATTAGGCCAGACAATACGGGGTCTCCTTAGTTGAGCTTTAAAGTTATTAGCTCATGAATTAATTAAAGGCATTGGTAGACTTCATCAACTTCTGCGCCTAGAGCGCCTAAAACTGAGTGTCAAGCCCGATCATCCTTAGGTAATCAAGCACGCCTGTCTACTTCACTGAACCTCGCAATTTGTCGCAAACTCCATCCTGTCTTTCCTTCATTCAGTCATCGTCAACAACACACTGAGACTGCGTCGCCAGTTCAGCAATTCAATCACTATCTTTCTCTATCCCGTAGGTTCACTACCTAACTCTTTCTAGCAGCCACTTCCTCACTTCTGTCGGCTTTCGATTTCGCCGCATCACGATTTGTCTTCTGTTCCTCATTGCTACCACTATTTACTTCCACACTACCAAATCTATCTTATATAACTTGCTCTTGTTTGATCATTTCACACCTTCAGATAGGAGCCTCAATGCTCGCGACTTGTCTCTTCTTTGATACCCCACCTCTTCTCAATCATCCTGCACTCAGAACATTTCATTCCGTTGACTCGAGTCTAACATCTGTTATGTCTTCTTTTAGCTTTCAGCCCAGCCTCCTCAGCCCAGGCAAAGACGACATTACTTGAGAGCCTTTCTCGGCCCTTACCGGTCCTCAAGCCCTCCAATGAAATCGATCGGAAGCCTCGAATAAGTGTTTACAAAGCTCTAGAAAGCGCAACTCTGAAGCCTCGAGCATTATGAATCCCTATGAAGCCTATGGTTCACCTCCAAGTGAGAGATCGCCGCGATACCGCTCGCGCGATGACGACACCTATGATCGAACCGATTCCTACAGAAGAAGATCTCCAGGTAGGCAAACATATAAATTCGTCCAGTCTATTTCCGTTGACACTTTGTAGTAAGCGACAGACGTCGCCCCACCCCCCGGAATCGATCACGCTCCCCTACCACCATCGATCGCTACCAACCAGAGCGAGACCGCCCCGCTAGAGATGACTTCTACGAACCACAGAGAACGGCTCCACGAGAGCGAGAAGATCGTCGGAGAGCTCCATCACCCACTGCGGCCAACATCGATCGATATGTTCCGGGTCAGGAGCCCAACAAACAGGTCGTCCGCATGAACCCTTTGGCCAATCCTCTGTCGTTGGAAACGCAGGCCGGCTTCAGCTACTTCGCTGATTGGTGGCGTTACGAACAACAAATCAAAGAAGAGAAGGAGAGAGCCAAACATGGAGGCCGCAGACCTTCGGATCGTGTCAAAGGTGAAAGAGAGGCCAAAGAAGATCGTGAAAAGGAAAGATCACAGATCCAACAAGGCTATGACCAATACAAGCAAGACTTCCAAGTTCGAATGGCCCGACAGTTTGTTCAGCTTCACCGAGGTGAAGAGTGGTTCAAAGAGCGATATGATCCCGAGGTTCGAGATCCTATTCGAAAACGAATCATGGAATCTCGAGAGGGCGCCTACGAACAATGGGTTAAAGATATCGAGAGTGGTGTTTTTGACGAGTTCACACTCGAAGGTATCTATAAGAATGACAGCGACGGAGCAGGGGGCATGATTGAGAAGGAAGAAGGCGAAGCCGTTGGTGGTAACGAAGTTCTCGGCGTTCTCGATCTGGTTCCCGCCAAAGGAGGTGAGCTTCGAGATGAAGCTGTCCAACAGCCGGCTTTACTCATCAAGACCTTGGCCCCTAACGTGGGAAGGGATCGAATCGAGGAATTCTGCAAAGAACACCTGGGTGAAGAAGAAGGTGGCTTTCGAGGCTTATCGTTGAGTGATCCTAACCCAGCGAAGAAATTTCATCGAATTGGTTGGATCATGCTTAATCCTGGCCCAGACGAAGATGGTGACGCCATGCAAGAAGTTGAACGCGGTGACGGTCGGGACGATGACGAAGAAGGAGAGGAGAAACCCGAAGTCGAGAAGGTTACGATTGCTCAGAAAGCTCTGGAATTGGTTAATGGGAAAACCATTACCGATACCGTTCGGGGTGACTTTATCTGCCACGTTGGTGTTCACAACGTCCCAAGTGCTCCGCGAAAGAAAGCACTGTGGGACTTATTCTCTGCACCGGAACGTGTGGAGAGAGATTATGAGCTTGCCCGCAGACTGGTCACCAAACTGGATAACGAGCTGGGCAAAGATGAGATCACCTCGGGTGTTGCCAAAATCGACCATCGTGTTGAACAAATGAGAAGTCAGGGACTCTTGCAGCCACCTCCCAAACCGAAGAAACCCAATTTCGAGGACAATGATGACGAAATTAAGTTCGACGAGGAAGGCGAAGAAGGCGAAGAGAATGAAGACGAGCAAGACGACGAGGAGTTGTTGATTATCAAGAAGAAGCTCGATCTCATGGTGGAATACCTTCGCCGAGTTTTCAATTTTTGTCTATTCTGTGTCTTTGAGTCGGACTCCATCCACGAATTGGTACGAAAATGCCCAGGCGGTCATCTGCGTAGACCTCGAGCAGGACTCAGCACTACGGCAAAGGCTGCTGCTCGAGCCAGCGCATTCGGCGATCCCTTCCCTGGGAAGAAGAAGGAGGGGAAAGAGAATGGCTACGAGGAGGAGCCTTCAAGCCCTATTCAGGAACAACGCTCTCAAAAATTCAGCAAGACCGACCAACAACTTCTTCGAGCCTTCAATTGGGTCAAGACCTTTGAGGAAAAGATTCTCCAAATTCTTGAACCTGAGTACGTTGACCTGAAGAAGATAGGTGGCAAACCTGTTGAAGAAGCCATTGATGAAGAATTGGCAAAATTTGTCAAGCAAGAAGACGAGGCCAAATACCGATGCAAAGTCCCAGATTGTGCGAAGCTGTTCAAGGCGGAACATTTTTGGAAGAAACACATTGAGAAAAGACACGATGAGTGGTTTGCAGCTGTGAAGAATGATGTAAGTGCCGACCTAGAAAGGCCTTTGACCCTTGGACTGACTTTGAATAGCTTCAACTTGTCAACCGATACGTTCTTGATCCGTCGCATATCGCGCCTTCGCGATCAGATGCGAACTCCAACGGACACTTCCCTCTTCCGAGCAACCATCACCTCAATAATGGGACACCCCGTGGCTTCAGCCTTCAAAACATGGGTATGAACATGATGAACTTTGGCCAGAACACGATGATGGGAATGCCCAATGTTCCAGCACCTTTCCTCCCTGGCGTGGGCTTCAATGACGGCATGAATGGCGGATCACACACCGGCGGACCCATCCGACGTGGAGGAGGCCGATACGGCAACAGATCTGGTCCCTACGATCGCAACCAACGCGGCAACCAACGTGGCTACAACAACATGGGAGGCATGATACGAGGAAATTTCGGCCCAGGTAGCATGAACGCCGGATTCATCGCTCAAGGCGGTGGAGGGGGTGGGGGTAAATGGGGCGACGGAGCCGCCGGCTCACACGCCATGGGACCCAGAGAATCGGTCCAAGGGCGCAGTATCAAATCATACGAAGACCTCGACGCCCAACCGAACGGCGGATCGGGTGGTGGTGCCCAGGCCGCCGCTCAAGCTGGTGCAGGTGCCGAACTCGACTATTGATGAATAAGTCAGGGCTCCAGCTTCAATCGAAATAGAAAGGAATTCTGAATTGAATTGAACGAAACAAGGGAGGTGCTCGCTAAACACAACAAAAATTGAACTGTGTGGCTTTATAGTGTGGCAGTGTGTGAGTATTATAACAACAAAACAAAAGGACAGCAGGGAAAAAGGATAGTTAGGGGTGTATGTACTTGTTACTGCCTGTCATACCGAGCTTTCCTTTCCCCATTCTCATTCTCATTGCTTGGTAGATGTCAGAGGACCAATATAGCACAATTGGAATCTTTGCTACCTACCTATGTGTTGGTTAGTCTTCTTCCTCGTTGCTTTTTTTTGGGCAGTGGGGCCAACTGGTGCCTCGAATCCCACCCATTCAGCAGAATTCAAAATCCCAGATCGACATCATACCCTCCGTCCCATGAGCTTGCGACGCACAACGTGATGCTGATTGAGTTCCCACGCACCTAGTGACATACTGATGTATGTAGTATAGCCTATGTAGCTAGTTGACTGCCCGTAGTGACCGTTAGGGGCCCTTCGTTTGCTATCCAGTATGTATCTGGCGTCTCCAAAGTCAAGGGCGGCGAAAAGCATACTACTTATATCAACTAAGGGGACAGTACAAATGAAATAGACCAAAAGAGGAGGATCTTATCATTCTAATCCTCCATACGGAGCCAGAGGATCGAATGCTGCTGCGATTCATCTGCCAGCAGCACTGTAGCGAAGTTGGGAATCTTGCCTTTTGAAGTCACGGTGCTATCGCATTCGTTTCCGATATCCCACCTCTTCGACGGTTCTACTTGGACTGAATCCCTCACCCAGAAACGCATTTTAAAACAAAGTCGTCGTAATCTAAACAAAGCACGCTATAACAAGGGATTTCGAAGCCTGAAAAATACTTCGAACGTGCCACCACTCTATTGCTCCAGGTGCTCCATACTCTGTGCACCTTCGATGCGGGTACCATTCCAATGCAGATGTACAAAGGTGGACACATCTAACAATTCAACAGTCTCCTCTTTTGCCAGTCCTTCAGGTTCGTTTCCTCAACACTCGTCTTCCCGCAGCCGGCTCCGCGACCACAACCTTCTTGTTTGCCGTTGTGGGATTCCGCTTCAAGGCAGTCTTCGCGGCCGTTGCGGCTTTCGTAACTCCCCTCTTAGCGATGCCTGGACTTTTCTGCTCGGCCGTTTTGACAGTTGTTGCTGCTGCACCCGCCCGTCCGCGCTTTGGCTTCACAACGGTCGTGCCCGCCGAGGCTGTGGAGATGTCGGTGCTGGCGCTGTGTGTGCTAGACTGGCTGGCCGTGCGCTGAGGTGAAGATGGAACACCCGGCTCCGGGCGAGGAGGTGGAAGCATTTTCCCTTTTGTTCCGGTCGTCGTGGCCGCGGGTTTCTCCTTTGAGGCTGTCCGCGTCATTCGCCCAGCTGTCCCGCGCTTCGCTTGTTCGATCATCCCGTGCACACTCGCGGAAATCACCGACGTGGCGGCTGTGGCGGCAGATTTGAATGGACTGACTGGCTTGAGAGGGGAGACGGGTCTTGCAATCTGGCTCTTCCCTGGTGAGCTCGGTGCCATCGGATATTCTTTGATCGGGGAGCGAGGGAGCGTTCTCGAATTATGAGAGCGTGGTGAGAGCACAGAGTTGGCTTTCACGGTGCGGGAAGCAGTACGCGTCGCTGACGGTGCAGCTGGCCCGGCTCGGGCGCGTTTACTGTTCTTCGTCACCGCCAGATTATCAAGACCACCGATGGCATGTTCATTTTCCTTGTCGGACGCGATTTGGATGGTGCTCTTCCGCTTTTTACCTCGGTTGGGTGTTGCTTGAGGGGCTGGACGCGCCGGGGAGGGAGCCTTGACAATTTCTTGCTGTGGTAGTGGTGGCAGAGGTCGATCAGCCTTGGATTGTTTCGAAGCTGGAGCTTGAGTCCTGGCGGGTTTTGATTTGGTAGCTTGGTGTTGTTCCATAAGCTCCCCCATGGTCATTTTGCGAACGGCCAGGGGAATTCGATTGACGCGTCGTTCGATGCGAGCTCGAAGGTCAGCACATTGGAGTGCGTAGCCTGCTCGAAGTTGGCGTGCTCGTTCGGTGACTGTTGGTGTCAGTTAATGTTGCTGTGGTATTGGAGGATCTGTCACTCACTCTCTAGCTGAAGGTTGTCCATCAATGCCTGCTTTTGTGACTGGCTTATCCTCATCTTCTTGCGAGGACTTCCGGTTGGAGTGGCTGTAGGAGCAGGTTCGTCCTCCATTTCGGTGGACTTTCTCTTCCGCGTATTTGCAGGAGGCATCGTGGCGTAGCTATTTGTTAGGCTGTAAAGTGCAAGGTATAGCGGTTGGATTTGTTCAAATGTGAGGCAGTGTTTCTGAAGGTGTGCAGTAGTCAAATGCAGTGGGTGACGGCGACGGTTGGCGGTTTGATGTGTTAACGGGTCCAAGTTGGGGAGGGTAAACAAATATGACCGGCCTAGCGTCTTGGCATTGATTAGCGACCTCATCAGCGCCGTATGCGTATTCATTACAAGGCACTTTTTCAGCCCCTTATGCGATCACCTCCAGGTTCCCATCCTTTTCTACACACGCCTTTCTTGACATGAGGGCTGTGGCGATGATCAGGGACATCGTTGTCGATCTACAGCTGAAATATCTCCAAATCGCCCATGACATAGTAGGTCAATCGTATCGAGTCCGAAGCATGATCGAAGGGCGCAAGTACATGACGTTCTAGGACTAGCTTGCCTAGCTGATTGAACTTCAACTCCAAATCGCCCTGCATATCGTGTGAACGAAGAAGTTCATAAATACAACCGAGTTGCTCGTCTGCATGACCATCTCTTCAAGACAAATATTCTATGTAAGTATCCTCAACCCCTATCAAACATGTCTACCAAACTCCTTGAAACCATCTCCACGCTCTCAGAGCGAGCCCAAGAACTGGCCCAGCCGGATGAGAGTAGAAGCCCGATCTGGGACATCTACAACAACCAATGGCACCCAGCATCCAATCCGGGCGGCTACGTCAGCATCGGCGTCGCAGAGAACACGCTCATGCGAGACGAGCTATGCGACTATATCAATTCCACCCCCAAAGTGACAGGCGAGGCGTTCACGTACGGGGATGGACCTACTGGTACCAAGCGGCTGAGAAAGGCGGTCGCGAGGTTCCTCAACAGGAAACTCGACCCCGTGGTGCCCGTGGACTTCGAGCACGTCGTCGTCACGAACGGCGTTTCCACCGCCATTGAGCACACCTCCTGGACATTTTGCAACCCAGGCGATGGGTTTCTCCTGGGCCAGCCTTACTACGGCTCGTTTATCGCAGATATGAATCTCAGACCAAACGTCGAGGTCATCAAGGTGCCGTTCCAGGATGTAGACCCCATGAGTCTCGCGGGAGTGGCGAACTACGAGAAGGCAATCTTATCGGCACGGGAGCGCGGAGTCGCCGTCAAGGCCCTCATGCTCTGCTCACCGCACAACCCTCTGGGCAGGTGCTATTCGCGCGAGACCATCATCGAATATCTGCAGCTGTGCGAGAAATACCAAATCCACTTCGTGTCGGACGAAATATATGCCTTATCCGTCTGGAAGAACCAGCACGACACAAACCCACCACCCGTGGATTTCACCTCAGTCCTCTCCATACCCCTTGACGGGATAATCAACCCATCACTCGTGCACGTGCTCTACGGCATGAGCAAAGACTTCGGCGCCAACGGCCTGCGCCTGGGTTACATCATCTCGCAGCACAATCCGGCCTTCCTGAAGGCCCTCATCGAAATCTGCATCTACTCGTACTCATCGTCCGTGTCGGAGATCATCGCGGCCGACATCCTCGAGAACGACGAATGGGTCGACCGATTCATCGCGACAAACCAGGCACGGCTCTCAGAAAACCACAGCTTCGTGGTCCAGTTCCTCAAACGGCATAACATCCCCTACTCCCATGGCTCGAACGCCGCGTTCTTCCTCTGGGCGGATCTCGGACAGGCGTATTCCCGACGACAAATAATGAAGGAGAACGCTAACGAAGATCTCACGAAGAGAGTCATGAACTTGCTCCTGCAAAACAAGGTCTTCCTTGCGAGCGGAGCCAACTTTGGCGCCGAGCGCCCTGGTGTTTTCAGGATGGTCTTCAGCCAACCAAAGCCGTATCTGGAAGAGGCGTTGAAACGGGTTGTTGAAGCGCTTGGCCTGGACACGGCGATTTCGGACGCGGTCCAGAAGGCGGAGATGCTTGAGTTGGGAAAGAGTAAATTGTGAAGAACTTGAACGCGCGCTATGCTTGACAATGAGGTGGGTGGCGATCAATAACACATCGATGGTGTTTAGGTTGATCCATCAGACGCTATCTCGTCAATCAAGTATATACATACACATACGGGTAACTGATATTAAAACGAACCCGGAAACGAACAAGATGTTGAACACAGGAAGAAAGAAGAAAGGGTTATTGCTAGAAGCTGCTAGTACTATACAATAGAAACAAGAGCTATGTGATGTCGTAGGCGGAACAGAATACAGGCTAAGTAGTTAAAGCTGCATGGCTCTTATCCGACCTGAGGAAATCTGTGAGATCCCTCCTTCCTCCTGACTTACCACCTCTTCGAAACAAGAAAAAGAAAAGAAATTTTCGGTTCTTGATACACTGAAACAGCATCGCCGGTCTCCCTAGTTTAGACCACGCAATGAAATTTGCCCACCCTGATATATCATATTCGTCCTCATTGCCATCGTCGTTAAAAAAAATTCACTCTCAGTCCAATTTGCTTGCCCAGGGGCTCCATCCAATGAACGCTGCGCAAAAACCATCAACAGACAGGAAGAACGAAATCCAACGCTACCTGAAACCGCCCAATACGCTTTAAATTTCCGCCTCAGTTCCGTGACCTAACTTACAACCAAGGCATCCACAACCCGTCCATCGCACTCAGCTTCATAGGATCCGTTGCTCTACTGACGAGATCCACCACGTTCTGGCACGCAGGGAGCACGCCGGCAACGCCTGCTGCCTCGGGCGTATTGCCGACACTTCCTTGAGTCTTCGCCAATGTCAGCGCCCTACGCACAACGAAATCGGCATTCTGAGATACTAATTCTCGAAGATGTTGACCTTCCATCTTGGCTTCGCTGTTTGAATGGGATCGTCCTGCAGCCCAATTGTACATCTCATCGCGGACAAAGATGCTAAGTTGTTGCTCCATTTCGTACCCTTGATCCTGTTCTGCGAGGCACCGGGCGATAGCCATGAGAGATGCTGTGAAAATACCTTCAATGGCGAGAGGGCCGATCAGGGCTTGTAGGTTGGGAGTCAGTCGGCATGGGACTGCTTCTGGGTTGAAGAAGTACGCCTTTGCGGAATTGAGGTTGGGTAATAGATCGCTTGCCCAGATATCCCCGGTTGCTCGAGAAATTGAGATTTTGGTCGGATAACGAGCAGACATGTGCATGATGTAGGTCATGAAGGTCGTCGCTGCGAATTGATAGGCGAACTGTCGTCGGAAAAGCCAGAAGTCTGCGTAACTGGGGTAAATGGCCTGGAAGTAATTGAGTGCAACCGTATTTGGTAGCCACCGTTCCTTGATGGTATTGAAGATTTCGGTCTTCATAACTGCAAGTTGTTCTTGCGATCTGGGTGCGGACTTTTGTTGCTCAGCAATTGCACGAGATTTTTCAAGGAGGAACATCATGGGGTCATCGCGAGACATTCCTGGAACCTTACGAACGTGATCTTCATATACTGATTGCAGGGTGACATAGGAAGAATCGTCTTGTACCAATCGAATGTAAGGCGCAATGGGTACAAATATCGGAAGGTGGAAGTACAAGTTGCGACGACGAGACTCTTTGCGCTTGGCCAGAGTCTGATTGAAAATTCGGAACAGTTGAATAATTCGCTCCTCTCGACGAACTTTGCCTCCTGTAGGATGTTGCACTGCGAAAGGATGTAGAGAGCCGTCATGACCGCGAATAGTAAGTCTCCTATGGCATATACTGTTGCCCCGGACGACTTCGACGGTAGGCATGAATCGCTCAATGCGAACAAAGTCAGTGTTCTTGTCCTTATGTTGCATATATTGACCTGGAACTTCGATTGAATCGTCAAACTTCAGAAACTTGAATTCACTTAGATGATGGCTGTAATTTTCAAGCGGATTCCATTGTTGTTTATGATCCAGCTTCTGCTCGAACTTATCGCGCCATCTTCTCAGCTTGTGGATGTATTCATACATGGTAGGTCTCTGCTGGACGAAATCGGCCTCGAAAGACTTGCGGATATGTGCTGGAAGGACGGATGTCACGAATCGCGCGATATTGGCTTCCGTTGAAGGTGGCAATTTCGCTCCCTCCGCATAATTGATTGGAGCTCTGCTAATATACGCCAGTCCGTCGTTAAGGAGAGCAACAATGAGTCTGTGGGCATCTTCATCCGGTGGACATTTAAAGTGCTTCGAAAGTTGATCGGTCATCGTCTCCATACTGAGGGCAAGCAATGGGAATGCTGTCTTCAACCCAGCCATGATTTCATCGGTGTGATCCCACGGCTTTTTAGGTTCTTCAGTCTTTTCGGCTTCAGTTCCATTTGCTTGATGGTCACCGTTGGGCTCTTGCTTGGCTTTGGGCGACGAGGCTGTATTGGCTGGTGTTTCACCATTGGCGGTACCAGGCCTTGATCCTCCTTCAGTCTTCTCGAGTTTCGCTTGCTGCTGGCGTTTCTGGTTATCGAATTGCTTCCTCTTAGTGAGAAATTCTTCACGTGTTGCCCTGAGATGATAAAATAGGGCTTGTGGGAATGCTTTGGCGATCTTGGCGAGCACTGACTTGGCTAGTGGTGCTTCCTTGTGTTCAAGGCTTCCTAGTAATTGTGGTACGAATGTGGTCCAGTACCATATAGGAGTCTCTCCCTTGAAATCTTCGAACGCCTTTGCAATATGCCCCTCTTCGTCATCTAAGCTGAGAAGCCATAGCACGCGACTGAGCATTTTTCTGGATTTGGCACTCTTATACAATCCCGCTGCTTCCAAATAACAGCTGACCGCATTACTAGCCGCTTCGATATTGACTGGATTCTCTTTGAATTTGCGGTCAGAGTACTGACCCCATTCAGCCCATGCTTTTGGAAGGCGTAGGTCATAATACAACGCTACACCGAAAGCCTCATTTGCTTCCTCGGCATGTTGAAGCTTCGCTAAAAACATGCCTTTTAGAGTGTAAAACTCAGCCTTTTGTTGGGCGCCAAAGTAATTGAGATTGGTGTTGTTGATGACGTCCAGGCCATTGTTGAGTTCAGATTTGTTCTGGTAGTGACACTTAGCTTGTTCTCTCAGTTTGAGGAAAGCTTCTTGAATCTCAATGTTGGGCAGGGTATATATCTTTCCAAGCTGGTTAATGCAAACTTCAGGCATTTGATGTTTTCTGGCGACATGCGCAAACTTGTTGATTATCCAAGCAGTCTCATGGTAGCCACGGAAAGCATACGAATTATTTCCAACGTTGTTTCCCCCTTGAGGCAACAACGGTAGATAGGTCGAATTCACTAATTGGAATACATGCTGACGCCAAGTCACCAGGTCTTGCCAGGCATTGATATCATCCCAAATATTTGGAAGGCGATCCCTCCAGGCCTGCAATAGCAGCTTAACTTCCTGTGATTTATTGTCCAAGTTGCGCTCATTGGTACCCATGAGACTGTCACAGATCACACTGGCATCGTGCAACTCAACGAGCTGCTGGAAATTTTGCAAGATCGGAATGTGGGCGTTGGTGATACGCTTAGGAAGTTGATGCCATTTGCGAATTGAAAGCTGGATGGCTTCATCACAAACATGCTGGAATTCCGCTCGAGAAACTTGCTTCGAGTTATATCGTAGAAGAGCCATGAATGCTTGGAAGAAAGTTCGTCTAGGGGTTGGTGCGTCGGAGACTGATTTGATCATACCGTCCAGTTGATTCCGATTTTCATCGCCAGACCATGCCTCGTAGTTTCTCCACGCGGACTCCAGTAGAAGGTCGCTGAAGTTTTCATGTTTGGCAAATTCGCCTAGAATATCCCATTGTTGCAGCTTCTGCGCGCAGATCATCCAGTGATCTTCCCAAAGGAAGTACTCTCCTTGTGAGAAGGGAACAACACCTGTCCTGGCTTTAACTTGTGCCAACTCCCATAGCTGTTGCGCCTTGTCCCAGATACCATGTTGTTCGTATGAAAGTGCAGCATTCGTTTCCATGAACTTGCATCTTCGTCTCCAGGTTCCGTAGAATAGATCATCTTCTTGCAAACCTGCATATACTTCAACGAGAGCGTCAAGATTGCTCTCGCGGACTTGTGGGGTATCAATGAGAGGGTCTACTGTAGACTCTTCCAATGATATGAGGGCAGTGTACCAGGCATCGTAGGTCTTGCTCAAGAATTTCAGCACATGCGGTGGCACCTTGAACCGGGGTCTAGCGCGTACTGCGCCTTCAAGCAAGGCTTGCACAACATTCGGGCGCAGATTGAGTTGTCTTTGATGGTATTCTCGGGTCAAAAGTGTGACCATGCCCTTTTCGAGATCGAGCCGTTCCTCTCTATTCAGCGCTGACCAGCACAATGGGAACAGCTTCACCCATACGTCGTATGCAACAGAATCGTCTGCATGCTGTAATTGAGTAATTGGGTCGAGCAAATCCCGCACTTTGACCTCGTGAATCTCTTGGTTGAAGCGACGTTGTGCTACAACCAGCGCTTCAAGACCGTCTTCGATGATCAGATCTTCCTTTCGTTGATCTGGATTGACTAGAGAAGCACTAAACATCTGTGAGACTGGTGCCATTCGTATATCCTCTGGATGTAGCCTCGCAGGCATAGACATTTCTACCGAGCCCATGATGAGGTGCGAGGCTTGCTTCAACCAAAAGGAGTCGGCGAGGGTGTCCCAATTCTGCAAAGTTAAGACATAGTTGAGACGGTAGCTCGCTGTCTTGGAGAGGGCGCGGTTGAAGATACTCATGAAGCGATTACGCATCTCCACGTCCTTCGCACGAGTTCCTATCAGGAAAGCATGCTCTAAGCGCACAGTCAGCTCGGTTCTTGTGACTGTTGGATCCTCGTAGATTTTGATGACCAGTTCGAGGAAGCGTTCTAGCAGATTTTGGGTCGGCCACTTCTCAAATATTAACATCTTGTGAAGCACTGCAGTCTTCTCCTTTAGAGTGGGCCATAGGTCATTTGAGTTGAAAACCCACTTCTCCACCATGTCCAGCACTTTACTGCACATCTCGACGTTGAATGATTTCTCCACCAACGATGCGAGGACGCTCAAAAATGGGCGTCGCTGCTCGTTGAGTTCACCCATTCGCGAAGACAGGATGTCGACAGTCTTTTTAATGAGGTCCACACCTAGTGAAAATTCATATGGATCCATCAAAGGTTCCCCTAGTCGCCAACCTTGGGGTGGAGGTCCAGGGGGAATGACATAAGCGTTGATGTGCTCCTTGGCTAACTTCTGTTGCAAGGCTTTCATTGCTCCTGCAATGTGGTCATCGACATCGCTTGGACGCACCAAGGACAGTGTCCACAGATTGTTGATGCCAGAAATGTAATTTCCAGAGGACAGTGCCTCACCTATTATGACTTTTGAAAATCTTGTGGGGAAGTCGGAGGGTGGAGCATCCAATTCCATAGCGTCTTCATCCTCGGTTTTCTGCATCGGAATCGCTTCGAGAATCTGTCGGACCAATGGTGAATTTTTACTGTTCTCGTCCGTAATTCGGTGTAAGCAGTCTTGAATTTCTGGATCCTCCATTTTGAGAGGCTTCTCAAGGAGTTTCTGGATCTCCTCCATATGATTGACGATCCATTCATTCGATTTTGTTCCCATCAAAATACGCATCACCTGTAAAGCATTGATCATACAGGTAAGCTGCTTATCGTCCGCTTTATCGGCCTTCTCACCAGCCAGGATGGGCAATAAGAGTTTTTCGTAAAGACCGACATCTACGTCAGCCCACAAATTTGGAGCGAGCAGCTCGCGAAGTAATTGTACGCCCTTCTTGCACATGTCGTTAGACAGTGATTGTTGCTGGGCTTTCTGCATCGTCTTGGATTTCAGCTCGGCAGAAGGGACAGGAAATCGTTCAGGGAGTGTTGTGATGAAGTTGATCATGTACTTGACCACTAATGTACGTTGGTCGAGGGGAATGAGATAGTCAGCTCGATCTTTGCCGGCAGGCGGTGCCAATGCTTGGGTGCCGTTCGAATCCCTCTTTTTCGATGGTGTCAAATCCGCCGTGGATTGAGAGGGGGACACAGCTGAAACTCTTCTGGTTTCCCACTGTTGAATCAAGGAGATCAGGGCAAGAGCAAGTCTTTTACTCTCGTTTGAAGGGTTCGGCGGAGGTGCGATCTTATGTAGCATCTGGATCATCGTCGGAATGAAAAATTCTCGTGACTCGTAGAACAAATCGGGCTGACGGACGATGAAATTGAAGATACTTTGTACTTGTTGGAGGTTACCAGTTTCTTCATTTAGGATCTTGCGTGGTAATCGAGCCCAATGTGGAGACCGTTTGTCACCAGGAGTGCTATTGGGTGCATTCATCCGGAGAGGTAGCACTGGAGCGAGGACTTCAAGTGCCTGGGTCACCAACGCCTTCCCTTCATTCTGGTGGGCTTTTAGCAACTGATTGTAAATTTGAACGGCGATCTTGGGAGGTGTTTCGTAGGACCGAATGAAGTAACAAATGAGGACGTAAGCAGCGTACTTGTTGATAACATCCTCAAGTTTGATATGACCCCAGGAATATTTGATGATCTCCTTACGATCTTCAGACACTTCGTCCTTGTGGTACTTGAGGACAAAGGCGGACAATTGAAGCGCCTCCATACGCGAATGGTCGACACCAGGTAGAGCAGACTCATCACTCGCTTCTGGAGAAGTTGACTTCCAGAGTCGCTCTAAGAAGAGATGGAAGAGTTTACTATCTGCAAGATTACCTGCACTGTTGTTTTCTTGACGATTGTTTTGTACGTCTCTGGCCATTATTGGGTTCACCACATTGTGCAGCAAGAAAGTCTTCACTTTCTGCGGCTCGGACTTGTGAGAGTATAGCTCCAAACATTTCTCAATGATACTAACACGGCGATCGACGGATTCGTCGGTGATGATTGCTTCGAAGAGATACTTCGTCAACTTGAGAGGAGCCTTGATTGTCCCTTGCGAGGCGGAGGAGAAGACATCCATCATGAAGGTCACGTCCTCCGGTGACGAGACGAGATAGTGGGTGAGGATATCCATCACCTGGTCGCCAGTCTGTTCAGCACGTAGTCTTTGCGACGGTTGCAGCTGATCCTTTCTCAAGCGTTGCTCAAGCTCCTGCCCAGCTGCCAACAATTTCAGTCGAAGTTGCTCCTGATCTTTGAGCCAATTCTTCGCTGGTTCAAAGGAACAAATAGAGTGTACGACGTAAATACCGTTAATTGCAGCTGTATGCTTTTCTTCGTCACCTTCAGCCTCAAATGCGGCTTTGATCAACGCGTCGGTGTTTTTCATCACAGCTTCCCGCAGAGAGCCACTGGACTCCGCGGCTAGGATCTGTCCAAAGAATCGGCCATATTTTTCTTCGCGCAGACGGGATTGGAAAAAATTCCAAGCGTCTTCGGGATATTTGTCCAAGTAAAGGATCAACGGGTGACGGAATGGACTCGCAATCGTACGACGAAGTTTACTCTCCAGATCCAGCACACCGTTGACCAAATCCGGCATGAAGCTAGTGGCCGCTGGTGGTAGGAGATGGAAGATGGTGAAAATTGCCGTGACGATTTTCATCTGGGGATTTTGTTCAACAAGCCCAAATGAGACTTTCTGAAGTAGAGAGTCATCCGCGATTGTCTTCATGTGTTCAAGGAGTCGAGCACCAATTTCTACCTTGAAATAACTCGTAAGCAAAGTCAACAGGCGAGCCAGTCCTTCGAGCCCGGCAACTGTCAAACGTTTCGAGTCTTGCAAATTCATCAGAATGGGCCTTAAGCCGTTCTGGAGCAAGTCTTTGGGTAGTTTGGTTGTTTGAACTAGCACATCTTTCAACCCAGCATTAGCAGCTTCAATAATCTCAGGCGACTTTGAATAGAGCAGCTTGAAGAAAACTGTAATGATTCTAGCACGACTCGTATTTTGTGGGCCAGCAGCAAATTCAGGTAGACTCATGGCTATCGACAAGAGTTTGAGGCAGGACACTCTCAGGTTGACAATCAATTGAGCATTGTTGAACTCATCTGGTTTAGGGTGTAGGATTTCCGCATCCGCATCCGCCAGTGCGAGCGATTCCATCATCAAACGGTTCAATTGGTCATTAAGTGGTACAAAATCGTGTCCGAGGCCCAAACAATAAGTGATGGCGTCGATGAACCCTGTCTGAGACAAGAAGGGCAACGCTCTAAGTGGCTTGTTAAAGATTGGCTGCAGCAGTCGTTCCTTTACAGGGGCAAGTATCTCATGCACATCCACATCGACCATCTCTGCCATGATTGAGAACGCGCGTTGTGCTGTCTCGCGGGCATTTTTGTTCATGTGAGATAGTTCAAGGCTGAAGGTCGCGGACAGTTTGTGGATGGGACTGGTCTCTACCGTGAGCATTTCTTTGGTGCTACCAGTCAAAACCTTGCGAAGAATGTACTCAAGATTCTCCTGGGCAGTTATCCTGGTACTTGCTGGGACCTCCTGAGGGGTATCTTTGATGACATAGAGAAGTGATTTGGTGATATCCAAATACTTGCTTCCCAAGAACGCGTTGCCAAGATTCAACTTGGTGACCAAGACTTTGATCCCCAGCGTAGCACCAGACTTCGTAAACCATTCAACCTCACGGCACCTATGGCAGAATGTCTGCGCCAGATGAGAGAAGAAGGGCAGTCCAGCTGCTTTCCCTTCACTGCCAAATATGGTGCGAGCAGCCTCCAGCACTGTAACCATTGAGGCTTCTGCTGCTTCTCGGATAACGATGTTATCAGAAGCCAGACAATCACAGAGAACATCGGCCAGGATGCGAGAGCTGAGATGGACCGCTCCTTCGCCAGCATGGACATCAAATTCTTTCGTCTTTCGACCTGCATCGCAGAGGGCTTGCCCTAATTCGATTATGGTGAAATGTCGGGAGATGTTCACAATGAAGGCGTCAGCCTGTGGCTTGAGGTCGGGTACTGTCGTCGCCGTGAAACAGGCCTTGAGCAGTTTCTTCAGGTTTTCCTCTTGCTCTCGTTTCTTTTGAACCGACTTTCCAAGTTCGTTTTCTTCTAGCATATCCGAATATGTTGCGAACCGGCGGCCCATGAGATCATTGGCCTCTAAACGCAGTAAGGCAGCGAAATCATCTGGCAGTTGGTCACTTCCAATGAATAGTTTCACTTCATTGCAGATTAGCTTGAATGATTGTTGCTTGTAATACAGATCCAAAGATTTCGACGTGGTCGACTTGACAGTCTCTGAAAGTTTTTGAATGGCAAGATCTACTCCGGTATCAAGAGGAAATGCTCTGTCACGATTTGTCTCCGTGAGCCTGATGTCGAAGCTAGGTGCATCATCAGTGTAGCGGCGGAAGGACAACTGGTGTGGATGATTGAGGAATTTGCGATTTCTTCCCCCAAGCTTTCCTAGTATTCGCATGGTCGTGTGAGAATGAAAGTGTTGATACGGTTGAGGTTTCAAATGCTCAAACAAAGCAGTCATGAGATCATCCATGATTGGTGCCATGATCGGATCGAGATAATCCGCCGTGAGGTTGTCCACACACAATTCCAAGGTGCGAAGTCCTTGGCCAACCAGATCTGGTCCTGCTCGGAGGGCCACAACCAACGGCTTCATCAGGTGATTGAGATGTGGAAGTAAATGGCTGAGTCTCGCTGGTACTGTCAGGGTCAACTCGACATAGAGGTCCCTATCATGGGGGTCTCTTGCCCCTTGAAGGAGGTGATTGAAAGTCTCCAGAAGCATTTCGAGGAGAGGGAGGATTTCCTTGTATAGCAGTTCAAATCGGCCACCTCCAATACTCCTGAAGAGTGATCGTAAGAGAATAAAGTAGTGAATCGGTTTCTCTGCCGTCACAGACAACTGAACGCATTGTGTGATGATTTTCGTAATATGGGGAAGAAGAACCTGTTCGTTATGAGCCGAGAATAATGTGACTGCCATGAAAGACAACTTAAACATTCTCAACAATATTGACGAACGCACGATGTCTGAAGAACCCACTTCTGGCAATTTATTCATTAGGTACTGCAGCACCATTCCAGCGAATGCAGGAGAAGTAGCTTCACTTGCCAGGAAGAACTGCGGTAGATGAAGAAGTGCGGTATGTTCAAACATCAGCTCATGTAAATGTGGGATCTCTGCTTGAAAGACCTCATGAAACGTGGCCGGGTCAATGCAATGGAAGACAGTACCGAAACTTTCCAGAAGCTCCTTCTCATCACGAGTCATTTGGGCCATTGAATGGCTGGCCATGAAATCAACTGGAGAGGTGTACTGCAAATCCGGTTGTAGATTTTCGGCGCTATAATAGCGAAACACTCGAGCTCCTTCATGGAAGAGCTTAGTGACTACCCGAGTCTCCTCCGCATTGTAGCCAAAAGACACTTCAGCCCAATTCATGGGAATGTTGGTTTGATCAATGCTGAGCCCTGGAGGATTGCAAGTCTTTAGCTGATAGAACATATTCTTCAACCCGTTCACCAGGTTTTTAAATAAGAACTTGTTGTCATTCACGGGATCTGCACCGCGTTCCCGAGGATTAGAAGTCTTGATAGGAGTGGCGTTGAATATATCGACTTCGTCCCAATCGGGAACGTGGTCCTTCTCATCCATATAGGTCTCGACTTGAATTTCTTTGGATTTGTCTCCATATTGCTTGCTGAGCTTCACGGCGTTCTTGTACTGATAGTTCATGGTAGCGAACTTATCACCTATCGCGTCGAGAATCATGATCAAGAAGTACCGTGCATCTTCCTTGTTCTCAAGTTTTGTGATGCTCTCGGCCATATTAAGGAGTAATTTAGCACTCATGGTCTGGAAGCTTGTACCGGGGAAATTGTCATGCAAGTTCTTGGTATAGACCTCAATTGTGCGTCGAATCTGATCACGGTGGAGTGAATCCCTGACGTGGTGTATCAAGTCGGCAAGCATACTATATGCTAACGGTCGCATAGTCTCGTATACCGTAAGTCCATCACCAATCAAAATTCGTTCATCCAACAATTCGTCGATCTTGTTAAGAAAGATCTTGCGGTAATTGAAATTGATGATGTGACGAATGGCGACCAGGAGTTCCTTGCGGGCACCAGATTTTTCTCGTGGGCAGTCTTTGAGCAATCGAACCACGACACTCGGTAGAGTAGGTAAGAAATCCGTCAACTGGTTAGCGTATACTCTCAATAAGTACGCCAGAAAACTCATGGTCTTGACCTGAGCTGTGATGAAATCACCAAAGGCCGCTCGGTTCTTGATCTCTTTGCTGACACCAGTAAAGATGGTCTTGTTTGCCTCGGCATCCGAGTGGGCCTTTTCTTGAGCTTTTGCTTGCAACAGCAGGATGCTCTTGATGGAAGGAACAAATTTCTTGACGTTAGCCGCAACGGAGGTTCGATGTGCTTGGAAGATCGACACCACTATTATTGGACATTCGGACAAAACTTTGAACGACTGCATGCCCTTGGCAAGTGGAAGGTGTTCTTTCCTCTCGTTCCCAGGATCTGAGACGGTCGTGTTGGGGGAGCCTGGACGAGGTGATTGTAGATTCCCCCCGGGAGGATTTGGCGTTGATGAGGACGGTTGATGGTGACTCACTGGGGAGTCGAATGTGTCTTTGACAACCTGCTCCATCATTTCAAACATTTCTTGGATGAGGTCTAGGAACGGTTGGACCTTGGATGCCGTCGCAACCGCTTGGTGTCGTTCGAGGTCCATAATGGTCTTCAGGCAGAGAACGGCATTGTCTTCGTTTTCCACTCGCACCAACTCCATCAGCGTATCCACCATGTCAAGCGCATACGGTTCGACTTCGGTCGGCGCATGTTGAAGACGATGAATGATCTCCAAGATCTGGTTTCGAAGAATCTGCTCGAAGGAAGTAGGTGAGAAGTCGGGCTTGCCCTCTAAAATCTTCTTGAAGACTGGCCATAATCTCGCGAGGAATTTTGCATAGGTTGCAGGAGGCGTGCACAGGCTTTCGATGGAGTCTCGTATATCAGTGGCCACATTAGATTTCGTTCGCGTATCTGGACGCATTTCATGGTCAGTGTATTTAGTACGGATGGGATAGGCTGGCCGGACGAACCGATCTTTGGATCCGTTAACCTGGCGACATAGTAGTCAATCTTTTGAGAGGCATCTCCTGAAGACATCCTCTATACGGATCCGAAGTCTCCAGCAGACTTCGCTGCTATGATTAATATTAAATGCGCGCCAGGAGGCATGGGCGACTTTAGATAGTTGAGGCAAAGATGCCCATTTGCGGAATCGCCGAGTAGAAAATCATCAAATGAATGGACAAGGCGGGCTTCGTGACAGATATCTCTCCACTGGGTCGAAGAAAGAATGGTAACACAAAGATGTTAGAGAAAGAAAAAGGCCACGGCCAATGGTGCGAAGAGGAAGTGAACCCAATTGCCTGGTGGACTCGAGGAAAATGGTCGCAGTGTATGGGGCCTTTAGAGGAGAGTTGGAGACAGATTGAAATCGCGTGGGACATGGCTCTGCGAAATCCAAGTGGAGCCAGGGTGCGACCAGCCAATGAGATACTCTAACACGTGACTTGACCCTGCGACGTGCCACAACAGGACTAGGTGTCTAGGAAGAGGAGAAACTATATTCCAGGTTTGATGATGTCCCAAGGCTGGCTGCCCGGATCTGCGTTTCCAACAATCGCGTTGCACCTAATTAGGTAGGATGGACAAAGAATCTCATTACTTATTGTATTAGTCACCACACGATATGAGTAGACAGTAGGCTTTTCGCGAGTGTGAATATCTCAGTCAAATACCGCGTCGCACCGGCTAAGCGGGCCATTTTATCCTACCACGTACAAGTTGAAATAGACTCTGGTCCCGCATTGCTCATATCTTCATTGAGGCAGACGTCATGTGCAGCCTCGTACTCTAGTTTCGACCAATATCCTCAAAAGCCAACGCGGAATCTATCGTATCACCGAAGCTCTTCCCGAGAGCCTCCCGAGCTTCACCTGGCTCGAAGTACACAAAATTCTCAAACTCGACGCTTGCTTGTGATGCTGGGATTTGTCTTCGTCGCTGCCGCTTGCAGCGGTTCTCTTCTTCCAAACGAGATCAGTGTTGGGAGGTTGCACTACCATGGCGCTGAAGGTGGGGCATGATCACCCGATGTGAATCGCCTGACGAGTGAGCTCGATGTCTCCTCGGTTTCCCATCAGAGCCACTATTGGTCCTGTGAGACTTAGTCTGTCCATGCGAGTCTGCTCGTCGCCTCTGGAAATTCGAAACTTTTGTTAGACAATTCTTTCCCAACGTCACTAGAAGGAAGATATAATGTCTTAGCCAGTGGAAGGATGGAGATAGGACATTGGGTTATATCCAGGTGACGTCTTTCTCACACTAATGGAAACAACTTACCGATGTCGTCTTGGTGGATGCAGATTCATCGTGAAGCTTAAGCGCATCCAACCTCTCTTGGTTATCCTGCGCCGTATCGGTTTCAGATTCTTCCTCAATCGAGGCCGCTTTAGGTGGTGCTGCCGCACCAGTTTTCATCTTCTTTGCTGTTTCTGCGAGTTTGTCCCACTTGGCTTGCCGCGCTTTCTCTCGTTGAGGCGCACTGTTTTGAAGTTCGTTGTAGTCATGCGAGCACTCGTCAAACAACTGAGGGTTGATTTCCATAAAGAGCTTCATCGCGTTGTATACCATTCCATGGATTGTGCTATTCAACAGTCAGTATCATGTTCAGGGCTCTCTTATCACAGGCATACCGATTCCAATGGCCCTTTGAGTTCTCGTACAGAGGAGCAAACATAATCGGTAGAATGGTTTCCACGTTGTCACTGACGAGATTACAGAAGTACTCGTTGTTCCAAAAGTATAGAGCTCTTTCAGCAACCTATCGCGGGTGAGTTGAAATACATTCTTAGGGGCAGCAAACACACCTGAAAGTGGGGACTCGCGACGGATTTGGCTAATTGGTTGAAGAGGGGCTCCTGCACTTTTGCAAATTCCTGGGGATCCATGACCTCAAAGATGTCTTCGACTTCATTCAAAAACATGACTTCTTTGGTACTGTTCGTCTTTGGCCAATATCTGAGCAGGCCTAGAACAACCTAAAGGTTCTGTTAGCCTTGTCGTATGGCTGCTTGGGATATGTGCATTAATCTCTTACCTCTTCTGTCAGGGCAGCATCCTTCTCGAGGAACTGAACAATGCAGTAGGCGAGCTGTGGATGGTACATGCTTAGACTTTTGGCCTTGTGGAGTGGGAGCAGGACTCGAGTTAAGAAAAGTTTATGTTCCTCCTTCAAAGGAAGAGCAAACCCATTGATGATCGAACCGAGGATTTCAAGAAGTTCCGCAATGCCGTTGAATCTCTCGGTCTCGTAGACAAATTGGAAGAATACATTGTTAATGGACCTCCGTATGTACGACCGAAGATTCAAGAACTTGCCGTAAATGCGATGGAGTGTTGTTTTCAAGAAGTCCCTTTCTCTAGGATCTTCGGAATCGAAGAGTTCTAGTAATTGTAGGACGAAGTGATGGTCAATGTAAGCCTTGGCAATATTGGTGTTGAAGTCTTGACTCTCAATAAAGCGTAGGAAGAATTCGTACACGACTTGAATGTGAGGCCAGGCGACCTCCAGAACGGGTTCATCTTCTTCAGGGTCAAAGGCTTCGCCCTGAGGGTTGACGGGTGGAGGTACGGGTCGAAACAAGTTCTTGCTGAACATCTCGACTACTTTGGGGTACATTGGCTCTGTGATGACAGATCTGTTGTTTGCGACATAATCGAGTAACTCGTGCAATGCGAGCCTCTTGATCTCTTTCGACTTCATGTCTGCGGTCTGATCGTTGAAGTCGAAGATGATATTGCACTGATCAATCTTTTGCATAAAAAGTTCTTGTCTTCGATTCGGTGGGACTTCATGAAAGCCAGGAAGCTTTTCAAGCTCGCGGGCTCTCTGGTCCGACACATCGAATCGAGAGGAATGTTGTCTCTTGGGTGTCCTGACACCCTCGGGCACGTCTTTAGGTGTGGTTTGTAGTCGGTCAAACAAGAGAGATTTTTGTCCGGCCTTTGGGGGCGCAAGATCACCAGGCATGGTCTCGGTCGCACCAGGCGCCGGCATATGCGGAGTATTGCTGGGGCTGATGATGACACTGGGAGCAATATGGCCTCCTTGTCGACCTGGAAGACCCGTTCCCCCCGGTCCAAGGCCAGGAGCCTGTTGCATGAAATGCTGCGCTATACTCCCGGGACCAGCAGCATTGCCACCATGGTGTGTACCCGTATGATTACTAGGTCCGCCATCGTTAGTACTGTTCTTACTCCGAATGTCGTTGACATTCGTCGAAGAGGAGCTAGGGGTGGCGGTATTGGAGCTGTTGGGAGATCTAGAGTCACCACCAACCGCGGTAGACGAGGCGGAGAGAGGAGAGGCTGTGCCGGAATTTGAATCCTTCTTCTTGGAGGACTTGTTGGAATCCTTCGCTCGCGATAGCTGCTCGTGCTGTTCAATTAGTGAGTTGGAGTGTACGAGTAATAGCAAGATAGGGATAGGCATGTTTGCAAGAAGTGCGGCGGGGGTGAAACAGCCTCCAAAAGTGAGGATGTTGTACATACGACTCTTTGCCTGAAGCCTTTCATATTGATGGAGACACTGGCACCTTCAAGAATTTCCTTCAATGCTTATTAGGGATTGCCGCAGAGAGACACAACACCTCGTCGACTGGAACAGCCGATTGACCGATTTATTGCATTCGAGTCCCAACAGCAGCAGGGCTTTGAAAGTCAATCGAGGAACAGGTGGAAGAGGGCTAAGGAGGACAGGTTGGATTGCTAGTGGAGGATTTCAGAGCGCAACGGGAATCAATTCTTCATTTTCAACGGTGTTAGAAATTGTCGAATTGTAGAAGGGTCGAGTGACAACGCGGCGGTGATTGAGGTGGGTGGTTGAATGCAGACTGCAGTGCCACTACTAGTAACTGTTCCAGTAGCGGGCTGTGGCCTGTGGGCTGTGGAGATGTCTGGTTAGCTAAGGCTAGAGATAGCGAGAGTGAAAGTGACAGCTGCTGCTCAAACTAGGAACATAGCAGACTTACAAGGCCTCGAGATGGTAAGGATCACGATTCAGTATGGACGGGATTCTGACGACTTGGTGAAATGGGGACTATAGGATGTGCGTTCCATCGAAGAGCCTGAGGGCGAGTCAATGTGGGTTTGAAACTTAGGAGTGGCAGGACTCCATACGAGTAAGTTGGAAACTAGTTAGGAGCAGTAGTTGGCGGTGCGGGTGGTGATTTGAGCGGGCGGGAGTCAAGTGAATGGATGGCATGGTTGGTTAGGGCAGTTCGTTAGGACTGTAGGCTTAGGCCGCAGTTGCTGCTCTGCACAATAATAATAGTGATTGATTTTGCAGGTTGTTTTAGGCGGGGCACTCTCCTCCTCGGTAACTTGGGTGCAAGCAAGTACGGAGTGCATTAGGTAGTAAGTGCTAATATGATGAGCTCCTTCAGACGCTCTTTACTTACTCGCAGTAACCGTTGCTCCGTACTAGCACGGAAGACTTGGAGCCCTGGACGAGTAGGCTACTAAGTAGGGCCTCCTCCCTGCTTTGCATGCCTGTAGCATGCAGCTAATTCTAGCCTGGTGCCTTGATGGGAGCGCCTAGGTATTTCAGGTTAAGTCTTGCCAGCTGCAATCTGCCCCAGCGGCCCCAGCTGATCAAGTGGCTAATGCCAAGCCTATGTCACGTGAGTCGACGACCTTGTCGGCACCAAAATCCAAGAGTTCTCCTTCAATTTACATTAAATCACCCAAACCAGAGGTCTCCTTCCCAGAGCGAGAGATATTCCAAGTTTATGGCAGCAGCCGCCCCGGCTAGATACTTCTCTCTGCGCAACCTAGCCTGACCAGAAAACCTCCGGCCTGCGTGTGTGTTCGGAGTTTCTGTGTCACTATCAAAGGTGGGATCCGAAAATCATATTCGCGGGTCCCGTGAAATTCACAGATATTTCGGGTGCAAGTCTATCGAATGTCCACCGCAGGATATCCAAGGCTTGAAGGACCCGTCTCCTGACCCCAAGCTCAAAACTGTGCCAATGAACGCAGACAACTCTGCCCCGTGGCTGCAGGTTCCAGCCCTCCCTGTAGTGTCTGTTGAACATCCTTGTATTGTTCGAAATGTCGACCGAGCAATCCATATGCTGGGAGGCCCGGAAGAGATTGCCCAGACCCTCCCATCAGACACTGACAAAACTTTAGGGCTCAAATTCCAACCCGATGACCCTACAGCCCGTGCCATTATATCTCTCAAGAATAACACCAACAATCTCTTGCTAAATTTTGTCCTGCCCAAGAGAACGGGCAGGAAACGAAAACGGGGGTCCAATGATCCATTTGTCGCAGATCCTTCAGCTGGAACTGCCAGGAAAGATGCTTCGTATATGGTGCGATCATTAATCGACAACCACCAGAACTACAAGGTCGTCGCTATTGGCTCCATAAAATCAGCACATGTTTGGCGTACTATACCGGATTTTGTCTATTCGGCTAGCAATTCAAATACCATGGACCAGATCAAAACTAACATCCTCCCTCAGCAATACCCTCTGATCCGGCAATGGCAGTTTCCACAGACATATGGCCTGACAAACACAGAGACATTCCCTCCTCCTGTATTTTCTACGTTGTCACTCGCCCTGAATTACACCTATCGTCAAAATCCCGCCGTCAAAGTTCTCGCAGACCCGATAACAGGCAGAAAATCACTTCACAACAATCAAAAGCCAATGAAACTATTCACATATCAGTGCCAGCACAATGACCAGGTTTGGCCAGACAAGCCTCATCCAAATTGCATTCCTCTTTCACAACAACCGCAGGCGTTTCAAGAGACATGCCGAAGCATGGTTGAGGCTTTCGAGCAACGTCCACTCTGGACTCGCCGCGCTTTACTGAACCAATTCTCAATCACCATACCATCATCCATGATTCGGCATGCTACAGCGTATGTTTGTTTCGCTATTCGATCAGGACCCTGGCGAGATTGTTTATGCAAGTTCGGTGTCGATCCGCGAAGGGATCGCTCGTATCGCAAATTTCAGACCGTTTTAGTTCAGCTAGTCACCAAAAATAGAGGCAGAGCAGATACTCGGGATAACTTTGCTCGGACCTGGATCCGCAGTATGGATCAGTCATCGCATATATTTACTGGGGAGTCCAATGTTCCACCAGATGGAAAATCATGGCAGCTGTGTGACCTTCACGAGCCACGCCTGAAAGCTTTGGTTGATATCTCCGAGGCCTACCTTCGTTTTGAATGTGAGACGAGATATTTCGGATGGTACCTCAACGGAACAATGGCAAAAATGAGAGTAGCCACGAAAGCGATAATAGATGGCTTGATCGACGGGGAGTCTCTTGATGAAGAAATGATGGCCACATTTCTGACGTTCCCGGAAGATTTCCACGTGGCTGACACGGAGTCTACATCCACGCCCCTCCCGAAGCTTACAGGCAAAAAGGGGCTTGAATGGGGAAGTGCGTATCGATCCTTTTGTCGAACTGTCGGAGGTCATCTCCCCACATTTGGAGGTAGTGGAAAAGGGCGACTTAGCAAGCCCAAACCATCGGTGAGGTCGAGTTTCATGGAAAATGGCCTAATTGATCCCGCGACTGAACTCGAAAATGGTGATAGGTCAGAGTTCTCCGAGGATGAGGGAGACAACGACAACGTCGAGCCTGATGAAATGGAGGTCGAACCTGGTGAGCAAGATGTTGAAATGGATGAACCTTAGCCAAGTTGCTGCGCAAATCAGCGATAGCTATGTCAACAGTTTCGATATCAGGAGCGTTCAACATGTTGAAAATCAACAGCCAGCGACATCTATCGCTGGTGTGGGTGACTTTGAACTGTTCAATTGAGCGAATATATTCCAAGGGCAGCCTCCCCATGGCTTGATATAGGCTGATAAGGAGTGCAAGATGATGTCTCGCAGCCAGGAATCATAGAGGGAATGTCTTCTTCCAAGATAAGTTGATGTGCCCAACTACTAATAAGTATCAGAGTACTCCATCAGCGCCTCCACAGAATCGCAAAGTCTCGATAACTAGACACAAAACTTGCCAACGTCAATAAATCCTTTCTGACCTACTCGTATGTGTGACCCTGCTCATGTCCGTCCGATGGGACCGAGGGCCTCATTGTGCGGATCATCCCTACTCCACAGTTTTCCCGGAAGGAACCTAGCCTAAGTGTTGGTGTCTCGGGGAACCACCTATTCTTGCCAAGCGAACAAAGAGCCGAGGTTATGTATGTACCACTATCATAGCGAAATGCCAGAGCAGGTGGTTTGCATTTTGGAGACCCAGATCGATCAGTCTAAAAGCCACTACATCGTCGTCTTTTTCAAGTGAAAGGCTTGGGCTCGTTTTCTATCGGCTGCCTATTCACACCTATCGAGAAGAAGCGTAAAGAGAACGACGTGATTGAATACGACAACTGTGAGCCTGGCCAGAGAACTGCCAAAAAGCAAGGGATGACTTTGAAACTTGACGCCGACTTCGCATCTACGATTCAAGGGCTTCCTAGCAGGCCGAACCCTCAATTGGGGGATATTGCGACCCGCCGCTCTAATGTTAGAACTTAGTACAGGACTTGGTCAATTAATTGCTCAGATCTCAGATCCTGGAGTTGTTGACAGGGAAGTACTGGAGGTTGAAGGCCATGATAGAGCCACAATCCGCCTACATCGGTTCAGCATCAGGGGCACCCAGACGCAAGATACTTCGTCGAGGGAGCCAGCAGTCCTCCACCTCAATGGAGGAGGCTAAATCTCCATGGTATCGAGGACGCGGATACAAGTTTTCTCCGCTGAATACCGACTCCCCCCCGAATTCACTTTGTCAACGACATTGGAAGATTGCTATTCAGCGCTCGTATGGCTACAAAAACATGCGCAGCAGTACAAAATCGACCCATCTCGCCTCGCTGTGCAAGGGGAAAGCGCTGGGGGCGGGCTGGCTGCGGCACTTGCTCTTCTTGCACAAGACAGGCGACTTTCGCCACCCATCGCAAAGCAAATCTTGATCTATCCTATGTTAGATGACCGAAACCTGAAAGCGAATGAGTTCTTAGAGCCGTTCGCAATATGGAGTATAGTGGACAATATTACCGCCTGGACAGCTTATCTCGGGTCCAAGCCAGGCGTTGGTCAAGTGTCATAGCATGCGGCACCCGCTAGAGCACCGAGTCTTGCCTGACTTCCACCAACTTATATGGACATTGGAGACCTCGACATATTTCGCGATGAGGTTATGGCGTATGCATCTCAATTAGCGGCTGCAAACATAAGTCTTGAACTTCACGTGTACCCTGGAGTCCCCCACGCCTTCGCGTTCATCGCAAAGGATACCGCTATTGCATCTAAAGCACTGGAAAACCGTTGGCATGCGCTGGCAAAGCTATGAAAGGAACACGCAAGCCGACACGCATGTCGAGCGAGATGGAACAGTGCTGTCTGAACTTTGACAGCTAGTCTAGGAAGCTGTATCATATCAAGAAATGGGGAGTTGATAGGGCTATTGACATCTAAGATCTTTGATGTGCGTGAATTTTGTGAATTGCTATAGAGCCGTACCTTCAGTCTAATCTCCTCGTAGCAAATTCTAGGTAGTATCTGGAGTTTCAGTCTCTATCCTGGTAGTATACTACTCGAAAGTCGACCCTCGATCGACGCATTTCAAAAAGAGATGAATGTGTGCTACACCTTCGTTTTGGATCCTGAGACAAGTAACCTCGCCGTCGTAGCTTCGGAGGCCACAACATTCAAAACCAGCGCGCCAGCGCCCAGGTGGCATCGGATCATTGAATGCCGTCACCATGGCAGTATCGACCACGGTCTGCTCCACCCACACGTCGATCATGGCGAGCGAGCTTTCTGACTTTTGTCAGTACTTTGGTGTCCGAACCACGTCTTGTGTTACTTACTGCTGCCACCCGAATTTGAAGCCTCTGGCTGCGTGATCTCCGTCTGGCGCATGACTTTGCAGCAGCAATCTGCCTTACAAATCAAGTCAAGATCAAGCCTGGGTTTATCGGGATTTGCAGTAGAGATCTTCACAAATTAGGGTACTCTGCTTCAAGAATCATCAGGTTTAGTTGGTTCAGAGATGTTGGGAGCACGGGTATCTTACATATATAGTAATATCTACAGTAAAATACTAGGCCTCACCTACTTTACTAATAATCTGCTACTCCGAAGTTGGCCTCCGGGGCTTGACTTACTCATTTATATTGCGAGAAATGATCTTAGTGGGAGACTTAGACAGAGTCACTTCTAGAGCAGGATGACCTCCATAGGGGGTTAGTGCTACTGCCACGCGTCGTGTGAACTTGATACGATAGACGTTGTCAGACACTGACATTGACTGTGGTATTGGCCACAAGATTTCCAATGCGCTCGGATACCTGATACACATGACTGAAAGAAACTGGCGCAACATAAAAGTGACTAGAAATTTACCGTTTGCTATGGTGCGGGTGTGGAGCTAATTGATAAATAACGATACATAATATGTCAATCTTACACGACAATTCGAGTTACCAGGCCACACCCACACCAGAAAGGATGCTGCCCAGCTCAGCATAGGCTCCTTGCTGGCCGTCCCCAGAAATTAGAATCAGTCACGGTCCAGAAGCATTTCCTTTCACTATCCTTGCGCAGTGCGGCCACTTCTATCCTGTTGGACCGACTTCCCCCCTTTGACACCAAGGTGAATGTCCAGAAGGCAGAATCAAACTATCGAGATACTCCCTCTCCGAGCGGCCATTCTGCTCAACGGCCCGCCCTTCCAAATCATAAGTAGAAAACTCCCGCAGTGCAGGAAGCTTGGAGTCACGGAGTGAAGCCATAGTTCCAGACATGTGTAACGGAAATTAACGGGGATGGAATGAACTCAGGCACTCGGGTGTGAACGCGCTCACTGTTACTCACCCTTTGGCAGCAACTTGAGTTTGATTAGTATTGTCCGCACTTCGTACAATTGCTTACAACTGAGGCAAGACAACTAGCCCAGGGCCAAGCCTCTCGTCACGTGAACATTTGTCATCAGCCCTCATCCTGAACGTAAGCTAAATGCACATTAGCATCAAGCCAGGCAGCCATGACTCCAGCCTCAGCCTGCTCAAGCCGTATGTCCGGGTAAGCTGAGGCGGCGGAATTCTTCCACCAGTCATCGTTGCGGACTCTTCACCCCTAATCCGTGAGTAAGAATCCGAATCACTGGGACCAACTCGGGTTTTCTGCAGCAACAACTTCATAGATCAGGAGCTGACACCAATCCATACCATTTATTTGGACATGATATGATGGCGGCTGTTGACATTCCACTTGCGCGGAAATCAAAAGCTGGAGAAACACCGAACTCAGAAGTGAAACCACGAAAAAAGCCTGGATACAGGCGAATCCGGTGGAAGGAATATGACCCTAGCAGAAAGGCTGCCGATCTGACGCCAAATCAATTTGTGGCATGGCAGCCCCCATCGATCGAACAGGACTCTAGCGGAAGTGACACGAAGAGCCCAGCAAAACTACCAAAGGGCCATTCTAAGGATCGCGTGACGGTGCTTCGATTGAGCAACCCAATATCCCCTCCGCCTTCACCACTGCAACCACTGCCGTGCAATGGGACCCGAGATGATCCCTTCACCATGTTGCCAATCAAGAGAACCGAATGTGTGGTGGAAACTCTCGATTATTTCGTGACTCTGTGTAAAGGCATCAAGTACAGTCACTACTCAGTGGTTCAAAATACGCCCAATCCACACCTCACGTTGTTGCTCCCGTACGCTCTTGATCATCCCATTTTATTCGAATCCATAATTGCGGTCTGCCGAGCGTCGGTATTACTGTCGCTTGGGAAGTCCGCCTTCGAAGATCCAGCATTCATTCAACACCGCGGAAATGCACTCGCGGCACTCAATACCAAACTCACATCGAAGAGTTGTACAGACGACGCTGCCCTCCTTACCGTCACCATGCTAATGACATTGGAGTACCTCACAGGCAATCACCACGGTGTCCAAATGCACTGCAGAGGGTTAGAAAAGATGATCCAACTGAGGGGCCCACTGTCAGAAAACTCAGATCTTGAGCCCGACTCGGATTGGATGCGGTTTGTGAAGATGGGCTTGACCGGCTATAAGGCCTTGGGATCCTTCGTCACTGGCCAACCACCGAACATCTCGTCGAGCTCACTGGGTTTCGCCAGTGAGACTTTTGAGGCCCTTAACCTCGACAAGCCGCTGTTCTATCCAGAGAAACCTTTTTCAGAAGATCTGTGCATTGTTCTATCACGCTTGCCCTCTGGATTTTCCGAGCTTTCCTTAACATCACGAGTCTCTGAACAGATGATCAATACCCTCGCATCTATCAGTGCCGCCAAGACACAATACGACTTGATGGATGAAGAGTCCAAATCTGCGGCTTCTGGCCTGTTCACTGCTTCCGAGTCACCCCACGATAGCCAACAAATGGCCCTTCAGAATCTGCTGTCAGCATTGCAACGTTTGAGCCTGATGTCTCCAAGCATATTGGAGACCTATCTCTCCTTCGGTCTCATCACGTTCCTATTTCAACTCCGAAAACTGGCCCCCCTCAACCTATTCTACGACCCAATCCTCCGACAATTCATCAGCATACTACCACACCACTCCAAACCAGTCATCGTCGAAGAACAACATGTCCTCATCTGGGCTAGCATGGCGGTAGCAGGCTCCTTAGCACTACGAATCGTCCACATGCCCAATGCCCATACGATCTTAGATCATATGTTGGAACTCTACCCTGAATCCCGGAAATGGTCACGACTGGAGAAGATCTTATGTAACTTCTTCTGGACAAGGGACATCCTGGAACATTGGAAGGGTGTCTGGGAAACAGCCATGACACGCCGGGCGCTCTTACTGAAAAGAAAGGGTTCTTCACCCGATATGGTCCGGCTCGAGCCTCCACCGCCTTCTCCTGAATGGATCAAAAATCATATCATGGGAGCTCCACGAGAGATGCGTGAAATGGGTGAGGCACTTGGCATATGTCCTTTCCGTCCTCGTCCTCGCACATCTCTAGGAGATTGATCCGCAACTCTCTTGTGTCGCTCAAAAAACCCATCGTCAAGGTCACCTTGTATTAAGGCAAGATCTTGCTCCCCATAGGATGTTGGCCTATAACCATCGCATATCACAATCACAGCAATCATATGCCTTAGTGCAGATACCACAGATGCCCCTAGAGCAAGGTATCTACCAAACAACGAAGAGGGCCACTACTCGACCATATCGGACAATTTGTCAAGCCTGGTCGCTTTGCAGACGAACCTCGACGAGTTGTGTTACTATCTCTCTCCACTCTACGACTAACCTACCTGACACTAAGTCAACCAGAAACCACTCAGAATGCCTCGCCTTTTCATGTAGTATGCACGATGCAGGCAGTACTTTATCGCCCGACGTGTGACGCATCAGCAAGCGGCACCAACCCCCTCATCTGTCAAACATGTCGGCAAGTCGGCTTTGAGGTTGCGGAAAGCGGGTTTCCGTTTCTGTTCCCCGTCTCTGTGCACTGGCCGCGGGTATCGAACAAACTCTCGACCTATCCCTACAGACACTTGTTGTGAATGTCGCGAACTACGGTGATCAGCCAAGGGGCTCTCTCTCTCTCTCTCGCTCTGGATACCACGGCAATGGCCAGGTGTCAAGAAGCAGATCTAGCCTCAAGCCGACGAATCCGATTCCTGATGGCATGTTCGACGTTAAAGTATGGGCTCACATGGCACACACGTAGTTAACCAGTGGCGTCGATTGTCTGAATAGTAGGAAGATCTACGTAGCCATGTATCTATATTGCAACCACTGCAGTCAGTTTCCAACCTGAAACCCGATGTCAATGAATCAATCATGTCGCATGCATTGCTACGGGGAGTCCTGTTGCCTCCCCTCTATCATACTATACACTACATACTACATCACAATTTGATCCTCCCTTCTACCTCATTCACAGGTCTGGAAAGGTAGCGTGTCCATTTGTATAGGACACGCAACCTCCATCGTAGGCTCTGGACGAACGAGGGAGGGGCCGCAATATAATTACGCACTCAACACCCGTGAAAAATCGTAAGCCCCCAAATGAAATCTATCCATTAGAAAAAGTTTTGTTAACCGCTGTCCGGCAAAATATCAAGCAAAAGCGCCCACAACCGCCATGAGCAGGCCGCCCAGCGCAACCGCAAGGCTCGCCTCGATTCTGCGCCGGCCCTTCAGAGTCTCGTAACTTCGATCACTAAGGAAGTCTTCGGCGATGAGCTGCACCAGGCCCGCAAACAGCAACAACCCACTACTAATCGCATTCGTGATCCCGACCATCAACAGCCCAACCTTGGACGCAGGATCGTACAGCTGGTGCATCCAAATGCCGATGGCCTGGCCGATCGGCGTGGTGGCGCCGTAAGCGAGAGCCATGAGCCAGGGCTTAGGGCTGCTTGCGTCGAATAGCGCGGGGATCAGTGCGGCGATGCGCGAGCCTAGCGCGAAGCCTTCGAAGGTCTGGTGGAAGCAGATTGCGATCAGGAGGACGGCGAATTGTGTGCCGGTGGCGACCGACACGGCCATCCCGATGAAGACGCTGTGGAAGAGAATGCCGGCCTCGAGGAGCAGGCATTGTAGGAAGAGTTTCCTGGGGTCTTGGCCGTCGGTCGAGGTTGTGGGCTCGAGATGGTGGTTCTCATGCTCGGAGATTTTCCGCCGGTGCGGGTGGTTCAACGTCGCGGATTCGTCCACCAGAGCATCGAGTGCCTCGATGTCATCGTCTTCGTCGTCGGAATCGGTCGGCGGCCTGGGGCTGTTGTCTGTATAGGGCGTCACTGGTGTGTTCAGGTGGTGTAAAGCCAGTCCCTGTGTTTGTCCCTGGACTGGCTCGGGTCGATCCCATTCGCTCCCGTGGGTGTGCCCTGCTCCGCGGGTAGCGAAGAACATCTCGATCGACACCACGACGAACACCGCTACCATGGCGATGAACCCGGCCATGGGAGGGTAATCCTTATTCCAAAAGTTCGGGAGACATGGGTCTGTCATGGAGATAAATGCCGTTGGGAGGAGGTGGATGAACGCCGTGGCTATTAGTACTCCTGTGCCAAAGTGTCTTGAAAGGAATAGAAATCGGTGTGGGATGGGGAGTTTGGGGAATCGTCGTGCGATGACCGGGAATGAGCATGCTGTAGGTGTGTTAGAGAGGATTTGAAAATCTTCTGTAGAATGGGCCCATACCTAGCGTGCTCAGTGCGAGTATCAGGAAGAGTGCGAAGACATGGATCCCGGTGTTGTAGGAGCCCTGCTTACCACGGGTTCCGCAGGGTGGCTTCTCATCTCGACGCTCCAACTCCGCAAGCAGGGCGTCGAGCGGTAGCGATGCCAGGTCATCTGGTCATGTTAGAAGCTGGGAAAGATATCATAAATAAGGCTACCTACCTCGGGGGAGCATGTCGTCGTGCGTGAGCGGCCATGGACACAGCAGTCGGAAGGCCACGCGTGTGAGATGGGGCGCTCCCCCAAGATTTGGAGGTGTGCTCTGTTCAGAAAGTTTATTGCAGGGAAACCCGCCTTGGGTTTAGGCGGGGCGTGCACTATTTTGCTTATTACTCGCTTTTTTGATTGTGCCAATACCTGGCATCACGTGTCAGCATCGCTTTTCCACATCTACAATATTAGTAGTACTAATTATGTCGACTTGTCAGTGCAATGTTAGAAAATTCAGTGACATTCTGGGCTAACATATTTCAGTATTCAGCCACTGGAGAACGAACCGCTATATGGCAACACAGTCATTGACTATGTTTCTCATCGCTGCTGACAGCAACGTCCCTAGGGGGTTCAAATGATCGACGGTAAAGGTCATAAATGACACATACAGGGGGGAATATGGCAATTCATTCACCAAGACCTGTTTCTCGGTATTCCATATGCTCAACCGCCAGCAGGCAGTCGACGTCTGAGAAACCCTCAGAGTTTGAATGTAACATTCGAATCTAGACAGGCTGCCGACTATGTTGATTCGTGTGTGGGATAGGGTGAGTAGTCAATCCATGCATTTCCATACCATACCAACGTTGCTAGCGGACTTGGGTAAGAACAGTCCTGCGTGACCATTCACCCTCGGTGGAGATGGGTACACTGGATGTCGTCAGGCCGACTGGAATCAATGCCGGCACTGCTCTTCCTGTCGGCATCTTCGCACATGGACGTGGTTTGGCCATAGAATAGCGCCAATGGTGTTATTATCACACCTTCATGGTGAATTACTCTCTGGCTATGAAGAAGCCGATCGTCGCCATAGCTCTCGATATTACTATCCAAACCGTAGGGTGAAAGACTGATATCTTCCAAAGACCGCCCATCCGCACGGGGATGGCTTGGAAGTTAGAACGTCTTAGACAATCGCTGTCGTTGGTGGTCTTGGCTAGACTCGTGTGCTGTGTGTGGATTAACTTCATTCATGACCTCGATCCAAAAGACATGGAAGTGAGTCATATTTTGCGTTAATCAATGAACATATATCGATCTTTGGTGATAGTTCCCGACATCTCGCATGGCTAACGTACGACGCCTAGGGAGGATATTGGCATAATTTCTAACTCCACCCCACAAAAATTGTCCGGAGCCGGGCACTTTCAGGCTTGCTGGAACCAGTTTTATCAGTTCAGTAGCCGAGGAGCAGTACGACCGATAGTGGATGCTATGCTATATAAGAAGCAGTAGCCGTAAATTCGGATTTGCGTTGTGTGTGAGATTGCGGATTCAAGCTTTTGCGTTCTGAGCTCCCTCAAACCAGAGTCAATAGTGGTTAATGTGTATGTGAATTGCTCTGGAACTCAGGTATTGGCAAATGTCCCACGACGGTATCCCCAAGCAGCTTCGAGGTCTCTAATTCGCCACCTCGATCCCCATCCTGTACGGGCTTCAATCGAATCAATCAGTTTGACAATAATTGACTGTTCCTCCCGATGGGTGAATAGTCTTCCAGCGACATAGAGCGGCTGAATGGCATTGTTGATACATCCAGGGTGTGGATTGGTTAACGAAATACCCACGACTCTTCGCGCGTGCCAAAGCGGCGAACGTGCCTTTTCCAGCGGAGCGAGTCCTTCAATGTCCTTGATATCTAGCATCAAGATACACGCAGTGTGATAAAGCTGATTACTTGATATTGCAGACCAGTGGGCGAAGAAAATTCTCGGGAAAGCCCCATCCATGATGGAGTTTACGGGATGAATTTCAGCAGGCCGTCGCGCAAACCATTCTTGAAGGTCATCCCATAGACGAGTCCATTCCCATTCAAATTTCTCGTGTTCGCAGCCGTTGTCATCACCCAGCTCAACACATCTTGTCCGACGGAAAAGAAGATCGCAGACTTTGGCACAAAGGTAGACAGCATAATTGGCGTACATGTCCGGCACCTGTTGGCCTTTGTCGAGAAACTGTCGCTTAACTTCCTCTTCCCTTGAGTCGTCAGACCCATTGAAATTATCTAGCAGTACCCATTTCTGTATAGGAAGGACAGTCGCTTCTGCGCCACTTGCTATGATGGCGCCACAGAGGTCCATTCGAGCGTAACACCAGAAAACAGCTTGTTGCAAGCCTCCAGAGAACCCATTGATTCCATAAGAGGCAAACAGAGCTGCACATCCTTCAACATGCCGTCTCCAGTCTCGAGGACTTACGCTCATCATTTCTAATACGCAGAGCAGACACGCAGTAACCACAACAGTTGGCTCTTTGGTGTTGAGAGACGACGTAAGCGATGCAATAGCCTGTGAGTACAACTCCAGGCTATCCCGTGAGCCTTCCATGGTGCCCTGTCTCTCTGCTGTCCGAGCACCCACAGCCAACATAGCGTGAAAGACGGCGGCGGAGCGCTGTGCGATAATGGGTACTTGTTGTCCAAAGTGGCGGTCATTGTCAAACATGTCTAACCACGGCGCACAATCTGTGATCCACACGTGAAGGTATTTAATCTTCTTGGAGAGTGGTACGTGAGTCGCTCCGTTCATAATATGGTCCCATAAGTATTCGTGGCCAGGCTTATATCGAGCGCTGAGATTCCGGTCTTCGGGAGTCGCAGTTTGCTCCGGGGAGTGATCGCGGCTGTTAGCGCCCACGAAGAGCCATGAACGTAGTTCGATTTGCAATTGCTGAAAACGTGGGTTGGCGGCATATTCGTCGAAGATACTCTCTCCAGAAAGAGCGCCTGGGGAGACAAAAGCGTTTGCAGTATCGACGTCCATTGTGGCCAAGCTGTCACTGATCGACTATTCGTGAGGCTGCCGTCCGATGTTCATACTTCCTGACTGTAACTGGAAACCCTGCAGAGAGCCAGCCACCAGTCCAATAGCTCGTGCACCAGCAAATGTTCAATATCGTTGAAGAACTATGCAGAAAGGAAGGAGCTCGGGGGTGCTGGCCATGGGGAAAGGAAGAGACTGCCAAGAAGACGGCGCGCCTATCAAACCCCCAGAGTTCTCCCTGGAAGTTTCGAGTTGCGGGAAAAGGGGACCTAGACCGAGCCACTACTATTAAATGCCCTATTACTTAAGGGCCGAGGGACCCCGAATCTACTTGAGCGCCAACCAAGTAGTAGTTTTCGCCAACTACGAGTCAGGCGTCGACATTTTGCCAGCGTACACGGATCAAGGTTGTGAACAAATGGTGTTAGCAATCGCTAAGGAGTGAGAAATGTACAGCTTCCATGTTCAGGCAAACAATAAAGACATATATGTACTTGCAATATCACAGTATCTACTAGTTGTCGCTCGAGCCATGGCCTTGCCGCAACGATATATCTCCTCACTAATTGGCAGACTTTTCAACGACAAGCTTCACCGCCTCGCCCTTTGCCTGAGCATCCGTCTTGTAAGTTTTGAACTTCCTCGCAGGAACGCCCTTGGCGAACATCTCGTCCAACTCTTCATAGGTACGACCAGCTGTCTCAGGTTGGAAGTACCAGAGATATGCGATGCAAAGGAAACTTGGTCCGCCGAAGATGAATGCAACCTTGCCCCCCAGGTTCCCTTTGTCCGGGTTGAACATGTAAGGCAGTACGAATTGCCACATGACATTGATACAGTTTTGCAATGACAACCCGATAGCGATAGTCTTGACGCGCAAACGGGAAGTAGCAGTCTCCGTCATGATTGAAAAGGCCGTGGACCCGATGGAGACGTTGTACATCCAGCTGTATATCAGAATTAGGGCCACGGTGCCTTTGATTTCACCAGGGCTGCCTCCAGTTGCCAACCCACCCTCGATAAAAAGGAGGACAACCAAGATGATAAGACCATAAAAGGTGAGGTTTCGTCGGCCAACCCGGTCAATGATGGCAGCTGCTATTAAATTACCAAAAATCGAAAGGACTGGCTGAGCAATTTGGATCCTGAAACTCATCTCCGTGGAATAGCCCGCGAGCTGTAAGTAGTAGGTAAAGTACCCAGCGACAAATGTGATTCCGGTGAGAACCTGGATGAGCAACGGTCCAATGGAAATAATGGTACGCCGTAGATTCGATTTCCGGAAACACTCCAGGTACGTTACTCCTTCGGTCTCGTACTTAATCTCCTCGAGCGTCAACTCGATTGTTGCGAGCCGTTTTCGGCCTTCTTCGCCTTTGTGTCCAAGCTTGGAAAGAGTTTTGAGAGCTTGTGTCGTGCGGCCTTTTGAAACTAGCCACCACGGAGATCTATGATGTTCAAGCCAGTTAGAATTTCTCTTCGCACCGCAAGAATAAGGACTGGGGGGAGCATCAAGTTAAAACGGGACTTACTCGGGCATGAAGGGGATCAATATAGCGGCAACGGCCGCAAACCCGTACTGGCAGCAGAATACGGTACGATACGCCCATCGGGTATCGACATCGCCAGTATAATTAACGACGATGAAGGCGACTAGAGGACCAACGCCAAAAGCGACGCCGATTCCGACAGTGAAGACACCTCTCAAAGCAAGAGGAGTGATCTAGGAACAGCATTCATTAGTGGCCAAGTTGAATTAGTAGAAGCTTGAGACGTCAAGTACCTCTCCAATATAGGTCGTCATGACCGCCTGGATAGTTCCAGTTGCGAAACCATTCAGAAACTTTCCACCGAAGAATACCGGTTTCGTAGTTGAAACGAACTCAAGAGTGATTGATGCGAATGAGAGGGCCAATGCCCCGACTATGGTCCACTTGCGACCCATAAAGTCCGCAATGGCTGCAGCAGCGAGAACACCGACTGTAGCTGATGCAACGGGCGCAGCGTTGAAAGCAGATTGCCATGCTGCCGGTAAGACATAGCCTCCCTGAAACTCGTCGCCAAAGTCCTTTCGAAATGTTGGGATCCCCAAGACGGAGCCTGCTGCTTGCAATTCGAAACTGCACAGAATGATGGTCCAGCAAGCATAGGCGGACCAGGCGCTTGCCCAAGGATATTTTTTCAGAGAGCCGTAGATACCGAGCTCGTGTTCTTCTTGGTTTGCAAGATGTCCAAGCTGTTGCTGCTCCTCATTCAGATGAACGTCAGCATGATAGACAGTAGTGTTTGCATCTTTATTAGAATCCGATGCTGGAGATTGGACCTGGCGGATGTCGGTCTGAAAGGAGTCAGCCATTATTGCGAGATATGCTTGGTGGCAGAGTATACCACTCAAGACGGGATCTTGAACGATTTTATGTGTTGCGGCAAAGGAAAGAGCCCGAATCTTTGCAACCCGACATCTATTGCGGAGAAAGTAAATTAAAGGGGGCTTCCCCGTGGAGGAACTACCGAGTAGTTCTTGGGGCAACGCTGAACTACTGAATGCGGTATCCATAGGCTACTGGCGAATCTGGTAACATGGGCACTCGTCACGAGGATAACGAGAGAAAATGAGGTTGGGCCACTCTCCGGACCAGCATGCTTAAAGATACCGGTTCAAGAAGTTTAAGCCACGGGGAATCTACGCCCTTAGCAAGCACGGATTTTGCGTGGATCCAGGTTTTCTTCCTCCAAGGATGCAGGGCGAACCCACTGAGAGCAAGCATCCGCTCTGCGGAAAAGCGCTCCCAGTGAGCTAGCTACTAGGAACTTTGCACCACACCATGGATTCAGAACTCTCTTGAAGAGATGGCCCATCTGGGCCAGCTCCTTATCAAATCAGGCAATCCGAAAACATCCTGCCCGGTTAGCCCACAGATGAGATCAAAGGGGGACATGGTAATCATTCACTTCCATCATTCACATCTTTGATTTATATGAATGATCTTTTTTACTCTTGATGTCAAGTGTTAGTTCATGTCGCAAACAGAGGCGGCAATCAAACACCATGGCTCCGATTGTTTTGACCAATGGATATCACAATCACGAACTGCTGAATGGGGTCAAGCCAAAAAGGGCACCAGGAAAGCTCAGTTCAGTGGAAGAGCTGGTGCTCAAGGCATTCCGTGTGCTGATTGCGGACTTATGTCAACAGTTCAAAGGAGGACATCCAGGGTATTTGCATTCTATATTTGGCAATCTCTTAAGGTACTGACTTCTGGATAGTGGTGCTATGGGTATGGCCGCTATAGGTGTCGCTCTGTGGAAATATGTAATGCTCTATGCGCCGCATACGCCGGACTGGATCAACAGGGACAGATTTGTTCTTTCGAATGGCCATACTTGTCTCTTTCAGTATGCCTTTCTATACCTCAGTGGCTACAAGGCCAGGACATTTGAGCAACTCAAATCTTACCATTCGGATCGAGTAGACTCCATATCTCCAGGGCACCCAGAGATCGAGCATGAAGGCATCGAGGTTACTACAGGTTAGCTGTGATACAAGAATTACATCATGCAATATATGTCTAACGTTCTCCTCTAGGTCCACTCGGGCAGGGCATTGCCAATGCTGTCGGCATGGCCATGGCTTCGAAACACCTCTCAGCCAAATTCAACAAACCGGGGTTCGATATCGTATCTAACCATGTCTGGTGTATGGTTGGGGACGCGTGTCTCCAGGAAGGTGTTGGCCTTGAGGCCATCTCAATCGCTGGGCACATGCGCCTCAACAACTTGACTGTGATATACGACAACAACCAGATCACCTGTGATGGGTTGGTAAGCTTAACCAATACCGAAGATGTCAATTTAAAGATGAGAGCGTGCGGGTGGAATGTAATTGATATCGAGGATGGATGTTGGGACATCCAGAGCATAGTGCAAGCCCTTGAAGCTTCAAAGAAGTCCGAATTGCCGACATTTGTGAATGTGCACACTGTGATCGGGGTTGACACTGCTGTTGCTGGCGACGCTGTGGCACACGGAGCAGCACTAGGACCTGACAATGTGTCTTCGCTCAAGAAGCTATACGGTTTCGATCCAGAGCAGCACTACGTCGTTCCAGAGGAAATGCGTCAATTTTTCGCCGAGCTTCCGGACAGAGGGCAGGCTTTGGTCTCGCAGTGGGGGCAAATCTTCGCTGAATATCGTACTATTTATCCACACCTCGCTAGAGAGTTCTCGAGTCGTCAACGGGGTGACTTACCCTCCGGCTGGGAATCACTTATTCCGACTGAGTTCCCCTCAAAACCTACGCCGAGTCGAGCTTCTTCAGGACTTGTCTTTAACCCGCTCGCTGAGCGTTATGACCAATTCATTGTTGGTACAGCAGACCTTTCTCCCTCCGTACACATGAGTTGGAAGACACAAGAAGATTTCGAGCCACCTCATTTACGGACGGGAAGTTATTTGGGTCGCTTTGTCCATTATGGAGTCAGAGAGCACGCGATGGCCGCGATTTCGAATGGTTGGGCTGCCTATCATCCCGGTATGTTTGTACCTGTTACGTCAAGGTATGGACACTCCCATAAACAATTAACAATTCTTTTGAACAATACGCAGTGCTAAGTCTCTCTAGCTTCTTCATGTTCTACCTATATGCAGCACCCGCAGTTAGAATGGGCGCTCTACAACACCTCCAGGTCATTCACGCAGCGACTCACGACTCCATCGGCATGGGCGAGGATGGCCCGACGCACCAGCCAATCGAGCTTGCTGCCCTGTACCGCACGATGCCTAATTTCCTGTATATTCGACCAGGAGACAGCGAAGAGACGGCTGGAGCATGGATCGCTGCGCTCAAAGCACGGCATATGTCCTCACTTATTTCGACCTCTCGCCACGCTCTTCCACAGCTGACTGGCCTAACAAAGAGGACAGAAGTGGCGAAAGGTGCATATGTTCTCGAAGAATTCGAGGGGAAGGCCGACCTTACTTTAATCGGTGTCGGCGCAGAGCTGAACATTGCATTGAAGGCAGCAGCAGAACTGCGCAGCCGCCATGGTCTGAAGGTCCGGACCGTGTCCTTTCCATGTCAGCGATTATTTGAGCAGCAGTCACGAGAATACCGTCGCCAGGTCCTTCGAAAAGGAAGCGGTACGCCTGCCGTGGTTTTGGAGGCCTACGCGGCAAATGGGTGGGAGCGCTATGCGAATGCAGCTGTTTGCATGAGTACGAAACGGTTCGGCAAGTCGTTGCCCGGTCCAAAGGCGTACGAGTTCTTCGGGTTTGACATTGATTCGGTGACGACCAGAGTCTATGGCTATCTGAAAGACCTTGAAGCTGATCCGGACTTGAGAGATGAGTTTGTAGAATTGAGCTATATTGCAAAGGAATAAGAACAACAGAGGGAGCAAGCGTCGTCTTTCTTTTCTCCGAGTATGCTTCTTAATTGGTCGCTGAGGCATCTAGAATCTCTGTTCTCGCGCACACTAGAAACTCTGAAAGCCCTATTCTGTTTCTGTGTCTGTGTAGAGGGATGTCGAATGCCGCCACCAAGGCTGTCGTTAAACGAAGGCAAACTGGCTTGTAGCATGGCCACGAGGCTGGCGCACAGATTCTTGGCCAGGTGGTTAAATTTGCCATTCTGGGCAGGTAGAAGCACCGCTGTCGGCAGCCACATCTGGGATCTCCATGGTTAATGAGGCTGCAGAATCGCAAAAGTCTACTTGCGTCAAATAACAATTGAAATAATCTCACTTCGCCGCCCAGCCAATAGCTCTACAGCTTTGTGTCAGGTTTGATTACGGATAGCCAACGTTGGGCGAAATCGAGTCAACCTTTTTCAGATCTGAACTCACCCACCTTGAACAGCAACAGCTCAGTCTCCCTAGAGCGCACACCGTGTCAATTTCAGAGCAGAAATTGGTTCCAAGCAACGAAAGACGGATTCAAACCATCGAATTGTCGACATGGGAGTCGACACCGTCACATTAGCCTCCGGGCATAAAATGCCCCTTGTAGGGTTTGGGTTGTGGAAAGTGCCCTCGGAAAAGGCCGCCGACATCGTCTACAATGTGAGTAGCGAGCCCTCGCATGGTCAAATAAGTAAAGCTAAAGAAAGCCAGGCGATCAAAGTGGGTTACCGCCTATTTGACGGGGCATATGACTATCAGAATGAAAAGGAGGCTGGTGAAGGAATCCAGCGGGCCATTAACGAAGGCCTCGTCAAGCGCGAGGATATATTTGTCACGACCAAACTTTGGAACAACTACCACGAGAGGGGGCACGCTGTTGCAATGGCCAAGGCACAGAATGAGGCTTGGGGCCTCGGATATATTGATTTATATCTAATTCATTTCCCTGTGGCTTTGAAGTATATTGAGCCGGAAACATTGAGATATCCGGTAGGTTTTGCACTCACCTATTGACTGGCGATAGCTTGTAACAACATTTAGGCTTGGTGGATGGACGCCGACCACAAAATAATTGAGACTGCTCCCATTACTATCCAAGAGACGTGGCAAGCGCTGGAAGAAGTTGTCGACCTGGGGATCGCAAAGTCGATAGGCATTTCCAACGCCCAGGCGCAAACGCTATACGACATTCAACGGTATGCACGCCACCCCATCTCCTCACTCCAGATCGAGCACCACCCGTACCTTGTGCAGGCAGAACTCGTGGAACTCGCGCAGGAGGAGAAGATCGTGGTGACAGCGTACTCGTCATTCGGACCGCAAAGCTTCTTGGAGTTGCCTCCGGCATTCCATGCACGCGCCAAGGATGTGTCTCTGCTCTTTGATGTGGATGCAGTGAAGAAAGTTGCTACTAGACTGGGTAAAACACCGGCACAGGTGCTTTTGAGATGGGCCACACAAAGAAATATCGCCGTGATACCCAAGTCGAATAATGTGACGCGGCTGCAGCAGAACTTGGAGGTTGGGAGTGGGAGTTTTGAGCTGACGAAGCAGGAGATCGATTCGATAAGCGCTCTGGACAAGGGACTGAGGTTCAATGATCCAGGTTTCTACCTGGAAAAGCCGTTGCGTATCTTTGCATAGAGTGGTTGGTTGCCTACTAGACATTGTCGAAGCACGATCGCCCTTATAATGCTTGGATAAGACCAGAATCACAATCTATCATCTTGTCTATTTCTATTGCTGTATTTCGATATCCTGGTCGTCCACTATCTGTACTTTTATGCTACCTTTCGACCGATCTGCAGAAAATTCCATTGCCTCAGGCGCCTTCTCCAGGGGAAAACTGTGCGTCACGAGAGCATCGAGATCCAACACCCCGCCATTGCTGAGAGCATTGATGCCAGCAGGCCAAGTGTCATTATACCGGTTGATGAACTTAAGCTCGATCTCTGCCAGACTAAGATGCATGAATGGCAGATTATGCATGACACTCCGACCAACTCCGACAACCATCACAGTCCCAGATCGACGACAGGTATATCCAGCAGTGATGATGCTGGGTTCAATACCCGTGCATTCTAGGACGGTCGAAGGTGCGTTGTACTCATTGGCATCTGGAAGGCCTTTCTCCACATCCCGATCCCCTGTGCACCCGAACATTAATCTGATCTCTTCGGAGCATATCAGTGGTGACTTCGAAGCCTGAACAAGATATGTCTTCGCTCCAGGCACAAACGATCTCGCAAACTCCAGGCGGGACTCTTCAACATCTGTAATAACCAGAGGCGACGCCCCTGAAGCTCTCGCCGCTGCCAGCGCAATCAAGCCGATTGGTCCAGCACCACATACTAATACCGGCTTTCCGATTGATATCGACCCTTTGCACTGTCTGATGGCATGGATGATGACTGATAGAGGTTCCAAAAGTGCGCCTTGTGGAAAGGTCATTGTGTCAGGGATTTTGTGACAATATCGAGCCTCATGCGTCATGAACCGTCTGATCGTTCCACCATGACATACTCCCAGAAATTGCACTGATTCACACAAATTGTACTTGCCGGATGTGCAAAGGAAGCAAGTTTGACAGGGGAGTTGAGGCTCAATGGCAATTCTGTCTCCAGGTTTCAAATGAGCAACAGCCGAGCCAGTCTCGAGGACTACACCTGATGCTTCATGGCCCAAGATATGGGTGTGGTCAACCACCAAAGGACCAATTGCTCCTCGATGCCATAGGTGAAGATCAGAACCACAGATTCCGGTTGCCCTGACGTGAATCAATACTTGGGTGGGTGATGGGCTCGGGATTGGGGAATCTCCAAGGCGAATATTGTGATCGGGAGTAACGTAGAGTGAGGGATTCCTGTACTGAGAGTATTTTTGAGTGGTGTTTTTAGTGCCTGCAGTGTCACCGTTCGTCAAGGAGATCTCCTGCGAGATGAGAGCTGGCGCCATATTCTCGGTCTTTGCTTCCTGCGTCTGCGATTCGCAACAAGATCATTCCATGTCGGACAATCCAATATTCAATTGAGCGCCAAAAAGGGGAGTTTTGGATTTCAGGATGGATGCTTATCTCACCATTTCCTTCTCAACATATTGGAACGAGTCAAGGCCCTCGATCGTTTTCACAAGGTCAAGCACTACCGAACCACTCAAAGTGAGCGTGCTTCGGATTTCCATTCTGGGTATTTTTAAGCACTATTATTAATATTGATATCAATTTCTCCGCACCTGAAGTAGTTAAAGCGTTGTTGGGGCCCCTTGGCCACGCGACTGCCGAGGCAGTCACGAACACGGGGTTGTCCGCATCGCGTAGATCCAATCCACAACCACAACCGCAGAGGCACCACTTCCTTGTTTCGATCCTGTGCCTTTCTTCGCTGCAATGCTTCTTTCGAGAGGGCTCTGGGATGCCTCCTCAGCGACGCGTTCGTACTGGCTGTCTCACCTGCCGCAAGAGAAGGCGGAAGTGCGACGAAAATAAACCAGTATGCCAGAACTGTGCGGATAGGCAATTTGACTGCCGTTATGGCCTCAACATTACCTTTGTCGATTCAAAAGCAAACCACGCGCTTAAGGCTAGACCACCCTCAAGAGCAAGTGATGGCCCTCAAATTCAAGACCAAGCAGGGGATAGAACATCTCCAGCTAGGTCAGCTGTGCCTACCACCATAGGCTCGCCTCACGTGCTGCAGCAAGATGAAGTCGACTCCTTGTCAAATAACCCTGCCAGCCAAATATCGTTTGAACCTGAGCCGTGGGCGAGATTTGCAGCTTCCCAATCCGACATTCAACCATCGAGATGGAGAGTAGCTACTTCTCAGAGTGCGCGACCTTCCTTCACGAGCGCTTTCGACCGATTCGAACCATTATCCATCCCAGCCACGCCGTTCACCGGGCTCCCAAACATCTTGGCAAGTCCCTCAGGCACAAACACAAATTTGCCACAGACGTTGAGTCAGGGCACAACTCCAACTCCGCGGTCATCAGACCACCTTGATCATCAAGATTTAGAGCTCCTGACCTTCTATCGCTACAAAATCGCCCCTCGGCTTGACTTGGGCGTTGGAGAGCCCTATTTTGGTGTTCGAGCTCTGCTGAGAGCCAAATCAGATGCTGCTTTACGACAGAGCATCCTATCGCTATCAAGGTATCAGAAGGCTCATTCTGATGGCAGCTATTTGCAAGATAATGGGAATATCATCCGAGATTATGCGAGGAACGTGATAGATGTTATCATCACAGACGAACAAGAGGAGGAAGATAGAGTGACGACCTCAATTCTTCTTGCACATCTTGAGTACTGTGAAACTCCTCCCCATCTATGGACTGAACGGATTAGAGCCCCCTTGAGCAATCCCAGCCTTGCATTCGATGGCTTGTTAGCAGGACCATGGCAGCTGATGGCTCGACTCGCTCTGGCGGCAAAGCTGACTGGCATGTCCTCAAGCTCTTCTGTGGATCTTTCATTCGTGCTTCAAGGAGCAAGTACAACAGTCCCTGGTCAAACCATGTCGCATAAGCAACAGCTTCATCAAGCACTGTCAATTCTCGCTCGCGGTTTACTAGTTTCCATACCTGATAGAGAAGCTCGACAGACACCGGGTAAACTCCCGCTGCTCTCAACATGGCAATCGTGCTGGAGCGACAATCAGTTATGGTATTCCATGCGGCATGAGGAGCTGCAACAAGTCTTTGAAGTGGAGGAATTCAATTCCCTCCTAGCGCCCGAGATACACAAAGCACCATTTCCGATCATTCTGTTTAGCAATGTCTGCGCCCTCCTCGCGAATTTCATACATCATCTCGCTGCACTGATCCTGTTGAATTGTAAACCGCGGGCTATAAAGGCTCTTGCCGAGACAGGGTCGTCGACATCGCCAGTTTGGCACGCCCAGAGACTTATTGGAATGATAGCCGCGTTTGACGAAAGTGACATCCTCGATCCGATTGTAATCGCTGGAGTTATTTATGCCGCAAAAAGATTGAGCCATCCCTCCCAGATCGCTGTGGTGGTGGAAATTTTGAACAAAGCCATGCAAATAACGGGAATGCAGCTACAAGAAGAAGTTGAAAAGCTGAAGGCTGCATATACAATCTCCGCGAGTTGAATTCGAACACAATATTCGCACTATCCTCCCAACCATGGGTTATATATCATGCGCAGAAGCTCCAAGCCTTCACAGAAAACAATTCAAGGATATCCGGAATCTCTCCCGGAGGCTTCGGTTGACTGCTAAGCGCTAGGCTGCTCTCCCTTCCCGATAGCATCAGTGACTGTGTCGAACCCCTTTCCTCGGCCCCCAAGCAATCTGGGATTAGTGGCCTGGACAACAACACGCTTGTACGTTGTCAGGGGGGGTGTCCCATTATCTGTGACTTGCAGAATAAAATGGAGTACCATGCCCTTCTCGAGGGCCTGGCCGGTGACGATGTTGACAGCACAAACTTCTGGTGGGGGCAGCGTGATCTTCGCGACTGTGTGAGGACCGTCATGGCTGGTAGCTTCGATCTCAATGTCTGGAACGATCCAGTGGACAGGTGATTGTGAGGAGGTCGGTTCCTTGTATTGAAACCACTTGAATGTCAATTGGTCACCGTCTGGATCGTAGCTCTTTGACGCGTCCAATGTAATCTGGGTTCCAGCCTCGGCCTCCAGCAGGAGTGGCTCAGGGCTTGGGGAAGCATCATTCACGATCACAACGGGTGCATGGTTGGCCTTGGTCCGATCGTTTGTCAGTGTCCATTGCATGCGTGCGGAAAAGCTGTCCTGGTAATGATCTCGCCATCGCCATATCGTGGCATGATTGCTGCGATACTTCCGTCCATCCTTGCCCGTTACCTTGTCTGTGGCGTCGCCGTAATGTTTCGCTGCTCCACCAAGGTCGACAAGACTATAACGGCCTCCCCAGCTACCCCAGTGAGGGTGCTCTGGGCATCCGAGGCCATTTTGGATGAGGTACAGAAATGTCGGAGTGTCGCCTTCCATAAGAAAGGCGTAAGTAGGATAAACTTTTCCAAGAGGGCCGATCTGTATATGTTCTTTTAACCAGTCTCTGGTGACTTTCGTCACATCAGGGCCTCCGGCATCAAAGTCGAGGAGAACGTCTCCAGAGATGGCACTCCATGCCGCACAACTGTATTCACCCCATCCATGTACAGAGCAAATATAGAAGATGTCAGGAAAGTTGATTCGAATCCACAACCCGGTGTCGTCCTGATCAGATATCGTATATACTCTCAGTTTAGCGCAGAGGCGAGCGACTTCAGAAGCTGGCCGTTCTTTTCGTACATATTGAAGAGCTTGCGCGAGTACGTTGATTCCACCCCAGCATAGAAGCCACAAAGGCTCGTCGGACTCGTCTAGGCGCTCGATAAGCAGCTGTGCGCCTTCGCTTAGTGGCACGTCATCCTCCAAAGCTTCTTTGCCATACAGCGAGGGTCCGGACTTGATAATGGACAATAGGTATTCAGCGGGCGGATATGGGTTGTCCGGGTGGACATGTGCATTGAGATTATCGACGACCTGGGCATACGCCTGGACAATCTGCACCATATCCTCCGGGTGAGTGACCTTCCTCATCCATGTCGACGTAGTTGCGACGAGACCTCTGGTGTCAAATTCGTTACTGTACAAGAGGTAACGAACAAGAGATTCGGCGTCATCAGGTTCGTTTGAGATATCTGAAACAATGAACACGCGAGGCTTGGTCTTGCAGACCCGGAGACTGCGTTGGTCTACCATGGTTGAATCTCAGATCGTCACACGAGATCAGCTTAGTCCCGGTCCGCTCTCAGTAGGTCGATTCTTTATCTTAACGAGCGAAGATGCTCAATGCTAGGGCAAAGTTGACTGACCTACCTAGCCTTTATCTTCGTCAGAGAAGTGACTCTAGAAGTTCCCCAGTAATTAATTTGCCCTTGGCAAATCCTTGATGACGGAATTGTGCGGTACGGTACGTGTTTGGTGGTTGGCCGCATGAGAAGGCAGTCGAGACAATTAGTTACGGCTGATTGGCGTGCTTCGAATCGCCGATTCAGGGAGTTGGAGCCACGGCCACCTTCAAAGAGGATGAACGATTTCGGTGCTGCTGTGTGCATTTTCACGTAGGGTGAACTGTACGTACGCTTTGAGCAGTTTGCACATTGCTACGGAGTACAGCAAAACCAGAACTCCTTTCGCTCCGCATCCTCTTACCATCGCGCACTCATATCCGCCCTGGTGTTGCATGTGTGCATGAGCAGGGCGGATCCATCGACACACCAGGTCCTATCGAGGAACCCGCTGCCTATCTGAGCTCTCTTCGGCACACCTTAGAGGGTATGCAACCAAACTGCAGGCGCTGGATATGGCAGAACCAGATTCCACGCAGATACCACTATGCTCAGCGGTGAATCTTGGCCTCTCTAAAGTCCATTTCCGTTCCCAGACCTGAGCATCCGCCATTTCACCGGAGCCCATGACGAAGCATGATTGAGCAGTGACTGTGCAGTTCAGGGCTCGGCTTGACAGAGTGAGCACAGCCGTGAGCTCGCACGGACCCATGATTTGGCCGCTTGTACTTCTGTGATTCAGAGGCGCCGAAGGTTCAAGGAGGCCCAGTTCTGGACTCCCCTGTTCGGTTATTTTCGCCAGGAGTACTCCCCAAGGCCGCTTTTTCCAGCTAAGCTATTACAGTATGCTTTCTAGAGTACTCTACAAACCTACTGGCTGTAAACCTCGCAGTCCGCGTTGTCTAGTTCAAGTTCATTGGCCGATAGGCGAAGCCGACATTTCGCCAAGGTTTATTAGCGGTTTCGAGATGGAGCGATTCTTCTCCCGCCAGCCCGTCTGCCACGCAACACCGGTTGGGGGCCGCATTGAGGAACATCCAGCCTTCCAGCCTGATGCTGCGAGTGTCTTCAGCTGGACTGTTCCGCCATCATATGACGAGCACGACACTTGCATTATTATTTGCTTGCGTATGGCAGTCCCACGTCGCTGGCATGACATCCAGAAGAGAGAGCGACGTGGTTTCCGCGATGTCAAATTCTCAGGAAAGGAGTGCAGCACAGCCCGCCTGGCCTCGTCAGCCTATTCGTCGCAAGCCCGTGCCTGACTCAACGCTCGTTTCTTTTGAGCAGTCAAACGGGGTGTCTGCGAAAGGCTCGGGCCGTAACCTTCGCCGCGGAATCTACTCAAGGTGGACAAACAGCAACAGCAACAAGAAAGACTCTCTCCTCGTCATTTGGTGGCTCGAGATCGCTTGCTGTTTCCTTACGGTGGGGATGTTGATGGCAGTGGTCTTCACTCTTTTTCCATACCAAGACAAACCTCTCCCAAAACTACCTTATCGAATCTCGATCAACACGGTTCTGTCAGTCCTCGCGACGGTCATGAAAACATGTGGGATCGTCGCGCTAGGCGAGGGACTCAGCCAACTCAAATGGGAGTATTTTAAACCCGACGACCTTTATTCCACCTCCAGGCTTACGATATGGCCACTCGCGGTCCATGGGCCTGTGCTGAGCTTGTCGTCACATTGCGCGGTCGTGAGCTTCTGGCGACCATGGGAGCAGTGGTCTCGATCCTGGCCCTCGCGATTGATCCATTCCTGCAGCAACTTGTCTCATACTCGTCGTGTAACATTGCGGCCACAAACGGGAGTACCGCATATATTTCTCGCTCGAGCATCTACAACGAATATGGTCCTCACGAAGCACCTGGCTCGAATCCTCCGACTATAGCGCAAAAGAGTGCCATTGTGAATGGCTTCTTCGGGCCCAGCCTTGTGCAAGTTGACCCAGTTTGTACCACCGGCAATTGTACATATGACAATTCGTATGCTTCGCTTGGATTTATTTCCGAGTGCGTGGATGTGACCAGCGAGCTCACAAACAGCTGGACAAATATTAGTTATGAGGAACTGGGACCCATCACTCTGAGCAATGGATCCTCTGGTACAGGAATGCGAACCTACACAGAAGAGTGCTACAATACGTCTTTGCCATCCAACCTGTCCACGGCCATAATTAGTACGGTCGACCCCAGATCGATCGTGTTTACCACGGGCGTCACCTTCGACGACCCGACCATCAGCACGGAGATGATTCTTGGAAAGATGGTTCTCAGTGGTCCCGATGAGACGGCAACAACGCCAATGCCACAGGGATGGTATGCCGGTCGCTTTGGTCTTTCTTCCGTCAACAGCAGCTGCTCCGAGGCATGGCAGAACAAGACTTGGGGGTGTCAAGGAGTAGGCGCTGCAAGGTGCACCATGAAGCCATCTGTCAATGTACTCAACGCATCGATCGCCTATGGTGTCCTCACTGAAACTTTGCTAGAGAGCTACTCGGACTGGTACCATGGAACGCCCCCCCAACCGGCCGCCGCGTATGACCAGATGGTCATGGCAGATCTCGACTGCGTCGACAGTGCCACTCGAACCACGTTACAGACCTTGAGCTACAACACCACCCGTCGTTTCATGCCCTGGAACGTCTGGGTCGACTCTACAAATGGCACTCTGCAGCACTTGGATCCCGTCAACGACAACTATCTTAACATCACATTGTCGCCCGAACAGATCTCCCTGATCCCCAAAACCTGCATCTACCAGATCGACGGTCTCGTCATCCGGGGCATGCGGGACTTTCTCGTCTCGTACCTCTCAACCACGGTCGGTATATCAACCAGCGGCGTCGTCCTCCTAGGCGACGTCCAAGCCCTGAAGCTCCTGAACAACACCTACATCGGCATGGAGTCGATCGGTGAAGCCTTCACGAACATCGCCAACGCCATCTCCGTCAGGATGCGGGAATGGAACTACCTCGAATCCGGCGAGTACAATGTCCCCGCCGAAGGGGCCGTGTTCGTCACCGAGACCTGTGTCGGCGTCCATTGGCTTTGGCTCATCTATCCGGCATCGGTGACGCTTTTGATCATTCTGTTCTTCCTGGCCATGCTTCTGCAGACAGAGTCTGGGGGTGAAAGGTACGCTCACACCCGAGGCTGGAAAAGCTCGCCCTTGCCGCTAATATATCACCCCGTCGAGCCGATTTCGCCTGAAGATCATACAGCCGGCGATAGAGCATTAGGGGATGAACGAAAGGCCGTTAGTGAGATCAGGAGCATGAACGAAGCAGCCAAGAAGGATGCTGGATTTGTTGCATATGATGGTGATATATTGCTGTCACGACCCGGGTAGTTTTAATCTACTACCACGAGGAGAAAGAGTAGGGGGATTCGACCAAATGGAATTGGGAATCTCGAAGAGTGCTTGACACGTTGATAAAAGCCACAAAAGTGATGTGGTGTGCAGTAAACATGGGCGGTTCATTGGAAATTATCTTGTCGCGAATATTTGCTGCAGCGTCTCAGACAGGCATGCTTGCCACGGGCCAAGTCCTGCGATATCCGCACACTGCTCAAAATTTAATACTGGCTGAATGATAAACCTCATGTCAAGCTCCTGGTCTCGTATACTTTGCATTTGTATATATGTGTGAGACCGCCATACCACTTCGGTTCCCGCGTATGTAAGAAAGACATAGATCCCGATAATTAGATAACAAGAACCGACGAGCTATACTATAGCTCTTCATTGCTATTTCCACCGTTCACAAACCCATCTTAAACCCAGGGTGGGAAGAGGGAGGGCATCCATTACACATAGGAATAGTATAGTAATAGACAGAACTTGATTTACTGTGACGTGATATATTTTCGGTAGAATTCATAAAAGTATTTTGATCCAGATGCCTTCCGTTCAACATGGATTTTGGAAAGCCGAGCCATGTGTTGGGCAATTATGACCTTCAAGCACCGTCAAAATATTAGGCTCTTGGCCTCTACCCGTCCTTACGAGTCACGGTACTTCTCTCGCACAGCAGGCAATCGCTCCTCGATGCGGGCGATCCAGTAGGCGGAGTCGCCCCAGTATTCCCAGATGTGGGTATTGACCATGGCACGATTCGACCATGCAAAAAAGACAGGTGCCTCGACCTCGGCTCGTTCCTTCAACGCCTTGGGGAAAATTGTCCCGTTGCTGAACTCCAGAAGCCGCATGGAGAAGGGAATGATGCTAATCTCCGCCAGGGTCAGGTGTGGTGAAGCGAGGAAGTAGGTCGGCTCCGGGTCGGATTTGATCTGCACGTCGGTCTTGCCAATGTGCTGGACGAGGAGGGGCTCAATGTCATCCTTGAGTTTGGTGATTATGTCGTCGACGATTTTATCTTTCGCTTCAGGCGTCGCGGCACCAACGAGCCTGAACATCAATGGATTGATTTTGGTGAAGTAGGTATCGATCAGGAAGGATGTGAGGTACTGCCTATGGGTGTCTTCGACGCTTGGAGGATTGGAAGGTGTTAAATGCGATGGATGAAGTGAGGTCAAAAATCCCACGATCAAGGTCGACTCGGTCAGCGTGTATGTCTTCTCTGGGGTTGATGCTGGCGTGTACTGCAGAACAGGGACAAGGCCACGCTGCGACGAGTCTGTCAGTCGTGGGTAGGACATTTATGGCTACGACAATGAAAGCCAAGAATTCTGGGGCGATGGAGGAGAGAGTAAGGATGAGATTAAATGAGGCCGCCGATGTAAATTCCACGGCTCTGACATCGAACTGCACATACCGGGTTCAACTCCAAGAACCAATCTGGTCTAGGCTTGTCAAGGTCAAGGAGGACTTCCTCATAAGGAAGCGTGAGCTCTCTCAGTGTGATTTGGACACGCTGGGACCAACCACAACCATGATTCGTGTACAGCTTGATCTTTGGGTGGGCAGATGTCGAAGAAGGTGAGATGGAGGACATAGCTGTACTGGTGAGCTGATAGTGAGAAGGTTGGAACGTAATTGGTGGAAGCAAGGCGATTGTAGAATCTCAATCTTGATTGCGAGAGTCATCCAGTAAAAGCTTCAAATCAACAAAGGGCAGAAACGACTCGCCTTAAGTACCTCTTTGCCGGTTTCAAGATTCGATTTCGTATTTAGGTAATTCGGAGCTACGCTTACCGTTTCTCCTGGAAACCGGTCGAAATTCGTCCGAACACTGCAGGCCATTGTAAAGTCAATTACGTACCTTAAGTATATCACGATGAGTTGTAAGTTGAAAGTCTTGTCAAAATGGGCAATTCGTGGTGTCTTTGAAAGCCATTTTTGGGGTGGTTTTATATGTCCAAGGCTGTGATGGAAGTTGACAGTCTGCTTCCGCGAAGTTGTGAGCACGGCTAGAAGAAGTGCAGCCTTATCACGTGACTGGGCATCGGATGAAGGCGGCGGAGCGGCATGGTGATACATAAGGCTGAGGGAACTAAGTAGGTGTACGGAGTACGCTCCGTTCCGAGAACGAACACGAATGTTAGAGATGGCTCGGTGCAATTTATTGTACTTTTGACTATATAAAAAATTCGTTATCGTAAGCTCTAGTGATACATGCTGTTTGTGTGTGGTTTCCATCCCGACGACTTGACCGGATATGAGAGCTCCGAGTTCCATCCAATCCCTTCCTCATCCGACTCCTAGGAAAGCACAATCCGGTCTACATGATGATCTAAGACGTAAAAGAGGCTCGGCTATTTGTGCTAAAACTAAAGCCGTGGTAACGAGAGATTCTGATTTCGAACAGAAACTTTTGACGGAGCAATGAACCTCAACAGACAGGCATTGGTAACGATGCCAATGGCAAGAAACCTGACCACCGTGTTTGGGATGAGTGACGCAAGTATTTGGCCTGAAAGCATAATGGCGGAGCATTGAACTAGGGCTGAATAATTTGCTTGGGTTGATGGGCATGCAGTTGCGGACGGGGACGGGGATATCGGCGTCGTCTCTGGCTTGGTGTCGGACGGGGTTTTCTGCTCCTGGGGTGCCTTGAGCTCAGACAGAAGATCCTTCTTGAATTCATCTTGCGAGTGTGAGATGTCTGATTTCATGGTAAGAATCTGTTGTTGTAATTCTCGAATCTCGTCCATGGCATGGGAGAGACGCTTTTGCCATACCAGATCCGGATTTTGTGGATATGCGGGTGGAGGTGTCACGGGGCTGCGGTCTGGTACCGCAAATCGTTTCCTTGCAAGCGCCGCCGCGCTTAGTGTTTTGCTTCGTGGAGGGTGAACAGCGGGATACGTCATATTGGCGAATGTTTGCTCATTCACCATGGGGCTTCCCCAGCTTGCGGTACTGCTGCTGACTGGTGTAAACTCCTCATCTTCGAATCGCCAGGGTATATTTTCGAAAGTAGTTTTAAGCGACGACATCAACAGCTCGTTGTTGTTAGTACCGGTATCAACTCGCAGTTTCATGCGTGGATTGTTGGGTGCTATTATCTGTGGGATCGATTCCGTCGTCTGAAGCCGTAAAATGGCTTCCTTAACAAGGGGCAAGACGTGATTCAAGGCCCATTGACCGACAGCTTGAGTCCAGACGAGAAATTTATTGAAGTGCACATCCTTACTAAGATCGAATTGGCACAGTGGCGCCATGGAGTATGTTTGGCCATGATCGATCCAATGGAGGTTGAGTAATGCAAAGGTGTTGTCGATGGTACAGGAGAATGAGACTGGTAACTCGGGCATCATTTTCCCCTTCCATGCCTTGACATATAGCATCTGTAAAGCCCGGGTGGTGTACGCCCCCCCAATCGCACATTGGTTGTTGGCCGATTCGACTCGGTGTTCTCTATTGCCAAAGGCCCTTTCGAAGGTAAGAAACGGGCAGTACATAGTAGCACTGGGTGAGACGAATCCTGTATCGAAATGAACCACAGTTCCAGATGCATGGAGCCATTGCGGAAGAGTGGCTAGTTCTTTGATGGTAAAGGCATCCGCCGAGAAACCGCATCCAAGGACCGGACGAGGGAGAGATAGTTCGTATAGCGGTCCCATCTGGTTCACTGCTCTCTCTGGTAATGCATCTTGACTGAAAGTTGGGAGCATGCAGCGTGCCAAGCGACTCTCTTGATCAATCGATGGGAGCAGGTTTGGAGGGAACAAGGGTGAGGGCCCAAAGCCACGACCTGTCGCGACCTGATTCCAGAATGACACCCTTTGGTCATCAAACCTCACCGTATCCTGCCCTGCTCCTTCAACGATGGAAAGGAAGGCACTTGGAATCCGTTCCTGGGGTGGGGCCTCTAGTACTTGGATACTATGAGGCCCCAGGACTTGAGATCGAAACGACTTCCAAGGCAAATGACTTCCGTCGTAGGAGGTGGAAGGACATTCACTTATGGGTGATGACCTGGAAGAATCGCTCCCACCACCATCACTGCCACGACCGCTCCCACTCCTGCTGCTACTGCTTCTGACAGACATTGTGGCGCAAAGGAGAGGTGCAATGTCTGAATGAGGGAGCTCTGTCGTCCAGCGACTGAGAACGGAATCCTCCTGAGGCTTATTGAACGATCGTGGCAGAATGATTTTCGATAGCGCGACGAAAATGGGAAACTCAAGAACAAGCGGAAATGATAAGGAGGGAATGGATAATAAGGCGTTAAGTGAATAGGAAGTGACCGGCGATATCGATGGCGTCCCTGGCATTTTTGCCGAATGGGTTAGTCTCTACCGGACTCTCCATGGTGGATTTGCAACACCAACAGGAGGGCGAGGCTACATTAGACTCGCATCTACGGGCAATGGTCAATTGGACGGGTAAAGACAAGGAACAAACCTAAGTGAGCACTCATTCGTCCAGCCACTAGGCCGGCGAAGTCGTCCGGACACCATCTGAGCACATCACAGAAGTGGTTAGGCCAAAGTGCTATTTTCTCCATTGCAGAGGGATAGCGGCACCACAAAGGCACAGAAGTCCAAGCTTCCAAACAAAAGCGTCTCACCAGAATAGAATAGGAAAAGGCAGGGAGGTTCATCCATGTCATTGGAATGTGTTGAGCGCTTAGACATCACGCGAGATGGCCAGGAAGGACGCTGTTAGGTGATTCGTGTTGCGTTGAGGAGATGAAACTGGAGGATGAAAATTGAGTTGACCTATCACTAGGAGCTAACCATATAAGGCTAGGCCGGGTGCATGGCCGGCGCTTAACCGCAGATTTCTAGCCAATGGCCATAGGCGTATGAATAATGCGTAGAGATACTATTTTCGGGGGCCAACTTAACCTCCACCCTGCTCTCGCCTCATTCTTCGTGCTGGCGCGACGAAGCAGGTACTCGTACGGTGAGTGACCACAAGATCTAGGAATCGAGTTACTTCGCTCCTCTCCCAGAGCACAGTCGTAGAGATCAATGCGATACCCACGAGACCTGTAGGACACCCGATCCAAAGAACGCTTTCTACCACAAGGTTCCAAAAGTACAGAACCATCTTAGGAGAGTCCACCAAGATACCTAGGAGGTACTTTGAGGACGTAGTATCTACTGCGTAGTCAAACCAATTTAAAACATGTCGATTCCCTGGGGATGCGTCTGCAGTGTTGACGGAGCACACGCTGCATATCTGCTACAGTGGTCTACACCAGGACCAGCGCTCAGCTATCCGCTGGACTCACATGATATGTGGATTTTCAATCCGAGAAAACAAGTTTCAACAGGGCGAAAAGATGTACGGTTTGTAGTACTCGTAGGCGTGGTAACGACAGCATCAAGCTCACGCGGCTCTCAGATGCTTTACTTGGCTAACCGGCCTGTAGCCGCCATCACCAAAGGACACTCTCGAGTCTCCCATCCCTCTTCACTAGTTTCCTCGCTAATGCTGGGCACCGGGTGGGGACTCCAGGGATACCACCAATAAGTGGCCTTGGATGTTAAATATAGGTCCCCAACCCGGCGAACACCAGCGTCGAATCCGGTAGAAAAGAGCAGTGATTTCTTTTCAATAGTTTGCCTATCTGATCTACACCGACAATGCCACTGGAATTGGCACCATTCCGCGTATGTACCTCGTGCATACTAGCTAAGATGGTTCTGGACGGATTCAAATATCAGTATCGTCTTGTAGAGATAGAAGAACAAGGTTGAGATTGAAGACATATATCTACAACCGCCCGCCTTCTAAGGTCGTCCTCAAGTGCCACCAAAACATTGTCTAGAGTTTCAGCTGAACATTGCTTGACGAAACAGCCACTGGCACAAGAAACAAATCCTGCCAATCATTCCTCGGGAGGCTAGCCAAGGACCAAGTCTCCATTGTTGCATGCAACCTACCTCGCTCAACACACAAATATACTAACCTGCCTCCAGCATGGCAGCACAAATGCCCATGCAGCATCCCGTACCGATCCCCAACCTGGTGATACCTGAACCAGCTCTCTCAGAGTCCCGATCTTCTCTTTCAAGTCAAACTCAATATACCCCCATCACCCACATCACCAGTAACTCTCAGACATCCAGCACGTCCCCTTATAACAGCCTCTTCTACCGCCAACATACGCTCAAACCGAATAATGTTGTCATCGAGGATGCCGTACTGGACGACGAGCGCTGGAGTCGAGCTGCATTTGCACTCGGTATGCCCTTTGGCGACGTCTTCCGTGCCACGAATGAGACAAGACGATTTGCCAACAAAGTGACGCGGAAATCAAATCTCAGCGAGCGGAGTATGACGGATCTGGTGATGAGTTTGGTTCAAGCCGCAGCCAAAACCCACAAGGTGTTACACACAAAGAGCAATGCGACCTTTCATGAGGCTGCTGTGCCCAACGGTTCAGTCACCACGGACGCCCTACTGTCACCCCCAGATACTTGGAGTATGCCACTTCCAGTCCCGAGACCAAACATCGTTGTGGGATTCTCGACTAAAACCTTCACGGCACATGAGCTCGAGTTACAATCCGGGATCATCTCTACCAGCGCCGGCCTCCCTTGCGATCTGGCCAAGGTCAGCCAGCCCACCCCTGATGTCTACTGGCCCTTCTTCACTGTTGACATCCAACCTGACTCGTTACATGCTGCCCAAAATGCTTCAGCTGGCTCCGCATCGACTTGCAACAACGCACTCGCATTGCTTGCTGAGGCGGCGGACGAGCCAACAATGCAGAAGGAGGGTCCCACACTTTTTTGGAACTCTCGCAGAGCCGTGCACAGCTTCAGTCTGAGCGTCAATCTCGGTGGCAAGGTAGCAAGTTTGAACATGCACGATTCCGAGGGTGGGCTTCTGCACCATGCGGCGATGATCAGAGTGTATCGACTTGATGATGAGAGAGATGTGGAAGCGTTGTATTCACGACTGATTTCCATATGTGTCTGGGCGGATAATATCAGGTTGCCAGCGATCGTGGATCTTCTCGAGAATTTGGATGAGTTGGTCAAACTTGAAAGTAAACGAGATTTTGTCAGCGATGCTTTTGTTAACCATGACTTATCGTCAATTTTGGGGGTTGGGTATGCTGGCACTGGAAGCATTTCACCACCAAAAAGGTTTGGAGGATTCAAGTCTGTGATGTGGGACAATTTCCCTCGATGGCTAAGGGCTGCATGAGCGAAGGCTGCAAGGCGTTGAGGCTACCTGCTTTAGGTCTCTGATGGTATAATTGTAATGTCTATAGGTATTCGGATAAAATCGAGCTGGCTTGAGGCGTCTGGGCAAAGAGATTGGAATGGTGGCACCAGATATTGATATAGCGTTGAATGATTGGACGAAGTTATGATATTGATCACTTGAGTACTCCGTACTGACGTACCAGGTGATCTAATATCTTTCATAGGGCCCTGACAGCCATGGAATTCAATCAGTCACATCTCCCCAGATGCTCCTGCATTGTATATTCACCCATGAATGGGATGAGACCTTTCGGCCAAAAATGCGTGCTTTAGAAACGGGTCGGATAGTCCATGCTCCTAGAGTTGATATAAGTTTCACCTTCAATGCAGAGGTATCATAGTTCCCATGAAGATTTGTCTGAGCTGGTGGTGAGCTCCTAGGCAAGACATATTCTATTCATGCAAATCACCTGGAATAATGATCTTAGGATCTCTTTGGCCTGTTCTACCATCGCTGCTTCGTTTTGAGAAACTTACAGTCTGATAGTCTGGGGTTTCATGGATATTGCCTCGAAGTTCCAATGATTTAGTAGTCCAGAAAGCTGTCCCTGGCCACTCAATGCTTCATTAGCATTCCTGGAGCGAGCTCCGAGTTATCGATTGGAAGAGCCAGCTCCTAAGATGGGTGGGTTATAGAACCGAAGAGTAGTTAGTTGATGCTAGCGTGCACCCCATCCGACATAGATCAGTCATCGTCAGAATCATAGCCTCCAAGACCAAGTGCAACTGGCGCCAGGCTGTTGATAGTGGTTGGCGGCGCAGATGTTTTTGGTTGCTCTGACTTACGAACCAACCCTGGAACAAGAGGCCTTTTCAACCTTTTGCTTCTCTCAAAGGATGGTATAGCTGCAGACATATTGTCAGTATCTGGCGAGTGCTGATGACCGCTGTCAAGATTTTGCTCCTCTCTTTTGACCTTGTCAACGTTACTCGCGCGAAAGGCGTCCCGAGCGGCCTCTTCATCTGCGCGGTCTTGGGCGTCTCGCTCTCGCGTTGCGAACTCCGCGACTTGGAGGAGGGCCTCTTCTTCTTTGCCGCCCTTCTCACCACGCTCGATGCGGGCGTTTCTTTGCATAATCTCATCGAGGGCATCGGCGACTTGCATTTCTCGTTTACTCTCTGCCATTTTCTCCTCGAGCTCTTCCATGGCATTCCTTTCGGCGTTTTCAGCTTCCTCAGCCTCCTCCCTCTCTAGTCTATCCAATCGCTCTTCGTCAGTCTCTTTGAGTTCGGCGGAGGTGGGATCGCGCCACGACTCAAAATTCCTCTTTGCGCCCCTTTCGGCAGAATAGTCCATATTCTTAGGATCGGTCTTGAAAGTGATTTCAGAACTACATCTCGTGCAGCGAATGTAGAAGCGATAGATTGAGATGGTCAGGTATTTCTCGTCGGTGGTTTCTTTCCTAGCGTTGAACTTTCGGCCTTTGTAGATATACTCGCCACAAGATGTGCACTTCATGCTGAACGGGGCCATGAGACGGACTGGGATGGTCTTCGGGCCGGTAGGACGAAGATGTTTGGGTGTGCGGGCAATCTTGGAGGGATCGAACTCCGGCGGGTAGTATTTGGTGAGGACTTTTCGTTCAGACATGGTGGCGGAGGGCTGTCGAGAGCAAGTAGACACCTAGTGGTTGGGATGTAAGGTTTGTATGGAAGAAAGGTCGAGGAGCGTGCCTGTGGCAATCGGTTTATTTGATAAACTCAAATGACACACCTCGCGCCTGCCCCGCACTTTCAAATGACCAGAAGAATTCACGTGTTAGACCGCGATTGACACAAAACTTCAAGTGGAAGGAAAGTAAACAAGAAGTCCCTCGACCGGGTTGGTAGTTGCTCGCCGTAATTTTTGGATGCCCTCATCCGTTCCATCCTCCTCCCACTCCTGATGAGACTTGTCATGCCCTCTCGCTCTTGATATTGGTGACGCGTTGCATCATGGATCGGTACCTCCGAACATGGAGACAAGATGCCCTCAACAAGGGCCAACATGATGCTGCGATCTATATTGGAGACAAGGTGCTTGCCCTGACCAGTATGTGAGTATTCCTGCTCCTTGGCTACTCGGGCGCTGATTCCATGCCCTTCGTCCAGACAATGATGCAGATGCTTTCTGGCTGGCCCAGGTCCATTTTGGAAACAACAACTTTACTCGCGCGCTCGCCCTTCTCTCTCGGAAAGACCTTATTACTCGAAGCCTGTCATGTCGATATCTGGCTTCCCATTGTTACATCAAACAAGGCAGATATGATCAAGCCCTCGAAATTCTAGGCGAAGATAATCCTACCCATCTAATAACTACCTCTCATAATGCCAGACGGAAGCTGGCTCATATCAACGGTCGATCTCAGAGAAATGTCACTCAGAGAGGTACCAAAGCACCCAGGGACAGAATCGAGCTGAGTGAAGAGCGGGAGCGGGACCGCGAGTCCGAGAAGGAACTCAAGTTTCAAGCTGGCATGTGTTATCTACGTGGCCTATGCTTTGCGAAACGCAATGCCTTCGATCGTGCAAGAGACTGCTACAAAGATGCTGTTCGTATTGACGTTCAGTGCTTTGAGGCCTTTGATCAACTCATGAAGAATTCCCTTATGTCTCCTGCTGAAGAGTTGGCCTTTCTAGAAGAGTTAGATTTCGATTCGATCCGCATCGAGGATCCATCAATGGCCCAGGAGGCCGCTCATTTCACCAAGTTGCTCTACACCACCCGGCTATCCAAGTACTCTTCACCGACAACCTTAGCCAACGCCACCGAGACCCTCTCTACTCACTATAATCTTGCTTCCAACCCAGATTTACTTCTGACAAGAGCAGAAACGCTCTATACCCAATGTCGATTTCATGAGGCCTTGGCTATTACCACCAACATCCTCAATTCTCGTGAGACGTCTGATTCATCTCCCAACCCAGCCTTGACCGGAACCAGTGCTTCTCTCGGCCATAGCCCACGACTATACCCTCTTCATCTTGCAGTTCTATACGAGACTGGGTCTCATAATACACTTTTTCATCTCTCCCATACCCTATCAACACACGCCCCACACGAATCATACACGTATCTTGCAATAGGCACCTACTATCTATCCACCTTTCGAATAGCAGAGGCTCGACGCTTCTTTTCTAAAGCATCCCTAATGGATCCACATTCGGCCCCAGCGTGGATTGGCTTTGCACATACTTTTGCTGCCGAGGGCGAACACGATCAAGCGATTGCGGCATATTCAACTGCTGCCAGACTGTTTCAAGGTAGCCATCTTCCACAACTCTTCCTTGGAATGCAGCATCTCGCCTTGAATAACATGCAGCTTGCCTGGGAGTATTGTCTGGCCGCATTTGAGATGAGCAGTGGTGCCATCAAGACTGAAACGGAAGATGACCTCGGAACTAGGATTTCAAACAGCAGTAGTAGCATTGGTGGTGATCCATTAGTTCTAAACGAAATTGGCGTGATTTTATATCATCAAGCAAACCTTCCAGCCGCAGCCAAGCTCTTTCACAAATCTTTAGAACTTGCTTCAGATCTGGGCTGCGACATGACTGCTTGGGTAGCGACTCGAGCTAATTTAGCACATGCCTTGAGGCGGCTTGGGAAATTTGAAGAGGCTCTGGCAGAATTTGACGAATGTCTACGGACAGCTACTGGAGGCGCAGCTCCAGCTGCCGGATCGTTTGAACCTGGACGAGGCATGTCAGCATTTGCCAATTTGAGTCTCGGGGGATCAGGAATCGGTCCTACCCCCAGCAGCGCAGCCAGTGGTTACGATGATCGAAATTTAATTGGCAGCATCCACACTAGCCGAGGGCTCGTATTGCTCAGTATAGGGGGACGTACGAGGGAAGCGGTCATGGCCCTGCACGAAGCCGTGAGGGTTCTTGGTGGCGATGCTGGAGGGGGTGGTGTGGCAGGGACGTTGCTGAGTCGAGCAATGGCATTTTGGGCGGTTGAAGAGGACCACGACGTCGCAGAAGTTGACCCAATGATGTTACAAGGATCGGCCCTGTCAAAACCTCGAAAAAGGAAGGGTAAAGAACCTAGCTCCAGTGCCGCTGGCACTGCCCCTGTACGAATGAGTAATGAACAGAGAGTGGAGCGAGGCATGGACCAGGCTGGAGATGATATCTTGAACGCGGCATTTCGAGCGCTGCGATAGAAATGATTAATTGGAATCAAACCTATCCTAGCGTCTAATGTGTGCATCAGCGAGATGAATTGGACTTGAGCGCCACATTCGAAGATGTCTTTGAGCACATCAGAAACCAGAGGACATTTATCTTGGAGATATCTCTGGAGGGCTAGAAGATGCAGCCATTTGGTTCTGCGTTCGAAATACCCCCTTGGCAGGGGCTGTCCACAGTTGAGATGATGATGAGCATGCCGCTCAACAACGGTACAACCTCAAACGAGAAGGGAGAAAGTTCCATGGAGTGGGGATTTGTTCACCAGGAGATACCCTGAAAATGCTCCTGACTTGATCGTCCACTTTGCATATACAGATGTTGCGCACACGCATCGACGCAGCTGTGGACGAGGATGTCGCCCCGTCTGTCAGCTCGACTTAAACACAACAGTCAATCGAGTCAGTCGTTGTTAGTCGGATAGATCAATCCCCAAACGCATTTTAGTCGCTCGACATGGCACAGGCGCCCACTCACGCGGGCCCTCCGCCCTTGGTAGCGCCCAGGGTTGTTCCGAACCATGTATCCCATTGATTCCAGTCGATATCTTCACCGTTGGGGGTATCAACCCAGTAGTCTTGAGCTAGCATAGTGTCTGTGTCCAACTCCATCATGTCACCGGCCCCCGCCGTGAGATAGTCCTCGCCCAGAGCGTCACTGAACCAGAAATTGTCCTCTCCAGTTCCCGTATTCGTGGCGGCACCCGAGATCGGGTCTGTCGTTTGAGATGGCTGTCGCACTTCCGTTCCTGCCGACGGCGGTGTGGGATTCCCATCTTTTGGTCGGAGCTGTGGATGTGGATGTGCTACAGCTGCGTCGGCGGTGGTTAGTCTGCTGACTCTGTCGAGGATCTCCTGTCTCTCACGCTTGTCTTTCGATGCAAGCGCAGCGTCTCGCCTGGTCTTGGCCGCATCCCGCTGCTCTCGAAGCGTGGTGATATACTCTGGAGTGCTGCTGCTCTGCCCCTTCCGTGAACCACCACCACCACCACCACCAATCCGGACGTTGAACGCCTTCAAGCAGAGGTTCCCTACAGCCACGAAGATTGGTCTGTCAGTCCTCACCAGCATCTCAAGATTGTTCTGATACAGGGCATCGATGATCTGCCACGCCTTGACGGCGTCCTTGTGGCGTGGGTTCGCGCGCAGCGTGTCGAGAACGTGGATCACCGCCTGCCATTGGATGAGGTACGGCACGTTCCACGCAAAGCGTCGTAGCTGTGGGTTCGATTGCATCATGTTGTACTGTTCCAGTAGTGAAATCACGAGGTCCCATACGAATTGCCGCTCGGAGGCCGAGACGTCCTTTACCTTGGCCCAACGGCGCGGATGGTGTGCGATGAACCGGATCAGGTTCATTGCACTGCGTCCTCCGACCAGGGTCAGTAGTTGCAGTGGTTGGGAAGGGTCGCAGTGCCGGAGGTATTTGGTTTCGATGAGGTCTTCCAGCTCCTTTATGAAGTCATCCTTTGTTTTCAGGTTGTCGATGGCCGTGTAGTCCTCTGATGTGAAGCCCGGCTTCCCTAGTTTCTGTAGCCTCGTCATTTGTGTGTTGGCGAAGGTAGCCAGCTCCGAGCGGAACATGCACCAGATCATCTCGGTGGCCTTTGTGGAGTTGGGAGGGGTGTGCTGCATGGACGGTTCCAGGTCCCTATCTTCGACATTTGCGGGCTGCTTGGGGGTGGTCTCGTCGAGGCCGAAGTATCGAAACTTGGCCTGCCCCGTGAGTTCTGCGGCCCGGAAGTCGTGCATGTTTAGCTGCCACCAGATGCGTCGTCGGATCTCCGTCTCAAACGGGGAGAGGCCCAGGAAGCTGCCGTCCACGCGCATGCCCATGCTCTCGGCGATTCGTATTGCGGTGCCTGTGAGGCTCCAGACGGCGCGAGGCTCGTAGTGGTCTCGGATCGAGAGGATGTGGAGCATAAGTGCTTGCAGTACGACAATGCTCATGAACTTGGCGCGGCAGAGTGCCACCTTGGTGCTGGCCACGTAGCGTGCGAGTAACACCGTGCGGCCTTCTCCTAGGGATGCCCTACAGTTGTCGTCCGTCAGTGTCAGCACGGCCGCGCTGTAGATGGCGAACATGAGTGCTTCAAAGCCCCGCGGGACATGCTGGATGTTGGCGATTGCCTTCTCTATCGCTGGTTCGAGAGTCGGTACGTGAACCAATTTCGATAAGGGGTTGACGTTTTCAAGAAAGACTTGCCAGAGGCAGTATATCAGCTCGGTGGGTGGATGTACAGGACCGTGGTTCGGGGTTCGTTTCAAACCCAGGACGTAAGAAAAGTCGTCGTTGGATAGTACGTCACTGTCGCTTTGATCGTTGGTCGAGTCTTCTCCCAGTGCTTCCTCGGTATCGTGGATCTAACGACTATGTCAGCGTGTTTGTGCTGAAGTAGTTGTGTCGGGCCATTGCCTGGTAGGTCGACGCACTTCTTCTGCCACTCTCGACCACAAGTTGCTTTGGCAATTTGGTTTTAGCATCGCCGTCGAATCAAGAGCAGGAAGGATAGCTTACTTGTCGACGAGCTTTGTACCTCGTTCCCCATGTATCAGTTGGGGTTGGAAGAATGTCGGCTGTGAGTCGGACTCGTTTGACGCGGGTGTAAGCAATTGCTGCGCGGCTTCTCCAGCGCTTGGTAAGTTCTGCTGTGAACGATGAGCACCCTGTGTGATCAAGCTTTGATCAGTGCAAAATATTCCCTAAGTTAAATATAAAGGAGGGCTTTGAAAGATCCTCACCACCGCTGAATACATCACGGAATTCGATGATACATAGGTATTTGGGTGCAAGGAAATATCAATGTAGGCTACAAGGATCGATTCGATCATTGAATTCCTTCGACGCCACGCTATCCCTATCAGCAACAAGCTAGATTC